>Ga0308160_10006531_pt1 | contig 11846 bp, 13 predicted proteins | sample PhyFR1_FD_201036 | JGI IMG/M metagenome (GOLD analysis project Ga0308160, IMG submission 201036) | Phyllosphere microbial communities from UC Gill Tract Community Farm, Albany, California, United States - DLSLF.R1 | ecosystem: Host-associated > Plants > Phyllosphere > Unclassified | place: USA... | reverse complement strand
CCCGTCGGTTACGGTCAGTCCTCATCTTTCCTCGTGTGGAAATGTCTGACGATCCAGGTATCAGGATGCTCCAGGTCAACTTGGTCATTGAAGATGCCAAGATCTCTCTTGATGAGCTCCAGGAGGAGATTGCCGAGATTGAGGAGTACGTCCAGTCCACCGATGTCGCCGGTATGTCACCTCTATCTACCATGCATTCACCCAAGCTAACGGCTCACAGCCATGCAAAAGCTCTAGAGCTGCGGTTCGGTCCTTTTTGTACGAGTACAGGATTAGAAAACGAATGCATTTGCTATAACGCCACGCTCGGGAATAGTCCATATCGCCTAGATTTTGACAAAGGTCGTCTACACAGCTCCACTTCGCATCCTTTCAGTCGTTCTCCGTCTCGACCTTTCACACCTTCACGAACGAAGGCGAGAGCAAACGTAGAAGACTATTTATATCTGCTCGGGTCTCCAACTCATCCTTCAACCCAAGTCACAGCTGCCTTTTCTGGTACTCCCACCCATCGTCATCTACACTTTTCGCAATGTCATCCCTCACCACACGAAACCTGATTGACCCACGAGATCCGTCGGTGACAGACAATTACACTGATGCAGCGACTCTATGCACCGCTCTGCAATTCGCAAAGGGGAGTGTGATTGCCATCGCTCCCAAACGGGAAGTCTGGACCGGATGGCACGCGGAAGAGCGCTCTCAACTTGATACCGACTGCGGTCTTGCTCACACCCTCGCTCAAGGCGACCACCAATTCTTGACCAACGACCCCGGTCTCCTCGGTCTCCTCGGTGAGTCGAAGAGTATTGATTATCCTGGTGGCGATCCCGACACCTCGAGAGACTCCCTGAAAGACAGCTTGACGGCGTTCATCGAGTCCTGCCGGCCCTGCGCGAATGCCTGGAATGTCGTCAACGCTCTGCAGGTTCAGAAGTCCTTGCGTGATCTCATTCTTCAGAATGAGTCCTCGACCGGGGTGAGCATGATCGCAATTTCTCCAGATCAAGCTGCCGAGTTTCGAGACAAAGGTATCGTGTACGACTTAGCCGACACGAGTGCCCCGAATCAGTCGATCCAGATGTCTACCATGCTCGGTGAAAAACCCGCTATTGGTCTCTGTGCGCATCCCACGTCTGGATTTGTCGTACTGTCCAATTTCGATCCAAATTCGCTACGTGATGATGACAACACATACTACAGAGATCGAACAGCGATTCAAGCCGGCTACAACCACGTGCGCAACACCTCCAAATGGGTCGATCCAGATGTCTCGCGAGCCGTGAGCACAGTTGGCAGAAACTCTAAGCGGGCTGAATGGCCCAAATGTACTGCCAAATTTGTCGAGCTACTTCCATCCGAGTACGCGCTCTTGACCATGGAAGGCAATGAGGGAATTCACAGGGTCTCGGAGCATTTCTTGCAGGATGGCCGGACCGACGACGATAGGTACAAGGCGTACGTGAACTCGTTGAAGTCGCAAGCCGGAACGCAGGTCTCGCAAGGGGTACATAAGTAACGGTTTTGACGTGTTGCAATGTACATAATCGTATGCAGTCATATACGCTGTGCAGTAAGTGATTGTATGGGCTTCATTGTCGAGCAGGCCAATCTCGTCTCACCCGGAGTCGGTGCGCTGGACATCAGACTGATGGGATGGATTTTGAGCTGCAGCAAACCGGTCTGAAAACGTTGGACCTCGAAACGTCTGCCTCTACTTACTGCGGCCTGTAGTGGCGCGTCGATGAGGAGAGTCGAAAGACGTTAGCGGGAGGCCTGTCATCACCACTTGCTGTTGATCTTGGAGGATTGGACAGGCATCACCAGAGCCCTGAATCTGTCTTGATATCATGAAAAGATTGAAAAGATCCTTTGCCAATTCGCCTCTTCGCAGTTCAGCTCATCCTTTCACTCTTGTCATTACGTGACCGCTCAGTCCTGACGTTATATATGGACGAAATCAGAGGACCCCCCTTCTTCTCTTACAACTACATTTCACACCAAAGTTCGCACACCACTCACAAAAAACACGACTCGCACCACTATGCCTGACCAGTTGACAATCCTTTTTCAGACGAGATCGACTCGGCTGCTACTTTTTGTCGCTTGCATATCAAAACATGGCCTAAAGAAGAGGCCAAGCGGCCATGCCTTCAGAGTTGTGTTTTTCTCGTCGAGAACGGGGAGAATACATACGAAGAAGGTGACGATGGATCACCATGCAATTGGAGCGCATTTTCCAACATTGCTGTCGCCACCCGACTCGATCTCGCTTCTTTACCAAATTTTTATGAGAAACTGTCCGAGCTGCCTCACTTTCAGATCTCACACTCCGCAGATGTCGAAGAGCTGCAAACCAGGATGGAAGATCTCATGTCTCGCTCAGAGGGCGGAACGAAAGCGACCGCAGACTTGATTCAATTGATTCAAGGGGAATACCCAGACGCAGAGACTTATGGGAACATGGATGAGGAGACTTAGGCGACGATGAAAGATGATACGGAGACAAGGATCTATAGCGTTCACTACCCCATACATGGTCATTCTGATGACTGGACCCTGCAGGGGGGCCTTGGTCCCGGAATGTTCCCCTCAATCCCCCATGCTCTGCCGACGTCGTCCACTTCGGCCATGCAAAAATCGACAGCGAACCCGCAATTTCCTTATCCGCGTAGCGCCTCTCCAAGCTCCGGAGTCGCCGCGAACTCATCGTCCACCTGTAGTTCTGATGTCGCCTCACGTGGTACCAAGCGATTCGCCGCCGATATGAAGGCCGGAGCTGAAGAGGCAACATCGTGATACAGAAGCTGATGTGGAAATGGGCGGTGCTTGATGATCGCCATTTGGAACGTCTAGAAGCGTTTCTAGTATTTGCAAGCGACACCGCGAGATCCCTGTATACATAACCAGGCCTAGAACAAGCGGAGAAGTGGACGCTCAATCACTGACTATCCTCTGGTTTCCCGCTTCCGTCCTGTCACGACTGCAGCGTTATTGGTACTTTATAAGGTGTTTGGGCTCGGCTGATCCTTTCATCAACTGCTCCACCTTCCCAATGTCAGTCCAGTGATCCGTCTTTTGATCCCTTTTCACTAGCTACTCGAGTGCATTGCTTGCTGAACGACATCACACTTCATTGTTTTGTTTTGCCACCCTCGCGACAAACGTCACACTATCACAATCCAACGATCTCACAGCCATGAGCGCCATCAGTTCTTCAGACGAGTCTAGAGCCACCTTGAAAGTCTCGCGATATCCGAGCACCACACTACAACCGCTGGGACCATCCTCAAACCCCTTACCAAGCAATTTTACAGTCGTCTTTGTCAAATCTTACAACCCTCAGCGACTTTCTCGTGTCGTGCACCCAGATGCCTTTACTCCAGGCCGCGCCCTCGACGACACGGAGACTGCCACGAGCGGGAACCAACATCTTCGAGTTTACACAAATCAGCCTTGGGCCGTCATGGACGAGAAAGTATGCTCCATGGTGGATACCCTCAACCGAGCCTATTTGCATTTTGGTTCCGATTTCGATCTGACCAAGAGTCTGCAGGGTATTGTCGAGAGGACCAGTGCATGGGAGGCTGAGGGGGAAGATGGGCCGAAATATATTGTCACCACCCAAGCACAAGCCGACGAATGGATGAAAAACAAGTCCATCGTCGAATTCCACAAAGCCAAAACACAACTCCCGTTCAAAGTTCAGGAGATGTTTTCGAGTCGTCCGACCATCACAGTCGGCAGCGATAATGGCTTCGTCCATGCCTTCACCAACAACACTGACGAGCTATCCAAGCCAATGAACCAGGACCTAGTCAAACATCTGCAAAGCAGCCTTCCAGATGCTGCCATTATGTCCACTCATGAATGGCAAACCAACCTGGAACGATATCCCAATGCCGCCGTAAAGAACGTCGTCAACGCGATAGATTCTGGTTTGTACAGCCTACATTGGATCGACAGCCCTACTTGCGAGGCTTGCCTTAGCGGCCACTGCCGAGGGATTGCGAAAATTGACCACCAGACTCTTAGCAGCATCGCATCCCACTCTGCTCCTCGATCGGGACCAGTGGCTACCGGGGCTCACAGGAAGAAGATCTTTCACTTCAGGTCCCTACTCTCGAGGTCGGGTGGCGATTCATGATCTGGTCAGTAGCAGCCCAAAGGGGTGTTGTTGCCTGGCTATGAAATGGTATTACGAGTGTGCCTATGTCCGATATATATCATTCTGACCTGTGCAGCTATACCTGAGCTGACGCCATGAGCAGCTCATCTCAGCCGTTTATATCGCAGAATACCCTACAGCGATCTTGCCAATGAATGCATGACGGCCAACAAAGCAGGTCTGCAGAACATATCTAGTTCTGGGTTTCGCATCAATGCGACTTTCACGAGTGTTACTAAAACGCTCCGCTATCGCTCCCAGGCTCAGTGTGTAGGTACCACTTCTTCGACTTGAGTGTGAGTAAGCGCCTGGACTCCTGCTCAGTGATCAAGGTAATGTCCTTTGCCGGCTCATCACACAGAGCCAGATGCGCCGCCAGATTATTCGTCCAACGCTGCAGCAGATCAACAGTCGGGCGATCAGATGTGTTTGATCCAGTATAACTCGGTCGATCCCTTTGCGACAAGCGATCAACGTCGTCTTGTAACTCTCGCTGTACGACATCCGACAAGAATTTCGACAGTGTATGCGCCGAGTAGATACCGCTCTGGGCTGGATGGTTTGAGATCTCGTTCGGCTCGAGTGTGGTGATGAGCTGCATACCGAAAACTCGGCCTTCCTTAAATTTGAACTCGGTGGCGAGTGGATCGTATATCGGTCGAATGCATATCGTCGAGTTGCGAACCTTCTCCTCTAGGGCTGTGGTAGCTGCGGCTTCCGCCCTCCAGTGGTGAGCCATTGTGATAGCGCTCGCGACTGATTCGAAGCTCATCTTGATCCTAGACATGATAAAGAGGGGAAAAGATATGCCAATACCAAAGGGCGGCCTTCATGATTTCGCGGCGCTCTCGAATAGGGAAAGACAGTGAGATACCTGTGTGAAAGGACCGCGATTGTCAATGGATTGCTTCATCGGATCCATTGATATTGCCACATTGCGTATTTTGCCTGGTGGACGTACTGTATCGACCTAATTACGACAGCGGACGACCAGCCCTCCTGCATGACTGCCGGACGTCGCTTTCAGCATCAGAGATTGAGACATCAGTATGTTAATGCTGGTGAGGTGCATACGTGCGATCAATATCGGATTGAGACCCTGTCTTGGTCTGGGTCCTTTACGACGGCCGATAGACTGCTATCCTTCAGTAATCGTCCTGAGATCCTTTGTACCGTCGATCTCACTTATTTACTCTGAGCGATACAGCCAAATAGACACTCACCTTATGCACTTCAACCGTATTTCTCCCTACCACGATCGAAAATGAACAAACCAAGTGGCTCGCATATGCACGATGGCCAAAATGGGCCTCTTAACCCATTTGTCGTTACTCCTCCACCTCATAACGTGAGCGTCACTTCTCTTGAAGTCGTTCATCAAGCTGATGTGGTCATAGCCCAAAGACGATGAGATTCCCGGATACGTGAGTACCCACTGCATCGGAATCATCGGTAGGAGATCCGGCTGATAAGTTCAGGTAAAGCGATTTGGCGCCTATGTGAGTACAGTCAGGATCCAAGCCTAAATCCAGCTGACTGTCATAGCACACCTTGACAGAGGGAGTTTTGTGAGTCTCCTGCGAGCCTTCATGATGTGGTCTGATAGATGTAGCCTTCCCGCCGGGACATTGTTGCCCAAAGGCGCCAATTTCGCGATGCAGTCGACGATCGATTTCGGCATGCATCTACCGGTCAGTGATCTCTTCATGTGATGCCGTATACTTCGCTCACAAGTAGATCGGTACCAAAGTCCCCGGAGGGTTCCTTCTCCCAGTGAGGCTCCATGTCCCCCATCGTTCTGATAATCGCTAATCAGTAGGTATCTGTAGTCAAGGCAAAGCCAGAAGAAAAGAAAGCCTTGCCGTCCGAGAACCCACTTTGCGTCGTACAATGAGAGACTGGATAATAGAAGATAGTATGCATACCATGTAGCAATCCGATGACCTCGCCTAGAAATCACAAATCCATCCGTATCCGTAAACTCAGATGAGAGCCGCTCCAATAGCTCCAATGGCGAAGACTGTACCAAGAGCACCGGTCTTGACGACGTTCGAGCGGGCATCACTGGTGGCAAGATATAGCTCAGAGCTGGATCGTCAGAATTGAAAGTGGAGAAGGGGCGAGGTACTTGCCTGAAATAAGCTCCGTCCGTTGTTTCCAAGTAAGCCTCTGGCAGTTCTAGCTCCACGTCGTATCCGGCACGATTACAGATGGAGCTCGTGTACTCCAAGGCGTATGCGACATCAGGTGGTGATTGGCAGGTAACGGTGAAGCATTGAGCCATGAGCCTTTGCCAGTCCTACTCATCAGCTTACGACGAATATGCCCAAAAGACGAACTTACCGATAGACCGCAATTGGGTCCGTATGCGTATGCTGAGTTTGATGGTTGACCAGGGAGATTGACGGTGTTGATGACTTGTGCGTGACATGTCAAGAAGCATTCTGACGATCAGCCCTCTACCTCCACAGTCTTGATATGACTCACGAGAAGCATCCTCCTTGACCTTCAACTTGAACTGATCTGACGCTGAAGCAGCTGCGAATGGCGCCAGGAAGAGGGCGATATAAGCTAGGAAACGCATTGTAGAGGGATTTGAGTAATGAGTACGATGACAAGCACGATCTTTACATCTTGATAAACCTATCCCCTTTGACTATCGTTCAACCCATCAACAATAAGCCTGTAGCCTGCCCAGAACAAAAAGGACAATAAGACGTTTGAGAATTAGACTATCTAAGGTTTGTTACCTATTCAGGTAATAGTCAGTTGAGTGAACCCCTTGAAACCCACGTGTGTTCCTGAATACTATTCACTCCCTCTCGTTAAGATCTCTGCCTCCACTTCTCGAGTCTGATTTACTTTTGCTGTTCTCGTCCTTATCAGCTGTTTGTCTGTTACCATAGCATAAGTCAGAGCAGCTTGGCAAAACGACTACACTCGGCTAGCTACCAAATCCCATACTCAATATCGAGTCAAGACAATGTGTGGCCCATCAAGATCACCGGTCACCGAAAGGGCCCCTCGGCCCCCATCACCCGAGGTTGGACCTCTGACCCCGTCCGTCGACGAGGATGTACGCTCCTCCCCCTCGTTTGATTACCATCAAGAACGACGACTTCAGCTCAAGGATGAAATCTGGCTGTCTCATCACCTTCCCCGACTCCCACCCATGACCGATGAAGACGGAACTGTCCCAGGGCCAAAGGCAGGTCTGTCAACTTCGCCCAAACGCTCTCGGACTACTCCGAATGATCTCATGATTGGGGTCTCGCAAGCTCTTGATCCGAGTCCATCGGCTTTTCACCCGGCGAAACAGGAGCTCGAGCTTGGCAACGTTCAAAGAGGAGGGAGAAGTATGTCGATGGACGATGAAGAAGGAGAGGAGGAGGAAGAGGAGGATTTGAAACACATTGCCAATGGACAACCAAGCTCAAGAGACTTGCTATCTCCTTCGAGCAGTATGAGCCCGAAAGACGAGATGATCCACCGACGAGAGCTGGACGACCAGGAAAGGCTAGATTTGGAGGAAGAGGCCAGAGAGCGAGGACTCAGCGGACAGGGATTTAGCGGGGCACAGACATCGGGACAGACGGACGCAGTACAAGCCGGTGAGTACGGATCCTGGTCTCCATCTTCTTGATCGTCCTTTCATCGTTGTGTTCTCTGGTGCGCATTTTCGTACGTGCGAACGTGCGAAATTGCTGGTCTGGGAGGCCTTCTCACAGTATCCTCCGGGCAAAGCGGCCGACAATCCTTTGTGACCACTTTCACCATCTCATCGCTGTGTGCGGACAGTCACCACGTTCGCGTATAAGCCTTGGGCACCTCCCACCTGTCCTTCTCATTCCACCACGACCCCTATCGTCCATTTATTCAATCGTCCACTGCCTTATTATCATATATCACAATGAACGATCCCAATACCTTCATGACGGGCATCCGAACCCCCATGACACCCTACTCTGTCAGTAGTGGTGGATCCTCCCCATCCAAGGTTACAATCTGCTCCCCCTCTAGCTCCACTCCCGAATCTGACCCACTTGGTGATCAATTGCTGATGCAGCTTCAATTATTGGCCTTTTTAGAACACGGTATTGGCAGTGAACTTGAAGAACTCTAGTAAGCTCGCGATCTCCGGTGGGAACAAAGAGCTGACAAGACAGCTCCTCCTTCGCTCGATGTCTTGATCTACGAGACAAGTACCTCGCTTTATCCCATCAAAGACTCGGTGACAATCCTCGTGATCACGATGGGACTTTTACCGGATTCTACCCTCGCACAGCTGCCGATACAATGGGTCTCAAAGCCGATGCTGATCCCACCACATGCGAACAGCCGCCCGCATCCGCCTCTGGAGAGAAATCACTCCCAGCATGGAATATCTACCCACCCCCTCCTCCACCTCACTGGCATTGGAAGTCCGCTCCTAACGGTCCTCAAGCCGAATTCCAGAAATCGTCATCGGGAGGAGGGAGCGGTGCAGCTACCCCGATTGGAGCAGGTCGATCCGATATGAACAACTTCAGATTTGAAGATTGCGATATTCCACCAGTCGCCAAAGGAGCCGAATTTGCATTGAACGACGAAGGTGTATTTGAGGTCTTTGTCGACCACGATCAGCTCGAGATACCCGACAACGAGCTTCCTACCTCGGCTACTACTGCAAAGGGGAAGCAAAAGATCCAACATGTTCCAAGCTTGAAAGAGTATTTCACCGATCTCGATTTCTTGCTTGGTGTATGCTCTGATGGACCTGCAAAGAGTTTTGCGTTCAGGCGACTGAAGTATTTGGCTAGCAAGTGGAGCTTGTACACCCTGCTGAATGAGTATCAGGAACTTGCGGATATGAAGGTGAGCTGGTCTTCTCTTTGATTAGGTCTAGCTGATGACCATAGGCTGTTCCTCATCGGTACGCTGTGTAGATCGTCGAATGGAACAGAAGCTGACTTGCTAGTGACTTTTACAATGTCCGAAAGGTCGATACCCATATTCACCACTCTGCTAGTATGAACCAGAAACATCTTCTTCGGTTCATCAAGTACAAGCTGAAGAAGAACCCAAACGTACGTCACTCCCCACGTACCGCCTAGAGAGTGCTGATGTGACATAGGAGATCGTCATCCATCGAGATGGCAAAGACCTGACTCTACAACAAGTCTTCGAATCCCTCAATCTCACAGCATACGATTTATCGATCGATACCCTCGATATGCATGCTCATCAGGTCAGCTACTGAGGACTGTCCGTAGGGATATGAGCTGATGAACAGGAATTCCACAGGTTCGACCGATTCAATGATCGATACAACCCCACTGGATCATCTCGATTACGAGAGATCTTCTTGAAGACTGACAACTTGCTCAAGGGCAAATACCTTGCCGAGCTGACTCAGGGTAAGCTTCATGTAGCACATGTTATTCCTGAGCTGACTTACTCAGAGCTCATCACCGATCTTGAGCAGAGCAAGTACCAACAATCGGAATGGAGATTGTCGATCTATGGCCGGTAAGCTTACTGCATCCCGACCTTGTGGTCATAGCTGACCGGCAGAAATCTCGGAGAATGGGATAAACTTGCTAAATGGGTCATCAACCATAAACTCATCTCGCACAATGTCCGATGGCTTATCCAAGTACCCCGACTGTACGAGGTCTTCAAAGGCGGTGGATTGGTGAACAACTTCGAAGATGTCGTCAGGAGTAAGCTAAACCAATCGTCGGACGACCGAGAGCTGATGGTAGATGTCTTCCAACCATTGTTCGAAGTCACGAAAGACCCCTCTTCCCATCCCGAACTTCATGTCTTTTTGCAGAGGGTCGTCGGATTCGATAGTGTTGATGACGAGAGTAAACCCGAGAGGAGATTGTATAGGAAATTCCCAACTGCCAGGATGTGGGACACGAAGCAGTCTCCACCTTACAGCTACTGGTACGTTCATCGTCTGGAGATCAGGTTCTCCGCTGATGGTGTAGGATCTACTACATGTACGCCAATATGGCGAGCTTGAACGGGTTCAGGCGATCTCGAGGATTCAGTCAGTCAGCTGTCTGGTCCATCTGATGTAAGCTGACCTACAGATACATTTGTTCTTCGCCCACACTGTGGTGAAGCCGGTGATCCCGACCATCTGTCATCCGCTTTCCTCACTTCCCACTCGATCGCTCACGGGATCCTCCTCCGAAAAGTTCCGGCATTGCAGTACTTGTTCTACTTGAAACAAGTTGGTTTGGCCATGTCGCCATTGTCGAACAATGCCTTGTTCTTGACCTACGAGAGGAATCCGTTCAAGGATTTCTTCCGTGTTGGACTGAATGTCTCGTTGTCGACAGGTAAGCTGCTTTGATTCGATTGAACGAGATGAATTACAGCTGACCTGTTCAGACGATCCCCTTCAGTTCCACTTTACCGCATCTCATCTTCTTGAAGAATACTCGTGCGCGGCCCAGATCTACAAACTCACTCCTGCGGACATGTGTGAATTGGCCCGAAACTCGGTATTACAAAGTGGATGGGAGATGCAGGTCAAGAAACATTGGTTGGGACATCATTGGTACATGCCCGGTGCGGCTGGGAATGATATTCACAAAACCAACGTTCCGACCATCAGGCTTGCTTACAGGCATGCGACCCTGCTTGAAGAGCTGTAAGTTATACGCCTCAGATGGGGCATCAAGCTGAAGGACAGGTCGCTCATTCAGCATGGTACCAAGCCCGCTTCAGCCACACAACCTCAACATATGAAGACTCCCGGTCCTGGACCTTCGAGGTCCCCCTCGGCACCCACCAGACAACTGGAGACGAAGGCAGGGTCAGGCGCAAGTCACGCCCAGAGACCCGGTATGCCCACCCACTCATCCGACGTCGCAGCAGCGGCTATGGCGATGGGAAACGTCACTGCCGGAGTGGGAAGGATGAATGTTGGGGCGGATGCTGTCAATAGGGTTGGAGCGGGGATGCAGCCTGAACACTTGGTCGGTGGGCTGGGAGAGTTGGATGAGAGGCAGAGAAAGAGGAGTGGCAGTCATGGTGCAAATGGAGGAAAGTTGGAGATGAGCCATGATATCAGACGGTAGGTATGCATTCATTGTGCCACTTGCCTCTTGTCTTTGTCATCCTTGCGTATGCAGTCCATATATGTAGATCCAGCCAACGCGATACCCGCATTCTGATGAGAGAAATCAGTCGCGTGTCCACGTGGCCTTGCGTCACTCATTCAACGTTGATTTCCCACTCCTCCCTTCATCAACTATATCAAGCCCAAGCGGCTTTGTATGCCAGATATCTAAACCAGTAGCAGTTCAGTCTCGCGCGGTAGAGTACCGTGATCAAGACTCATCACGAGCCAGCAACGCGGGAACGACTTCTTGGGATCTGTGCTGGACTGGACTCGCGTGTATCAGTCGAGATGTCGCAGGGTGTTGCTGGACCTAGCTCTGCTGGTGGGAGGGAGGTTGTCAACTGGGATGAACAGGTCGTCCCAGCACTACGCCGGCGTGAGTGATCGTGCTTCATTTGGTATCCTAGTCTCCGACGCTTCTGCGCTAGGTGGTGATCCGCACAGTCCAACTTGCCTTCACATCAAGTCAAGTCAGCTGACGATATCAGGTCTCGAATCGGAATCTGCCTACCTCTCCAATCGATTATCAACAGCTTCATTCCCGAGTGTGAACGCCTT
>Ga0308160_10006529_pt1 | contig 11847 bp, 19 predicted proteins | sample PhyFR1_FD_201036 | JGI IMG/M metagenome (GOLD analysis project Ga0308160, IMG submission 201036) | Phyllosphere microbial communities from UC Gill Tract Community Farm, Albany, California, United States - DLSLF.R1 | ecosystem: Host-associated > Plants > Phyllosphere > Unclassified | place: USA... | reverse complement strand
TCACGGCATGGTATGGCGTGTTGCGGACTGGGCTGGCGTGTCATGGATTGGTCTGGCATGGTGCGGAGCATACTAGTATGGTTTTGCGTGGGGCGTACTGGTCTGGTGTGGTGTAGTACGGTGGTCGATGTATTAATAGTAGGCAGGGATTTAACAAGCAGGTCTTTGATATCTATGGCTTGGCCATGATGAGCTGGTGGGAGGGACAAATCTGGCATTATTGGAGGGTGGCTTATACCTTTGATTATCACTGACAAGCTGATGCATCAGCTTTTCTGTTCCATTGATTTGATGACCCCTTTTTGACAGCCAAATCTTCAATGTTGGTCCTCCAATCACTTCCAATCCCAATTCTTCACATCGTACTTTCTGATGGCAGACTCAGACACTCTAACCATGCCAGCCAAAGACCCAACCCAGCAGGGCTCCACTGAAACCACCCAGCCGGTGAGTATAGTGTCACTTGGTTCATGGACTAAGTACTGACACCTGCAGCTAGTGTCACAACAGTTTGTCCCAAGACGGATTGGAGGCTCCAACTCCCAGCCACTTATAAATGTATTTGGCCATGAGAATACACTCTGGGCTGGTTTCTATCCAAGCACTCATCCAACCTCCCAGCCCACTGTCTCTGCCCTGCCCCCAGCTCCTGTCTCCACAGCCTCCCAGGTGCCTGACTCTGTACAGCCAGAATCTACAGTCAAGGAGACACCAAGAGACAAGATACAAGAGGTGATCAGTGCTGCTGAAAAGTCATCTATTGTGACTCTTTAATGCTCCCAAGGCTGTCATAAGAGCTGACCTACCAGCAAGCTGTTGAGGACTACTGTAAGCAGTCGGATGATTCTGTGAGGGTGAGTATGCTACATATGCCATTTCTGACTGGATAACTGAACAGAGACTGATTGAGTAGAAAGAAAAGAAAGCTAGGAACAGACGTGAAAGACGTGAAAGACAAAGAGATTTGAACTCAAAGTCTGGCCCTACTTCTGCTGGCTCTACCTCACAAGACAATGAGACGGAACAATGAATAGGGTGGAGAGATTGACAAAGAGGCCATGTTGGTATACACTTGGTCTGGGAGAGTGTTCTGAGTCAGATGAATGTAGGTATGGGTCTATATGTGAGATGCAGAAGCTAGCATATATTGAAATGGCTCTGAATATGACCTGCAACTACAATGACCAGCTTGCCTAGACAGCCTGTAGAGACACCACACACTCAACCTTAGGTTTTCCTGCCTTGTCCACCTCCAAGCCCAACTCCATATTCTGCAAGTTCAGTTCATGTGAAGTAGTTCCAGGATCTTGATCAAATGTAACGTTACACACTATATTTGGTCAATAATTGTGAAACAACATACAGCATCACTTTGAGTACTCACCAGGAGGTTACATTCAGCAGACTTAGTCTTGTACTTGTGCATCCCATCCACCCTGAATTACCTCTCTTTGTCTGTTGTTGTAAGATACCCTAGCTATCCTCCATGGCCCACACACTCTCCTGCTCACCCTCACCACCTTTATCACTCATACTACCATCATTGTTGACCAACCAACGTCCTCCGGCACCCGCTCCACAAGCACCGTCAGCCGTCTGCCGGACACCGTAGATAGAACGTAAGTAGACCCATATCTAGCTGTCCCTCTCATGTATATAAGCAGGGCCAGGAAAGCGCTTTCCAACTCATCCTCCTTCATCCTCTTCTTCACTCTTCATCTTCTTCACATCCTCACCTCCTCATTGCTCACTCTCCTCACTCCTCCTCACACCCTTCTCACTAGCGCTTCTCCTTGCCTTAGCTGTCTGATCTTCACTTATTACTGTCTGCTTGTATCCTCCTCTCATCACAGGGAATCGTTTCCAGTCACGCAAGTCAATCAATTCCCTGGACCTTGACAGTTGTGCCATCAAAACCAATCTTGGAAATTGTTTGACCATATACTGTGTACCCCAAATGCAACCTGACCTCAGCATCCCTCTCAGCAAAAACAATTGAGCTATTGTGAATCTCTTGCCATCTTGCAATTGTGTAACAAAGGGTGTTGGTAGACCATTATCACATTCCTCATCATCGTTACATTGTACTGTGAGCTTCATGGTGAGAATTGGCTTGTCTCTGGTAGTGGTAGAGGCGGCGTGCAGAGCAGTGAAGGTGGTCACTACTCATTGACTTGCTATCCATCAATGTATTGCTATCAAATGTCAACCTAAGTACCCTTTACACAGTCAAGTCATCCTCATGCACATGATTGGCCTCCGTGTTTCTTTTCAGCCAGTCACCCAGAGTCACTTCTTCATTGCTTGGGCTTTTGCTTGGGCTTGCCTGAAGAACACCCAGTCGCTCTGCCAAGGTCTTATCATCAAGGTAGTCTTTCAATGCCTCTCTCACTTTTCCAAAGGTTGGATCATCCTCTTGAGTCTTACATACAGATGTACGAGCTGATTGTTCTGCTTGACTGGTCTGGCTCTCTTGTTGCCTGGCTGTTTGACCAGGTCTGGTATGTTGTGATTTATCATCCTCTCTCTCCATATAGTACCGGTAAATATCCCTAGCCGCGGTTGTGGCCCGGTGATCTGCCTGTGTAGGGGGTTCTGTCTGGGAATTACAGAGTTCAAGGCTAATGGTCAGCCAGATGACAAGCTTGTCACACATACATTCTGGCCCTGGTATCTGCCTCTTCATCCCAGATTTGGTGGAGCTGGGATTCTGTTCTGCTCTGAATTTTGTCAGGGTCTACCATCCCGGCAGTGGGTGCATGGGAGCCACCTGCTAGTGAAAAGAGCTCCATAGTGATTGTGCTGTAGGCAAAATTTCTGCAGGAAGTTGTTGAAGGGCAGAGTGCGTAAATGAATGTAACAGAGCTTGGCATGCACCTATCTTAAATAGCATTGAGGGGCAGTGCAACTGAAAGGAAGGCTTGTGCAAAGGGATCAATGGATTTGGGCTTGTGAAATGCTTTGTAGCATGCTGCAAGACCTTGAATGAGTGCTTACTATTAGCAACATTGGGCATGCCAACCACAAGTGAGGTTGACACCAAAAGGATATTGCTCAAAAGCTATGCATCTTGAATGATTTGACCTGCGGCTGATGGCTGTTGCGTTCCACCCTGTTGCCACCACCCAGGTAATCCATTGTGTTGTGCTCCACTTGCACCCTGTTTATGAAAGGACAAGCTTTACCCCTTAGCCATCATTTGGAGCCATAGCCTTCCCCAAGACGTTGATGAGTTCATGTATTGAACCTTCATGCTCATTACTGATTGTTACCACATTTTACATCACGGAACCGCGCTCCCCTTGAGCAGAACACATACTCAACCCAAAGTTACCTGCAATGATCATGTCAACTCCCAAAGAGGAACAACACTCCCGCCAATCATTCATTGATTACTTTGATGATGACCTCCTTCTCTATTGCCGCCAAGATGACCTGGTCACAAAACGACACAAAGACAGAGCAGTTGGCATCATCCCTTTTTGTGATCACAAAAGCGCCCAGAAATATATCCTCATGAAGAAGGAGAACCAACATCACCGCGGGTATCATCAACTCAATGCTCTGAGGTTGTCGCTGAGGTACAACAATCCCCGAGATACATTCCGTATCATCATTGAGCCCAAATTAGCAGGGCATTTCCATCTCCTCAAACCCCCTCTTGTCAGAACAATTCATAAACGTTTTGAATATTGTATTATCCTTGATATGCTTGCTATGTACAACTCGGCCGTACCGGAAACTCGAAAGAAGAATATCAAGGAACTTGAGCGATTGAGGCGTGTTGCCTGGGAGATGGGGGAGGAGGATTATGGGACGGAGGAAGTGAAGGGAAGATTTGATAAACTTGAGAAGGGGTTGTGGGAGGAAGTGGGCAATTTAGACCGATTTGTCCCTGCTGAATCCGATGATCCTCCGCCAATGAGACAGGTCTTCCCGGCTCAGTGAGTTGAAACCCGTAGTCGCCGTATCGTATTGTTTGTATTGTTTATTGTGAGAGAATGGGTAGAGAGTGTACATATTGGATGAATACATCATATCGCGAAACTCATCCTTGCCGCAAATGCGTCAGTCAGGCCATTAATTCAATTCATCAGCCAGGTATGATACAGATTCATATACATCGAATACAACCAGCGTTCCGATTACGAAGAGATCACCTAAAACCCCTAACCTTGATACACAAACAAGCCCAAGCAACAACCCTCCATCCGATCGCAGTAGCGACCATAATCCCCGTAAATTTAGCCGTACTAAGATCATTCCATCCGAACAACGCCAGGCTAATGATTAGCTCCACTGACCTGCGACTGGGAGAGAGAGATTGACGTACAATTGATCACCACTCTGAGCTACGCATGCGCCCGATTGTATTTCGGCGGAGGAGCAATTGAACATCAACCCGAGAGATTCGTTGATTAATTGGATCTTTGTTGCTGCTTTTATCGTGAACGCCCATGATAACTGCTCATTAGCTTCGTACATGACAGAGAGGAGACATACACCAGCAAGCCAAGTAGGGACGTTTAACGAAATCAGACCCGAAAATTGGGAGATTAGGGTCAAGAGTGTAGATACCACCCTGTTGATTAGCTTAGTATCGAGAAATGGGATGGACGTACGTGACTGTCAACCCCTCGATATGGATGAATGTTCCAAATATCAATAACAAGCTTTCCCCCATGTTTAGTAACGCCCAGATCGAAATTGAGTATTCAAAGTATATCCGAGCAGAAGTCTGCATCCCAACACCGACGTTCATCTACATGTCAGCTCTGCACAATTCACGGAGGAATGGGGACATACGATAGCAGCATACGCGAATGATCCGAGTAGCTCGGCCCAGAGTTCCACTAGAGAGTAGACGATGATGAATGTAGCTGGCGAGTATCGGGCTGACGACTTGATTTCGTGGAAATAGAGGTTCCGATCACCTGGGAAGATCGCAGCTGCGTTGAGTAATCCGACAAATGGTATGGCAGTAGTTGATTCAATAGTAATACCGATCCGATCTTGCGCACCTACTAGTCAGCCCCATCATCGTACGTACGAGTATCGTCAAACTTACCGGATGGACCTTTGCTCAGACGCTGGAAGAATAGGATAAAAAGTCCACCAAGGAGAGGAGGTTGGAGTAATCGATTAAAGAATGCCTATCATCAGCTCAGAATCCGAAAGTGGACGTACATCTTTCTTCCTCCATAGATTCTTCCAAGTCCTCTCCAATACAACAGGAAAAGCAATCTTCATCGAAGTAGTCCCCTCTCCCCGTTTAACAGTATTGCTAGAAGCGACGTGTTCTTCCCCCGACTCTTTATTTTGCCTGGTCCGCCATTGGGATGTTAGACCATTGACCCGCTGGAGGGAGGTATCATATTGCGAAGCTCGCGGGTCGACGGATACGAGATCAAGAAGGTGGTCGGCTGGGTTGAAGAATTCAGATGGCATCGGGTGGCCGATTGATGAAAAGTAGGGGATTGCTTCGGAGCGGTGACCGGTGAACTAGGGATCAGCCGGCGTTCCCCATGAAGTGTAGAGACTTACTGCAATCAAAGCACCTTTCGCCAAGAGCGTCACATTATCAGCAAGCTGCCAAATATCACTTCGTGGTTGATGAATGGTGGCTGGATGTCAGCTTGTATCCAGTCTACTGGCTTATAGACTCACCAATGACAGTCCGACCAGTAGCAGCGATATCTCGGAGGACTTGCATGACACTGAGAGCGATACTAGCATCAAGACCAGAGGTGCTGGACATTAGCATCGCAAAATACCAGCGGAATGATTCGTATCATAGACTTACGGCTCGTCAACAACAAGAACGGCAGGATCATTGATCACTAACCTTTAGCCTTCTCAAAACAATCGATCGTGTGAGAGAACACTCACTCTGAACAGCAAGACTCAACCTCCTCTTCTCACCCCCCGAAATCCCCTTCAACAAAGCTCCACCCACTGGTAAATCCGCACAATCCTTCAGACCCAGCATCAACAATACAGTCTCGGCCCTAGCGATCTTTTGTTTCTTTGGCATTTTATCCGGTAATCTTAGGATGGCGGCATATCGAAGTGTTTCACGAACTGTTAGTAAGGGGAGATGCCAGTCGTCGTCTTGTTCTGCGAATGCTATATTTGATTGAAGGGTGGGGTTTGCTGGTTGGTTCGCTAGGAGGAGGGAACCTTGTAGGTGGAATGAGGCGAATGGGCCGGGATTGAGATTGCGGCCTGCTAGGATTTGAAGGAGGGTCGACTACAGGTCAGCGTCGTTCATCGTCACAGGATTGTGGAACATACCTTTCCAGCACCAGAAGGACCTAGAATAGCAGATACCTCGCCAGCTACCAGTCAGCACATCATATGAATATTACAGGGAGAGACGTACCCGGGAAAACAGCCGAAACATCCTGGAGAATGACCTTCTTTCGATCCGACATGACCTTCTTCCCTCTCCTCTGCCAGGTAAGAGATAAATTACGTAGCTATCTTATCAAAAATGCAGCCTTCTAGGAAAGGGAAACATACCTCGACATCAATCCTATCCCTGGTCATATGACTTTCAACAACATCAGTCTCCTTCCCCCGATGTCGAGAATCAATCTCGGCAGCATGTTTAACTCCACCAGCATTATACACCTATCCATCAGTACTTCTCTGGATATTTGACTTACCCAGAGGACGAAACATGATAGGGTATAGAGCACCACCACGAGACCAATCAATCCACCAAAGTAAGCTCCGACATTTGTATTTCGATCAATCCGGAGTCCGGCCAGTACGTTATCTCCATCACATTGCGCTAGATTCGCCCCGGAATCAGCTGGACAATCGAAGGTACGTCCTCGGAACTGGGTGGTTGCTACGATACCTGATCATCAGCCAATTCCTTTCCTGTTGGAGGGGGGAGGAAGAGGACACACGATATGAGTAGAAATAGGGTGATATCCACCGGATCCAGGATACGTATGGAGGAACATCGACACTACTCATCAGAGTAGAACTAGCTGATAGAGAGACGGAGACTCACAGCAAGAAGCCAGAACTGAGGAGCATGAACAGACTGAGAGCATTCCCAACCAAAGAAGCAAGAGCAAAGGATCTAGTCGCTGCGGCCTATTGAGTCAGCTTGGCGCTAATGAAAAGGGATAGCAAGCTTACCGAGAGCAAAGCCAATCCCTCGGTGGTAAATTGCACCAAGATTGTCTAAAGATCAGCTTTGATGTCATGTAGGGTGAAGAACCTACTGAAGCAACTACCGTGAACAGGTTGGCGGCTAGGTCGTCGCTTCGCAGATCGGCGATGAAGTAGACTAGGAGGATGTAACAGAGTGGAGAGAGGATACTGGGGAGTAACCATGACAAGAAGTCGGAAATAACGTATGGGATCACGTCCTATAATATCAGCAGGATAGGGACATCAGAGGTGGCTCCAGCGTACATATAGACGATCCTGTTTGTATCAGCGAGGTGTCCAAGAGAGATGAAGCTAAACTTACTTCACGTTCACGATCAAAGATGACTAGATCGGTGGTATGTTTCCAGATCCCTGAATCATTAACATGTTTACAAGATCATAACGATCCCAACGTACAGAACACCTGTTGGAGGTAGAAAGCCTGGGGAATCAATTGGAATGTCAGATTCTTGAGACTTTGAATAGCAGCAGGAGTCTAGCATCAACACTTCTCTATCTCAATGGGTGATGTACTCACCTCCGGAAGCTGATAATAAGCAACTCCAACCATCACACCCAATATAATCCCCTGCCCAACAAGTCCAACCATAAGCACATAATTCCGATAAACCCTCTTATGTGATCGCGCAAGTAAAACTCGAGTCTGTTTCCACATCCCAGGCCTCTTCTCATCCCTACTCGCCGAAACATCTCCGCCGTGATGTGAGGTTATTCCCGTGATTGCCCTCTGTAAATCTGGAGAGAGGTTCTGTCGGGATTCCTGCTTGACGAGTGCTAGGGACGTTTCGGATTCGAAATGTTTAGTAGGTGGTAGGAATGTTGACCAGTTGGAATCACGGTTCTTCCATGCGTCCGTTAGGTATTTGACTCTTGCCTTGGAGGTCTCTTCATTCTCGGCGGAACGATTATCGACGGAACTGATATCGATTAGGAAGTCTGCTTATCAGCTGGCTTTCTCGAAGAGAAACGTACCAAGTGGGTTCACACCAGCTACCAAATTATGCTCTAATGAAGCAAACCATCCTAGACAGTCACGCCGATGACCTGAGTAGACCACTTGTCCTTTCGATAATAGGGATATACGGTCGAACAATGGAAAGGCGTCTGATCGAGGAGCGTGAATTGATAGGATGACGGTACGTCCCCGGCGAGCCAACTGCGATAGCGTAAGGAGGAGGAGGTAAGAGGTAAAGGCGTCTGCGGTATTAGTATTCTCTCTCGACCATTCGATATCGCTCACCAAGTCCAGAAGTTGGCTCCTGAATGTATCAGCGTGTAGCTCGACAATTATTTAAGAAGACTTGCATCAAGGATAAGCACACTGGGCAACGTCACTAGGACACAACCGATCGATAAACGCCTATTATCAGTCCACGTTCTTGAGTTTGACGTACCTCTTCTCTCCACCTGAAATACCCTTTCTCAGCGGTCCACCGACAACCGTCTCAGCAGCATCCCTCAGACCCAGTTCATCGATTGTCTGCTCGACAATAACGGAAATGACATCATTCGATAGACTAGCTGGAAGACGTAGTTTGGCTGCCTATTTCATCAGCTACTGAGATTGAAGGGGCTTGATAGTAACGTACATAAGTGAGGGTTTCGCGTACTGATCGTTAGCTTAGCATGTGAGCGATGGGAGGTATGTGGAATGGACTTACCAGTCAAGCACTCGACCAAGAAATCCTGCTGCCTCACGAATCCTAGTCGACGCTTCACTTCGCCTCGTCCCAGCTTGACCCGGTCCGTCTCACCATTCGAAGCAAAGTAGGCTATTTCTCCATCTTCAACTGGTAATCCACCAAGTCGATGCGCGACGGCATTGAGTAGTGTCGTCTTGCCTGATCCGGATCCACCAAGACTACCATCAGTACAACATCATGCCCAGTTGTCAGATGACTCACATGGCTAAGACCTCTCCACTACTGCATGTGCACTCGACACCTTTCAAGATCCATTTCCTTTCCCCGTCCACCTTCTCTTTCGTGTCCGCCTTCTTTCGGACTACCTTTGGAATCCAACTAATCGTCAGCTTCCGACCAGCTCAGCAGTACCAAGACTCACCTGGATGGCCCAGAATGAGGCACTCCCACCCAAAGATTCGAGACTTTGAGATCGAAAGGAAGTGGGGGAGGTAGATTGAGCATGGCGTTCGATCCCTTTTGCTCGGATGATTGCTTCTCCCGTCGATCTGCTGTTTCTACTCCCGATCGGGTCGGCTGGAGGGACAAACGGGGACTCGAACTTGGCTCTTCGGGCTGGATTGCTTCGAGCGAAGTAGAGTTTGCTTCATCCCCGACCATCCTGCTCCCATTTCCCGCCTTCTTATCAGAAGCTATCTCATCCCCATCTTGTAAACCCTGTTCTTGCTCTTGGCTCTCGTCTGTTGTATGATCGTTGGTCTTGACGGTGGGCTGGAAAAGATCTGACCCAGCGTCTCCGATGATAGGACCGAGCTCGATAGTGTTGGCGGCGTCGTGTGTTTCGTTGGGGATAGACATGCTTCGATTGACATAAGACCCTGGGTCGATCGCGATTGAAGCTACGTCCGAAGAAGCAACCCCTTGAAGCTTGTGCCGTGTGAAGATAGGGACGCTTCGAAACTTCTGTCGACTGATTACCTTACGCTAGCCTGACTGTGTATCTGCAGCACACATGAATGGGTGTAAATATGTATCAACAAAAGGATGATACGATGTCATAATAAGGAGGAGTTGACAATTAGAGTTGATTTAAGGCACCGCTCATCTTCCGGTAACAAGACGCGATGGGGGATGGTACGGAAGGTTCTATGCAGCTCAGTATTGCATTCGGTCATAAGTTGCAGGTGGCTGTATATGGTTAGAGTGAATATATCGCTGCAGACTTGAATTGCTATGCATCTGAAACTGTAAACAAAGGCGGTCGCGCTCATGTGGACCAGGGCTCGTAAGGGGGTCCCTTGAGGGGTACAAGACCTTATCTATTCTACTGCACATGACTGATAGCAGCTAGAACAGCCACTTCCACTCTCCCCTGGCCAATACGACTGTTTATGCTGAGTTATGATCCCAATACAGGTGGGTACAATACAAAAAGCTACTCGGACAGATCGAGCCCGGATACCCGGATATACCAAACCTCGCGTCGACTTTTCCAGATTATCAGTCCCCATTGTTCATCTAATCCTCTTGTTCCGTAATGTATACTTCTACCACGACTTCGGTGCCATTAACGGTATGTGTGTATGCAATCAATCGAACCTCACTAGTCAAGAGGCTCAGTCACGATTCCAGGGGCCGAGGAAGGTTTCGGCCTCGTTGACTACCCTATAAAAAGTCGGGCACGGCCTATTGTTTCGACCGCTCGTTGACGACAAAGGACCGGAGCAACACACAGGTCAAGCCACATACGAAGTCAACACACAACAAGCCACAGAAGCAGTCTTCAGGTGATTAAGGGATGTACACGACTTACAATATGCCGACGGTACGTTTCTGTTGGTCACAGAGACTATATAGGCATCCAGTACCGTACACATGATATCAATCTTCATCCAACCCTTATCTTCCTTGTCATAATTATCCACATCTCTTCACGATGACTGGACCACTCGCAGCTGGCCTTGTGCCCATTCCGCAACCTCCGCCGTACCCTATCCTCGGTAACGCTCTCGAGATGGATCCGGAAAACCCAATGCAATCCCTAGTCGACCTTCACAAGAAGTATGGTCCAATCTACGTCTTTCAATTCCCAGGGCACCCCGAGATTATGATCGGTAGTCAGGAACTGGCACATGAACTGTGTGACCAAGAGAGGTTCAAGAAGACCGTTGGAGGACCTCTCGGAGAAGTCAGGCAGATCGCCAAAGATGGTGAGTACTCATATACTTTACTTGTAGGAGAGACTAATCGAGCAGGACTGTTCACTGCCCATGGCCATGAACCCAACTGGGCTATCGCTCATCGAATCTTGATCCCTGCTTTTGGTCCACTGAGTATCCGAAGCATGTTTGATGGAATGTTTGAGATCTCTTCACAGCTCATTCTCAAGGTATGTCATTCCCAGACTGTACTATGGACTAAGCTTATAAGCAGTGGTCCCGATTTGGGGATGCCCGAATCGACGTCAGTAGCGACTTTACCAAAGCGACTCTCGACATTATCGCTCTCTGCACCTTTTCCTTCCGATTCAATTCATTTTACACTGCTCAAAATCATGCGTTCGTCACTGCCATGGCATCATCTCTACGAGCTAGTTGGGATCGAACGAGTCGTCTCCCTGGTACTGGGTGGATGTACTACAAGACCAACAAAAAGGCCAAGGCGGATACCAAGGTGCTTCATGATCTCTGTGATGAGGTAAGTATGATCCACTACCATTAGCTTCAATGACTGACGGCGCAGCTTGTCGAGACTCGACAGAAAAGTGGTGGTAGATCCGACGATTTACTCGATACGATGTTGTACGGACGTGATCCAGTGACTGGACAGGGTTTGACTGCCGAGAATATCAGATATCAATTGGTCACGTTCCTTATTGCCGGACACGAGGTAAGTTTATCCTCCAAGTGACAATATCGAGCTGATGATATAGACTACATCCGGACTACTATCCTTCCTATTCCACTTCCTCCTCCAAACTCCTCGAGCCTATCAAGCACTCCAAGACGAAGTC
>Ga0308160_10006528_pt1 | contig 11847 bp, 17 predicted proteins | sample PhyFR1_FD_201036 | JGI IMG/M metagenome (GOLD analysis project Ga0308160, IMG submission 201036) | Phyllosphere microbial communities from UC Gill Tract Community Farm, Albany, California, United States - DLSLF.R1 | ecosystem: Host-associated > Plants > Phyllosphere > Unclassified | place: USA... | reverse complement strand
TTGACAACTAATAATCATCCCCACTCTCTTTCTCCCTCTTTTGCCAATCCAACCAACTTCCCTGATAATTCCTAACATTGCCATAACCGTTCTTACCAGCTTGTTCAGCTGCTGATGCGGATCTTTTCCCGGATCTACAGAAGAAAATTATATTTTGGGAAGGGAGGGGTTTATTGAATGCGAATTTCTGGGTTGTCAGCAACAAGCCGGTAGGCGGAATGTGTAAGCCGCTAGGTGTATACGTCCGTAGACGATGAGGAAGGTGCGCCGGTCGACGATAGGAGGGTTTGATTAGAGGAGAGTCAATGAAGTAAGGGGAAGAGGACTGACCTTTTTGAAATCACCTTCACCAAAGTTTGGGCTTAAAGCATCTTTTAATTCTGATAAAGGAAGGTTAACGGAGCTTGGGATGGAACCTAGGGAAACTTCATCTGGTTCTCGTACGTCGACAATGAGGACGTCCTGTTTGTCAGCTGATGTCACCCATGCTCCCGCTTATTTCCCTCGAGGTAATGCCGAAACAAAGAAGGGTACTCGTAACGTACATCGTTAGGCTGCTGTGTGATCGGTTTCAACTCTTCATAAGAGATAATAGGTTCTTTAGCCCAAACGCTCCTTTCGGTCGACTTGAACCTCCCAACGAAAGGTGTGGTTACTCGGAGTGTAGGTCGAGTGGCGGTAGCAGTGGGAAGAGTTGCGAACGTCCTTGTAGGAATAACCTGAACCCTTGGGAGGGATGCTCGTAGTGATAGTATGGTTCTTGGGATTCTTGATGCCATTGTATGAATGTGTACTATTGCTATAGAGAGTCGAGTTACTCATCTCGGTAGGGTGGGGTGATATGATGTATGATGTATGACGTGGTATTTTTAGTGATAAGAGAGTTGAGATTTGGGAGATGAGCGTTCTTGACTTTTTCCGTTATAGTACCTATAGACAATATCTATACCTCACCAACACATCCGCCATAGCCATACCTACAGCGTCCATCAAGGCAAACAAACACACGGAATACACCTATACAGTCAAGTCCGATTTGATTCACGATGCCGCTCCGATCAATCTTCTCACCAGCTTTCGCAAGGAGGGTAGCTCGTGCGACCCGTCATCGAGCTACTCCTATATCATCACGAACGATATCCACCACTCCCATCACCTTTGCCCCTCGCCCAACGACTACTACACCACCTAGTAGTATCCCAACTCCAACAGCTTTATCGGCATTACTCTCTCGATTATCATTACCACCCAATACTACCCTCCACCCTGTTCTTGTAGCTTGCTTGACACATCCATCATTCACCACTACCTCAACCGATATCTCAGGGGAGATAACGGCAGAAGATGCAGATCTAACACAATTGGCAGAAGAAACCACAGAAACAAACGAGATCCTATCATCACTCGGAAATTCTCTACTTGGATTATTCGCATCTGAACATCTATCTTCACAGTTTCCATACCTACCCACGGCCGCTCTAAAACAGGCGGTAACGGCTTATGTCGGTCCAAAAGCATGTATGTCAGTAGCGAGGGAATTGGGTTTAGGAATCCAAAATAAAGTTGATGGAAACTTTAATGGAGTGGGAGTCCGTTGGCGTAAACCTGAAGTTGAGGTTGAGAGGGAATCAACACCTATTGCTCAGCGTTTCTTAAAGTATCAAGGGGAGAAGGGACATAGAAGGCATGAGAAGAATGATAATTTCGAGGATGTCGTTGCGGGGGTTGTCAAGGCTTTTGTCGGGTTGATTTATCGTGAACGAGTGAGTATCTTTCCTGTTCTGTTTTTCCTTCTCCCTCTTATTGTCTTTTTATTCGCTCTTCATTTTTTGTTGCGTAGTGGAATAAAGCACTGACAGACAGGGTATTCACGCAGCTCGAGAATTCACACATGCTTATTTCATGTCGAGATACCTAGACATGACGACACTTTTCAAATTCACAAACCCAAAACATGTCCTATCGAGTGTAGTCACTTCACACTTATCACAAGCAGGAGTAGACCATGTAGATGGAGTAGGAAAGATCGAGTCCAGGTAAGTCCACAACACATACACGCCTATCGACGTGACACGAGCTGACAACCAGGATCCTAGCATCAACAGGAACAAATTCCCAAGCACCAATATTCAACATCGGCCTCTTCCTCCCTTCCGGCGTCAAACTATCAGAAGGTTTCGGCTCATCATATAAAATGGCAGAACATAGGGCATCAGTAAATGCTTTATTAAGCATGTTCCTCGTTCGTGCCGATTCAACGACGACGACAAAATCGACATTACCTACATCCATACACCCCGAATGGTTGTTACAAGCTGGAAAGGTTGTTGCTGGACAGGAGTCAAACTTTACGCCTAGTGCGAGAGTCGAGGCGGAGTCGATAGTTGAGAGTAAACGATTACGAAATTAGTACGAGTCTGAGTTATGAGGCACGAGGTATACATCATGTATATTGCTCGACAGCTTGTAGGAGAGAGACGGAAATGGACGTAGCAAAGACAGCCAGACAGTATACTGCATTGCATCAACATCACCTTTTCATCCACGCTTCATTCTCACATAGGCACGATGCAAGAATGTCACTCCGATCTCCTGGATCGACAACGACGCACGATCGGGGACCGAGAGTATTGCGACTTGCTTACATGACCTATATAGAGGTTTGGTAGACGTGCGACTACTCTACTAGTCATATATTCCGGTTTGACCGGGCTCGGATTCGGGACCCGGCTATCCCACTTGGATGGCCGAACCTCATGGGCCATTGTATGGATAATTAGAGCAATGCATACTTGTGCTTTGGGATTCACAGGAAGGGGTTCCCACAGAGATGAACTGAGTTTCAGAGCTGTAGCTATAATGGGGGTTGAGTAATCGTATGTCAAGATGGAGAAATGTAATCAAAGTTAAGTACGGCAGAGGCACAAGAGATCTAACCCGATCAGTCCAAAGTAACTTTGAGTACCCCTTTTTCTACAAAATCCCTTAATCATACGCCATTTAGGCTCAGTATCCATATACTATAATACTCTTTCACGTATCAAGTAGGAAAGGTATATACACGACCTATCATATCAATATAGCTCGCTGGTCGAGTATATCATTAAAGCCCGAAGAGAAAGAAACCGAAAAAGCATCATCCAAGAAACCAAATTTAGGGGTCGCGTCGCGTCTTTTTACAAAACGGGCTAGTCTAATTTCCTCCCTCCTCATATCATAAACGACACGACAGGCCACGACTATACGATACACACTCTAACGCCTAACGTCTTGGGGCGTTATTGTAAAGGAGGTCGTTTCAGACTGAGAAGCATCGGCTTATCGAAGTAATACGGTTTTGGGCTTGAATCTAAGGAACCATATACACACACAGTAGTGGTTTCTACACAACTGGATTTCGGGGGTGAGTTCTTTCTAATACCTATTATACTATATGTTCTACCGTTACCTTCCCCTCCTCCCCAGAGACGTTACCATCAGATGTCGATGTGGAGTATCATTCAACCCAACCCCAAATATTAGTGGTACCCCATGAAGGACCTTTCCCGCCGGTCGTCATGTGATTCATGGGAATGGGGTTCCTTCTCTCCATAAATGGTCGGGGCGGTAGCTGAGGCAGTCAGCTGATGATAGGAATCGTACGATTCAACGGATCGGCAACGACGCCGTTTGGAAGCCTTGTACTTGTAAGCAAGTGGAGGAAAGGAGTTGAATATCACAGGTCTCCGAGGTTGTTTATAAGGCGAAGGAGGGGGATTTGATGGGTCTTGTAACGATGCTTACAGGTGACTCTTCGTCTTCTGCTAGGTCTATTCGATCGATACAATCAAATACGACTGTTAAAGCTATATCACCACCTATCACCTCTTCCTCTATCGCGTTTCCATATACTGTAGGAAAGGCATCGACTTTTCACGATACAGATACCGATATGGATGATCCATTTTCTATGCCTACGCATGTGGGCCATCATAGACATAGGATCGATTCTCAAGGTGTACCCATTCCGCCTGCTAGGACGACATCACTGGCACAACATGGACACTCGAACAGTGTTTCGTCTTCCGATACTTCCCTCCCTTCTGTTCAGGTAACAACTGCTACTCCTACCAAACGATCAGCAAAGAATACCCACAATCAACATCCATATCAAGGACATGGACATGGGTACGATCAACATCAATATTCAAATACATTCGGACATGGATCATTAGACGTTACCGAGGATCGAGGATATTCGTTTCCTCATTATTCATCTTCTACCGATCAATTCACATCAACCTCAGTAGATGATGATAGTGATGCAGAACCGGAACTTCGAGAGATGAAAGTATCAGAGAAGGAGGAAGATAAATTGGAGAGGCAAAGAAGACAAGGTAGAGAGAGACAGAGGAGAAAGAGAGCAAGGGATAAGCAGGATAAGGTACATCCTATTTTGAGGACTGATGTTGCTATGTTGATGAATACCAGAACTCTCAAGTTCAAGTTCAGCCGGCTGGTTTTGTTTCCACACCGACATCCACCAGCACCGCTGCAAATTCACGAAACCCGTCCACTACGAGTTTGGCACCGATTATCGTACCCAACCTCAACCTCAATATGAACATGAACATGAATATGAGCATGACAACTATGCGATCCTCTACATCATCTTCATCCGTATACTCCTCCCTTCCGACCTCTGCATCATTCCCGTCGTCATCACCAAATACCCAAACCCATCAAACATTCTCGACATCAGGAACATCATCACCTACCACCTTTTTTTCACCCATGACGCCCGCTACCACTGGCCAAGATGGTTATCCATGGACAACAACTCCGAATAGAGCAAGTAAATCAGCTGTGGATGTTCGTACCACCCAACTATCCCGATCGAATACAGGTAATAACCACCGACCACGTATTATCGCTCCTCCGCCCCACCGAGTCCCACTGGCTAGTAGTTCGACTTCATCACATTCAGCTAAAAGACGACGATCAGAACCTGAGCCTGAACATTTCAAAACGAAACAAGTAGGACTAGGGATGAATATGCCACCTCAAGACCAGGGTCAGGGACCTATTGAGTTCCTATCGACCCCAACAGACGAAAATGGTTCGATAAAAAAGGAAAGACCAGGAATGAGAAGAACAGCAAGTGATTCAGCAGCTACAGCTCTCGAATTCCAACATACACATACACATCAATCTCGATCTCCAACTCAACCTTTACTTGAAAGTTTGAAATCAGGTTATATCCCCCTCGATCCTCTACACCAAAATCAGACTCAGAGTCAAGCGGGATTACTAGCTTCTGTAGCTCTTACCGCGTTGGCGGATAGTCCTCTTGAGAGTGTTCAAAAGGCTTTGGGGGATCTGAAGTTTACAAGAGAGGGATTGTTGGGATTGCAGAACGATTTGTCGTCTTTCTTTGGGAGGTTTTGTTTGGAGCAGGAAATGGGAGCTGTTTCGTTAGAGGTAAGTCTTGTCCTCTTTGATCTGTTTGAATGGAGTTGAGCTGATATTTAGGATCGACCGAACACTTCTTACCCCACTACTTCTGGGTTTACTTCGAGCGCCACGACGCCCTATCACGAGAACATCGCCTTGTCAACCACCTCGACACGACCACCTTCACCTATGCGAATGGAAATTACACCTTCCAACTCGACATCTCGCCCCACCACGTCTAAAGCGACTCCTAAAACATCCCGAGCCCGATCACTCTCTTCCGCATCAATGCGAGCTAGAGGTCTTAAGATGTCTTCTGCCAATACTGCTACTACCACCACTACCCATAAATCGCCAGCATTGTCATTATATCAAGAAACGTTAATATCACCAATGAGTACTACGCCATACCAATTCCCCAATACACCTGTCACTGCTATGCCGGATTCGGACGAGGCGAGTGCATCACCCATGATGTCGGCTGTTCAAACTCCTACTACTGGTCAATCTCAGGCTTTCCCACATCATGAGATTTTAGCGATTGGGCAGGGGACCATGAGGGTAGATCAGGGGCGACCTAGACATGATGAAGGAGGTGGTGGTGGGGGGTATCAACATCAGAGGAGCGCCACCGAAGGAGGTGGGAAAGGGTGGAATCAATCGCATTCTCATGGTCATGGTCATGGTCATGCTCGAACTGGATCAAATTGGGAATTAGCACAAACCCATCATCGACCTAATTCATCCTATCCCCAGAATATCTCACAATCACATTCAATGCCCGGTCTATCGAGTCCACTGGATATGCCTTATCGACAAGGTCCCATCGCTCCTCCCCCACACCTCCCACCACCTGCATTCGAATTTACATACCCGCAACATCAGAATCATAATCACACATCTACTCCAGCTCATCAACAACCAACATCATTCCAAACTCCATCACATCGACACCATAATTCCAATTCGGGGTTGAGTACACCATTTACTCCATCTCCCGCTCAACACCACAGCCATACTGGGGGAATATACCAGCCCACATTCACCCCTATTGCAGAGATAGGTACCCCTACCAGGCCTTCTCCTAGGGAACCAAGGATGTTGGGATACGATCCCTCGACAATGGGTAGGATGGGGGAGATGGATCAAATGGTCTTGAGTCCCCCGCCGCAGGTACAACCCGGTATGGTGGAGGGTAATTGGATGGCTTTTGGACAGGTTATGCCTCATACTGCACCCGGAACCGATGGGGGTGGGTTTAGCGCTGATCCATTCGGTGGAAACCCGCAACAACAGCGCTAAGCTATTTACATTTACTCGTACTCGGCACTCGTACATCTCTTTTCCGCTATCCCCCGTCGCCGACAACCACACTACTGTCATAAAATACAGATCCCAAAATCAAGGTCGTCCACGAACAAAACGCTTCTCTAAACCATGCTCGCATAACATCGCATGCCATGATCGTCACACGACCCACGAACAACGCTTCTCAACCCACCCTTCGATGGGCAAGGGACCAAAAGTGACTTTGGTCACATACATACCATCTTCAATTTTGCTTTACGACCAAATCGTCAATTCCGGGATCCCATCGCTTCTATCTCTCATTCATTATTGTCTTCAACATCTGTTTTTGCTTTGTCATTGTCATTAGTATTGAGTATGGGAGTATCGTCATTGTATATAATGGATTTGAATCCTAGAGATGTCAGGAATATATATTATCATCTCCCAACGAAATCCGCTTTTTTTCTCCAACGTAATCTGTCCTCTGACCGCTGATATGTCAACCACTTCTTTTAACGTATCGAGCAGGGTGATGTTTCAGAACATGCTAGCACAGGCTGGATTCTTTTCATTCTGGTCCTTTCATTTCCACTCCACCCGGCCGAGAGATCCTTTCTACTATCCCCATCACTGAAAATCATGAATGTACATAGACCATTTGCTGCCTTCTTCTTCCGGTCGAGCTTTTTAACCACTAGCATACCTCCAATTACACTCAGGCTTGCTATACGTAATGTCCCACCTACCAATCTCCCAGGCGACCATGAAGTCTCTAGGGCAGAGAATACGAAAAGTCGTCGCCTCGGTGAATGAGGAGGATGCGAGCCGTCTCTTTGAGCTTGCGTCGCGTGTTGACGGCCATCTCTCGCGAACGATCTTCGCCGGCGATCCGGATCACCCGGCGGCCAAGATCAGCGCCGCAGTCCTGAGTCACTTCCAAGAGAGGCAGACCAAGCAACAGTCAATGGTCAAGACTGATTTGCCTACGGACGTCTCGGACCACTTCACCGATACTCAATCGGACATAGGTACGAGTGCGCCTGGAAGATCGAAGCAATCTGATGAAGCAAAGCATGACTTTGGCCTGTCCCTGACAAACGTGTCGAACGCCACTAAAGCCGAATTCAATGAAGTCTACAAAGCTTTCCGAGACGAGGTAGACGACTTCTGTGATAAGATCACGCCACCGAGAGGAAGGAGCCTTGTTCGAGGCCGACACCCCGGTCAGCTCCCGCCGGAGATAGACGAAAAAGTGAGGAGGATCTTTGATGAGCTTGAAAGGTTACATCTCCAGGGTGTGTCTCTGGAGTAGAGTGGTCACTCGAGGCGGAGAGTATCTTGAACATATGTGATTCGGCAATGGGCCTATATAAAATCGCTGGATACATTCAACGGATAAATCCAGGAACGTTGTCTTCGCTTTGACTGTCACTAGTTTGAAGTGTGAATAGAGATTGTCATTGTACATAGCAAAGATTTCATGAGACACATTATGGGCACCTGGCGTAATTTGTCATTTTTACCACTGACATGCCCACCTACTCGCAAGGTCAACGCATCAAGGAGGACGAGCGTCTAGAATGTACTTGCAAGCTGCGGAATCCTGAGTTTCAACGTGCTCCTTTCATCTCCCGCTTCACTCTCCCAGGGGATCCTTTGATGATTGCGGAGCTTTGCGAGTTTCGACTTCACCTGTGAGAAAGTCTGCCGCTACGTTCTTTCTTTTCAATCACACTTTTGCCATCAACACCTATCCACAGCCCTGTCACTTGCCACCCCACGATATTTACCTTCAGCATACACGATACACAATGGAGCCTTCGTCCCCATCTGCTTCAGACACGATGTCCGCATCGCAGAGCCTCACTGCACTCACTGCCTTCACGGCCGCCACGGCCGACTTGAAACATGCAAAACAACTGATCGTTGTTCACTCGCGAATGGAAAAGGTTTTCAAAAGTATGAAGCTCGATGTAAAGACTGAGGGAACCCTGAACGAGCTGAATAGAACCATCAAGACCCGCCTCCGGCGCAGACTCGCCGCCGGACAGTCACAGTTCATGAAGGCCTCCAAAGCTTACACCGAAGCCACAGGTATAGCAACAGACGGGACGACCATGTTTCATCCGGAGCCCAGTCGGATCCCCACCGCAGCTGAATTCAATGACCTCCTTTGCGAGGTCCAAAAAGCTCAAGATACATTCCCGGAGAACAATACCATTGTGGACGCCGACGATCTGGAGGATATCTACTCGGAATACGAAAAGGTTTTGTGCGCGGATCAGTTCATGCCAAAGGAGTGAACTTTATGACGGGCGGTCATATTGGCCGTGTTATTTGCGTGTCACCAATGTTCATAATGTTCAATATGAGGTATGTGAAGCAGGGAGATTTGTGTGTATCGATTTTGGAGTTATGATGCAGGAGGTAGAGGTTGAAAGTCGCGACACTGCCCATGTTCCGGTCATTCTCGCTCACAAGGCGTCCTGTCAGTACGCATGAGCTCACATAGACCACAGCTCCGCCAGCAACTTTTACTGACTTGCATACTATTCACTTGTCTGCCTGCTTGACCATTTGACCTACTGAAGATGTTCCGGTCCAAAACTCATTGGCAACAACTCCCCCAATGTCATGACCTTGATCAAACCCTCAGATCCCTCTCCATCAAGTACACCAGGTACCTCCTTCTCCCTTGGATATCCATCTGCAACCATGTAAATTGGGGTATCTAGCGCTGCGAATTCACGGAGGAATTGACGGCAGATACCGCATGGTGAGACTGAGGGAGTTGGGAGTAGGGAGGTGACTACGACCGCTAGGGGCTTGTTCAAGCCTTCAGTCTGGTTATCAGCTCAGTTACATACTCCCTGCTGTCTCGCAAGAGTCGATTGAAATCGAAAGACTAACGATAGCTTTGGTCATAGCCGTTCGCTCTGCGCATACTCCAGCGCCTACCCGTCAGCCTTGGGTCAGGATTGACTAGCTCACCATAAGAAGCATTCTCCACATTACATCCAGTCACAATCACATCATCTGCGAATAACAACGAAGCTCCAACACTATCTATCAGCTCGTAATTCCCTTATCTTGGCATCACGTACTGGAATTTAGAGTATGGAGCGTATGCCCTGTCCCGGCCTGATTGTCAGCTGCGGGATATGCGAATCATTACTGAGCTGACCTTCGAAAGACTTTAGGATGAGTTTATGGAGTAGTTCTCTAGGTAGCTTATCAGCGGACATTGTTATGATTATGTACAGTAGAGTAGAGTAGAGTAGCTTGGCACAAAGAGGACAAGTGGGGAAATAGTGGGGTCAATTAGGCTCGCAGTCTACCCAGCAAACAGATAGGCTCGGTGTGAATTTCTCATTCTATCCAAACTGCATTCCATCTCTTCTCTTTGCTCTCTTTATTCTACGACACACTATTCATTAGTGCATGCCTCTCTGCTTATCTGTATTAACAGTAAGAGCATCACTACCAATACATATATCTCGACAGGTTCGAGTCTCTTTATTTCATTCTACATCTTTCACATTTGCCAGAATGCCCCCTAAGAAGAAGGGAGAGGAGGTCAAGAGGGTTATTCTCGGCAGGCCGGGAAATAACTTGAAGGTGAGTCTAGAGTGTGACGCTAGTCATGCTGCCATAACTATCGTGTAACAAGCATGATGCTGATGACAGATCGGTATTGTCGGTGTTCCCAACGTCGGAAAATCATCCTTCTTCAACACCCTTTCCCAGACAGATTTGGGTAAAGCCGCCAACTTCCCTTATGCCACCATGTAAGTTTTGCTCGCTCGACGCCGGGAAGTACGCTGACAACCAGTGACCCCGAGGAGGCCCGTATCCCTGTCCCCGACGCCCGATTCGACTGGCTCGCAGAGGTTTACAAGCCTAAATCCCAGGTCCCAGCTTTCCTAACATGTATCGATATCGCCGGTCTAACCGCCGGTGCATCAACAGGTGCAGGTCTAGGAAACGCTTTCCTTTCCCACGTCCGAGCAGTCGATGGTATCTTCCAAGTCGTCCGTGCATTCGATGATGCCGAGGTTATCCACGTCGAGGGTGATGTCGACCCTTGTAGGGATATGCAGATTATCTCCACGGAACTGAGGTTGAAGGATATCGAGTGGGTTGAGAAGGAGTTGGAGAAGTTGAAGAAGGTTACTAGGGGTCTTGGATCCATCAGTTTGGCTGATAAGGCCAAGAAGGAGGAGCAGGTGAGTTAGAACGCCGGCCGTTAGGCCAAACACTCGCTGACGAACAGGCTACCGTTGAGAAGGTTCTTGAATGGCTCACTGTTGAGAACAAGGATGTCCGAAAGGGTCCCTGGACCAACAAGGATGTAAGTTTTGTTTCGCCTTCTCCTTTCCCCTATTTCCCATTTCACTCGCCCCACAACCCCTACTATACACTATATGATGATAAAGAGCACATTTGCTCGATCAAACCCAGCTCGTCGACAGGAGTAACGCCCATTAAGAATGAGATAACGTTGATATCTGACCCTCTACCACCTCGCTTCCCAGTTTGACTGCGTTGAACAAATTACGAAGAAGAGAGGCTAACGGTACAGATCGAAGTCATCAACGGCATGACCCTCTTGACCGCCAAACCCATCAATTACCTAGTCAATCTTTCAGAACGTGATTTCGTACGAAAGAAGAACAAGTGGTTACCAAAGATCAAAGCTTGGATCGACGAGAACAACCCCGGAGATGCCCTTATTCCATTCTCAGTCGCTCTCGAGGAGAGATTAGTCAAGATGTCGGAAGAGGAGAAGATTGCAGAGGGAGAAGCACTTGGTCTACCAAAAGGAAACCCAAGTGCTCTTGGTAAAATCACGACACATGGTTACTCTTCCCTACAACTCATTCGATATTTCACCTGTGGACCTGATGAGGTTCGAGCTTGGACTTTGAGAAAGGGTCTAAAAGCCCCAGCAGCTGCTGGTGTTATCCAGTATGTACCCCCTCTACACACCTAAAGGATTAACTGACGGTCAGCTCCGACTTTGAGAACAAGTTTGTTTGTGGTGAAATCATGGCATTTGAGGATTTGAAGGAATACGGAACAGAAGCAGCAGTCAAGGCAGCTGGTAAACAACGACAGCAGGGT
>Ga0308160_10006527_pt1 | contig 11849 bp, 11 predicted proteins | sample PhyFR1_FD_201036 | JGI IMG/M metagenome (GOLD analysis project Ga0308160, IMG submission 201036) | Phyllosphere microbial communities from UC Gill Tract Community Farm, Albany, California, United States - DLSLF.R1 | ecosystem: Host-associated > Plants > Phyllosphere > Unclassified | place: USA... | reverse complement strand
TTGGCCTGTCCGATCTCGGCAGCCTCCTGAGGGTCGAGCCAGACTATGGGTCAGTATTGTTCTCGGGCGTGACTGCGTTTCGGCTCCTTCCCCACATCCATCCTCCATATATATCATCCTTCCAGCGATAGTCCGTATTGTCCCTTCGAATTTCTCATCATGTGCTGTTCCTTATGTCACGCTCCACGTTCATCCTTCGTCCTCTATCCTCCCCTTGTATTGTCCGGTTGCACTAATCCGACATTGACTTACTCTTCCTCTGACCGACACCTGCAACGCTAGCGGCGAGCCTCTTCTGCTGGCTGAGATTGACCATTGTAGATTGATATATAGGTTGATGGATAGAAAAGGTCAGCTAACAAGGGGGGAGGCGAGTGTAATCCTATGCTGTGACTGAGAATAGGCGGCGATGACCGATTTTGGTTACTAGTCGGAGTTTCGTCAATTTAATCAGAAAGCAGTGTGGCACTATTTCAATGGATCCGAGATTGATCCCGTCATTCAACCGCCAACTCGTGTATACATTCTCCTTAGACTCTGGCTCTGACAAATACGCTCGACGTTATATACATAATGAAACCCAGGCACCCAAACCGATGGCTCGGCACTCATTGGCCATTGCCTCCCAACCAGCTGCCCAACCTCTCATTCCGATTGAGGTGCCTGGCTGCGTTGGCTCTTCGCTCCTCATCCCATTGCTGGTCTTCGGGAAGATCCGAGGCGTCAGAATCTGTTTCGGACTCCGTTTCTTCTTCTCCTCCTTCTTGATCATCGTCCTCATCATCATCATCGTCGTCATCTTCTTCCTCGCCTTGATCCTCTTCATCGCTGACTTCCGCGGGCTGGCTATTTTCGTCGCTTCCACTTTCTTCCTCTTCCTCGTCCTGTTGAACATGTCTCTTGACGCCTGCGTTGGTACGAGACGCAGCAGAGAGCTGCGCTGCATTCCATTGCTCATACCCTTTCAGGTGTCGGTTAGGGTCTACGCTGCCGGACCCAAGGGATCCCTGAACATATCAGCGCTATGCAGTTGAAGTGAAAATCAAGACTGCGTGATATGGGCGACGAGAATACCCACACGAGATGGCTTAGGCTCTGTGGCTCGCTTCTGGCTGTATCAGCGAGTCAGTCAGATGACATTGCCGGCACGCACGGTGGCCCAATCCGGATACAACGGTACGCCGGCTCTCTTTCTTCCCGGTACTGATCCATGCCCAGGTAGCGGGTCTCTGTGATCAGGGTAATCGGTACGCTGGTCTCCACTCGCGTTGATGGATCGGGTGGTAGACTAGACAGTCAACCGAAGCTCATGACAAAGTGAACAGACTTACCGCCTGGCCCTGAGTTGTAGAGACAGCATACCTTGAGTCCCTGGTGGGGTTTCGTGAATGTTGATCAGGCATTGTGCAAACTTGGGAATGTGGATCAGTAGAGATGATAGAGAGATAGCTTGAATGATTTGAGAGTTGGTAGTGAATGAGAAGGAACACGACCTCGAGGTAGCTCTTATATAGCTGCTTCAGTGCGCAGTAGCGGGGTTGTCCTACAACACCATCAAAGGAGCTTCAGTCGCCTGGCAAGCCTTTCTGCTCCGAGGGGTACTCGAAACGTATTGCATACAAAGGTTAGGACGATAGCTCCACAAGATGGTATCTTCTAGCAGCTTGAGATTATAGAGCTGGCTGCTCGGCGGAATCCTTCCCCTTTGTGCTCGTCAGACAGCTTGATTATCCTGCGAGACGTGAAAAGGAAGTCTCGGTCTCGTCCACGACACCCTGAGGGACCTTGAGCCTGAAGGGGGAACTCGGAATGCCTGCAGTACAAAGGTACGGTCATGGCATCACCGAGTAGTGCCTTCTAGTAGTTATGATCTGCGCAGGCACATCGGGGCCTTCGAAAAACTGCTACGCACTAATAACAGGCGTGTGCAGGTTCCCGGCACTGGACAAGCCCGTCGATATACTGCGTCCCGGAACGGGTCGACCAACATCGTGCTCTCGACGTAGGTCTGCCCGAATTCGGGATTATCTGACATCGTTTCTCCAAAGCCTATATGTGTAGGCTACAGGATACACCCACATACTACCCAGGCGTCAGATATCGTTTGGCATGCTCTATGAACGATATCCCTTTTTACAAATCGACTGAGGGCGTGTTCTGTTGTCATTCGGCTCAGATCCCGCTAGCCATCCAACTCTTAGAATCCCACACTATCCGTGTAATCCTTTAAATCCTGCTCCGAGCTACACGATATTGGGACCTGGTGTCTGCTTTCTGTCTGCAGGAAGCGTTTCATGCTTTCTTCTGTCTGAGCCCTGTGTTGGGCAATCTTTTCCATCCAAGCTTGGTAGTCGTCAAGGTGATGATCTGGTTTCAATGTGTCACTCGTGGTGGATACCTCTGTCTGCTCACATCAGCTTCACTTCGATGAAATTCTCTTTTAACCATCAGCCAGCCGAGACATAAACTTACACGCTGCGGTGCCCTAGTGCTCGCAGCATGCCCTGATTGTCTCACAGACGCCTGTTAGGTCCATGAGTAAAATGGGCTAATGTACCTCGCGTTCAGGAACTCACATCATCGGGCTTTTGATACAGAAGTCTTCCTCGGTTCGAGGGTGTGGTCTCCGGAGCTTCAGAAAAGGCCGCTCGAGCGAGTAGCTGGCCTCGATGATAATTACATCCTGTTATAGACGCCTCCTTTCGGTAGCGGTCCTCGCTGTAGCCCTTGGTGATGTTAAGTGCGAAAATCTCAAGGTCCTGAAGGTTTCAGTTTCGGCCCTCAAATTCAAGAGCCAGACTCACGTCTGGGTGCGTGTTCCATGCGGTCCAAGGCTCTGTCCCCTGCGAGAAGCCTGGAAGTTGTGGAAGAGACCAGATGAGGGCAGTGTGGATGCTTGTCGCCACTGACTTACCGCTGGATTCATGTCTGGAGGACTACATCATCAGACATTCTGCCAGCGCCACCCAGGACTGTACTCACCTCAGGTTCCGCATCTGATTCTTGATCAGTCATCTCAGCGTCATTTTCCGAATGAGGATCCATCAGATATTTAAATTCTTGGTCTTGTTCTGACATCCGGAAAAGAAATAGTAACTGTGCTGGGAGTGAGGGAAGCGAAAAGTGATTATTGGCAAATGGAAAGCCAGGGAGTTGATCAGGGGTGGACGTCTCTTTTGGCGGCACTTGCGAGGAGAAGGGGGGCTCAAAGGATGTCCAGATGAATGGAAATGCTTTTTTGAGCGTTTTGGGTTGTACTGTATTACCATTGTGGCTCAAAAGACCGAAATAGACCACTGCAAAAGAGTTACACATTTCTGGCCGTTCAGGTACTCGAGTAGACAAAATGGCAATTACTATCGGTGACATGGCCTTCACTAACATCATCTTGCATCAAGAATAGTGTCAGCCTTCTGGATATCATTCTGTGCACAGCCTTCATACGCATTGTCATCGTATCAACAGAAATACGAGTCTGAGCGAGGCCAGACTGAGGATGTCGAGTCACTAGGCTGAACTAGAGCGCAGTGTTCTGGGTGACAGCAGTGGCGATTCTGTTAAAAGACCCGCTTCATATGTATTGCAGCGTTGACCATCAGGAATCGGATATAAGTTATCGGTCAAGTGGAGACGATGAGCAATCTGCTCAGTAGACTATTTTAGCAAGATATTGATATTGAGCCTTACGGTTCTTGTCTTGGTATGTGGATAGAGGTTAGATACAAGTCAAGCTGAATCTACTTCGAGTATCCCAATCCCTCATTATTGGTGACTATCTGCAAGAAAGGGGCAATAATCAATCTGTCTTTGCAGGATCAACTGAGACTAAGTATACTTTATACAGTAATCGCCTACTCGTGTATGCATACTCTGGATCCCATCAATCAAGTTGTGATATATACAAGATTCACTAATTGCAATCCGATGGCCTCAGGCCGAATTCCATTGTATCATCGCTCACACCGCCAGGTCCATTCTGTATTTGACGTTGTTGATTCATGCGTCCTCCTCATATTTGGCGTCTTCTGAACTGTCTGTCTCTCCCTCCTCCTGCCTTTCTGTTGGTTCTCCGTCCTCCTCACTCAGACGACATTTTTCCAAGTATGCGAATTGTTGCTGGCTCAGATGGGTCACGGGTCTGACTGGCTGCGTGGCACATCAGCGAGATCTGCTCGCATCCGCGACAGACACTTACGTCAGAATGCTGCGAATACGACTCAGTCGCCTGCGGTCCGGCCGCCATTGGCGGCTGCTGCAATCCCGGCGACTGCGAGAAGGCCTGCTGGCTTGGCGGGTATCCTCGCTGCAAGGACTGCTGAGACCAGGCCGGCTGCGTTTGTCGTTTCATCAAATTTGGCTGCTCGCGTCAACGGACGTATTTAGCGACAAGGTCAACTCACCTGATACGATGCCGACGGCAACGAGCCGAACTCCCTGGGCGCCCTCATGTGTTGCTCAAGGGTTCGACCTTGCTTTCCAGCCGTCTCCTGGGGCCAGTAATTTCCGCTGCCGTCTGCAGATTCTGAGCCTTGATTGCCCCACCCAGAGATGTTGGACTGGTTCAGAGAGGGGTCGTATCCCTGGTCGTATCCATCTACTATCATACCAAAATCGGTGCCAGGCGGGAAGGCGCTAGAGACATTTTGTCCATACTGGCGACTTAGCTCGGTCAAATTATCGGCGCGGCCAGCGTCAAAGCAGAGACTCTACCGGCCAGGACTCACACCCGAATCTGGTACATCGATAGTATTGGATAATGGATTGAACTCGGGGTATCCCGTGGCAAGTACGACTGAACTCCTGTCATACTGGTTCCACTGACCAGCATGGACCTGATTTGTCGTGATAAGCAGCGAGCTCGGGTGTAGGGATAAAAGGCTTACACGAGCGTCGAATCTGCTGCCAAAGCCAGCCCCATACGAGGGCACCTGATGATATCAGCTCCTGTAAAGGCGGAATGCATTTAGTGTCACCTGGAGCGCTGCATTGTGCAGCTGTTGGGCCTGACCTTGGCACAAAGAAGTGTCTAGTTCTGCCGGCACATACGGTGCCTGCGAATATCCAGCATTGGGGAGTGACGTCGGAACAGTAGCAAGAAACTTTGGCGCGTTAGGTATGTTAGACGGTTTCCTGGGCTAATGCAAGTCAGCGCTTTTCCTTTAGAAGGTTACCTTCCTGAGCGGACTGAATGACGAATGCGAGCGCTTTACCCTCGAACCGGGCTGATCATTTGGGCTGCGAGACCTTTTCGAGGTGAATGAAGGAGAAAATTTGGAAGGCCTGTCTCTGGTAATCCGGACAACAGATTCATCCCTTCTGGGTATGTATACCGTCCTTCCGGTGACATCCTTCACATCAGGTATCATCACGCAATTTAACGTACCGTTCCCTTCTTGATTAGTCTGACCCAAAGTGCGGTCTGCACACAGTGACCGCCCGTTTCATGATCATAGATTTTCGCGCGACAGGTCCTTGACCACTCATTCAATTTGAAGCCTCGTTCTCCCGCGCGTTTGAGGGTCGTAGAGACCGTGAGGTGCTCGCTTGCGGCTTTGAATGACAACTGTCTCCTTGGTGAGGAATCCCTATTCAAGCTGTACGGGTTGTCGCTGCGATAAGTCTTAAAATCTTTACCGGAATGCCACGACTGACTTTGTAGCTCCAGGGAATTGCGAGAGATCCGCTTCGAACAGATGATGACTCGGGCGAAAGCATTTCAATGTGTGTACCGAGAGCTTTTGATTGGGTCCCTCTCCTTCCATGCACACCACTTTGACCGCCTCTTGCTCGACCTGATCAACAGAGTTGGGGTTGAATTTTAGAGTTCCTGAGGATTGCTCGTCTCCCGGGTAATCATCCGTGATCCCAGTCCTCCTGGAAAACTGTCTGGTGAGGCCCCATACACGAGCAGATATTTGAAGGACACAAGTCGCGTGACTCACCTCGACACGGGTACACAGCTGATAGCCACCGCTCTCGCCTTCTTCAATTGCGGTTCTCACATCATCCCATTTCGACAATACACCGCTGGTTTCGTTGAGGGTGGGTAGTGACATGATTGTTCAAGCAGATGTTCCTAGACGAGTGGGTGGCAAGAGCTGTAAGTTTTATTGTGCTGTAAAAGAGATACTGTGAAAAAGTGAGTGCAGGAACAGTCAAAGAGCGGGAGAGGGGAAGACTATGTATATATCCTCGAACTGGCTGTTGTACTGCAGTTTCTCCGAAATACCCTTCCAATCAAAGGATGCTCGTAGTATGCCCGCGATGTCCTGAAGTGCCTTTGTTATATTGGAAATATGTAAGGATCGGTGAAACCTAGGAATTATCTGGCAAAGTCGTTCAGGCAGCACACCTCGAGGGCAGTGGCTCACGCGCGAGACATGCATCCCACTACTCTCTTCTTGATGAGATAAGCGCCCGCTAACTGGCCCAGCCCCCATCAATACAGTGTCAGTTGGTCCGGGAGAATGACATGCGGATGCACCGCCGAGCCACTTTGAACCCCTATAGACGCAGGGGGGAAAGACAAGGCTCACTGCCCCTGGCAGTGCATGGATACCAAACCTCTGCTCTTGTCCTTTCATAGTGGAACCATACACGAAACAACGCTTGCATACAGGTGGGCCCTTGCAGATGTCCAGGCAACGCCCACTTGCGTGTATAGTGGCGATGCAAGACATCGGGAAATTGGGCCAAGGGTCTTTGTCCACCGTGACCAGGGACTCGTCGTCCCTTGGACTCGAGGGAGTGCTGCGGTCTTCTCCTTCTGTGGCAACCTTGAATGAGAGCGTTTCGTGCCCAGGGTAGCAGCGTTGAGAGTAACTGCAGACACCCCCTGCTGAGCCCAGTACCGTCAAGGAAACTCATGTCCTATAGCGAGACTTTGGAGCCGTTTGACGGGTACACAGTAGTACTGAGATACATGCTATCATCATGTATACTCAGTTGTCCAGCCCCATCCATATCTCTGTACTCCACTATGAGCCGGGGGCATGTAGTATAGTGGTCCGACCCATTTGACATATCTATGCCCTCTATGATATCAGCTGAATCTTCGGGGTAATGACCTACCTAACGCCTCTATCCCGGAATTGAGGTGGCATTCGCCATGGTTCAGGGATCTGTCATCAGCTTTTGAAATAATATGAAGTCAGTGACTCACATCTTTCTCTCCGATATGCCAGTACATCTCCTTCTCGGACTTGTAATCGACCGGATACCCAGGTCTGGGTAACAGGAACTTTCCAACCTGTATATGAGCATAATCCGCCACGAGAGACGAAGGAACCCACCTGCATCTCTGTATCACTGATATCGCTCTCATGTACCCTGGCATATGAGACCCTCCATAGTCCTCTGAACGCCATATACTCGCACCACCTCCATTTATCCGCTATCTCGATATCATTCATCTTGCCATCTTCCATCAAGATCTGATAAGGCCAAGGTCGCTTTGCATGTGGCTTCGTCACCAGATAGCCCAGGAAGATTGTTGGCTGTTCTTCAGTCTCACTGAGTATCCTGGCGATTTCGGTAGTCTGCAACTCCCGATCGAGGGCATCTTCATGTTGGCCATTATGCGAGACGAATACATTTACATGCTCTCCGTGAATATCGAGCGTAGCGTGTATTGCTGGTGCCAACTCGCCTTGAGGTGAGGGTAATAGGTGATGAGTCGAGTTGAGGATTGGGAATTTTGAAATAAGGGCAGCACCCCATGTATGTTTATTTGGTCCGGGTCCGAGGTCGACGTAGTAGCCTAATTCCTCCGATATGGCTCGCGTGAGATCTCTATTACCGTACACAAAGCGATGAAGATCCGTCTCGAGCATACCGAGGACATCGACTTTCATATCCCTGATCAACTCTAGCATGCGCCACTGGCTGTCGTGACCTGGTTCATCGATGCCGAAATGGACGGTCCAGATACCAGCCGTAAACAAGCGGTGGTCGGGATGATAGAGCTCGGGTGTAGTCGTAGACATCTTATTGTAGGACGTGGCGAGCGAAATAGCGCCCAAACCCAAAGATGATAACATCGTCCACCTCTTGGTTCGTGACACGCGAGCCCGGCTTCGGGTTGGCAGCTGTTCAGCTGATGGCAAGTCGAGGGCGGATCCATACCATCGCCCGATTTCCATGGCTGAGATGGTGAAGAGCAAAACCAGGTCGGTTCTCTCTCGTACTAGCCAACCGAAGGGGACAAAAGCATAAGCGGTCGTGACCACCGATATGACGTCGATAAGACAGTTGACCAGTAAGGCATGACCCCATATCGTAGAGGTAGGACCGACGGAAGCGATGCGGAAGTAAGACGGTATCAGGGCAGTGAGATATACCGTCAAGGCGATTCCGCCGGCGAAGCCAAGCCAATTCGGAAAGAGGTAAAGAACGATTGTCCCAACGATGCCGACTAAACCCCATAGACGCGTTTCAGCTAGACTTGAAAGGTTGAGACCCAAGCACACTGAGGCGATAACTACGCCAGCGAAGGGATGTAGTGTTGGACCCTTGATTGGGAAACCGGTCCAGGTCCAGGCTATCATCGTTCCGCCATCGCTGAGGAAGGTTTGTATGAGGTGAATGAACGAGCCTAAGCCGATGATCATCGCTAGACGACCGTACGACTTGGCTTCTCCCGCAGCCGAATTGGCGGATTTCTCGACCCCGCCGGCGGGAAGCGGTGGTGCCGGAAAGAGGTCGGTTGGTCGATGGTAGTGCTCCGTCAAAGCTAGTACAGCAATCGCCAAACCAGTTTTGTTCCAACCGCCAGAAGCTGGATCGACGGTACACCAAAATGGGTTGGTGGAGTAATTCAGGTATTTCAGTAACATGGTGATCGCCAGACCGAGGCCGAACACTATCATCAGTTCTCATGATCGATTCAGTACTCGGACTCACCCTGGCCCTCGGCAATCATCTCTCTGCTTCCCTTCAGCCGTGTCCAATTGCCAAGCAGCGCCAGCCATCCTGTCCAAGTACCGATTGAGACCGCCAACAAGCGACTGAAGGGGTTAGGCAGGATCCATGAGGCCATCCCACCGGCGACCATCATCACCCTATTCCAGAAGAGGCCGCGTTTGGATGTGACAAAGTGTAGGACCCATGGTGTCGATAGCGTGTAAGCGGAGAGATTGGCTGCTAGTGCTAGTTCGGAACCAGCCAATGCTAGATTCGTCAGCTCGGAAGGTCGGGTAAAGCGTACCAAGCTTCCAAACAGACCAGTAGAACAGCTGTACGGACAAAGCAGTGAAGGTGGACCAGAAACAGACGGCTGGCTTCAGCTTTTGCTGCAAAGCATCACTCACCTAGGTAGACATCGCTTAGCCATGCCAAAAATGCTCGGACCGGTGTGGATGATTGGGAGTTGCCTTCGGATGTCCAATCATGGATGATGTCTTTGACGGTGGGTACGTATTTCGGGGACGGTTCGAGGAAGAAGGCAGTAGATCTGTATAGCGAAGGTAGTGGTAGATCGCAGATGAAGAGCCTGGATCAGTGACCATCTCAAGGGTAGAGCCGCTAGACTCACCTCGACTCCTTATCGCTCGTCTCGCGCGAGGTATCCGTCACTGTGATCTACTGGCTCAGCACCGTCAAATCGAGCGGAGAGCTGAATTTACCTGGAGATGCTGAAAATCCAGAACAGCAAACGAATCAAATGTGATGTCCCATACTACGAGTGACCATTCGAAGAAGGCATAGTAGGTGTATGCTGCTCATCAGCTCGGTCAGCCGTAGAGGCATACCTCCTGGGATCTTCATGACGCTATGTCGATAAAAGAGCCATATAAGAGGTGGAATCATGAGCAGAAAGCCACCGAATGAAAGCCATCTGTCGCATCAGCTTGGATTCACCCGTTTGACTTGCCTTCTGCGTCGAGCCTGGCTGGTAGAGGCGTTGATACTGGACAAGTACATCCATGGGAGATTGAGGAGTAGGTAGATTATCATGAACATATCATGTAGATCTACGGCATCAGCCTTGTAACTGATGACGAAGTGGAACGTACCATGATTATCCCTCGAAGTGACAAACATCCATCCTCCGCTATCGTATCAGCCCTGTCCGAAGATCCAGCGGCCTCACTCACCAACAGAAAGTCCTGATAACTCCAATGACAAGCTCAATATCGGCTAGTGGGGGCAGCGGAGGGCCATTTCCACCTTCCACAGTCAAACGGATAGTATCTGCAACATTATCGACCACTTCCTCCCTCTTCAGTGCCGCTTTGGATCTAGTCGCTGTTGCAGCACTCTTAGCGGAAGGCGACTCATCTTGTGATGTGACCGTGTCTATCGAGGCTGTATGTCGATGGGCGAGCCATTGGAGGATAAGAACCAAGAAGCGAGGTCCGGCACACAGTGCGATGAGGATATGAAACGGAGCTCGTGATAGGGCGTGATCACCAGCTCTACACCGTTAGCAGGAGACAGGAAACCTAAACTAGGCAAGCTTACACTGCCGAAACTGAAGGGAACCATTCCACTGGCCAGCCTGTTTTGAGGTGAGGATTGGGTGCCGAGAACAAGTGAAGTAAGAGAGATTTTTGGATATTGATGACGGCGAAGCATGTGGTCAGCAAACTAGCGTATGCATAAACCTTATCAAGCCTGACTCACGAGCAACACTGTTTTTACATAGCTCTTTCCAATTCCCTCCGAGCCAGCCTGCGAGTAAAGCTACCGTGAAAGCTGAAGTTGCGATACTAGTATGGGCGGTAGCGACGTATTTCGCTGGTACAGAAAAGATGGTCGCCATGCTAGTTGCCGCTCACTGCTGGAAGAGAAACCGAGACTCTATCTTCGCCGAGACAGCATAGATAATACGCAGTGAAATGGTGAGCCAATGACTTGAATGTGATTGTGAGCGAAGTTAGTTATAGTGGATCTCAAAGGACCTTCGTCGCCGGCCTCGAGGCTTGGCATTATTACAGCATATCTGTGAAAGGCGACGGTCAATCAGTGAGCTGGTCAGGCGGCCCAACGCAATCGCAAGCACTAGTCCCTCCACTCAGGATCTCTATCACGCATGCATGGATTCGATGCATATAGTCTACGTTCGTGCTTGACACCCACTCTCGGTTGGAAGCTACAGATGGTTACCGGGTAAACGTCGGTGGAGGCTTACCTTCGGATGGCGCCGGGAGCGAAATTGACAGTGAGCGCGTGTAGAAGCGCAGTGAGAGAAGGGAACGGGTTCAAGGTAGGGAACGGGAACAAGGAACCAAACCAAGGAATCAGCCAACAACGTTGACGACGTTCAAGGGTTCATTCACACTCCTTCATCAAATCTACACGACCCATACCCAACCTCATTCAGCTGTAGTAGTATTCTTTAGATCACTGTCATTGTTCGTAGGTAGCTGGTCTCGGGGGATCATACGACACACGACAAAGGGAAGCGAGACTTCTCTAGCGACACTGGTGTAGTCGACTAAGACAACTGGTAGTCTTCTTCTCAAGACTATCCGCACAGCGGACGAAGCAACTATGGACTCTCAATCGGCATATATTCCTGCGACAAATGGTCATGGCGTCGGCCCGGAAGGCGCATCGTCTTCTGGTTACTCTTCCCTTCCTTCAGCTAGCTCAGTAATGCCGCCCCAAGGGAATTCGCCTGTGGGCGCGACTGGGTATGTGAATGGCAATGGAGAGAGCTCGTATGCACAGGTGAGTACGGACGCGCTGCAAATCTAGTCACGAGACTGAAATTTCAGGCGACACCAGTAGCATCTCAAGCTCCCCAAAATCACCTCACAGTTCCCCGACCAATAGCTGGACCAGGATCAGAAGACGGCCTCACGACTGGACCTTCTGCGAATCAAAGCGACCAGAGCGACGCAGAG
>Ga0308160_10006526_pt1 | contig 11851 bp, 9 predicted proteins | sample PhyFR1_FD_201036 | JGI IMG/M metagenome (GOLD analysis project Ga0308160, IMG submission 201036) | Phyllosphere microbial communities from UC Gill Tract Community Farm, Albany, California, United States - DLSLF.R1 | ecosystem: Host-associated > Plants > Phyllosphere > Unclassified | place: USA... | reverse complement strand
GATCTCGACGGCCTGCTGGAAACACGCGCCGGCCTCGAAGCGCGGCGCGACGCCCTCGCCGCCGCCGAGAAAATCTGGAGCGACCTGTGGAACGCCAGGCAGCGCCTGCAGCGCATCGACCTCGATCTCGAACGCAGCGCCGCCGCCCGTGCCGCCGCCGAGACCGCGCTCGCCGCCGCGATCGACGCCGCCCCTGCCCTGCATGCCGCCGCAAGCCAGGCCCAGGCTGCGCTGAGCGGCGCCGAACTGGCTTGCGCCGCCAAGGTCGAAGACCTGCGCGCGCGCCTGGTCGAAGACGAGCCCTGCCCGGTCTGCGGCAGCGAAGACCACCCTTATGCCCACCCCGACGTGCGCCTGCACGCCGTACTCGACGCCCTGCGCGCCCAGGTCGACGCGGTGCGCACCAGCGTCCAGGAAAATTTGTCGGCCCAGGCCACGCGCCGCGCCGAACTGCACGCCAGCGGGGAACGCCAGGCGCAGCTGGGCGAAGAACGCGCCGGCTTGACCGATGACCTGGCCATGCTCGACGCCGCATGGAACGACCATCCGCTCAGCAGCGATGCCGCGCATGAAGCGGGACGCAGCGACTGGTTCGGCGCTCAGGCAAGCCTTGTGCGCGAAGGCTTGCGCGCCAACGACAACGACCAGCAAGCGGCGCGCAAGGCCTTCCAGGCGCGCGATGCGGCCCAGGCCGCGTTCGATGCCGCCAGCGCCGAACACAAGCGGGTGCAGGAAGCAGCCCAGGCCGCACGCCTGGCCCAGACCGATGCGCAGCACGCGCACAAGGCGCTGGCCGAACAAGCCGCGCGCGAGGCGGCGGCGCTCGATGCGCTGCTGGCCGAGCTCGACCCGGTGCTGTGCGCAGCCTGCGGCGACGGCTGGCAAAGCGGCTGGCGCGCCGATCCGGCCGGCTGGCACCGCGAGCGCGGCGCCGAGGCGCAGGCATGGGCCGCGCAATCGGCGCAGTTAATTGAGCAGCGCGCCGCCCTTGGCACAATCGAAGCGCATGCCCGCGAAGCCGCCGTGCGCGCCGAACACGCCGCCCAAGCAGCCGCCGCCGCGCAGGAAGCGTTTGCGCGCAGCGACGCCGGCTTGCGCGCACGCCGCAGCGAGCGCGCCGCCCTGTTCGAAGGCCGCGCCGTGCAGGAAGTCGAAGCCGGTTTACGCCAGAAGCTGGGCGCCGCGCGCGATGCCTTGGGGGCGCGCCAGCTGGCCGCCAACGAAGCGGCGCAACTGGAAACCCGCATCCGCACCGGCATCGCGCAGACCGGCGACGGTATCGCTCGCCTGCTGGACGATGCGCGCGACGCCGCCACCCGCCTGGCCGACTGGATCGAGGACTACGCCGCCCACCACGCGGACCTGGAACCGGTGGCGAACCAGGCGGCCCTGGCGTCCTTGCTGGCCGTCGGCGCGCAGTGGATGTCGAACGAGCGCGCGGCATTGGCCGAGATCGATGGCGCGGTGGCCAGGGCGGCCGCCGTGCTGGCCGAACGCAAGAACCAGCGCACGCTGCATGACGCCAGTGCAGATTCGTCGACGTCGGCGGCTTCAGCGCAGGATAGCGAGGCGGTGACCGCTGCGCTGCAGAAGGTGCTCGCCGAATGCCAGGCCCTGCACGAGAACGCGACCAGGCTGCGCCTGCACACCGCGCAGGACGACGAGCGCCGCGTCAAGGCCCAGGCGATGCTGGCCGAGATCGAGCGCCAGCAAGCCATCGAGGCGCGTTGGGCGCGTCTGTCGGACCTGATCGGTTCGGCCGACGGCAAGAAATTCCGCAACTACGCCCAGCAGTTCACGCTGGAAGTCCTGCTCGGCTACGCCAACAGCCACCTGGCCCACCTGGCCAAGCGCTACCGCCTGGAACGCGTCGACAACGCCGGCGCGCCCTCGCTGGCGCTGATGGTGCGCGACCACGACATGGGCGGCGAAATCCGTTCGGTCAATTCGCTGTCGGGCGGCGAGTCTTTCCTGGTGTCGCTGGCGCTGGCGCTGGGCCTGGCCTCGCTGTCGTCGAACCGGGTGCGCGTGGAGTCGCTGTTCATCGACGAAGGGTTTGGCTCGCTGGATAGCGAAACCCTCGGCGTGGCGATGGACGCGCTCGACGCCCTGCAGTCGATGGGGAGAAAAGTCGGCGTGATCTCGCACGTGCACGAGATGACCGAGCGGATCGCAGCCAAGATCCAGGTGCGGCGCGCGGGCGGCGGGAGCAGCGCGGTGACGGTGTTCTAGCGCGCTGCGTCAAACGGGGCGCGGGGCCGGGCGCGGATACTGGGCGTTGGCTTTTCAAAAGAATCGACCATGTTCCGGCTGCCTGCTTTCCCCGCCCTGCTCCTGCTGCTGTCCACCGGCGGCCAGGCCTGCGCCGGCCCATCGGACCTGGCCGCTGCCGCCAAGGAACAGATCGGCGTCACGCTGCATTACGACCCGGCCTACGTCAAGCTGGCCTATCCGCTCGGCGACGTCCCGATCGAGCGCGGCGTATGCACCGACGTCGTGGTGCGCGCATTGCGCCGGGTCGGCTATGACTTGCAGGAACTGGTGCACCGCGACATGAAGGGGGCCTGGTCCGCCTACCCGCATCCCGCCCAGTGGAAGCTGAAGCGTCCCGATCCGAACATCGACCATCGCAGGGTGCCGAACCTGGCCACCTTCTTTACCCGGCATGGTATCGCGCTGGGCGTCAGCAAGCATGCGCAGGATTATGCGGCGGGCGACATCGTCACCTGGCAAGTGCCGCCCGGCTTGCCGCACATCGGCCTGGTTGCGGATGTGCGCACGGCTGGGGGCGTGCCGCTCGTGATCCACAACATCGGGAACGGCACGCGCATGGAAGACCGGTTGTTTGCGTATCCAATCACTGGGCATTACAGGTTTCCGGTAAAAAAATAGTCCGCGTTGGCAGCCGGCGCGGCCAGCTTGTTTCAGGGTCAGCTTTCTTCGGCTGCGCTTTTTTCTCCACCTTCCTTTTTGGCGCGCGACGCGGCAAGGGCCTGTGCGAACGCACCGCCGAAGTCCTCGGACACCTGCCAGGTTCCGCCGCCACGGCTACGTTCGAACGTGAATTCGCCTTCCACGATTTCCGACGGCTCGCCCAGCATGGATAGCAAGGGATCGTTACGCTCTACCACGACCCGGCAGGCATAGGTGGCGCCGCCCTGCAATGCGCGGCATGCGCCGAGCGGCTCGATCTCCGCGATTTCGCGGATGCGATCAGGATCGGCGCCATCCAGTGCCGCAGCCATGGCGGCATCGGGGGTGAAGGCCGGCCCAAGCTTGAGACGCCCGCTATCAAAAGCGGTACGGATAGCCGCCTCGATCGGGCCGCGGCCGATCGGCTCGGCCTTGTTGCCGAAGTCGCCATCCTGGGAGATATTGCCAAACCGTGCCTTGAGAAGCGCGGGCTGCGCGCCGCCGATACTGAAACTGCCTTTCTTGCCGGGGACCGGCGCGATGACATACGTGTAGGGGATGGATTCATGCATCCATTCCAGTTTGGCGCTGCAGCCCCGTTGCTTCCGCACCGATGCGTAGCCGACTTCCCGGATCTGGACGACTGTGGGAAGACCGGCCACGCCGCCAGGGGCAGCCGCCCGCACCACCGAGGAGATCATTTCATTCACCGACCTGCGGATCGACGGATCGTCACAGCCAGGCACGGTATTGGCCCAGGAATACCCCTGATAGCCCAGGAACAGGGCGCCGACCACGACGAGAAGCGAGACCGGAAGTTTCCACCGGTTCGCGGGCTGCGCTGCGTCGACGATGGCCTGCTTCACCATCGCCCGTACGATCAGTCTGGTCCTGACTTCTCCGACAATGTCCATGCGCCTGTCTCCGCCGTCCAGTCCCTGCTCGGCCTCGATGCGTACCGCCAGTGCGTCGAAACCGGCCTGCGATATCGCTCCGCAGTCCACCAGATGCGTCAGCGCATCCGCTTCGGAATCCAGGGCAATCGTGGTCGGCCCGGCCTTCGTGCCTTCATACACGTCCTGCGTAATCAGGCCGTCCGCCAGCAACGCGCTGAACAACTGGTCATTCAGACTGGCGCTCAAGGACTCCAGCTGCGGCAAAACCTCCAGCAACACCGCGTTGCGTTCGCGCTGATGGCTGTCTTCCAGCGCATTCAGGGGCCGTGCCGCGATGGCCAGCAGCCCCATATGCGACACGACATGGTGGCTGACCAGCCAGATTATTTGCTGTACCGGATCGGCAAGCGCTTCGACCTCGTGGCGCTGCGGGTGCGCAGCCCCCTTCGCTCTTTCCTCGTCATCGATCAAACCCAGCGCCTCCAGGCGCGCAAAACAGAACATTGCATCAAGCGTCGTCATTTTCTTGCCCTAGTTAGTTTCCAAGAGGAACTAATCCTAGTCGGGTTGATTCCATGGGCATGCCGTCTCGCGCAAACCACACCCTGGGTTTTCTCATCGTGCGTTCAGTTCCACTGCATCCCCTTGTACAATGCGCCCTTTGCATTCACCGTCTTCATACCCATGAAACCCGCCCGCACCCTCACCTTCAAATGCGCCAAGTGCGCGAAACCCGTCACCGTCTACCTGCAAAAGGTCTCGGCCTGCTCGCACATCCAGCCTTACCAGGGCATTTGCGGCTGCGGCGAAGTCAAGCTGCACGCGACCGGCAGCGCGGACGCGGTGAAGTCCTTCCTCGATTCGAACGGCAGCAACTGGCACCATCACCACTGATATGACGCAGATCGAATGGGTCGAAGGCGGCACCACCCGCTCGGCGCTGTGGCGCTCCGAGAGCGGCTGGCCGGCGCCGAAGAAAGTCGTGATCGCCGACGACACCATGGCCGCCGACACGGCGTATCGGCTGGCGCTGGACGGCACCGCCCTGCTCTGGCGGGGCGATTTCCAGAACGCGCGCCAACTGGTGCAGGCGCTGGCGCGCCGCATCGACCACAAGGGTTCACGAGCCAAGCGGGCCAAGGCCGGCAAGACCGCGCCGACGCCAACCGAGCAATTCCACCGCCACCGCCTGGCCCAGCTGCAGCGCGCCCGTACCCTGGCGATGCTTTTGATCCCGTTCGAGGCCGACTACACGATTCCGCTGCGCCGCGCGCCTGAGGTCAGGGAAGCCTGCCTGGAAGCCTGGGGCGAGTCGGCCACACCGAGCGTGGCGTCGCTGCGCGAGCTGCTGGGCCTGATCGGCGCGCACGAATGGCGCCGCAAGGGCGTTCACATCCCGGCGCTCGACGGCCGCATCCACCCGTGGTACGGCGTGTTTTCGCCGGTGCGTGGCGAATACGTCGACCTGGTAGCGCAGGCGCCGCTGCCGCCGCATGCGAAGCTCGCCTTCGATATCGGCGCCGGCACCGGCGTGCTGTCGGGCGTGCTGGCGCAGCGCGGCCTGCAGCGCGTGATCGCCACCGACATGGACGCGCGCGCCCTCGGCTGCGCGCGCGAGAATCTCGAGCGCCTGGGTCTGGCCAGGCAGGTCGAGATCGTCAAGGCCGACCTCTTCCCCGAAGGCCAGGCCGACCTGGTGGTCTGCAATCCGCCCTGGCTGCCCGGCAAGCCGAGTTCGGCCATCGAATATGCGATCTACGATCCCGACAGCCGCATGCTGCGTGGTTTCCTCGGTGGCCTGAAAGCGCACCTGGCCCAGAACGGCGAAGGCTGGCTGATCATCTCCGACCTGGCCGAGCATCTGGACCTGCGCACGCGCGCGCAACTGCTGGACTGGATCACCGCTGCTGGCCTGGCCGTAGCCGGCCGCCACGACGTGCAGCCGACCCACACCAAGGCCCAGGATGCCGACGATCCGCTGCATGCGGCACGCTCGCGCGAAATCACGTCGCTGTGGCGTTTGCGCGTCGCCTGACGACGGCTTGCGCCCCGCAGAGAACGTTCATTTGCGTCAGGCCGCCAGACGCGGTACAATGATTACCTCAGACGCGGGGTGGAGCAGTCTGGCAGCTCGTCGGGCTCATAACCCGAAGGTCACAGGTTCAAATCCTGTCCCCGCAACCAAACACTAGCAGTAAACGAGCCCGACTCTTGTAGCCGGGCTTTTGTTTTGTGGGTTTACTCTGGGGCGACTGATACCAGATGAGCAGATGAGAGACAGAAAAGACAACGCGACGATCGACCTGCCGGGTTTCGAGGCGGCCGCACCGCTCGAAGCCGGCGTTGTCGAGCCGAAGCGCGCTCCCCGTCCCCGCCGCTCCTCCCTGAAACAAGAGCAGCTGCAACTGCTCGAAGAAACCGACACCTCCGGCCTGCCAGTCTGGCGCCGTGACGACAACCTCGATTTGACCGGCTTGCCGGTCTGGGCGCCGGCGACGCCGGCCTGACCGGAACAACCATGACCCACGCATTCTCCACACTGCCGCTGGCAGCGCCTTTCCTCGCCAACCTCGACACCCTCGGCTACCGCGAGATGACGCCGATCCAGGCCGCAAGCCTGCCCGCCGTGCTGGAAGGCCGCGATCTCATCGCCCAGGCCGCCACCGGCAGCGGAAAGACGGCCGCCTTCGGCATCGGTATCCTGCAAAAACTCAATCCGGCCTGGTTCGCGGTGCAGGGCCTGGTGATGTGCCCGACGCGCGAACTGGCCGACCAGGTGGCCGGCGAACTGCGCCGCCTGGCGCGCGGCGTCGGCAACGTGAAGGTGCTGACCCTCACCGGCGGCGTGGCCATGCGTCCGCAAATCGCCTCGCTCGAACACGGCGCCCACATCGTGGTCGGCACCCCGGGCCGCATCCGCGACCACCTCGGCCGCAGCACGCTGGATTTGTCGAAGGTGCAGACCCTGGTGCTGGACGAAGCCGACCGCATGACCGACATGGGCTTCTACGACGAGATCGCGAACATCGTGCGCGCCTGCCCGGAACGCCGCCAGACCCTGCTGTTCTCGGCCACCTACCCCGACGATATCCGCCACGCCACCTCGCACTTCCTGCGCGATCCGCTGGAAGTGGTGGTCGAAAGCCAGCACGACGAATCGACCATCGAGCAACGCTTCTATGAAGTGGACATCGCCGGCCGCGACGACGCCGTGGCGCGCCTGCTGGGCCATTACCGCCCGGTCTCGGCCCTGGCTTTCTGCAACACCAAGGCCCATTGCCGCGAACTGGCCGACTCCCTGCGCGCGCAAGGCTTCTCGGCGCTGGCCCTGTACGGCGAACTCGAACAGCGCGAACGCGACGAGATCCTGATCCTGTTCGCGAACCGCAGCTGCTCGGTACTGGTGGCAACCGACGTCGCCGCGCGCGGCCTCGATATTTCGAACCTGGAAGCCGTGATCAACGCCGACGTGTCGAAGGATGCCGAAGTGCACGTGCACCGCATCGGCCGCACCGGCCGCAACGGCGAGTCTGGCCTGGCCCTGTCGCTGTGCGCGCCGAACGAAAAGAAATGGGTGCGCCTGATCGAGGAATACCAGGATGCACCTGTTTCCTGGCACAAGCTCGACGAACTCGGCGACAACGACCTGGCGGCCGATCCGGCGCCGATGCTCACGCTGGTTATTTCCGGCGGCAAGAAAGACAAGCTGCGTCCGGGCGACGTGCTGGGCGCGCTGACCGGCGACGCCGGCTTGCTCAAAGAACAGGTCGGCAAGATCAACGTGAGCGAATTCCAGACCTATGTGGCGCTGGACCGCCGCATGGCGCACGATGCCTTCGACCGTCTGAGTGCCGGCAACCGCCTGGGTCCGGACTTCGGCACCATCAAGGGGCGCAACTTCAAGATGCGCTTCCTCGACCTGTAAACATCAGCTCATACCGGGCCAACCGCGCACGGTTGGCTCAGCAGCGACACGCTCGCGCCAAATCTGGCATAGTTTTGCTAAAAATAAACGGTTAGCAAAATGACCAGCCAAAACACCACCCTGTATACCCCGTTCGCGGATGGCCGCACCGTCCGCGATATCGTCGAGCACAGCCCTGCGCTCGTGAGCGAAGCGTGGTGCCGCCAGATCCTGCAGCATGTACTCCAATCGCTCGAACAGCAATATGCCAGCAATGCGCCGCACCGCATCATTTCGCCCGACAGCGTCATGGTGCTGGAGAATGGCGAGGCGCTGCTGCTGTCTTCGGAAGACGGGCTGGCGTCGGCAGAGGCCGACAGCGCCGGCGACATCCACGCCCTGGCGCTGGTCATGCACTACGCCATCAGCGCCGAGTCGCCGCCGGAAGGTCCGCTCGGTCCGCGCCTGTACGATCATTACAGCGCGCAATTGACGCAGACGATAGACCGCTGCCTGGGTCCGAACCTGCGGCTGCGGCCGAAAAGCATTCCCGAGTTCCGCGCCATGCTGGGACTGGAGGCCGGCACAGCGATGCAAGCCGCAGTAGCGCCGATTCCCGCAACGGCGCCGGCCGTTTCCGACATGCCGCACGACTTGCCGTTCGAACTGAGCAAGGCGGAAGAACAAGATACCGCCGAGCCATTTCCATCGAATGCCGGCACTGTGCCGCCCGCGCCGGCGCCAGCACCCGCGCCGGCACCGCAAGCGACGCCGGTGAAACCGATTGCGGCCACGCCGCTCAAACCCTCTTCCCATGCCACGCCGGCCGCATCCGCACCGGCGGCAACGCCCGCACGTCCCAAAGCCAGGGTCCAGCCGCTGTCCACCAGCAAGAAAAAAAGCGGCGTGGAGCGCTGGGCCATGATCGCCGGCGCCGCCATCGTACTGCTGGCGGCCGGCAGCGCGCTGTACGCTCACCTGAACCAGGACAATTCGGACGAAGTGCTGGCCCTGTCGCTGCCACAGGACCAGCCGAGCCAGGCCCCGCAGGGACTGGACGCCGGCGAAGCCGTGGTCGGCACGGCTGCCGGCGCTGCGCCTGTCGACACGGCCGCGAGCATTGCCGAGACGCCCGCCGGCGGCGATCCCGATGCCGGCGCCGCGCCTGCCGATGCGGCTGCCCTGCCGCCGGCACGAGGCGCCACACCGCCTGCCGCCCGCCCTGCCGACGCGGTGGTGAATGGCACCACCTATAAATTGCTGATCAAGCCCTGGGGCACGGTGTATGTGAATGGCGTCGACCGCGGCGTCAGCCCGCCGGTCAAGCGCCTGACGCTGGGCCAGGGCCAGCACACGATCCGCATTGTCAATCCGAACTTCACGGAGCACGTGATGACGGTCAATGCCGGCGCCGACGAAAGCGCCACCATCGAACACGATTTCACCGCAGCAGCCGAAGGGGGCAGATAAACGATGAACCGATTCTTCCAGCATCGCTTGCTGTTGACCATCTTCGCGGCAGGCACCCTGGGCGGCTGCGCCCAGCTCGACACCATGTTCGAGCGCAATCCGTCGAGCGAGCATCCGAAAGCCGGGGCACGCCAGGAAACCCGCCAGGAATCACGGAGCGACAGCCGTCCGCGTACCGAAGCGCGCGCTGACGCGTCCAGCGGGCGCGAACAGGCCGCCCTGCGCGAAGGCATCCGCCTGTACAACGACGGCGACTTCAACGGCGCCATCAAGCGCCTGAACTCGAACGACATCCGCAGCGGTGCCCCGCTGAGTACCCGCACGGCGGCGCTCAAGTACACGGCCTTCAGCTATTGCGTTACCTCGCGCCCCAAGCAGTGCCAGCAGGCTTTCGAAAAAGCCCTGAAGATCGACCCGGCATTTACGCTGGAGCCGGGCGAAGAAGGCCACCCGCTGTGGGGTCCGGCCTTCGAACGCGCCAAGCGCGGCTGACCTAAGTACTCGCTCAGAAATAAATGTGTTTTTGGCTGCCATAACCGGCGCGCTACTGCGTTGGCTCCCGCTTGCAGTGCTCGCACTGCGGCGCACTCGCCGCCTTGCATCGCATCCGGTTCTGTTTGCCAAAACTCACATTTATTTCTGTTCGAGTACTTACACCTTAACGTTCACCGTGGCTGGAAAGGTCGGCGCGCGGCGCCGGCGCGAGGCCTGCTCGTAGGCATAGGCCATGCCGATCAGCGTTGCCTCGCTGTAGGCGGTGCCGACGAACGACAGCCCCACGGGCAAGCCGCGCACGTGGCCGGCCGGCACCGTGATGTGCGGATAGCCGGCCACTGCCGCCGGCGACGAAAAACTCATGCCGTAATGGTCGCCGTTGATGTAATCGGTGAGCCAGGCCACGCCGCCGGTCGGCGCCACCAGGGCGTCCAGGCGCTCCTCGCGCAACACCTTGTCGATGCCCTCTTCCCTCGTGTAGCGCAGGTTGTTCGCCAGCGCCTTGCGGTAGGCGGCATCCAGTCCCGGCTTGCCCCCAGCGGCAATCAAGTGCTCCTGGCCAAAGTACGGCATTTCGCGCGCCGCCTGCTTTTCGTTGAAGGCAATCACGTCGGCCATGTTCTTCACCGGCGCATGCGGGGCATAGGCGCTCAGCCAGGCCTGCAAGTCAGGGGCGAACTCGTGCAGCAGCACCGTCATTTCGGTCTCGCCATATTTATCCGTGTTCGGCAGTTCCACGTCGACCAGAATCGCGCCCTGGGCCTGCAGCAGCTTCAGCTCCTTGTCGACGATCGCGTCGATTGCCGTGCTGCCGCCAAAGAAATTGCGCGCCACGCCGATGCGCTTGCCGCGCAGGCCGTCGGAGCGCAGGGCTGCGGCATAGTCGCCGATCTTGCCGCGGCTGTCTTTGGTTACCGCATCGTCCTCGTCGACGCCGGTCATGGCGGCCAGCATCAGGGCGGCATCGGCCACGCTGCGCGTCATCGGGCCGGCGGTGTCCTGCGAATGGGCAATCGGAATGATGCCGCTGCGGCTGACCAGGCCCAGCGTCGGTTTCAGGCCGACGACGCCGCAACTCGAGGCCGGCGACACGATCGAGCCATCGGTCTCGGTGCCCACGGCCAGGGTCGCCAGGCTGGCCGCAATCGCCGCGCCCGAGCCGGAACTCGAACCGCTGGGATTGCGGTCGAGGGCATAGGGATTTTTCGTCTGGCCGCCACGGCCGCTCCAGCCGCTCACCGAATGGGTCGAGCGCATGTTCGCCCATTCCGACAGATTGGTCTTGCCGATGATGACGGCGCCGGCTGCGCGCAGGCGCGCCACCACGAAGGCGTCGCGGCTGGCGCGCACGCCGTCCAGCGCCAGCGACCCGGCGCTGGTGCACATGCGGTCGCCGGTGGCGATGTTGTCTTTCAGGAGTACGGGAATGCCATGCAGCGGACCGCGCAATTGGCCGGCGGCGCGCTCGCGGTCGCGCTCCTGGGCAATTTTCAAGGCCTCGGGATTGGTTTCGATGACCGCGTTCAGGCGCGGACCGGCCTTGTCGACGGCGGCGATGCGCGCCAGGTAGCGCTGCACCAGTACCAGCGAGCTGATGCTGCCGGCCGCCATGGCGGCGCTTTGCTCGCGCACGCCCAGGTCGAGGATGTCCGATTCTGCGCGCGGCCTGGCTTTCGGCGCGACGGCAGCCGCCGTGCCCGCCACGCTGGTGAATGCGCCCGCCGCCATGCCGATTCGAACGAAGTTCCTGCGATCCATTTCCGCTCCCAATAATGTTGTTAGAGCAATAGAATAGCAGCGCAAGGGCCCGGGAACCGTTCAATTTCGAAGATGACGGACGAAAAAAAACGCTGCCGTATGCGGGCAGCGTTTTTTAGAAGAAGCATCGATCAGTTACGAACGACTTTCTTGTATTCGTTGGTGCGGGTATCGATTTCGATGGTGTCATCCTGGCTCACGAACAGCGGCACCATGACGATGTGCTGGTGGGCTTCGATGGCGTTCTCGATCTTGGCTTCTTTCAGGACGTTGCCCGAAGTATTGCCCTTGACCGCTGGCTCCGAGTAGACAACCTGGCGTGCGATGGTGGTCGGCAGTTCGACCGAGATGGCCTTGCCGTCGTAGAACACGGCTTCGCATTCCATACCGTCTTTCAGGTAGTGCAGCGCGTCGC
>Ga0308160_10006523_pt1 | contig 11852 bp, 8 predicted proteins | sample PhyFR1_FD_201036 | JGI IMG/M metagenome (GOLD analysis project Ga0308160, IMG submission 201036) | Phyllosphere microbial communities from UC Gill Tract Community Farm, Albany, California, United States - DLSLF.R1 | ecosystem: Host-associated > Plants > Phyllosphere > Unclassified | place: USA... | reverse complement strand
GCTTGTCAAGTCCACCGGCGGAACCATTAAGTTCCAAGGCGAGGACATTACCCACGTCACGCCCAGCAAGCGGCGGGAGTTAGCCAAGGACATCCAGGTTGTCTTCCAAGACCCCTATTCGTCCCTGAACCCCGCCCTCACGATCGGGGACATCCTCACAGAGCCGCTCATGGTGCAAGGAGCAACCCGTTCCGAAGCCCGTCAAAGGGTCCGCGGTCTCCTCGATCAGGTGGAATTACCGGCCGATGCCTCCGAACGGCTCCCCCGCGAGTTTAGCGGCGGACAGCGGCAGCGGATCGCCATTGCCCGGGCACTGGCTCCCGAACCGAAGCTCATCATCTGCGACGAACCCGTTTCGGCGCTGGATCTCTCCACACAGGCGACCGTTCTACGCCTCCTGCTTGAAATTCAGCAACGCACCGGCGTGGCCAGCCTGTTTATCTCCCACGACCTGGCCGTGGTTCGCTACGTCAGCCACCGTGTCGCGGTCATCTACAAGGGCGACATTGTGGAAACAGGTCCGGCAGGAGTTGTCACGTCTGTCCCGGAGCACCCGTACACCAAGAGCCTGCTGCTCGCGGCTCCCGTGGCGGACCCGGTTCTACAGAAGGCAAGGCGATTGGAACGTATGCGGCTGGCCGGTGCAGCCACTCCGTGAAGCCCATCCACCCCTCACACGACGGACGCACTCCAGTTAGGTAAACATGGAACAATCACCGACAGTCTATGAACGCGACCTCTCCCCAGACAGTCGATGGCGTAAGCCATTCAACGTCCTTCAGACCAATCTCCAAGAGATTGACGCGTCCATGGACGTAGACGCGGCAGCAGAGGCCGCCGTCGCTTTCGGAGCAGATACATGGCTCCTGAACGCCGGCGGAATCATGTCCTTCTATCCCACTGACCTTCCGTTCCAAACGCGGAACCCCCTGTTAGGCCTGCGCGATTCCGGAGATCTGTTTGGAGATGCTCTCACCGCGGCCCAGACCAGAGGTTTGAAGGTGATCGCGCGCTTCGATATGTCCAAGGTAACGGCGCGACTGGCAAGGGAACACCCGGAATGGCTCTTCCAATCTGCAGAAGGAAAACCGCAGATCTATAACACGCTCTATAGCGTATGCCCCTCAGGGGAGTACTACCAGTCACGCACCTTTGAGGTCCTTGACGAGGTCCTGGACCGCTACGACGTTGATGCCGTCTTCTTCAACTGGTTCAATTTCAACGTCCGTGACTACGACGAGGTCGTCCACGGTCCGTGTCATTGCGAGTCGTGCCGGAAGGGATTTTCGTTGTTCAGCGGTGGCGCTGAACTGCCAGTGGACATGACGTCCGCATCTTTTGGGCTATGGCGCAAGTACACCGACACCACCCTTAAAGCCCTCACCGCCCGGATCGCCGACCATGTTGCCTCGCGAGGCAAGGACATCGGCGTGCTCCTGCGCGAAGGAGCTCCGATGGTCTACATCGAAGGTAGCAACGCCTTCAAGTCCATGCCCGGCAAGGAACTGTGGCCGCACGCTACGGCCGAGTCCGTCAGCGCCCACGTAACCTCCCGGCCCGGTGCGTCGCTCATGGTCAACTGTGTGGGATTCATCGACTCCGCCTATCGCATGGGCTCCGAACAACCCGAACACTTTGCGCAGTACGTCGTGCAGACGTTAGCGCGCGGAGGGAACCCCTCGGCCTACTACTTTGGCGCCCCCGGCCGCCTGCCCACAGAATGGACGACATCCCAAGCCCGGGAGGCCATGATCTTCCGGCAACGGAACACAGCTGTTTATGCCGCCCTCCGACCCGCTGCAGAAATCGCATTGATCCGGCCGGATTTTTCCTCCGCCACCGGTCGAAACTACTGGGATCTTATCGAAGAATTCCGTGGCCTGTACCTGTCGCTGCTTGAAGCCAGTCTGCCGTTCGATGTGCTGCCCGTTGGTGCTCTGCATGCACTCGAAACCGACGAAGCAATGACACGCTACAACCTGGTCATTCTCCCCGAGATGAGCAACCTGGGCCCGGCCGCTGCCGCCATCGACGCATTCGTTCACAAGGGCGGAAACCTGATCTGTACAGGTTCGGCGGGAGTCGGCAGGGACGGCGATGTCGAATTGGACAGCAGTCTCGCCCTTCAAGCCCTGGGCCCAGCATCAGAGGGGAACGACCTCCGCTCGACGTATGTCACGGACAAACCCCAGCCAGCCATGAGCGAGTACTACTACAGTCCCGGGATCATACCGGTCTACGGCCGTTACCAGCGTTATGTCTGGAAGCCCGGATCTCATCCCTTCGGGTTTGTGCTCCCCCAGGCGCCCTTCGGCCCACCGGAACTGGCCTATGGCCACCAAAGCAGCGGTGATCCGGCGTATGTGCAAGGACAGTACGGACAAGGCGAGGTATTGCACATTCCCTGGACCATAGGTCGGACATACCGCGAGTTCGGGAAAGCCGACGTACGAGATCACTTCACCGAACTTGTGAAGAGCATGGCCCAATCAGGTTTCTCCGCCCAACTACACGAAAGCATCGAGATTATTTCCGGAGCCAACGAGCACGGCCGGGTCATCCACCTGATCAATCACTCCGGCCTCAAGAGGCGCTCCTACGGCCCGCACCTGCCTTATAGCGGAGGAATGCTCCGGCTTCACGACGCCGCCGGGGAGGTAACAACAGTTACGGCACTGGTGTCAGGAAAAAATGTCCCAACCCGGACGGACGGGAACGACCTGGTGGTCGACCTGCCCACCATCGAGCTTTTCGAAGTACTCCAGTTCAAAAACTAAACAACAGTCCTATCCCCGTACCGCCTCTACTAGGGCGGTCGAATGTTAGCTTCCGGAAACATACCTAAGGAGCATGACCTCGTGTCCAACGCTGCTGACCTGGACGCCTTATCCGGCCCGTCCTCCCTTCCAGCTCCACCTTCGGTTCGTCAGGACGATCTGGTCCTGGATGAACTCCTCTCGCTCCTACCACCGGGAGCCGTGATCACTGACCTTCAATCCATGGACGCGTACCGGCAAGACCGCGCATATGATCCCAACGCCGGTGTCCCCCGCGCCGTCGTACTCCCCCTGAAAACCGAACACGTACGACTCTCCGTTCAATGGGCAGCCAAGCACAACGTTCCCGTCGTGCCCCGAGGCGCTGGCACCGGCCTTTCCGGGGGCGCTACCGCCGTAGAAGGCGGCATCGTCATCAGCACCGAACGCATGCGAGACATTCAAATTGACCCCATCACCCGCACTGCCGTTGTTCAACCCGGTCTGCTCAATGCAGAGGTCAAATCAGCGGCTACCGACGCTGGCCTGTGGTATCCGCCGGATCCTGCGTCCTACGAGATTTGCACCATCGGGGGCAACGCGGCCACCAACGCCGGCGGTCTGTGCTGTGTGAAATACGGGGTCACGTCGGACTACATTCTGGGCATGGAAGTCGTCACAGCCGACGGCAGGGTCGTGCGCCTGGGCGGACCCCGCCTGAAAGACGTAGCCGGCTTGTCCATGCTGAAACTCTTCGTCGGCAGTGAAGGAACACTCGGAATCATCACCGAACTCACCCTTCGCTTGCTGCCTCCAGCACCCCCTTCACGGACCGTAGTTGGCTGGTTCACGGGCAGCCAGGAAGCCTCAGCGGCGATTTTGGAAATCGCTTCCAGCATCCGGCCTTCGATGCTCGAATACATGGACTCCACCTCCATCAACGCAGTCGAGGACATTCTTGGCATGGGACTGCACCGGCGCGCGGGGGCACTGGTCGTTGCCAGGTCTGATGATCAAAGCCCCAGTGGCGCCGAAGTGGCCACCATGCTGGACGCCTTCCATCGCCACGGCGCTTTTGAAGCCTTCGAGGTCGCAGATCACGCAGAAGGCGAACGCTTCGCCCATGCCCGCCGGATCGCCATACCCGCTGTGGAGCGCATGGGAGACCTGCTGCTCGAAGACGTCGGAGTAGCCATACCCAAGCTGGCCGATCTAGTTCTCGGTGTGGAGAAAATCGCCGCCAATCGAGATGTGACCATAGCGTTCATTGCCCATGCAGGCGATGGAAACACCCATCCTCTCATCGTGTTCAACCCGGATGACGACGACATGAAGGACCGCGCCTACCGCGCCTATGGCGAAGTAATGGATCTGGCCATCGAATTGGGCGGAACCATCACTGGCGAACACGGGGTAGGACGGCTCAAGCGCCCATGGCTGGTGAATCAGATCGGCGAGGACCTCCTCGAAATTTCCAACAGCGTGAAAAGGGCGCTCGACCCGGCCGGAATCCTCAACCCCGGAACAATCTTCGCCGCATCAACTCCGGGTACCCACGCTCAGAACGGAAAAGCATGAACCATCACCAACGCATTTTCGCCGGAGGACTCTCGGTAGAGCAGAAACTCTTCCGTTTCGTGGAAGAAGAAGCCCTCCCCGGTACAGGCATCGACTCCTTGTCGTTCTGGCAGGGTTTCTCACGGATTCTCGATGAGCTGGGGCCACGTAACCGTCAGTTACTCGCCAAGCGTCAGGAGCTCCAGGCAAAGATCAACAAGTGGCACGCCGAGAACCCATCCCCCCTGGACGCCGCCGCATACCGCCTATTCCTAGAAAGGATCGGATACATCCTTCCTGAACCCGCGGATGTCCGTGTGATGACGTCAGGTGTCGACCCCGAAGTGGCTACCTTGTCGGGACCGCAATTGGTGGTGCCCGTCTCAAACGCGCGCTACGCTCTCAACGCCGCAAACGCCCGTTGGGGTTCGCTCTACGATGCCCTATACGGGACTGACGCGCTGGCACCAGTTACCGGTGTAAAGGGCTTCAATCCCTCCCGGGCCAAGTTGGTGGTCACCTACGTGCGCGGTCTACTCGACAACTACTTCCCCCTCACCAATGGAAGCCACACCACCACTGTGGGGTACACCATCCAGGACTGCAGGTTGGTGGCCGAGCTGGCCGACGGTACCCGCGCCGGATTAAGCGAACCCGGCCTGTTCATCGGCTACACGGGCAATGTCAGTTCTCCGGATAGCATTCTGCTGCGACACCACAATCTCCACTTCGAGATGGTGATTGACTCATCAACCCCGGTGGGACAGCTGGACCCGGCAGGTATCGCAGACGTCGTCATCGAATCAGCCATCACCACCATCATGGACTTTGAGGACTCCGTAGCCGCCGTTGACGCCGAGGACAAGGTTGGCTGCTACCGCAACTGGCTTGGCCTCAACCGGGGAGACCTGGCTGACAGCTTCGAAAAGGCCGGTCAAGTGGTCGTCCGCCGGCTTTCAGCTAACAGGATCTACACATCGGCGACAGGCTCCGACAAAATCGAACTGTCCGGACGGGCGTTGCTGTTCGTCCGCAACGTCGGCCACCTCATGACTACGGACGCGATCCTCGACGCTGACGGAAACGAAATTGGGGAAGGCATCATGGACGCCGTACTTACGACGCTCACAGCGTTGCCAGGACGGGATCCCCATAACAAAATGCGCAATGGCACCGAAGGGTCCATCTACATCGTCAAGCCGAAGATGCACGGCCCCGAGGAAGTTGCCTTCACCGTCGAACTGTTCGGACGGGTTGAAGAACTGCTCGGCCTCCCCACCGACACACTAAAACTCGGCTTGATGGACGAGGAGCGCCGAACAACAATCAATCTCCAGGCCTGCATCGCCGAAGCCACCAAAAGGCTCGTCTTCATCAACACGGGCTTCCTTGACCGCTCCGGCGACGAAATCCACACATCCTTGCATGCAGGAGCTTTCGTCCGCAAAGCCGACTTGCGCAATCAGGCCTGGATCAAGGCCTATGAGGATCAGAACGTCGACATCGGCATCGCTGCCGGGATACCAGGCCGAGGCCAAATCGGCAAAGGCATGTGGGCCATGCCTGAACTCATGGCACCGATGCTCGAACAAAAGATCGCGCACCCAATGGCTGGCGCGACCACGGCCTGGGTACCATCCCCCACCGCCGCAACCCTCCATGCCCTTCATTACCACGAGGTTGATGTTACGGCCCGACAACGGGCCATAGCCGGTGCCGGACGCAGAAGCACCGTGGACGATCTCCTCACGCTGCCGATCGTGTCCAACCCGTCGTGGACCCGAGCTGAATGCCAAGCCGAACTGGACAACAACATGCAATCCTTGCTCGGATACGTTGTCCGCTGGATCGATCAGGGCGTGGGATGTTCAAAAGTGCCTGACATGGATGACATCGCCCTGATGGAAGACCGCGCCACCCTGCGAATCTCAAGCCAACACATCGCGAACTGGCTTTACCACGGTGTCGTCAGCACCTCGGAGATCCGCGAGAGCATGAAGCGTATGGCTGCCGTCGTGGACGCGCAGAACGCGCACGACCCTCTCTATCAGGCCATGCTTCCCGACGTCGAAAGCAACATCGCATTCCAATGCGCAGCCGACCTCATCTTCGAGGGCAGCCGACAACCCAGCGGCTATACCGAACCATTGCTTCACGCCCACAGGCGCTCAGCCAAAACCGCCCTAAAACAATCAACAGTCGTCCCGTCCGCAGCCCTCTGAGCACCTCAGGAGAAGCCCGTGCAACACTACGTCGAAACACTGACCATAAGCTACGAAACCGCGACCGCCGCGGTAGCGCTTGCCTTGGAAGAAGGGAAACGACGTCACGTCGCAGTGTCTGCCACCGTCGTCGACCCGGCAATGGGTCTCGTCGCTTTCGGCCGAGCCGACGGATCGATGCCCCACAGCGTGGAAACAAGCCGTCGTAAAGCCAACACGGCAGCCTCCTCTAAAAGGCCGAGCGGGTGGATGCAAGGAGACTTCGCCGTCGCCCTGCCGTTAGGGACCAACAACCTGCTCACCAACATCCGCGGCGGGTTCCCCCTCCAATTCGACGGACACCACCTCGGCGGGCTCGGAATCGCCGGAGGAACCCCGGACCAGGACGCCGAGATTGGCCTCGCCGTCCTGGAAGCACTAAACAACCCGGTACCAGCGGCATAAGACGAACAAAGAGGTTGACGCGCTGGTCCTGACGCGACACGCGCGGCAAGAATAAAAGCAGATCTGCCATATGCGGGGCGCTGTTCAACAGCAGCGCTCCGCACTGGCCACTGGAGGTGACGGGCCCCTTGAAATGGGCACTCAGCAGGCTTGATGGTTCGGAATGGCATGCCAGTGAATTCGGTGAGAATGATGCAGCTTGGCGCAATGAACGCCGAGTAGGCCTCGTTTGCCTCGGTTGCGGTTCTCCCGCTTACTTTCGAGCCCGCTCCCGCTCTAACAATCGAATGCCTGCTTTCTGCGCAAAACACACGGACAACTGCGCGCTCACAAATAGATCATGGGGAGTCTTCAAGTACATGCAGTAACGGGAACCGGTTATCCGGCTACAGCTGACCTAAGTCGCGGATTGCTGGGCCTGTGGATCGGCGTGGAACGAATTCCGTGACCAACGCGTCTCTCGTCGCCCCCGGGGCATCCTCATCGGACTGCACGAGCAGACGAACTGCTTCCTCTCCAGCGAGTGAAAGCGGTGTCCGAATAGTCGTCAGCGACGGCGATGTGAACCCGGAGCCGAAAATGTCATCGAAACCAACGATGCTCAGTTCCCTGGGGATATCCTTGTTTGCTTCTCGGCATTCCAGTAGAAGGCCAATGGCCATCAGATCGTTATAGGCAACAACCGCAGAGGCGCCAGTGGCAAAGACCTCCCCGAGTGCACGTCGGCCGCTTTCCAGTGTCGGTTCAGAGGGAGTGGTCGCCACGATGGACAAGCCCGCCCTAGCGGACTCCGCTTCAAGAAGCTTTAGGCGTTGACGGCTCATCCACAGAGCACTGGGGCCCGCCAGATATGCGAGCTTCTTGTGCCCCAGCCCCGCCAAGTGGTCTACAGCAGCACGTATTCCCGGAAGGAGCAGCGGAACAACCGACGGGACGCCTTCCACATTGCGGTTGACCAAGACGACCTTCTTATATGAGCTGAACTGCCGAACCAGCTCCTGCTCCAACCTTGATGATGCGAGCACCAACCCATCAACTGTAGGCAACAAGCGTTCGACTGTTTCCTTCTCAACCTCACTTGAACTAAGCGTCTCGGCTACCACCAACGTCTGTCCCTGCTGGGCAGCCATCCGTTCCGCCCCCCGCACAAGGTCAAAAAATACTGGATTAGTGATATCGGAAAGCACCAGTGCAATGGTCCCGGTGCGACCGGTAGTGACAAACCTCGCCATTGGATTGATGCGGTAACCCAACGCGTCAGCAGCCTCGCGGACCTTCTTCTCCGTAGCAGGGCCAACACGTCCGGGTTTATGAAGGGCACGGGAAACTGTCGAGGGACTGAAACCTGTCATCCGTGCAATGTCATAAATAGTCGCAGCCGGTTTGCCGGAGGAGACACTGACCGGCATTGGGTTCGACGCCATATTCTTCAGATCTTCCGGCGGTAGTCATCAGGCATACGTCCCATGATGACACAGCCGTGTGCGTCCACCCGAGCAAGCACGCCCTGTAACGGCAACCGCTGTCAATAACCGGTGTCTCTTCGGCCGCATATGCTAAATGCACCACCTAGAGAAGGGAAAAGCTGTACCCTTTGAGAAGCTGCAACCGCTTGGCTCGCTTCACAGCGGTCATCGATAGATCATAATTTGGTGAAGGATACATGCAAGTGAGCGCAGAGAACGTGGACATGAAAGTTCTCCCGGCCACCGCGCGGCCACATCCCGTTACTATCTACGACATTGCACGAGCAACCGGGGTCAGCACTTCAACCGTCTCACGCGCATTCAGCAAACCCGAGCGAGTGAGCGCCGCCACGGTAAAACGCATACAAGAGGCTGCAGCAGCACTGGGCTATCGCATCAACCCCCTAGCGAGTGCGCTGCCAACTGGCCGAACCAACACCCTCGGACTCGTTCTATCCGACATCACCAACCCCGTCTATTTCGATTTGGTCAGAGGCGCCGGACGTGTAGCAGCCGCGGAGGGCTACACCTTGGTCCTGGCGGAGTCACAAGCCGAACTAGGCTTGGAGTCGCAGGCCATTGAAAGGCTTCTAAGCCTGGTGGATGGCTTGGTCCTTGTTGAAACGAAGATGGAAGAGAAGGACATACTGGCAGCCGCCGACAGAAAGCCATTGCTCTTGGTCAACAGGATGGTCTCCTCACTCCCACACGTTCAGCCGGATATTGAAACCGGGCTGAAGGCCGCCCTCGCCCACCTTGCCGATCTCGGTCACCGTTCCATTGCATACGTTTCTGGCCCCTCGAAATCTTGGCTCAGCGAGTGGAGGTGGGAAACCATCCTCAATGGAGCCCTCGAATCTGCAATAAGCGTCGTGGAAATAGGCCCCACAAATCCTACGTTTGAAGGCGGAGCAGAATGCCTCAGGCGTGTTAAGGCTTCAGGAGTAACCGCTGTTCTTACATTCAACGACGTGATGGCCATCGGTCTCCTTACTGCATGCGAAGAAGCAGGAATAGTGATTCCGGATGAACTCAGCATTATCGGGTTCGACAATATCTTCGCAGCTGAGTTCACATACCCGTCACTGACTACCATTCAACCTCGTCTGGGGGAGGCCGGCGAACAGGCGTTTCGTCAGTTAGTCGCGACGCTCAAGGACGCGAAACAAGAGGAACCTTCAAGCCTGGCTACCGACCTTGTCATCCGGAAATCGACGGGTCATCCACGCAAGACCTGACACGAAGTCAGGGTCTGCGAAACGATTCCGGTATGTCATCCGCTTGTAACGGCTGGCATTGCATTGCATCAAGCTTGTTTTGGAGCTTCCTACACCCAACCTGACATCAGACGGCCAATGGGAAGGCCCAGGTTAGGGTTCGAATGACACTTTCTTGACACCCAGCGGGTGGAGCTACAGATCCAAACCTGACACCTCACCCATTTGGTTCGAATGCCGGCTACTTCGACGACGTCGCAACCGCGCTCAACCCGAACGCATCCACCCTCGAACTGGTCGAATCGACCGAAGAAGGCGAATTCCACTAATCAACACGCCCAAGGTGAGTTGATCGCTTCGCTCACCGGAAGGCACGACGGCGGTCCTCGCCTTCGGCCTCCGCTGCGGCAATGCTCTGCCTGCTATTCCCCGGGGCCCCGGTTCGACCTCGCTGAGCGAGGACGGACCGGGACGCAGGGCCCCTTTTACGCAGGCTGCCGCATCACCCACCTTCGGACTCGTGGGTCAATGCTGAGCCGAGCACAGTAAGTGCCGGCGTATAACCGAAGTTAACCTTTCCCAGCAGCATAGAAGCCGGTCCTGCTTTCCGGAAGCCATTTCATCATCGCGCGCCGGCGTCTACTTGATTTTGGTCGTTTGCCCTGGTTTGAGGGCCACGATACGGTCGCTAAAACCCCGTTCATCGAACATTTGCTTCAAGTCTTCCGTCGTTTGAGAGAAGTGCGCCCACGAGTCAGCGTGCACCGGGACGATCATGGCCTCGCCGAGAATCCCGGCCGCCTCAAGAGCGTCTTCATTACTCAGTGTCATGTAAGCCCCACCCAGTTCTTCAAAGCGAGCTCCACCAACGAATAGGACAGCGACGTCGATCGGCCCGCATTTGTTGCTGATCTCCTCGATGAGCTCAAGCCAGGAGTTATCACCACTCACATAGGTAGTTGGGATGCCCTCTCCGGAAAGGACCCAACCAGTCACCGGCCCGGCAATCTGCCAGACGCCTTCGGGGCCGTGAAGCGCAGGGGCACCCGTTACCGTAAGGCTTCGGCCATCCGGTGTGGGCACCACTACGGATTCATAGGGCTCCAGGCTTCCGACATTGTCTCCGAACTTGGCAGCCGCTTCCGGTGTCGTCAGACCTCTGCCCGCTGCAGCCAAATAGGCGCGTCCCGAATGGTCCAAATTGTCCTCGTGCTCATGCGACGCGAGCACCAGGTGAACCGGATCCAACTCTTCCGGAGTGAACGCCGGCCCCGCGGTTTTGACCATTCTCACGGGTGAACCTTCCTGCCCATAAGACTGGGGCTCATCAAACGTAGGGTCAATGAGAATACGAAAACCGTCGAAGTCCAGGACCGCTGTGGGGCCGCCAACAAGCGTAATTTCAAGAGACAAAGTTGCACCTTTATTTGTCGTTTCAGAGGTGGCTCTATATATCTATCCCGACGGTTTGCTGCCCCGCGCGTTACTGCGGAGGGCTGCAGGCCTGTACTGGGTGATACTCAGCGCCCCGGTATGTCCGGTGCGAAGGTGCCGTGTTTATTCGTCGCGGAACCATTCGCGGACTCGTTCATGCCGAGAACAAGGAGGAGCCCGAAAACATCATGACATATACCCCACGGGTATGCAAGATACCCGTGGGGTATAGTTGCTTGAGGGCTTTAGTAGATATTCAGAGAGGGTAAAGGACATGCAGTTAGATCCTGTGGAGATGAAGCCCGTGCTGAACCGACTCAAACGGGCCCGTGGCCAGTTGGACGCTGTGATCAGCTCCGTCGAGAACGGGCAGGAATGCAAAGTTGCTGTGCAAAATTTGTCGGCTGTTTCGCGGGCTCTGGACCGGGCCGGCTTCGCCATCATCTCCAAAACACTCCAACACCGCTTGCAGGACACCGAGGGGCCAGCCACCGAGGAAGACCTCAAAGAAATAGAAAAAATGCTCCTTTCGCTCGCCTGAAAGGCAGCGTATAAGGAGCGCCAATAATGGAGCTTCCACGTTGATTAGTGGAATTGGCCCTCTTCGGTCGATCCGACCAGTGCGAGGGTGGATGCGTTCGGGTTGAGCGCGGTGGCGATGTCGTCGAAGTAGCCGGTGCCGACTTCGCGCTGGTGCTTGGTTGCGGTGTAGCCACAGGACTCGGAGGCGAATTCCTTTTTCTGGAGCTCGACGTA
>Ga0308160_10006522_pt1 | contig 11853 bp, 8 predicted proteins | sample PhyFR1_FD_201036 | JGI IMG/M metagenome (GOLD analysis project Ga0308160, IMG submission 201036) | Phyllosphere microbial communities from UC Gill Tract Community Farm, Albany, California, United States - DLSLF.R1 | ecosystem: Host-associated > Plants > Phyllosphere > Unclassified | place: USA... | reverse complement strand
CACGCGGAGTACATGGAGGGACTTGCCACCACTCGGGGGAAGGTGCGCTTCATCGCTATGCCAAATATCCCAGCAGGCGATAGCCGGGAAGCCGAGGCTGCACGTAACCAGCGCTTCCAGACGTTTATTGCACAACAGACACCCTTCAGGGGAGGAATGGTTTCTACCGTGGATCAACTGCGTACCCGTGTTCAGGAAGCGCTTCTTGATGCGTTGGTAGTTCTGACCCAGCGTGGTGTAACCTCCTTGGCTTCGAGCCGTTTCGATATGGGCCAGGCGCTGGATTGGACACGAATGGATTTCCGTCAGCGCAAACGAGCGATGGAAACGGTGTTACTGCAGGCGCTCAATGGTGGCAAAGACCCTGCTAGCGAAGCGTTCGCCATTGTTCCAATTGCTGGGGTGAATGTCGTTGTTTTTGTCCATGCAATCCCGGCTGCGTTCACGGTCGCTGCTGCGCGTGAGCTGGTGGGTAAGCCTTTTCTGCGTGACCATGAGCATGCTGATCTGTTGAAAAGTGCAGAAGGACCGTTGCATTTAATCGCCTGTCACCGTGGAGCGACAGAGACTCAGGCCACTGCGTTGTTAGGCTTTCCTGATGCGACGGTTGTCAGCGGTTCCTTCGGTATTTTTGTCGCTGATGATGTACAGAAAGTACAGTTTGCTTTCCTGGCCAACTGTCGCGATGCGTCGCAAACGCGCCATGCGCTCCAGCGTTTTAGGGAATGGTTGGATCAAACAGGTGAAGCGCAAATTCTGGCCAAGAGAGCCGCTTCACGCGCCAAGATTGTCAAAGTTATTGCCGCCGAACTTGAAGGGAGATAACAGGGATGTCAAAAGCACTTTTTACTGTGGGGCCCGTGTTGTCCTTCCGAGGTATCAGCAAAACCGGGCAGTGGCAGGTGACAGCGTTAGTCGGAGTTGTAACTGGCGCCGCATTTCCTGTTCTTTCTGTTGACGGCCAAGCTTGTCCGACGCCGAAGATTTTGCTGGAGCGTCCGAAAGAAACCATCCTTCGTTACGACCTGAGCTGTGATCAGCAGGCGCAGGAGCGAACGGTAAAGTTTGGTGTAGGGCAGGAAGCGCCGCAATGGCAATTCTCCATTCCCGGTCGAGACTATGCCCCAAGAATGGCCTACGTCTCTTGCAATGGCTTTTCGGACCCTAGTGGGATGCGCAAGTTGGTGCGCCCTGAAAACGCCGTCTGGGCTGACCTGATCAGCAATCACGACAGTGACTTGCGTGCTGCAGGTTACGTGCTGGACAAGGAACAGCTTTGGCACGAAGGACGAATTCATGACAAGGGCTTGAAGCGGTTCCAATTGCTGCTGATGGGGGGCGACCAAATTTACTTTGACTCGATTTGGGAGGATGTGAAGTCCCTCAAGAAATGGGTCGGACTGTCGCGCAAGGAGCAATTGGCGTTCAAGGTAAGCGCAGCGCTGGAGAAAGAGATCGAGTCCTACTATTTCGGGCTCTATGCCAATCGTTGGCTCCCAGATACGCGGCGTGACTGGGGGCACCCCAAGCCGAATCTTGATGCCGCTGATGCGATGGCGAGAATTCCTACGGTGATGATGTGGGACGACCATGATATCTTCGACGGTTGGGGGTCCTACAGTCCGGCTATGCAGCACTGCGAGTTGTTCCAGGTGCTGATGCGTCATGCGCGCAAGGCGTTCTGGGTGTTTCAGTTGCAGCATGCCCTTGATGATTTGCCGCCATTGCAATTGCTCCAACGTGCAAACGTTTCCCAGCAGGACCCACAGTATGAGCCGGTGCAATGGAGTGCTCGATTAAATGGAGATCGATTGGCCTTGCCGCTCTTGGATGGTCAACCGGGCTTTAGTTTCGGCTATCACTTGGGGCCGGTATCGTTGTTTGTTGCTGATCTGCGCACTGAGCGTTCACGTACCCAAGTACTGGGGGCCGATACCTGGACTGCTATGCAGGCTTGGCTCAACACGCTCCGTGACGGTAAGCCTGCTCATCCGGGAAGCAAATGTCAGCACTTGATCTTCATGTCCTCGGTTCCGGTCGCGCACCCCAAATTGTCGCTAGCTGAAGGGTTGCTCGATACGTTTGGGCAGGATCATGTGCTCGACAGTAATGCTGATGACCTTAAGGACCATTGGTCGCACGGGGATCACGAGGGGGAGCGTAAGCGACTCCTGGAGTCGCTGACTCGTATTGCTGATCAGAGAATGCTGCGTGTATCCATTGCTTCTGGGGACGTGCATGTCGCGGCCTGGGGCAGTTGCTACCGAAGGGATATTCCGCCAACGTCGAACTGGGCGCAGATTCAGCAATTTACTTCGTCAGGGGTGGTGCATCCGTCGTTGATTGGAGTGGCCGAACGGCTTTTTCTTCAGTTGCTGAACCATACCGCCAGCAATGTCCAATCCATCGATGTGCAGCACTGTGTCGAGATGATGTTGTTCCCCGGTTTTAATCGGTATGTGATGCCGGCTAGGAACTGGTTGGCGTTTGAGTTGGATATAGGGGGCGAGATGGGATGCAAGCTGTGGGCGACTTGGCGTTGTGAAACTGAGGCCGGTTTTTCCAACCACCTGCAAGCGGTGCATCCGGCTCAGAAATAGTGGTCCTCAGATGGAAGTTTTCAAGGGGCGTGATGTGAAAGGCATCAGTGGCGAGCTGTTCCGGCGCCATCTGGTCGATATTGGGCTTGGCAGTCATGCCGCTGATTTTGAACGAGCAAGCGTTGTCGACCGGGCTGATTTGCCGAATCACGTTTCATTGGGTTGGAAGCGCGCAGCACCGAGGGCTGGCAATCGCGATAAGCAGGAATCTGAACGCGCAAATTTAGTTGCTATCGAGAGGATAGAGGCAGGATTTCAGACTAGCCATACCCTCTGCTTCTTAGTGGTGACGTAGGTGTAGATTTTTGTAGTGGAGCTCTATGTTTAATGTGGTTGCGCAACTTGAACTCAGTACCTCTCGATCATGTAGACCGGTTGTTGGGTGGCCTTGCTTGTCCGAGTGACCAGCTTGCGGACCTAGGGGGCGACAACTGCGAAACCCTTCCTGCCTCACTCACTCTGGCCGCCTCTTTGGCCACGTTCAGGGCCGGTAGATTGGTCTGTTTGGCGATGCGTTGAATGACGGCGACTATCTGCGTTAGCTGAGCGAGATTTTCATGCATCGCTTGATGCTGACGTTCCTGAGTCTCGCGCAACTGGCTTCGCCCGCGGAACCCGCGGAAGGAGTGCACGTCTGTAATTGCCCCCACAGTACGCAGGGGCGTGCCGTCGCTGCTTCGCTGGGTCTGACTTTTGCCTCTGAACCAGCGATACTCATCGTTGCGGTGCCTGAGGCGGTAGGTAATGTCGAATGGTCTTTGTCGGCGACATGTTCGACAAACGCCTGCACGGCACGCTGGCTATCTTCGGGATGCAGGCGGGACAACCAGCCATCGAATAAATTGGGAAACTGTTCGAAGGTTTCGTAGCCGTGAAGGCAACGCATCTGGGACGAGAATCAGATCACATTGCGGGTTGGCTGGATCGCCTACGATCATATTGATGTCCCAGAGTGCGTCCTGAATGCATTCGCGGGAGATCGAAGCGGGCTGAAAACATCGCGAATTCTTCGTCTCGCAGGCGCTGCTTGTGGATGTCACGCAGAATACCGCCGCTAACCTGTGGTATGCCCGGTTTGTCACGGCGCGTTTCGACGGAGATTTGGACCCAGCGGTATAGGGGGCATGTCCGTTGCGATCGGCAAGGTGATGAGTTAGTGCATCCAGGTTGGCCTAGCGGTCATCAGGGTGAAGGCAATCGCTCCAGGTGCCCAGATAAACGGGGAGGCCCGCTTGGTTGGGCAGGTTGCCGAACCATTGCAGTGCTGCGTCGCGGGCGGGCTGTAGACTGCCCCTGAGCTGCAATTTCCAGAGCAAATCACCTGAGCCGCATGCTACCAATTGCCAAAGTTGTTCTTGATCGTGCTAATGCGTTGTGTATCCACTCAGCTGAAGCTTGAGGCGTTGCTGTTCGGCATCTCCTGCGGCGAGAGTGAAATTATCGCATCTGAAGTGAAAGGTAGTGGTGCAGGGCTATGCTTAGGTCTTTCAGCGGTCCTCGTTGAATGACGTAGATCACGGTCAAGTTGGCTTCCCACTCGCTTTCGTCGCGCATCAGGAGGCGAACGCTGGACCCCCATTCGTACGTGCCCATAAAGCTCAACCAGGGGCTATTCAGTACTTCCAAGCTCGAGTTTTTTAATGAGTAGCGGCTCGGCAACCAACTGGGGGGCCTAGTCAGGATAAAGATCTGTTGTTATCTAACTAGTGCTTAGGCGCTGTGTGAAATGAGGGGGAAGATTCTGTCGGTTGTCTGACGCCAGAAATTGGCTTGGACGCTTCCCTTGGAAGTCTTACGCCTAGGGCCTATGCTACTGGCATCTTGACAGCCTGGCAGAGCCAGGCAGTGACAGGGAGTCCTGATGGCTATAATCGTCCGCGTTCTCAAAGCGAGGCATGGAGACTGCATTCTCGTCAGCCATGAGGGGCCTGGCGGGGTGTTCAATCTGCTGATAGATGGAGGAACGTCTACGACCTTCAGGCATGGGCCACGGCAGCTTTACGCCGGTGCGCTGTGCAATACCCTCGATGATTTGAAAGTCAAAGGGCAGCACATCGATCTAGCCATCCTCACCCACATTGATGACGATCATATCAATGGACTTATCAAAGCCTTTGAGAAGCCAGGTTATCTAGGCGATATGGTCAAATCCATCTGGTTTAATTCTTCGCGATTGATCACACATCATTTTGATGTGCCCGAAATACCTGAAAATAATATTGAGCTGCTTGATGACAATCCGCAAACATCGGTCAAGCAAGGAAAAGACCTGGAAGAATTGCTTGATAAGATTGGCTGCGTTCGAGCTCCGCTTGTAATGGCAGGGCAAACGAATAAAGCTGGCCCCTTTACGTTCAAGGTGTTGTCGCCTAGTCGTGAGCAACTTGTGAAGTTGTTGCATGTATGGCCTTCCGAAGTTGACTCAGGAAAAACCTCGGCGCACGACACTGATTATAATTTAACGCTTCAAGATATCTGGTCAGACGATAAGTTTTATTCTGATACCTCTGTTTACAACGGCAGCTCTATAGCATTTATACTCGAAGCAGATGGTAAGCGCATGCTTTTTCTGGGCGATGCGCACGAAGGCGTAGTATGCGATAGCTTACGGGCTGATGAGTACAGCGAAACCAACAAGCTTCAATTGGATCTTGTTAAGTTGTCGCATCATGGAAGTCAATACAACACCAGTAGCGATTTGTTAGGGCTGCTGGATTCACCGATTTATATAGTGTCCACTGATGGGTCTAAGCATGGGCTTCCGAACAAAAGGACAATAGCCAGGATCATCAAGTCTACGCAGGGTAAAGTGTATTTTAACTATGATCATGTGGTCGCTCCCCTGCTACAGACTCATGAAATTGAGGAGTACTCCTCTCGTCTAGAAGTGCTCGATGATGAAATCAGATACTAATATGACAGTTTCGGAAATCATGCAGTCATACTGCGTAATGGTTAATGGCGGCAGTGGTGTTCTGGTGAACGCTATGACGCAAGAGTATTCCTACGTGCTCACGGCCAGGCACGCCGTGTTCGAGGAGGCCGCCCACAATGTGGTGATAGATCATAATCAGGATCCAATTGAAGTGCTGGGCGTCTTGGTTTTCCCTAAGGTGGGTCTGGAGGAGCCCCTAGATTGCGCAATATTAACAATTACGCATCAACCAGGCCTGTCGCAGAAATCTTGGAATGCCACTCACTTGCCACCGCTGGCCAACCTTACCTTTGTGGGCCTTCCAGAAGCGGAAAGGGCGAGTTCAAAGCCAATCACGCATTGGACTGGCCACTCAGCGAGCGTGGTTAACGAACTTGTAACACTTGCGCTGGAAGGTATCCCGGGCAAGGACATTATTCAAGGGATGTCTGGAGGTGGTGTATACCATGTAGATAACGATTACCCGTATCTGGTGGGCGTGGAGTTCGAAATGGAGGCCAGTCGCTTGGATCACCAGTTTGGTCGCGTCGATTGTCATGGTCTCGCACGATACAACGAACTCATCACCCTCCATTCAAGTGCGCCAATGATTCCGCCACATATGGAGTGCTTTTCGAGAGTGCGGGATAGGATTTTCGCATTCAATGTGATTGATCCCACTAACGTTCAGCATCTGAAATCTGCGTTAATTGGGTTCGCAGATTCATTAATCGAGAGCGGAATGCCGCCTCCGTACGAAATTATGAAGCACTATGATGTCCAGTTATTGATAGACGCGGGGCAGTCCAGCGTGCTGGAAGCACGAGAGTTGTGGATCGCATATTTAGAGTTTGTAGTGATCTCCGCACTCATGGACGGTGCTGGAGTTGCGAATAACGGCTATATCAGCGGGATCGATAAGAAGCGTCGGCTGCTGTATACCAGCGACGTCACCAACTGGCTTGGCCGTTTGGATGAAATTCTCAAAATTGCTCGTAAGTTGCTCGACAAAAACGGCACCCTCGTGGTCGCCTCGCCTGATGCTGCAGCGCAACCCTTTCCTCCAGACTTTGTGCTTAAGAATGTAATTGGCAATATTGCAACCGTCCCGAACCAAGGCCCATTCTCTATTGATGAAGTTGAGAGTGCGATTTACACCAGCTATAAGCTCACTCATCTGGAAGGTTTGCGCAAAAGCTGCGTCATCGAAAAAGAGTTTGACTATCGCAGTTTGGCTCCAGGTAAGGTTCAACTGCTGGAGCTCAGGAAGAAGTTGAATGAAATTATTAATTAAAGATTACAATTTTGAGTTTCTTACTGCTGAGTTTGATGGCATTGAATTTCACATGTTTCGTTCAGATGATTCGCTGTCCTATATTTCGTGTATTGCTTGCCTGTGTAAAAAACCGTCAGATATCGTAGCGAACTGGCGGGTGATCCAAAACCTTGTTTCGGTTCACCACCAACCTTCAGGAAACCTCGCTGTGTGGAACGTGTATATCGCTTTTGTGACGATCGGCACTGTGCCGATTTGGGATAAATACCAGATCGAGAATAACAAATACTCTGCTCGTAAATTGATAATTGATGGGTATGCTGAATCGCTCACCGTTGAGCAATTGACTGACTGTTTGGAGGAGCAGCTCCTAGGATCAGATTTGACGCTGGATCCTCGTGTTGCGGAAACCCGGGAACCATTATTGTCGCTGGAAAACTTTGTTCGGGGGGCGCCGTTAGATCAAAAGATTGAGTCCAAGGAAAAGCGCGCGTCAATGATAAATGAAATCATAGAATCTCTGAATAAAAATGAAAATCAAAAAGGTTGAAATTGAAGCATTTCGTGCTTATAAAATGAAATCAGAAGGCACATTCGATTTTACGAATGCTGATGATCGTCCTTCTAATTTTGTTGCGATATTTGCCCCTAATGGATTTGGTAAAAGCTCGTTTTATGATGCTGTCGAATGGGCGGTCACGAATCATTTGGAGCGTTTGGGTGGCGACTACAATAGAGCCAATTATGAAGGCGCCGCCCGCGCGACCAAAGATTTAGACAAGGGGCAGGAGATCCTTCGAAATAAATACGTCAACGACGACGTTAAAACTCGGGTGGTTGTTTCAACTACGCTGCCAATTCCGTTTACACGAGAGTTGGGAAAGCTTCGCATAAATGGGCGAGACTTGCGCTTTGGAGAGAAAGGTCGCGAGAACGATTATTTTCGGCGTGTCATTTTAAGTCAAGATGAGATTGACAGATTCCTCCGAGAGGCGAAGCCGCATGAACGCTATACGAAGTTTATGGAAAATTTCGGCGGGGAAACTGAAAAAGTCCGAAAGGAATTGACTGCACTTATTCTTGATAATAAATCTGAGCTGCTGGCTTTGGATTCCCAGCGTGAAGCCATTATCGCCGAGCTGGACCAGCCTGTTGACCTCTCCATCTTTTATAGTTTCAATGCATTAGCTACACAGCTAAACGCTGCTGGTGAGAACATCTTGCTTGCGGACGAGAATTTTTCCGCGCAGGCTGAACACGCACTGAATGCAAGCCTTGTCTCCCGACAGCATGAATTAAGCGTAGAACGTGAAGCTACTGTCCGGGCGGTTGACACTCTTGCTGATAGATTGGTAAAGATTCCAGAAATTGAACTTAATAGCCAATTTCTCATCGATCAGAAAGCTATTTCAGCGCGACTTGATCAGGGCGTAAAAGATGCTGGCGGCTATCAGGAACTGCTCAACGCTCATGAAAAAAGCACAAGCGATGTCCAGGAAGCGAGTCAGCGTTCGGCAAATATTCTTGATGTAATCAATCATTCCGTTGTGTTCTTTCAGTCTGAATCACGCCTCAATGATATCGCCAAACGTCAAATAACGCTGGGAGATAGCCAACCAGGTCATGCCGCACAGTTGTCGGGGTTTGAAAAGGCTTTGAGCGATCTTAATCTGGAGCTCAAAAAGGCTGATGATCGCGCTGCATTTCTTAGGAACTCCATCGATAATGCTGGGCCGATATATGCAGAGCTAACATCACATCGTGCGCGAATAGAATTGATCGCTCAGCAAATTGCTGAGAAAGAGGTTTCGGTTCGCCTGGATGCAGCAAAGTTGGATCACCTTCAAGCCAACCTGAAGCTGGTGTCAGGTTTCAAACTTACTGCAAACTTTATCTTATCTGCAGTTGAAGGCACAAAATATTTAGGTCAAGAGAAAATTGAGCGCTTGACCAAGTGTTTTACTGAGTTGGAATCCATTGATCTCCACGACAAAACTGTGCATGCGACCCAAACAGCCTTGGCTAACCAGATGGGTGTGCACGAGCGTTTGATTTCCACCGGCCTTGACTACCTCAGCGCATGGCCATCAAATATTTGCCCGCTGTGCAGCGCCCCCCACGAAGATGCCGACAAGCTCAGGCTGAAAGTTAAATCACAGACTCTGCTATCGCGGCTTAGTCAAGAAAACGCGGAACTCCTCGCACAGTCCGAAACACGGCGTAAGCAACTGCTGGATGAAGTGAAATCTATCACGCTAGTGGCGGAAGAGGCACATGGGCAGCAGTTGGCTGACCTTCGCGGAACAATCAAGGAGTTGAGTGCAAGACTGGAGCTAGTTGTACGAGAAAAGTCTGATCTGGAGGTGGAAAAGCGCGCCTTAGAGGACAGAGTCAACACACTCGATAAGACCGTATGGAGTCTCGCACTCGATGAGCTCTTGACCCGTGCTCAAGGCGAGATCGTTCAGCTTTCACTCAAACGTTCCGGACTTGTAAATCGTCAAACTGAGTTGTCTGAAGAGATTGCACAGCTCAATCGAAAGATTTCACAGATTGATGCAGATTTGCAGGTTCTGACAACGGAAGCCGATACCCTTAAGTCTCAAGCGTCCTATCTGCTTGTCTCTCAGTACCTGGTAAATAATGGTATCAATTCAGCCCAATTGGCTGAACATTGTCAGGTCGAGAAGAGTAAATTTGAATCTCAACTTGCTAACGCCAAGGCCGCTACTGACGTGCTGACGACTCAGTGCAGTGCACTCCAGCAGAAGATGCTGTCCGATGGGACGTGGGTGAGTTTTGTCCTGCTACGATCTCAGAAAGATGGGCTTGATCTGGAATTGGCTCGCGCTCAGTCCGCAATCAACGCTTTCTATGAAAGCCTTGCCACGTTGATTGTTGTTCGCTCAGAGGATAGTTTAGACCAAGTCAAAGCACTGATCACCAGTGAACTCCAGACCCGCCGCTTGCGCACCGAGCAACTTGAAACCGCTGAAAACAGTTTCAAACTGCTGTTGGAGTTGATGGCGTCCTTTAAACCCTACATCAAGCGCTTATCCCTTCAAGATGAGTTAGCTGAACTGGAAGTGGAGCTAGATCAGCGAAGCCAGGTTGACATGCTCCTGAGTACGGAACGGTTGGCTGTGATCGAGCAGCTGAAGACTTTGATTAACAATTTCTTCTATGAAGATCTCATCAACGTTATCTACAAAAAAATTGACCCGCATCCATCATTTAAGAAAGTAGAATTCAAGCCAGATTTTGACTCTGATAAACCAGGTTTGAACATTGTCGTGAGTGACGAAGACGGGGTTTTGATTTCGCCAATTTTGTACTTCAGCGCTGCTCAGTCCAATATTCTCAGTCTCAGTGTGTTTCTGGCCGGCGCGCTTCATGCCAAGGATGATAAGGGTAATCCGATTGATGTCGTGATGATCGATGATCCTATCCAGTCGATGGACTCCATCAATATTCTCTCAACTATTGATCTTTTGCGCAGTATCTGCCTACAGTTTGATAAACAAGTTATTATCTCTACACACGATGAAAATTTCTTCGGCCTTCTGCAGCGCAAGATTCCAACTGAGATTTTGGGAGCAAAGTTCCTGCAGTTGGAAAAATTTGGAGTGGTAGTGCCTGTCGAGCCATTCCTAAATTAGCACGTTATCACGGAAGGGATTAATTCGCCCCTTCCGTGATACACCGCCCGACGACAGAATATTTAGTGGGTGGTCTTACATCGCGCAGTATTTTCGATTTTAAGAAAAGGATTGTCGGAGGGCACAGGAACAGTTTCGAACAATAGTGCAGGTTCTTCTATCAAATAGCCTTTGAGTTTTGCCTTCTTACGGGGACCTTCGACCTGACAGATCCATATGTTCAAGCCATCGTCCCGTTTCCTGTGGACCTTCAGTTTCTCAAACTGCTTCTGCACCCAGCGCCACTCTTCAATTTCTAGATCGGCCCCCCGCGAGATACCAGGAAACTCCTGCGCATAGCGTCGGAAGAGGCCAGGTGTGACCAGAAATACGCTGCCACTCACCGTGTGGATTTTCGCTTTGCTGTCATTGATGATCAGCTTGTGGCTCTGGATGCCTTCCCTGACCCAATTCAGGAAAACCTGACCGGGGTTATTCACAGAATGGTTTGAGATTTTGAGAGCAATTGCGGACGGTGGTGCATCATAGGCCTCAGGCTTCTCTACCTCGAACATATCCAGCAACGATCCTAAGTAGTCCGCATCTTCGATAGTCATTGGATCGGGCTGCGATTGGCTTTGAGTTGACCTTGTACTGACCGCCTTCGGCGGTGGTGATACCGGAGCGTCAGTCGTGAGGTCATTGACTGCCACGCTCACCGTTCCGCTGAAAGCCTCGGGCCGGTCTTCGTTCCCCCAGATCAACGCCGGTTGAAGGCGCAGAAAGGTAAAGCTCTGCTGCCAGTTTCCCTGTACCACGAGCGCGGTCCAGATTGCTTTGCCGTCCGGCGTGGACTCAACCAATCCATGTGACTGCAGCTCGTCGAACACCGCAATGTTGGAGGAAGGAATGCCCTCTATCGCTTGCGACAGCAGATAGGCCCGTAGCTTGTCCGTGACCGTCTTGCTGACCAGCCAGAGTGCATCCTGGGTCAGCCATCCCCCGGCACCCGGCTGGTTGAGTTTCAGCTCGTGCTGAACCAGATGACGCAGTCCGCTGATCAAGTGACGTTGCAGCGAATGAATGGGCGCTTGCAGCGCCTTGTTCGGGTTACCGCCAATGTTCTGCGCGGTGGAGACGCGGTCGGCCTGCATCACCAACTCACCGAGTACGCCAGCACGTTCGTACTGACCTGCCAGGACGTACAGCAGACTGGACCACAGTGGCGGAAATCCACTGAGCCAATCGAGGATTGGGCGGTCGAGAATCTGAGTGTAGAGCAAACCTGCAGCGGCGCTGTGCAAGTGATAGTCACGACCCTTGATGTAACGAAAACGGTAGGGCTGATCCAGGGAGCCCTGCCAAGGATGCCAAACACGGCCATCCTGGCGTTCGACCAGCAGGTCCACGGCGATCTTGCCGATG
>Ga0308160_10006521_pt1 | contig 11853 bp, 10 predicted proteins | sample PhyFR1_FD_201036 | JGI IMG/M metagenome (GOLD analysis project Ga0308160, IMG submission 201036) | Phyllosphere microbial communities from UC Gill Tract Community Farm, Albany, California, United States - DLSLF.R1 | ecosystem: Host-associated > Plants > Phyllosphere > Unclassified | place: USA... | reverse complement strand
GCCGCGCCGAACAGGGTCGGGCCGTTGGCGAGGCGCAGTTCGACGTAGCAGGCCGCGCGCGCGTCGGCGCCGGAGCCGATCGCGTGCTCGTGGTAGTCCATCAGGCGCACGTCCAGGCCGAGGGCATTCACGAATGCGTCGATCGGGCCGTTGCCGGTGCCGTGGCGGTTCTGGGTCACACGGTTGTGCTGCAGCGTGACGTCCATCTGCACCCGATGTTCGCCTTCGCCTTCGCTGTCCTCGGTCATGCGGTGCGACGCGTACTGGTAGGCCGCGTTTTCCTGGTTGAAGTACTCGCGTGCGAACAGCGTGTGGATGTCGGACGCCGCCACTTCGCGGCCGGTGGCATCGGCATGCTGCTGCACCACGCGCGAAAATTCGATCTGCAGGCGGCGCGGCAGTTCGAGGCCGTATTCCTGCTCGAGCAGGTAGGCCATGCCGCCCTTGCCGGACTGGCTGTTGACGCGGATCACGGCGTCGTAGCTGCGACCGAGGTCGGCCGGGTCGATCGGCAGGTAGGGCACTTCCCAGATCCCGTCCTTGTCCTGCTTGGCGAAGCCCTTCTTGATCGCATCCTGGTGCGAACCCGAGAACGCCGTGAACACCAAGTCGCCCACGTACGGGTGGCGCGGGTGCACCGGGATCTGGTTGCATTCCTCAACCAGCTGGCGCACCGAATCGATGTCCGAGAAGTCCAGGCCCGGATGCACGCCCTGGGTGTACAGGTTCATCGCGAGCGTGACCAGGTCGACGTTGCCGGTACGTTCGCCGTTACCGAACAGGCAGCCCTCGACGCGGTCGGCGCCGGCCATCACAGCCAGCTCGGCGGCGGCAACGGCGGTGCCGCGGTCGTTGTGCGGGTGCACGCTGATCACCAGGCTGTCGCGGTCGTTCAGGTTGCGGCACATCCACTCGATCTGGTCGGCGTAGATGTTCGGAGTCGCGGCTTCCACGGTCGAAGGCAGGTTGACGATCATCTTGTTCTGCGGGGTCGGCTGCCACACGGCGCTGACGGCGTCGACGATGCGCTTGGAGAAGTCCAGCTCGGTAGTCGAGAACGATTCCGGCGAATATTCGAGGCCCCACTGGGTATCCGGATGCTGGGCCACCAGTTCCTTGATCAGCTGGGTGCCATTTACGGCGATCTCCACGATCTGGTCCTGGTCCATGCCGAACACCACGCGGCGGAATACCGGCGCCACCGAGTTGTAGACGTGGACGATGGCGCGCTTGGCGCCGACGCAGGAGTCGACGGTGCGGCGGATCAGCTCATCGCGCGCCTGGGTCAGCACGATGATGGTGACGTCGTCCGGGATGTGGCCGTCTTCGACCAGCATGCGCACGAAGTCGAAGTCGGTTTGCGATGCCGACGGGAAGCCGACTTCGATTTCCTTGATGCCGATCTGCACCAGCTTCTGGAAGAAACGCAGCTTCTTGTCCACGCTCATCGGCTCGATCAGCGCCTGGTTGCCGTCGCGCAGGTCGGTGCTCATCCAGATCGGCGGCTGGGTGATCGAACGGCTCGGCCACTGGCGGTCGGTGAGGGGAACGGCAGGGAAGGCGCGGTACTTGGCGGCGGGATTGGTCAACATGGCAAGGCTCCTGATCTTTTGTGTGTGCTGGACAACGACGATGTGTGAAATCTGGTGTGGCGCTGGCTGCCGGACGGGCCACGCGACGCTAGGCCCGGCAACCGATCATTAGGTATAGCGCCAGCAGGCCCGCGCAGCGGAAGGAGGCGGCGGTGCTGGTGACGATGATTGCGGGCGTGGACTCGGTGGTGGCTGACATCGGTACAACTTCCTTGGGGCTGCGGTGTCCGGCAGGGCCGGGCGGGTGCCGGCGGTGCCGGCGCTGCGCTTAGGCGCGTAGCGGCAGGGCCGCTAGCGATAGGGCGCCAGCGAGCGGTAGGAGAGTCGACAGAGGCAGTGGAGAGAACATTTATTCACTCTAAGTGAATTTTGTTTGGCGTGTCAAGCGTTTCATGAGTTGCCGTTTGGTTAACACGACATCACAGGGCGCCTGTGACCGAAACTTACCGTTGCGTAAGATCAAGTTCTTGAGATTAACGCAGTGGCACAGTGACCCTTGCGCCGCGCCAAGCGGCGTCAAGAAAAACCTGATCGGGAGATGTGATGAGCCATAACCTGTTCCTTGTTTTTCCCCTGCCTGTGACCCTGGCCTTCGCTGCCATGGTCATCCTGCTCCTGATGCTGGCGCGCCTGGTGGCGTTGCTGTGCAAGCCGGTGCCGGTGCGTCCGCCGGCGCCGCGTGGCGTCCAGCCCGACCCGTATGACGGCGTGCGCTCCGCCGACGCCGAGCGGCATCGTGGCTGATCTTCTGCGCGGGGCACCGATGGCGGCGCTCAAGGGCCTGGACACGACGCTGGAGTTGACGCGCCACGCGCAGGCGCTCAAGCGGCAGGGCTACGATTTCGCGCTGCGCTACTACAGCCACAACGCGGCCAAGAATCTGTCGCTGGGCGAGGCCAGGGCGCTGGCGCAGGCCGGCATGCGCATCGGGGTGGTGTGGGAAACGGCGGGCACGCGCGCCGGCTTCTTCACCCGCGCCCAGGGCCTGGCCGACGGCGCCGCAGCCTGGCTGATGGCGACCCAGACGATCGGCCAGCCCTTCGGCTCGGCCATCTATTTCGCGGTCGACTACGACCCGACCCAGGCCGACATCGATGGCGCGATCAGCAATTACTTTACCGGCGTGCACGCGGCGCTGTACGTGGCGAACGAGGGGCGGCCCTCGTACCGGGTCGGGGTGTACGGCTCGGGCCTGTGCTGCGGCGCCCTGATGGAACGCGGCATCGCCGCCTGCAGCTGGCTGTCGCAGTCGACCGCCTTCGCCGGCTCGCGCCAGTACGCCGAGCAGAAGCGCTACGACATGATCCAGATGCTGCCGATGCGCATTCCGGGGGAGGACGGCATCATCCTCGACATCGATCCCGACGCGACCCACCCGGACCGCGATCCGGGGCTGTTCGTGGTGTGAGTGTTACCATGGCTTCCTTTTGCAAGGAGCCCGCTTGGACGTCACCCTGCAGGACATCACCGAAGACAACTTCGAGGACTTCATGAACATGGAGTTGCCCGAACACCAGCGCGATCTGTTGGCCAGCAATGCCTTCTCGATCGCGCAGTCGCGCTTCTATCCGGACTATATCCCGCGCGCCATCTACTGCGACGGCGCCCCGGCCGGCTTCCTGCTGTATGTCCGCGATGCCGACGACGTGCCGGGCGACTATGCGATCTGCCGCTTCATGGTCGACCATGCGCGCCAGGGACAGGGCATCGGGCGCCGCGCGATGGCGCTGTTGCTTGGCGAGTTGCGCGCCCGCCCGGACATGCGGCGCATCACGATCTGCTACCACACGCGCAACGAGCAGGCCAGGCAGTTCTATGCCGGTTTCGGCTTCGCGGAAATCGGCATCGACGAGCACGGGGAGATGTGGGCGGAACTGCAGCGCAGTCCCGCTGACTGACTAAGCCACCTTGACGCGCGCGGTACCCTCGGCCATGCGGCCGATCACGGCGGCGTGTTCGAAGCCGTCGCGCTTGAACAGCGCCAGCACCTCGTCGACGCTGCCCGGATCGCAGGACACCAGCAGGCCGCCCGAGGTTTGCGGGTCGCTCAGGAGGATGCGCCCGGTCTCCTTCACGCTGGCGCCGAGTTCGACATCGTGGCCGTAGGCATCCCAGTTGCGGCCCGAGGCGCCGGTAAAGAAGCCTTCGTGCACCAGCTGTTCGACGCCCGGCAGCAGCGGGATGCGGTCCATCTCGAGTTCCGCGCTCAAGCCGGCGCCGCGCGCCAGTTCCAGCAGGTGGCCGAGCAGGCCGAAGCCGGTGACGTCGGTCAGCGCATGCACGCCGTCCAGCTGCGCCAGCGCCTTGCCCGGTTTGTTGAGCTTGGTCGTGTTGGCGATCATGGCGGCATAGCCCTCGGCGTCGAGCTTGTCCTTCTTCAGCGCGGCCGACAGCACGCCCACGCCCAGCGGCTTGCCCAGGATCAGGACGTCGCCGGCGCGGGCGTCGGCATTGCGCTTGACCTTCGACGGATGCACCAGGCCCATCACCACCAGGCCGTAGATCGGCTCGACCGAGTCGATGGTATGGCCGCCGGCGATCGGAATGCCGGCCTCCAGGCACACGGCGGCGCCGCCTTCGGTGATCTTGCCGATGGTTTCCAGCGGCAGCTTGTTGATCGGCATGCCGACCAGCGCCAGCGCCATGATCGGGGTGCCGCCCATGGCGTACACGTCGGAGATGGCGTTGGTGGCGGCGATGCGGCCGAAATCGTACGGGTCGTCGACGATCGGCATGAAGAAGTCGGTGGTGGCGATCAGCGCCTGCTCGTCGTTGAGCTTGTAGACGGCGGCGTCGTCGGCGGTCTCGATGCCGACCATGAGTTCCTTCGGCACCGGGAAGCCGCTCGACTTCTTGAGGATCTCGGACAGCACGCCGGGCGCGATCTTGCAGCCGCAGCCGCCGCCGTGGGAGAAGGAGGTCAGTTTGATGGGTTGGTCGAGGTCGCTCATGTCGGTTCCGGAAAAAGAAGGAGATTATCCACCAAGTCGAGGACGGCCGCTCGCTCGGCCGCCGGGGCAAACAGGCGGGCGCGCGCGGCGCACTGGCGGCGCAGGCGTGCGTGGAAGCGCGTGTCCTCCACGCTGCGCTCGATCAGGCGCGCCAGCGCCCCCGCATCGCCGGCCGGGAAGTAGCCGGCGTAATCCTCGCCCAGCATGCCGACGTTGCCGCCGACGTGCGAGGCCAGCACCGGCACGCCGCTGGTCACGGCTTCGATGATGACGTTGGCGCCGCCTTCCATGCGCGACGCGATCACCATCGCATGGCAGCGCCGCAGGCGCCGCCGCGCCGGTAAGTGGGGCAGGGCGCCGAGCCAGCGGTAATGCGGCGTCGCCGCTGCGGTGGCGCGCGCGGCGTCGGCCAGGCCGGGGTCGAGGGCGGCGCCGATGTGCAGCAGGCGCACGGCGGGGGCGTCGATCCGCGTGGCGGCACCCATGAAGGTCAGCGGATCCTTTTCCGGCCGCAGATGGCCGATCATGGCGATGTCGGCATGCCCGCGCCGTCCGCGGTACGGCCGCAGGCGCGGCGCCGACTGGTAGATCACGTGGGTCCTGGCCTGCTGCTGCGCCGTCAGTTGCGCCAGGCCGTCCGGCTGCAGCACCACCAGCGCATCGGCCAGGCCGAGCGAGGCGCGCGCGCTGTCGTCTTCGTGGATGTCGCGGTACAGGTCGGTGCCGGTGAGGACCAGCAGCGCGGGCTTGTGCGGATGCGCGGCCCGGAATGCGGCCAGCGCCGGCGCCGAGCGGCGCGCATGCAGGGCGATCAGCAGGTCCGGCACCGGATCGCCGTCCTGCCAGCCCGGGGCGATGCGCACCCGGTAGCCGGCGCGCAGGAAGCGTTGCCAGCGGCTGGCGGTCTGCCAGTTGCCGTTGTTTTCGCGGGCAGAGGCGGGGCTGACGATCAGAATCTGCGGGTGTGGCATGGGTCCTTCGGCTTGGGTCTACAATGCAGGGATGAATGAACTGCATGCATCCTTCCGCGCGGCCGGCCCGCGCCAACTGGCGGCCATGCTGCGCGATGCGCGGCATTATACGCTGGCACTGTACGATGCCCTGGACGCCGCCGGCTTCGGCGAACCGGCCCGGGTGCCGCGCCTGCCCATCGTCAATCCGCCGCTGTGGGAGCTCGGCCACCTGGCCTGGTTCGCCGAGTGGTACATCCTGCGCGAGGCGACCGGCAGCAGCCCGGGCGAAGCGCAGGGGAACTCGCTGCTGGCGCGCGGCGACGACTGGTTCGATTCGAGCCTGGTGCCGCACCGCACGCGCTGGACGCTCGATCTGCCGCCGCCGGGCGCCCTGAAGACCTATTGCCGCGAAGTGCTGGACCGGATCCTCGACCGCCTCACGCGCGAACCCGATACCGACGCCGCCCTGTACCCCTACCGGCTGGCGCTGGCGCACGAGGACATGCATGGCGAAGCCTTGCTGTACACGCTGCAGACGCTGGGCGTGGCGCCGCCGCCGGCGCTGCCGTCCGCACAGCCGCGCGTGACGCCGCCGGGCGACATCGCATTCGGCGGCGGCAGCTTCCTGCGCGGCGGCGAGCAGGGGCGGGGCTTCGTGTTCGACAACGAGCGCGACGCGTCGACGGTGCGCGTGGCTCCGTTCGCGCTGGACGCCGGCCTGGTGACGAACGGCGCCTGGCTCGACTTCATGCGCGACGGCGGCTACCAGCGCGCCCAATACTGGAGCGACGCCGGCCGCGCCTGGCTGATGGGGCAGGAGCGCTCGGCGCCGCGCTACTGGACGCGCGATGGCGAGGACTGGCACTTGCTGCGCTTCGGGCGCCGCATCGCGCTCGACCCGGCGGCGCCACTGCGCCACGTCAGCCTGCATGAAGCCCAGGCCTGGTGCAGCTGGGCCGGGCGGCGCCTCCCGACCGAGGCGGAGTGGGAGTATGCGGCCGTGTCGCGCCAGCCGGGCTTTGCATGGGGCGCGCTGTGGGAGTGGACGGCATCGCCTTTCCTGCCATATGCCGGCTTCGAGGCCGACCGCTACCGCGAGTACTCGGCCCCCTGGTTCGGCAGCAGGCAGGCGATCCGCGGGGCGTCGTTCGCCACGCCGGCGCGCTTGCGGTCGGCGCATTTCCGCAATTTCTTCATGCCCGAGCGCGACGATATCTTTGTCGGGTTCCGCAGTTGCGCGCTATAGAAAGCAGAGTGATCTGGGCGCTTTAGTTGTTGTTGTTTGGTAACAACTCATTGGATACGCTCCTTCGGCAAATGCTATGCGCACATTTACACTGGGCAACTTTAAATGATTGCCTTGCGTGAATAGTATGAGAGCGAATGATCTGATTGAAGCATTAAGCAAGAAGCTTGGAACGGCCTCGCAGTCCGAACTGGCGTCGGTATTGGGAGTTGCGGTTGGAACCTTGATCAACTGGAAAAACAGGAACGAGGATCTCAGCGCGGCACAGGTCGCCTCTGCATTATCGAAATCACGCTCGGCTGCCGTGAAAAGAGCGCAGCTGGAGACCATCCAGCCAATCGTGGAGTTTTATCCGATCGAGCGCTGCCGCAGCGGCCGCGATGCGAGCTGGCTGGTGTTCGATGGCGGTTCAAATGCAAACCTGTATGCACAAGGCCTTCGTGACGCCCTCAAAGAGAGTGTCGGCATCTATATCTTTTACGACTCTCGCGGCCAGGCACTGTATGTAGGGAAAGCCAAGGAACAAACGATATGGAAGGAAATGAACCTGGCATTTGTTCGGAAACGTAATATCCAGAGAATCGCGCTCGTCAGTCACCCGGATCGCAATCAGGAATTCAAACCGGGATACGAAAAACTGCGCCAGCCAAAGGATACCCTCCTCGAGTTGTGCGACCTTGCCTCGTATTTCAGCGCCTATCAGGTCAATGAAGGCATGATTGACGATCTCGAAGCATTGATGGTGCGAGGCTTTGCCAACAACCTGCTGAATGTGCGTATGGAGACGTTTGCGCACAGCAGGAATGGCGGCAAATGAGCAGGCACGCGTAGCAGGGCAGCTTGCCTGGAATATCCGCGTACGTCCAGGTACTTGGCCGGCAATAAAAAAAGGCTGCCGAAGCAGCCTTTCTCGTTTCAACTCAACTCAGCGATGAACGATCAACGATCGCCGAACGCGCGGCGTGCGCTGTCGGCCGAACGCGGATTGCTGCCGCGGTAGCCGCCTTCGCGGGCCGGACGCTGGCCGCCTTCGCTGCGGAAGCCGCCGCCTTCACGCGAGCCGGTTGCGTTCGGCTTCGAGAAGCTGCGCTGGCCCGGCTTGCCGGCATTGCGGCCGTCGCCCGGTTTCCAGCCCGGACGGTTGCCGCTGCGTGCCGGTGCCGAACGCTTCGGCTCGAAGCCGACGACCACGTCGACCGGGATGGTCTGCTTGGTGAAACGCTCGATACGCTTGACGTTCATGCCTTCCGCATGGTTCACCAGCGAGACCGCGGTGCCGTTGCGGCCGGCACGGCCGGTACGGCCGATACGGTGCACGTAGTCCTCTGGGAACTTCGGCAGGTCGTAGTTCACCACGTGGGTGATGGTCGGCACGTCGATGCCGCGCGCAGCGACGTCGGTGGCCACCAGCACGCGCACCTGGCCGCGGCGCATGCCGTCCAGCGTGCGGTTGCGCGCACCCTGGTGCATGTCGCCGTGCAGGGCGGCAGCCGCGAAACCGGCGATGTTCAGGCGGTCGGCGATCATGTCGGCATCGCGCTTGGTGGCGGTGAACACCACGGCCTGGTCCATCGTTTCGTCACGCAGCAGGTGGTCCAGCAGGCGGTTCTTGTGCGACAGGTCGTCGACGAAGTGCACCTTCTGCGTGATGTTCTCGTGGCGGTTGGTCGCGCTCATGATCTGGATCACTTGCGGATCCTTGGTGATGCGGCGCGCCATGTTGCCGACGACACCATCCAGCGTGGCCGAGAACAGCATGGTCTGGCGGGTTTCAGGCGTAGCGGCGACGATCTTCTCGATGTCGTCGATGAAGCCCATGTCCAGCATGCGGTCGGCTTCGTCCAGCACCAGGATTTCCAGCTGCGAGAAGTCGATCTTGCCCGATTCCATGTGGTCGATCAGGCGGCCCGGGGTCGCGACCAGGATTTCCGGATTCTTGGCCAGCAGCTGCATCTGCTTCGGGTACGGCATGCCGCCCAGGATCGAGACGGCGCGGATGCGGCGCATGAAGGCAGTGTACTGCTCGGTTGCCTGGGTGACCTGCAGGGCCAGTTCACGGGTCGGGGTCAGCACCAGCATCTTCGGCTGGGCTGCCTTGAAGCGCACGCGTTCGCCGCGGGCACGGGCTGCCTGTGCTTCCTGGGCCGGCGTACGGCCGGCCGGTGCCGGCTCTTCGCTGGCGAATTTATGCAGGGCCGGCAGCATGAATGCCGCGGTCTTGCCGGAACCGGTCTGCGACGACACCAGCAGGTCGCGGCCTGCGATACCTGCAGGCACGGCCTGCTCCTGCACCGGAGTCGGCTTTTCGTAGCCGGCGACGGAGACTGCTTTGACGATGGACGTGTGTAAGCCTAATGCTTCAAAACTCATTGTTTGATGTACTTTCGGTAGAACTGTGGGCGTTCACGCGATCTGCGGAACGCAAAATAGCAACGCGAGCCAACAATACGAAATGACTCAAAAACGTAAAGAGATTTCGGCACAAAAGCTTTGCGCCGGGACGGTACCTTTTACGGGAATCCTGAAGCGCCAACTGTCTGCGGCATATTCAGGCCCCTTGCGGTACACAGGGCGGGAGGGCTTTTTTGAATGGGCATCCTGGTGGATGCCGGGGCTTGCGAAGCTGCTGATTTTTACTGCTGTCGTTACTCGGTACACTGTCGCGGCGACTTGATCGCTCATGCGTTTTGCAGCGCACAAACGACACTATACATCACTTTCGGTTTTCGTGCACGGGTATGCAAAAACGAGACCAGCCCTCACGCCTTAAGGCGGGCGGGCTGGTTGGCACCCTGATTGACCGGGCTGACCCGGCAGGAGACGGCGCGTGGCGGCTCAGCGGTGCTTGCGGCCGTTGGCGCTGGCGCGGGCCTTGCTGCCGCCCGAGACGCGGTTCTTGATCTCGGCCACGGCATGGGCCGCAGTGGCCTTGATGCGCTGCACGCCGCTCAGCTTGCCACCCTTGCGCTCCCTGCCGCCGTGGTCGGCTTCCAGCACGACCTGGGCGTTGTCGAGGATGTTTTCGGCGATGTCGCTGCCGGTGCTGGCGCTGGTCTTCGGCACCAGGATGGTCGAGCCGGCCTTCAGGCGCATCTGCGGCGGGATGTTGTTGGCCTGGCGGATCACTTCCGGCGTGGTGTCGAACTTCGATGCCAGCGAGGCGATCGATTCCTTGGCCGAGGTGATCTTGTGCGTGGTCCAGGACGACAGCGCATGGCCCCACTGGGCCAGGTTGACGTGGAACTTCTCGGCGTTTTCCCTGGGCAGCAGGATCTTGGTCGATTCGCCGGTGATCACCGGCTTCTTGAACTGCGGATTCAGGGCCTTGAATTCGTCGACCGACATCTCGGCCAGCTGGGCGGCGACCGCCAGGTCGATGTCCGAGGTCTTGTCGACGGTGGTGAAATACGGGGTATTGTCGATGACAGGCAGGTTGACGCCGTACTGGGCCGGGTTGGCGATGATGTTCTTGACTGCCTGCAGCTTCGGCACGTAGTTGCGGGTTTCCGCCGGCATCAGGTCGGCCAGGCTTTCGAAATCGGTCGGCTTGCCCTGGGCGCGGTTTTTCTGGATGGCTTTCTGGACGTTGCCTTCGCCCCAGTTATACGCGGCAAGTGCCAGCTGCCAGTCGCCGAACATCGTATACAGGCGCTGCAGGTAGGTCAGGGCAGCATCGGTCGAGGCCAGCACGCCGCGGCGCTCGTCCTTGAACATGTTCTGCTTCAGGTTGAAGTCGCGGCCGGTGCCCGGCACGAACTGCCACAGGCCGGAAGCGTCGGCGGTCGACAGCGCCTGCGGGTTGAAGGCGGACTCGATCACCGGCAGCAGGGCCAGTTCGGTCGGCATGCCGCGCTTTTCCAGTTCCTGCACCACGTGGTACAGGTAGAGCGAGGCGCGGCCCGAGGTGCGGGTCAGGTAGTCCGGACGGCTGGCGTACCACTGGATGTGCTTGGCGACGAGGGTGTTGTCGACGTCGGGGATGGCGTAGCCGCTGCGGATGCGGGCCCACAGGTCGGGATCCTTGTAGTCGTCGGCCTTGAGCGGCGACAGCGATTGCGGCAGGCCGGCCTTGGCCAGTGCTGCGGCGGTCACGGTAGTGCTGTTGCCGTTGGCGATCGGGCTCGGCGAGCTGTCGGCGGCGTGGCCGAGGACAGGGGCGAGGATCAACGCGATGGCCAGGGCCTGGGTAGTGCGGGTCGTTTCGTACATGGCTTTCCAGTGTTGCGTTTAGGAACGTCAGAACTGACGAGAGAAGACGGAGTGTACGGACCAGTCCGTAAGTCAGTCAAGAAATATGTCGGCGCGGTTACAAAAAATTTTGACTACTCTTTTTGACAACAAAATGTTTAATTTAATAATGTTATGCAGGGGTATACGTGATTTGTCATAGCTGGATTACTCTTATACACCAGGGTGTACTAGTAATTTCCCTGATTAAACATCATTTGTTGGAATTATTTTTGTTGATACTTTTGTAACCGATTTTCGCTTGCGGGCGCTCTCTGCGCAGGCCTTGCTTACCCTTTCTACATTAGCCGCGCTTGCCACTGCTTCTATGAGCGCACGCAAAGTCCGCGTACAATGCGCTCTTCGCGCACCGTATTTTTTGTATTTTTGGAAAGCAATCAGCATGAGCACTGCCCATCCCAACGCCGACGCCAATGTTGACGATGAAGCCATCATTGCCGCCACCCGGCGCTGGCTCGAACGCGCCGTCATCGGCCTGAACCTGTGTCCGTTCGCGAAGGCGGTGTATGTCAAGGAGCAGGTGCGCTACGTGGTCTCGCCCGCGCACACCCCGGAAGAGCTGCTGGAAACCCTGATGGACGAGCTGCAGGACCTGGCCGATGCCGACCCGGAAAAGCTCGACACGACCCTGCTGATCCATCCCTTCGTGCTGAACGATTTCCTGGATTTCAACGAGTTCCTGGACGTGGCCGACGCCGCCGTGGAAGACATGAGCCTGGACGGTGAGCTGCAGGTGGCCAATTTCCATCCGGATTACCAGTTCGCCGATACCGACCCCAACGACATCTCGAACTACACCAACCGCGCGCCGTATCCGATCCTGCAACTGCTGCGCGAAGACAGCATCGACCGCGCCGTGGAAG
>Ga0308160_10006519_pt1 | contig 11855 bp, 18 predicted proteins | sample PhyFR1_FD_201036 | JGI IMG/M metagenome (GOLD analysis project Ga0308160, IMG submission 201036) | Phyllosphere microbial communities from UC Gill Tract Community Farm, Albany, California, United States - DLSLF.R1 | ecosystem: Host-associated > Plants > Phyllosphere > Unclassified | place: USA... | reverse complement strand
TGACCGATCGGGCAAGGAGCATACGCTTACCATTTGCTTCGCAGCATCGGAAGCAACTAACGGGTCAATATTAGTTCCATATAAGCTAGAGGGAGAGAACGTGCTAATGGATCAGCCGTATTCTGATGAAGTTAAGGCATATACGCGAAAGGTTGCTGCTCGATTTTCACCAGAGGCTCATGACCTTGCTTACGCAGCAACACAATATCAATCCAAACTTGTAAAGCAGTGGATCATTGGGATTGGATTGTTATTACTCGCTCTTCTCTTGTACTGGGGCACCGTAAAGTCCGTCGGTTGGATTGTGCGCGGATTTATGGGCATACCTCGAGGCCAAGATAATAAATAATCCCACAGTTTCGGGGAATCCAGTGACTCCAATCCTTGAATGGGAATCTAGAACATGGATTTTGGATTAATTACGTCAGCCGTTGGGGCTCTTGTCTCCGCAAAGGATCTCGGTGCGGCGATGGTCGGCATTCGGGATAGCAACTTGGTTGCCATCAAAGTTTCGCAAATGAATGAGCAAATTTTGAAGGCTCAGGAAGCTCTCCTCACTCACAGTCTCCAAATGGGCGAGCTGCAACAGCGTTACTTCGAGGCATTGGAGAAGCTGCGCGTGGTGGAGAAACTCGTCGCGGAGCGTGGGCGTTATACGCTTTTCGAAGTCTCGAATGGATTCTTTGTTTATCGAGCCCAGATCGCCGAAGCAGTCGGTAATGATGGGAATCCAGCGGTGGCGGAGCCAGCCCACTATGTGTGCCAACCCTGCTTTGACAAGGACATCAAAGTCGTCCTTCAGCGGACCGAATTTTACGGTACCGTTCGACTGAAGTGCATTAACTGCGCTGCCGAGTACGACACCAACGAGCGGGTCCCTTATAGGACACTCTGACTGACGCTCTTCCATACTTCCCTCAATGCCCGCACTCGCGGGCTTTTTTTTCGTCCAGAGCCCGGACTGGCTGCTCGAAGCAATCGAGCGGAGAAATGATTTTGCGCTCAGCTCGAAATAAAAGCAAATTGCTGTTGACCCAGTAAAAGCAAATTGCTATAGTCCACTCCATCAAAACCCGCTCAGCACCCGCCGAGCCGCCGACTGGAGAAGAGCATGCACCGCACCGCCTCACCCGAAGAACTGCGCACCAAGGCACTGATCGACCTGACCCGCCAGAAGTCGGCCGGCCTGCTGGCCGCCGTGCGCGCCGAACAGCCGCAAGCATCGAAGCTGATCCGCAACTGCCTGTCCGAATACATCACCGACGACAACGCGCTGTCCACCCTGATCCTCGAATCGCTCGCCGGCACAAACAGCCTGCAGGGCGTCATCACCGACCTGATCTGCATGGAAGCCGAGGCGATGGCCGAGCGCGAACTGACCACGATCGAGCGCGAGAACCGCGAGCTGTCGACCGTCGACCGGATCGACCGCTACCTCGACAGCATTGCTGCCTGAATCGAACGTGCGGCGCGCCCGGTAAAGCGCGTCTTGGCAGGCCCGGCTCAGGAAACAGGGACTGTGGGATCAGCGCATGCCCCGTTCGCACTACGTCAGGTGCCGCCAGCCTGGGGCGCACAGGCCGATGCCGGACATCGTCAAAGCCGTAACACCCAACACCGAAGCCGGTCGAGCCGGCGCCAACGAGGAGAGCAGGATGAATATCACCGTACCCCGCATCACCGCCGGCCCGTACCGCGTCGTGCGCCGCCTGGCGCGCAAGGCAGTGAAGCCCGCCGCGCTGCTGTGGACTGCGTGGAAGTTGAAGAAGAGCCGCGACGACGTCGCCTACCTCGCATCGCTGCGCGCGCAGTTCGAGCAGAAAGAGCACAACGAGGCGCTGCGCCAAGTGCGCTTGATGCGCAGCCGCAGTCAGATCGCAGGCTGGTGATGATCCGCCACCTCAAAGACCAGTACCGCCTGTCCCTGCGCGCCGGCTTCGGCCCGCGCAAAGCAGCTATCCGCGCGCTGCGCACGTATTTCAACGGCTTTTAATCACGAAGGAAACCATGAACGAACTCACCACCCAGGGCGAAACCACCTTTTCCCTTTCCCCGCGCAACCTGGCCGAGGCCATGGAGTTCGCGAAAATCATCGCGTCGTCAGACATGGTCCCGAAGGACTACGTCAACAAGCCGGGCAATGTCCTGGTGGCGGTGCAGACCGGTGCCGAGCTGGGCCTCAAGCCAATGCAGTCGCTGCAGGGTATTTCGGTGATCAACGGCCGCCCGGGTGTGTGGGGCGATGCAATGTGGGCGCTGATCATCAGCCATCCGGAATTTGAGGACGTGCAGGAAGAGAAGCACGACACGCATTGCACGGTGACCTTGAAGCGGCGTGGCCGCTCGCCGGTAGTCACCATGTTCACGATGGAAGACGCGAAAAAGGCCGGCCTGGCCGGCAAGCAAGGGCCGTGGCAGACGGCGCCGAAGCGGATGCTGCAGATGCGGGCCCGGGCCTTCGCCGCGCGCGATTTGTTCGCTGATGCGCTCAAGGGCATCAAGTCGATCGAGGAGCTGCGTGACTATCCAGATGAGCGCGTCGAGCACGACATCACGCCGGCCCCAGCGCAGGCCGCCGCCCAGGTGACGAAAGCGGAACTGCCGCAGTGCACGGCCGAGAAGTTCACAGAGAACACGCCGGCTTGGCGCGACATGATCCTGTCGGGGAAGAAGACGCCGGCGGCGCTGATCTCGATGCTGAGCACGAAAGCCGTTCTCAGCGAAGACCAAAAACTGACCATCGACAGCTGGTCCCACGAAACCGAATAAGGACGCCATTATGCAAATCCACGATCTTGCCCAGGGCAGCCCCGAGTGGCAGCAATACCGTCTTGAAAAGTTCGGCGCCAGTGAGGCGGCCGCTATGCTGGGCATCTCGCCGCTGGTCAAGCGCAACGAACTGCTGCACATGAAGGCGACCGGTACCGCCCAGGAGTTTAGCGACTGGGTGCAGAAATACATCCTCGACTACGGCCACGAGGTGGAAGCGCTGGCGCGCCCGCTGGCTGAAGAACTGATTGGTACCGAACTGTACCCGGTCACTTGTTCGGACGGCCGCCTGTCGGCGTCGTGCGATGGCTTGACGATGGCCGAAGACGTCGCGTTCGAGCACAAGCAGTGGAACCAGGCGCTGGCCGCGTCCATCTATGACGGCGTGCTGCCTGACGAGTACATGCCGCAGTGCCAGCAGATCATGATGGTGACCGGCGCCGGCAAGGTCATGTTCGTCTGTTCCGATGGCACGCCAGCCAGCTTCGTGCACATCGATGTGCGGCCGGATCCGGCGTGGCAAGAGCGCATCCGCGCCGGCTGGATCCAGTTCGAGGCCGACCTGGCCACGTATCAGCACGTCGAAGTACTGCCGCCGCCAGTCGCGGCCGCCGTGCAGGACTTGCCAGCGCTGTCGATCCGGGTCGATGGCCAGCTCACCCTGAGCCATAACCTCCTGCTGTTCGGCGACAAGCTGCAGTCGTTCATCAAGGATATCGACACGAACCCGAGCGACGACCAGGCATTCGCCGATGCTGAGCAGGCCATCAAGGTGATGGAGCGCGCCGAGAATGCGCTGGGCGCCGCCGAGGCGTCGGCCCTGGGCCAGATTTCGACCGTCGACGACATGGTGCGCAACGTGGCCAGTCTCAAGGAACTGGCGCGCAAGACGCGCCTGATGCTCGAGAAGACCGTCAAGGCGCGCAAGGAAACGATCCGCGTCGAGATCCAGCAGGCCGGCAAGGACAAGGCAGCGGCACACATTGCCGCGTTGAATGTCCGCCTTGGCAAGCCGTACATGCCAGCGATCGCGTTCGACTTCGCCAGCGTCATGAAGGGCAAGAAGACGGTCACTAGCCTGCGCGACGCCGTCGATACCGAACTAGCGCGTTTCAAGATCGAGGCCAACGCCGTAGCCGATCGCATCCAGATCAACCTGGGCACGCTGCGCGAGCTGGCCGGCGCGCATGCCTTCCTGTTTGCTGACACGTCGTCGATCGTGCACAAGGCTGCGGACGATCTGACCTTGCTGGTAAAGATGCGCATCGCCGAGCACCAGGCAGAGGAGGTGGCCAAGGCCGAGGCGCTGCGTGCGCAGATCGCCGAAGAGGAGCGCGTGAAGGCCGAAGCTGCAGCAGCGGAGAAGATGCGCCAGGAGCAGGCCGAGGTAGCGCGCGTGGCCGAAGAAGCTGCGTCGATCGAGCGGGCGCGCGTCGCGGCTGATACGAAGCGTCAGCTCGAGGAGCAGGCTGCCAGCATCTCTGCGGCAAATAAGGCTGCGGCTGTAGCTGCCGCAGCGCCAGTGCCACAGCCAGTTGCCACTACGCCGGAGAACGATGCCGATTTCCAGGAAGTGCGGTCGGCGTCGGCGCACGTGACGTCGATCGCTATGGCGCGCCCACCCATCAATACCGCGCCGACGCTGCGCTTGGGTCAGATCAACGAGCGCCTGGCGCCGGTCTCAGTCACCGCCGATGGCCTGGCGCGTCTCGGTTTCGCCGCGGCCGGCCGAGATCGGGCCGCCGTGCTGTACCACGAGTCCGACTTCGCGGCTATCTGCGCTTCCCTGATCGACCACATCACCAACGTGCGCAGCGCCCGCGTTGCAGCGTAACCAGAACCATCCCCTACCACCACAGGAGAAAAGCATGTCCACCACCGAAATCAACATCACCATGGCCCCAATCGAATCGTCGCAGCTGGCAGCGATTGGGCACGACGCCGCCAACAACACCTTGGCCATTCAGTTCAAGCGCGGCGCTGGCACGGGCAACACTTACTACTACCAGAACGTCGACGCGGAGCAGTTCAAGCAGTTTGAGAGCGCTGAATCGATTGGGTCGCACTTCTACAAGCACATCAAGCCGTTCGCTGAGCAGTTCCCGTTCAAGAAGATCGAGTGACCATGGCTGGCCTGCGCGCGTGCTTGTGGACTGTCCAGCGCTGCCGTGAGCAGGACTTCCAGCGATTCCTCGGCGTCGACGGCGAACAGGCCGCAGCGAAGCGCGTGAAGGAAGTGTGCGAGGTCGGCTCGCGCGCCGAGCTCGATCGCGACGCGGCCGCCCAAGCACGCTGGAATGAGCGGATCCGCCGACGCTACCAGCACTACTTGCACGACCCTAAAAATCAAATTACTCAGGAGAAGTGACCATGAGCACCACCAAGAAAGCTGCTGCAGCAAACGACAACGGCGCTTTGAAGCGCAACAAGAACGGTTACGGCGCGCTGCCGGGGTTCGCTGACTTCACTTTGCCTGACGAAGACCTGGCGGCCGGCGCCGTGATCAACGGCAGCGAAGTCGCGGTGCTGCGGCTGATCGACGATACGAACGCCAAAGAAATCGGCGCTGCGTGGGTCGGGGGCAACGACGATGTGAGCGCTTGGGCGCCGCCAGTCCCGCCAGGTGATAACTGGCGCCTAGTAGTGGTGGGCGAGCACGATGACGGCCCGTATGCGGTGTTCGCACGCCCGGGCGTGCACGGCGTCCTGGATGGCAAGGCCTATGCGCAAGAGTTCCTGCTCGGCGCAATGATCAAAGCGGCCACAAAGCACATGAAGACGCTTTCGAAGCCGTGGATCGACCTGAAGGAGGGCGAGCAAAAGCGCGTGCTGGCCACGGTGCAGCAGGACTGCCGCGCCGCCGTGCGTGACGCGGTCGACATCATCGCAAGCAACGCGCGCATGACGTTCCCAGCAGCAGTCGACCAAGTCGTGTTCAAGGACGGCGTGAAGTGCGTGCTGACGCTGGCCAAAGGGGACTGGGCGCACAGCCTGGCTGATGCCGAGGGTGGCTTCGTCACAATCGTCATCGAGGAGCGCTCGAAGCTACTTGATGAGGGCGATTCGCTGGCGGTCGATAAAGATCAAAAGTCGCTGCTTGAAGAGGAGGCTTGACCATGGCGGCCTGGATCGATGCAGCGATTGCGCTGCCGGACGCTGACACCTTGGTGCTGCTCGCGCTGAACGATGATGACGTGTGGCAAGGATTCTTAGATGGCGACACCTGGCGCAATGTCGACGCCACGCCGATCACTGGCGAGCGAGTGACACACTGGATGCACTTTCCGGCGCCGCCGGCGGAAGCAGCAGCATGAAACTGCAGATCAAGGATTCGGGCGCCTGGCGCAACCTGCTGTCGTTCAGTGCCGGCAGTGCCGCCGAGGTCGAGCAGGCGGCAGCCGCGCTGCTGCGCGCCGCCGGCGGACTGGGCACATCGATGCGCGTCACCGATGGTGACCTGGTGATGCGCTACTGCGAGCAGCCGGCGTGCGAGTGGAGGGCGAAATGACGAAGTCGCGTGGCATCAACGCACCGAAGGCAGTATGGACCGAGGACCAGCTCGAGCTGCTGCGTTCGTTCTACCCGCGGTTCAAGACAGTCGACATCGCGTTCATGGTGGGGCGCTCCCTGCACACGGTCTACCGCAAGGCGAATGAACTCGGCCTAAAGAAGACGGCCGAGTTTGTCGCCCAAGAAGCGGCGCGCAGCATGAGCCGACCTGATCATCCGGCCAGGGCGCACCAGTTCCGGAAGGGGCAAGCGGTCTGGATAAATGGACGAAGGGCGTTGCCGGCATCCAGGAAGAGTGCCGGGCGACGCAGTTCAAGCCTGGCCAGTCGCCGTCGAACACGCTGCCGATCGGGAGCACCAAATTCGACAAGAGCGGTGTGCTGTTGCAGAAGGTGAGCAACGACCCTGGCAACAACAGCAAGCGCTGGCGCGCCGTGCACGAGCTGGTGTGGGTCCGCGCGAACGGGCCGGTACCGGCAAAGCACATCGTCGTGTTCAAGCCGGGCATGCGCAGCGCCGTGCTCGAGGAGATCACGATTTACCGCGTCGAGTGCATCAGCCTGGCCGAGAACATGAAGCGAAACACGCGGCACAACCTGCCGCCCGAACTCAACGAAGTGGTGCAGCTGCGCTCAGTGCTCACCCGACAAATCAACAAGAGGATGAAAAGTCATGGCCAAGAAAAATATTGATGATCTGCGCGATCTGCTTTTTAGCGCGATCGAAGGGGTGAAGGACGGCACGCTGGATATCGAGAAAGCCAAGGTAATCGGCACGCTGTCCCAAGTGATGGTGAACTCGGCCGCGGTCGAGGTAAAGCATGCGCAGGTCACCGGGCAGAAGGGAAGCAACTTCCTCGACAAGCAGGAAGAGATGCCGCCCGGTATCACTGGTGTGCGCCAGCACAGGATGGTCGGATGATTGTAGGAGCAAAACCTATGCTAGGCCCGAGAATTCTGCGTTTCGGTTACGAGTGCGTTATATCCATCGACGAATATCCCGTATGCGATTCGGCTCACCAAACCCATGAATGCTGCCCGTCTCGTGATTTCCTGAGAATCCCACTGTCGGAAGTCCGGCGTGGTGGCATTGAGTTGCTGGCCCCATTCGAGGATTTCCTTAAAACGCCTAGAAGCCTTTTGCATTTCAAATATGCCACGCACCATTTTCACGGATCCCAGAGAGTAAAGCGGGATTGCGTCAACAGCTTTCAAGACCTCGAAGAACGCGTCAGTGTCCTTCAGATCGAACAATGCCTCGGCAGAGCTTTCTTCGTCGTCAAGTCTTTGAGCGTAGTACTGGATCTCTTCGTTCAGTTTCGCGACTATCGCAGCCACGGTATCTGCTTGACGCTTGAGGGTTCTTTCCTCCGTGCTGATGGCGAAGCTGGCTTGTTGACGCATTACGTAGATCGCGACTGCGAGAGCTAAGACGGAGCCAATGACCTGCGCCCATCCGGAATCGAGGGTGGACCACGTAACAAAGTCGACCACCCAACGAATGATGACCATCGTGGCTACGAAGAGAATCAGGCCCATGGCCGAGAAGCCGATAAATTTCAGAATTTTGTTTTCCATTGCAGAAATACAAATAGTTTTGCGGATCGTAGCATGCCGCAATCGACCGCAAAGAATTTTTTGAAACCAGAATGAGCAGAACAGCAACCATTGAAACAGGAGTGAGAGATGGAAGACTTGATTCTATCTATTGATGAGATCTACGCGATCACGCATTACAAGCTCCCGAAGAAGCAACTCGCCGCGCTGCAGGCGCTGGGTATCCCTGCGCAGCTGCGCAGGATTGACAACACAGTCTGCGTGCTCCGGGCGTACGTGAGAAACCCGGGCGGCGCGCCGACAGCGGCAAGCGCCCCGGGACCGAAGAGGAAATCAGCAAGGCAATGAATAGGCAGCGCAAAACGAACCGCGGGCTTCCGCGCCGGGTGTACATCAAGTTCAACGCGTATTACTACGTGGCGCCGGAGAAGATTCGAGATCCGCAGACAAAGGAACTGAAAAAGTGGGTGCGACTATGCTCAGTCGACGATGGAGAAGTGGCCATGCTGAACCGTCTGGCCGATCTTCTCGGCAGCAAGGCCCATGTCCAGGGAACGGTTCCACACCTGTGCACCGAGTTCAAGCTGCACAAGCTGGGCAAGTACGGGAAGGAAACGCAAGAGCAATACACGCGATTCCTGGACGTCATCGCGGACGAATTCGATGCCTTCTTGGTGGTCGAGGTCACGACCAAGGAATTTGCGGACTTCCTGCGCGAGAAATTCGCTGACAAGCCGAACACGGCCCGCAAGTATGGCGGCTTGGCCAGCAAGCTGTTTCGCTACGCTGTGTCAGGCCTCGGCCTGCGCCAGGACAACCCAATCGACCAGTTGGACCTGAGCGACTTCGAGACGCAGCGTCGCACCGTTCTGATCACGCACGACCAGGTGCAGCGGATCCGCGCGGCCGGGATGCAGAGCAAGGCGCGCAAGGACACCGGCAAGAGCATCCCGACTGCGAGCGGGCCGATGTTCGCCTGCATTATCGACATGGCCTATCTTCTGTGGGCGCGCGCGATCGACATTCGGACGTTGAAGGAATCGCAGATCGACGCCGGGTTTATTCGACTGGCGCCCAGCAAGACGATGAAGAGCAGTGGGAAGGTAGTCGACATCCAGGTCACGCCAGCCATCGAGGATGTGATCGAGCGCGCACGCGCGATCAAGAGGGGTTACAAGATCATCTCGCCCTACCTGTTCCCGAGCCAGAAGGGAACGCCGTACGCCAAGACTGGACTGATATCGATGTGGGACAGGGCGCGAGAGCGCGCCGGCATTACCGAGGACGTGACGTTCAAGGATTTGCGCGCGCTGGGTGCGACAGACGCTGCGAGGGCAGGGAAGCAGATGGGCGATATCCAGACGCGCCTGGCGCACACGTCCCGCAAGACGAGCGAAATCTACATCAAGGAAGCGATCCCGGACGTGTCGGCGCTCGATGTAAGTTTACCTTGGGCAGCCAGATGAACTGGGTGTGGCGAACCTTCGCTTGGTGGCCTTGACGGGCGAGAAGTGGCGGGTTAATATCGCCACCTACCCACCACTGCAACCACCGAGGACGATGATGCTGCACACTAATTCCCCTACATTCCGTGATGACCTGAAAGCAAAACGCAAAGCAGCCGGCCTGTCTGCAGCTGCGTTGAGCGTCAAGATCGGCATTAGCCCAGGTATGGTAAGCCGGTACGAAAGCCACAATCGCAACGATGGAGTTCTGCCAGGAGACGACACTCTGAAAAAGATCAATGACGTGCTGTTTGGTGCTGACAATGCTGTCGCCACCACTGTTTCTCAACCGCCAGTCCGTGGCGAACAAGATCTTCAAGCTGTGGCCGACAGCCTTCCGTTGTCCGTGCTGATCAAAGCGCTCAAAAAGCTTGGTGCTAAAGAGATCGTTTTCTAAGCCAGTCGCATCTAATATAGACCGCTAAGCCTAGAATTAAAGGGCAGAACAGCCAAGCCGTACCGCACTGTATATTAGATGACTCTAACGGCAAGTTAGTATCCATGCGGGTTTCAGCCGTTCACGTCCCGGCATGGGGTGCACGGGGTCGGAGGTTCGAATCCTCTCGCCCCGACCAACAGAATCAAGAAAAAGGCCAATCTTCGGATTGGCCTTTTTTCTGCCTGGACGAAGCATCCGCACTACAGCTGGCACACCATTCACGGCGCCTTCGCGACACCATCCCCAAGCCAGTACCGGTCAATGTCCCGCAAACCCCACTCGGCAGCGTTCTCGCATCCGACAATCGCATCGCGCGCGCCCGGCGCCCCCAGGTCGATCAGCTCCGGCCGGATATAAGCCCGTGCCCGGGTCGAGAAAAAAACCTTGATCTTGGGCAGCAGCAGCGATTTGCCGCACGGTTGCTCCGCGACGACGCCGAGGCGACCGGATTGCAAACGCACCAGTGTGCCCACGGGATAGATGCCCACGCATTTGACGAAGGCAGCAAACACGGCCTCGTCGAATTGCCCCGCGCGGGCCCATTCGGCCATGCGCCGCAGCGCATCGGCGGGGCACCACCCCGCCTTGTAGGGGCGGTTCGACGTGATGGCGTCATACACATCGCAGACAGCGCCCATGCGCGCGTACAGGCCCAAGTCGTCACCCGACAAACGATGCGGATAGCCACGGCCGTCCGGTCGTTCGTGGTGGTGCAGGCACACTTCCAGTGCAACCGGGCCGACACCGGGCGAAGCCAGCAGCATGGCGTGGCCCTGCGCCGGATGGCTGCGCACGACGCAAAACTCGTCCTCGGTCAGGCTGCCCGGTTTGTTGAGCACCTCGGCCGGGACGGCCATTTTGCCGACGTCATGCAGCAATCCGGCCAGGCCCAGTTCGCGCGCGAGATGGTCGTCGAGGCCCAGCTGGCGCGCGAGCGCGATCATCAGCGCGCAGACCGCTACCGAATGCATGTACGTGTAGTTGTCGGCTGTCTTCAGGCGGGCCAGGCCGATCAGCGCCCCGGGGTTGCGCAGCACCGAGGCAGCGATGGATTCGACCATCGGCATGGCGTCGCGCACCTCGACGGCGCAGCCCATGCGCGCCTCGTTGAACATGTCGAACAGGGCGCGCTTCGACTGGTCGAGCAGCACGGCGGCGCGGCCGAGTTCGTCGGCCATCGTGGCGCGCGGGGCAGGGCGGAAGCGAAACACCGTGTCGTCTGCAGCGCGCGGCGCGGCCGGCGCTGTGGCGCTCGTGTCCGGCGCGGGTCCGACATCGAGTCCGCGCTCGGTATCGATCCAGGCTTCGGCGGCGCGACTGGTCGCAATGCGCTCGAGTTGCGCTGCCGATTCGATCAGGAAGGACGATTGCCAGAATGGCGTGTCGATCCACGAGCAGCATAGTTGTTCTACATACATTCCTGGCCGTAACTGCTTGACGGCGACTTTCTTCAGACCGGCACGCGCAACCGGCGGGGCTTGCCGACCACTCCCGATCATGGCAGGGCCAGCTGCAGCGCGGCGGCGCGGGTGACGCCCGCAGAACGGCGGGATGGCGTTGCTGGCATGGACGCTGGCGCTGCACTACGGGCCAGCTTGAACACGGCCAGTGCCTGGACGACCTTGAGCGTCTGTTCCTGCAAGGCGGCGGCGGCGGCGGCCGATTGCTCGACCAGGGCGGCATTCTGCTGGGTCACGCCGTCCATTTGCGTGACGGCGTCGTTGACCTGGCCAATGCCCGCGACCTGTTCGCGCGAGGCGGAGGCAATCTCGTTCATCAGACCGCTGACCTTGCGCACGGCTGCCTGCACCTGCTGGGTGGTTTCCCCGGCGCGCTCGGCCAGGGCGGCGCCGGCCTCGACCTTGCTGATCGAGGCGGCGATCAGCCGCTTGATCTCTTGCGCCGAGGTATTGCTGCGCTGGGCCAGATTGCGCACTTCGCTGGCGACGACGGCGAAACCGCGCCCCTGCTCGCCGGCGCGGGCCGCTTCGACGGCGGCGTTCAGGGCCAGGATATTGGTCTGGAAAGCGATGCCTTCGATGATGCCGATGATGTCGCCGATCTTGCGCGACGCCT
>Ga0308160_10006518_pt1 | contig 11855 bp, 12 predicted proteins | sample PhyFR1_FD_201036 | JGI IMG/M metagenome (GOLD analysis project Ga0308160, IMG submission 201036) | Phyllosphere microbial communities from UC Gill Tract Community Farm, Albany, California, United States - DLSLF.R1 | ecosystem: Host-associated > Plants > Phyllosphere > Unclassified | place: USA... | reverse complement strand
CCAAGACACTGTTCTCCACCGATACATGGATTCTATGGAGCTTCTTGACGTACGCTCTCGAGCCGCAAGGGACTCTTTGCCTGGAGGAGATGCCTCGTGGATCAATGTCTAGACCTGAAAAGCTGGACTTTCCGCTATACATCGAGCTGTTCAAACTTCCCACTTTCTCGGTCTCAAAACTGGATCTAAGCGGAAACAGACTTGATCGTGAGTTAAAGCTGAAATCTAGCTGACTGAAGGTCTGCCGGTTCAATGGATTTCGGGATTTCCTCGATTGAGGATCCTCGATATTACCGGTTGCGCCTTGCCGTGCTTGCCGATCTACTGGCTTCGAACCAAGATTCGTGTAGATGGAAATGTCGCTTTTCGCAGAACCCCAATGGGCGGACATGTCATCGCTCACACGATCCCAGTACCCGCTCGCGCTCGTCAAATCCCATCGTTAGTGGTATACTGCTTGATGTATCTCCGCCGTTCGTCTAATTCCAAATCGAATTTGTCGAAGATGACAACAAATTACCGAGCCCACCGCGTCCAGGAACTCATCCTACATTCCTACATTTGCGAATTGTGTGATACAGAGTGTGCTACACTCATACAGGATTGGATGGACAAAACCATGCTGTATGAAACAACCCCTCACCAGGGAGGAATCAGGTATCTCGCGCTGGATGGACGGATATGTCGACGTTGTTTCGAGTTCTTGACGACTCCCCCGCCGGAGGAGCTAGTTTAGAATTATGACGTTGATCCATTTGGTTTAGACAGTAGCTTAGATATACCCTGATGTTGTAATTAGGCATACCAGAAACAGTAGCTTGCACCCATGATCTATCTGCCAATCAAGCAACGTGCCGTGTCGCATGCCCGGTCTACCGGCTAAAGTTGCTTCTAATCTTGACGTTGCTTTCCATCCGTCATTTGTGTCTTTTGTCGATCCCACCCACCAGCAAAGCATGCTACCAGCCAATGCAGCCCTCCAATATCGGTCGGAACGAATCGACCGATCAGTCCGGCAACCCGACAAGACCATACTCGGAAAGAAGGTACATTTCTGAGAGTCGTTCACCTACCCCGTTGTTTCCGTTCGTCGATTACAACGAAGAATCAAAAGTCTTTGACGTTCAACAAGCCTTCATCTCGGCTTATCGATGTGTGACTACAATCGTGGAGCCGGAAGCTGAGATGAGGTCGACGGGATGGGTCGCGTTGAGCAGGACTGTCGAGATTCTAAGGAGGCATGAGAATCACAGTAGAGTTCGAGATGTTTTTGAGATGGACACTCTTCTTGGTAAGTCTTGCTAGAGATAGATCACAATGTGAATGTTTTGCTGATAGTCTAGGTACCTTGTTGCGGATCATATACCGCGATATCATCCCACTGGCGAGTTCGGAGGAATATCTGGAAGAGATCAGCACCGAGGATTTCCGAGCCATGCGTCCGTTAATGACCGAGTGTGCTATGCTGTTATCCGTGGGCTTGACGAGGGTGAGTCCCTATTCAACCCAGATCAGTTGAACCCTGCTTATCAGCAGACTGAACGTTCGGCAATACTTCTCTCGGTCCCGAAATGGGTCCTGCACCGGTGCTTGGAACGGGGCATTCAGCGCAAAAACAACCTCGATTTCTCGAACCTCGGTCTCACAACAACTGCCGACCTGGATGGGGTCGCGCGGCTCATGAAGCTGTTCAAGCCTCCATTCCACGGAGTAAGAACGATAGACCTGTCCAACAATAACCTCACATGTATGATTCTCCATCTCAGGCAGGTTCCAGCAGCTGACGCTATTGCATAGGTATCACCTCTTTCTTCCTGTCTGCATTCCCCGAACTGTGGGAACTGAACGTTACTGGTAATCCGATCACGACGTTTCCAATCTCTATCATCAAGTCGCCCTTGCTCCTTATTACATGGACAGGCAAAACCGGCAACACCATCCCGACAATAATAAGAGACCGCCTTCAATCTTCCAACGACCTTCTTCCTCGGCCTCGCCAAACACTGGTTCAATGCTGTTTCAAGGTCATACATCGATATCACCGCAAGACCGATCTCTTGAAGTTAAACCTGTCGCCCCGAGTCCGAGATTTGATCGCTCAGTCGTATAGCTGTGAATTGTGTGGTGAGGCTCAGGGGACTCAGGGTGAGGACTGGATTAGAAAGGTGACAGCGCGGTATGGCCAGCCTGCCACTGACTTTTGTGGTCATCTGTGCGTTCCGTGTAGGACATTCTTGAGGACAGGGAAGGGACTGAGGAGAAGCGACTATCTCTCTATATGGAAGTACAAGTTTCCGCCGTGAATTGACTTGTTATGCATTACACTATATATGTACCCGATCAGCTCAAACCACTCGTTGTCTGACAGGGTGCGAGGAGACTCCCGAGGGGCGTTCTGGCTCAACGCCTAACGCGCCTCTCCAGTAAAGAGAGCTATTGGCATGACGTGCAATCTCGACGACCGTCGCGAGAACGCACCGGCGAAAGCCGATTCAATTCAACACTTGACATCACTTTCCATCTCTTACATCTTTGTCCCCCCGCCGTAGCATGCGGCCATCGGACGTCACGAATGTTTCACGGAAGTGGACGCTACAGAGCCCCTGTCGATTCAGATGATTCATACACTTCATCTTCGGGAGAGGAATCGCTATCCGACAGCCCCAAACGAGTGTCGCCGGATCGATATATAGACGATACCACCGAATCTCGGAAAGTCAGATTAGTTCGAGGTGCTCTTGATACCGCTTACCGATCTGTGGCTGTGATCGAAGCACCACGGAAAGATATCAGTCAGGAAGGTCAAACGCCATGGAAGGATCTAGGGCAGGCGTTGAAGACGATAACGGATAATGGAAGTGATGCTAGAGTGAGAGCCGTAATGGATGTGGATACATTATCGCGTGAGTCGACTGATGCTTTCTCGTGACCGTTGGCTGACGATACAGTCCCCCTGATGTTGGTGATCCAACACGATATCGTTCCGCTGGGAAATAAGAAGGATTACACTAGGTCGCTGTCGAAAGATGAAGCCAAGGCGATCTATTCGGTAAAGAGACGTTGGCCCAAGCTGTGTCCGCAATTAGCAGATATCCAGGTATGACCGGTTCCTCATGGCATGACTTTCGCTGATAGACAGCAACCATCACCTTCCACCCCCAAATGGATGCTCCTCCAGCTGTTCCGATTCAGCCTTACCCCAAAAGATGTCCTTTCCTTCGCACATCTACCCAAGGAGACGATGAGGGAAGCCAAAACGCTGGATCTTGCCCTTTCTTGTAAACTGCTCAAGATACCTGGTGAATCAGTCCTACGCTTGGATATCACTGGAAATCGTCCAACTTCATGTGAGTCCACAGCTCATCCTGCAATGCAAAGGCGTGGCTGACATCTCAGCTCACATCCTCGAGATTCTCTCCGCTTTCCCCCTCCTGAAAGATCTCGACTTGTCGGAGACCTCCATTGACTGGCTTCCTCTCTCGATCCTCAAACATCCACTCGATCGCTTGATAGGGAGTCGTTATGATTGGCAAGTCCCCGGAGATTTCCCTCGAATCAGAGATATACCCAAACTCGCTCAGCACCCTCGTCCGCCACGACAACGAACATTGATCCAATACACTTTATTGGCTCTGAAGCGATCATCAACTCTCGATTCGAGGCTTCTCGAATTGGGGCTATTACCGCGTGTCGAGGAACTTATTACCGAATCGTACGAATGCGAGATATGTGACGAGATGTGTACGATTCGCAGTGGCGACTGGATGACGAAACAGAGACTTCTACGGAAATCTAGTAGGATTGGCTGGGTGGGAGTGGAAGGAAGGCTGTGTCGTTCTTGTTTCGTATTCTTGACCGAAGGGACGCCCAGCGTGGAGGTTTCGGAGTCTAGTGAATCAGACAATTCGATCAATGATTCAGACTCTGATATGTTATGATCGTTCCATGTGAGGTTGACACTAGGTCATAACGATGTACGTCGATATGCCGTTGACCGACCAACTCACACCAGCTTGCTTTCACAACAAGCCATTGGTACTTACCACCTCCTACTCAAATCAACATAACCTCCTTGGTGTATTGACACTGACCCTCTCAATTACGATACACTAATACTTCAAACGAAGACAACATCGGTCTGCCATTTGGTGTTCGAATTGCGAATTGCACCAGGCAAAGGAACGAGATATCAGGCTGACTCGATGATACCATACATCGGAATTGACCTATCTTGTGGCCCACATGGGGCTCATCAAACTTCAAACAGCTCCTCTGAGCTTCTAGCAGGAGCCTTGTAATCGGTCAAGATCTCGGAGATCACAGATAGGCTCGCAAATCCTTCAAGCACCAACTCTCCCAGAATCTCTTTGTGATCGGGGGAGACCATCATGCCCGGTCAAAGGTAGGTATACCGAGTACACAACCATCATGAGACTCGGCGAAAGGCACACAGTCCGGCTCCACGAAAGTCCCATGCCGGTGTGAGTCCAAAGATACTACGTTTTCGCGTTAGCGAAGTGCTGCTGACGAAGGATGATGTGGCCCGACCTATGCAAGAACAGATGCAATATATAAATGTTTAAACATATCAAGTCCGCCCTTTCCCTAGTCTTTCGTAAACCTCATAACAACAACACAGCTTTTCGCCTCCCGACATCTAGGTTAATGTGGGCGCAATCACTCAATGGCTTGAGGGGCTGTTAAAGTCGCTTGCGCACCATTAGTGCCCAATGAATGGTGATTGATACTTGGAACTGAACTGAGCCTCTGAGACAAAGCAGTGGACTTCGCAATATCAAAATCAGCCTCCTGTAGGGCTGTTGGTCAGGTCTCTGCTTATGGTGGAGCGTACCTGTCATGAGTTCCTTTTTGTCACCTTCATCTGGGTCATGATGGGTCACAGTATGGTAAGCCTCTTGGCACACTGGCCCATGCCACATCTTTGAAGTGTGTTCTTTGTATTCATCGATTCGGGGATCGGTCTAGCAGTGCTCAGCTGGATGATGGCTTCATAGGGCTCACTCACAGGACACTTGTCAGAGTAGATATTCATCCCCTGAAATTCCGGCACAAGTTGATATTTATCCCTGCTGGCCATTATCTGGCTCTCTTTTACATATGCTTGCAATCCAAATAGCGTCCACTCTACTCGTTTGGAGGTCGGAACCATTGATCTGGCCGTGGCGCTATCTTGGTCCAACTTGTCAGAGTGCAAGTGGCCAGCTCCAGAAATCACTGATACAGGGGATCTTGAGATTCGTGACATGTCTGCAAATGTATGGAAGTCAGTGTGGAAATGGAACTGTGAATGAGAGATGGAGCAATTCTTATCTGGCACACACTTCAATCTATCCTTTCACCAACCGCACCATATGGTCTTCCCCCGTATCGAAAGCCCCACTTTCCCACCCAAGCACCCCTTTGAGGCTGAAAGCGGCAAACCCTACACTGTACGCTCATACACCTGCTTGTATGTAACTAGAATTGTGCAACGCTGAATCCGTGATTCTCACAAATATACAGAAACGCAGTAGCACAAGAATCAACCTCATATATGCATCATTTCTCCACCTTGAACTCGATACTAAGCACTCACTAACACACACATAGTAACACCCTAAGGACAATTCATGACAACCAATATACACCTATATAGACAGCTGTATCTTCACATGTAACCAGCCGCCAGCTTGCTCTCCTCCGTCTCCGTGTTGTGCTTACCTCTTCAATTTGCATCAGAGTCTCTGTTTGACATACCCCTAGCCTGTTGGCTGCTTAGCATTGACTTCGAAGTGATAAGCAATCACTTGGAAGGGTTTCTACCAAGCAAGCTTTGAAGTGTAGCATGTAATTTCAACCTTCTGGACCCTTTGGACCTTGTGGTTTTGGAACCCTTGGTTTCCTCGACAGTTGGTTCATAGTTTTGTTCATGGGACAATTGCTCTTCTTTGGATTGCTCTTTGGGCTCCTCTAGATGTTCACTGGCTTGAGTCATTGTGTCACACTCGTCAACACGCCCTGATATATTGAAGTCACAATCAGCATCCTCCAAGTCTAGTGTCAGCCAGACTGCCGACCAGGCAGTAACTACCTTGGTGTATTTGGTTCCAGCCTAGAAACATGTCTGTCGCCCCGAACTTCCTCATAGCTTTATCACATACCAGTGAATAGACGGGCCATATTCGCTCGCCGTCCTCATACGTTCCGTTCAGGTACTCTTGGAAGTCACCCTTATTCTTGTGCTGTCATGTTGTCAGTACGTTGAAATTCAGGTAGACATGAAGAGGCTCACCGTTGATTGCCTTGAGTATCTGTTTGTTTTGCAGGCTGTGAGATGTTTCGGCACTGGTGCTTTATAGAACTCCATTCCATCATCAACAAACTGTAAAAACTGCCTCCTCTGTGCAGCCCTGAGTTTCCCTAGATCGGTAGACTGTTCGGTAGGAACCATGGATGTAGGGCAAGTAGACATGCTTGAAGAGACTTGGTGGAATAATGTGAATGATGAGAAGACGCGGACGGACAATTCCGGTGCATGCTGTAGCAATCTTGCTCCTTTAATCAAGAGCTCCACGGGCTTGGACGCTTAATGATAGCTTCCGCTATTTGTGTCTCGAGTTTCCCGCTTGATGAACAATGCTGACTCCCTGTCCTGGTCTAAGCCCCTTTTGAACGTTTCAGTTGGGGCCAAGGGTCTGCCCAAGCGGTGCAGAACACAATGGAGGACGGGCAACAGCCTGAGTTTCCATGAGACCCCCCGGATGTTCCTCTCCACTCAAGCATTGCCACTGCGCAGGGGACTCCCTTTGTACTGGAAGGTATTGGGCTCCAGGCGTTGCTGTCCCTGTAAAGTCACATCCCTTGGTTATAAGTCTGCAGCATCAAATCTGTAGACCGAGAAATCTTGCCACAGCACGCTGCCGGGTGCACGGCTGGAAACCTCGCTCCTCTTGAGGATGCTGATCTCGGAGGGATATTCAATACTGACAAAACCATCAACTCTACCCACAGTTCCTCCTCACTATCTGCTGGATCCGCGTGCCCAAGACTTGAGGAAACAAACCCCTCTATTGTTGAAAGGCACGCTCTATGAGAGGTTTGGCTTACATAGCCAGAACCCATATGGTCAATGCGAGACATCGGCGTCATAAGGTTATAAGTAGTGTTAAATCAGCCCATGCGGTGTTTTGGCCAGTAATCTTGGCAGTAGTAGAATCAGATGATACATACATAGCTAGTCTTGTAGCAAGTACATGTATCTCTTCCAGTATAAAGTTAACAATTTACCAGCCTTAGAGTCCCTGAAATCAAGCACCTTCTAAGTCAGTTGAGGAGGAAGCTCAGCTTGGCTTGCTTCTTCGCTTGCTCTTGTCTTTCAGTGAGTGGTATCCCGATCTCGGTTCTGACTGCGGAAGTCGTGGGAGAAGAAGGCGGCTTCGCCGGTTCATAGTCGATTGAGGCTGCATTGAGTGCCAAGGATTCAGCTGACTTCAAGCAGGCGGGAATATAACATACCCTCGAAAAAGGAATTCTTTCCTTGAAAGGTGCAATCTGGAAACATGTCGTCGAAGGTCTTAGCCACGGAATCGATCAGTCGATCGAGAAGTGAAGCCCTTGCTTTATCAAGTTGGAACAAGCTCTGTCTCTGTTGGCCTAGCGCAGTATGACAAGGCATTGATAAGAGTCACTATACCTTTCTGCGAGAACGGGTTCTTATGTCGAGGGATTTCGGTGCCAGGGAGGATGCCTTCACGCTTTGCATCGGCGAATGCCTGATCCATGAAGCTCTTCAAGGTAACCTGGTCCCACACCGTATGCTCTGTTGCGGCGATAGTGCCTGTTGTACTGGTAGCTGGGGTAGGCATGGTATTGTGTATCCGCGAAATCTAGCGAGTGAGATTGGTTGGAAATACGATCGGGGAGACCAGATAGCGGATTGTATAATACGACCAATCCTTCCTTTCAGTGACAGCTCCACCACGCTCTGGCTCCTCCATCATCAGCTCCATCATCTCTCCCTTCATCTGACATACTGCATGAACTTACTACACGTTTGAGTTCCTGTGATAACCTTTCAAAGATCAAAGTCAGAGGGCACGTCTTTATCACCGTGAATAGTACAAAGGACGAGCGTTTCTAATCCTTTATCGACATGGTGAGAGAGCCCCAAGACCGTCCTCTCATTTTGTCAGACTGCCAGACAAAACTGGCATCCGTTGTGCTAGAGCGTGAGAACCCCTTATTGATCCCTTCAGCATGTTAGCAAAATACCATCAGAACGCCGAAAGTCGGCTTTCACGCCGCGTCGCCGTGAGGTGAGATCGATGAGTTGAGAGCATGAAGTTTATAGGCTGATATGCGATGATGCCACACTATGAGCACCCCGCACTGGCGTGACTGACGTCCTGGATGCATGGCATGCTTGTAGTTGCAGTCAGACTCTCTTCGACGACGTTGCCAACCAGATCCTTTGATTACAAGTACTCAGAATTACCTATCCTAGTAATATTCTTCAAAAGTCGTTCGATGAATCGTCTCATCGTCCCATTATCAGTAACATTCCAAAAGCAGTGTAATACCCATCTAACGTAGACCATGTATACATGACACCAACCATCTATACTTCATACCATATACAATAGTCCCATCATGTCATCATTCGACGATCCAAACTACTTTACCAATACAATGTACCCATATTCCTATGATCCAAACCACCTCGCGCCAACTCAGGAATATATGGCACGACCACGCCATTCGATCTCTTCTACTTCCGATATCTTCCCACTCCTCTCGCCCTCCTCACACGCCGCTCCTTCATTACATCAATCATCTGGATCGAGCCAGTCGCCGAGGAGTTCTGCTAGTCCTCATTCGAATGGGTATTATGAGAATAATAGCGTTTCGGAAAATGAATTGAATGATTTACTGGATATGAGTGGAGAGATGAATTTCGATTTCGATTTCGATCAGAAACCACAGATGGTTAATGGGAATATACAACCTCAGAACTTATTCTTGCCCAACTCTGGATTTGGGACGATGGGAGGTGGAAGTGGAGGAGGGGGATATGACTTTGGGAAATTACAAGCGGATCAACTTGCCGCCATGCTCTTTCAACAACAGCAACAGCCGACGATGGCGCCTCAGTGGATGCAGAACCAGCAGGAGGTTTTGAAGCAGCAGCAGGCTCAGTTCTCGCAAGTTCCCCAGAACCGTACGACCCCTCCTCTCTCCCCGAAACAAAGCGAGCTGACTTGTAGTGTTCGACTTCCAGAATGCTAAACCCCTTCCCACCGATTCTACCACACCCCCGACCAAGACCAAACCCGCCACCAAAGCCGCTACTCGACGAGGTCCCAAGTCGAAGGATAACGACGAGAATGCTCCCTTAGGTCCTAGTGGCGGGAAACACAACAAGACTGAAAGGCGATATCGACAAAAAGTTCAGGCTGCCCAAACCGAACTACGAGATTCCGTACCCGCCTTGAGAGTGCTCTACGGTACATCGACAGAAGAACAGAAGCAAACTACCGATATCAAGTTGGCAGATGGGTCTGTTGATGGATTAGGCGAAATCACTAGGCCGAATGCCAGTGCCAAGACTACCATCTTTGTTGGTGCTAAACTCTACATTGAGCTCTTGCAGGAGAGGGTAGCGGGATTACAGAGGCAAGTGGAGGAACTAGAGAATTATCGATCGGCAGTAGGGGGCCAGGAAGATTTGGACAGTTGGAAATCCGATTTCAATCAGCGTGAGAAGCAGAGACGGGAGATGAAGGAATTGGCCGATCAATTGAAACAGGCGGAAGAGAGCGGGACAGATCTAGAGGATGATGATGAGGAAGAAGAGGAGGTTGTGGTCAAGAGGAAGAAGGCAAGGAAGACTCCTGTCAAGAAGGAAGATACGTCTTCTACCGTGGTTAGGACATTTGCCGCTTTCGCCATGACTTTTTCATTCCTCCCCTCTGCTGGCGAGACTTTTACTTCGATTCCTGTCGACTCGAGTTTGCCATTTGCCAACCCTACCACCGGAGAGGTTATTTCGAGATTACCGATCATCACTGCCGAACACGCTTCGCGACTTCTCGCCAGGGGCTTACCGTCGTCATCAGTCCCTCATCCCACTACGCTAGTTGAATGGGGATGGCGGATCCTAGTGGCTATCGTCGTCGCTGCGATCCTAGGTCCCATCTTCCGCCGATTATCAAGAATGACTCAACCTGGTCTCTCTACCACTGTGAAGGAAGCTGGTAAATACGCATTCCGAGTTGAAGGCCGAACCAATCCTACGACTCTCACATACGCCGCTGGTATCGTCGGTGGTGTCGTCGCTCCATCTAGGTTGTCATACTGGTACACGATCATGCACCTTAACCGGACTTGTTCCGATTCCCACACCCTCGCCATTCTCGCTTTACTGCAACCCAGGAATCGATTTCTGCCATCTTCCGAATCGCTCTGGAAGCTCGCAAGGGCTAGTATTGATGAATCGACCCCTGCCTCCCTCGTTGCCGTCTTGGATACTCCACTATCCGAAGCTGCCCAATACCTATCTTTACCCACTTCCGACCCAATTGGTTCGATTGCCGATCAATTAAACTTGGTACACCTAAACGACCTTTACACTAGGATGTTCACCAAGCTCGTTCTAGCATCTACAAACTCAAACGGCCCACTTCCCAGTTCAACCAGCGCGTTACTCGAGAACCTGGACAAAGCTACCGTCGGAAAAGATCTCCGATCATCTTCCTTCGACCGCGAAATCCGATCTACTATCCAGTCTACCGCCAAGGGTACACCATCTCATGCTCTTGGACTCGTCTTGATCGGTTTATGGGGTATCTTTACCGGTCCCACCCCTTCTTCCCAAGCTGCTCTCGTTTCGGCTCTAGCGGCTGAGGAAATGCAGGGTGCTGGATTATCATCGACTTCAGCAATGCTCAATCTCCTCTACCCCGGTTCTTCTACTGCAACTCCCGTTACAACGAATGGAAACGCAGCGGCAATCGATAGACTGGCACTAGTCTGTATTGAATACCTACGACTCCTCCTCTCCTCTACCAGCGTATCAAAGTCGGAGCGAATAGAGCACTCGAAACAGATTGGACGAGTCTCCAATAACTTGAGACTGGCCCTTACGCAGACTGAATTCATAGGGCTGAAGGGAGTAGAGAGGGATGATGAGGCTTTCATCGGGGCCAAAGAGAGGTTGGTAGGTGTATTGAGTGCGCTTGGAAGAAGGTCTAGGGGAAGGGTGGTTAGTAGGGATATTGATTCTGGATTAGAGGCGGAGATCGATGAGCTTTGAGTGTTCGATTATAATTAATAGCATTGTATCTATTGTACCTACCTAATGTATCTGGATACCAGTTTACTATACTGGGATATTGATGCTGAAGCGATCAAACACCACTCGACTGCAGAGTCGCGTGTTTTAAGGCACGACGGATTACCCCGCGACCGGTGCAGTGCATGTACGACCCCCTTTCAAGTACTCTGGCTTCTTATTCTTCCCTTTTATTCACAACACCTACAGTATCCTCGTCACACACCCAACTAGCGAACTTAGAATACAGATATCCGGGAGCACAAAAATGGGTATCGGAGGCTTGGACCGTAAGTCCCTCTTCTTCCACCCTTTGAAATCCAAGAGTGCACCGCACTGACCTTTAGAATATGTCGCGGAGCGTAAACTCTCCCAGACTGCCCCCCTCTCTGCCTTATCCGGTGCAAGACTCGGAGTAGACGCCAAGCAATATATCAACCAACTACTCAATCACTCCGATTCAAAAGAACCATTCGTCCAAGCTACAGGTGGTGTTCCACAGTCCATCTCGCAACGTATCGAGAAT
>Ga0308160_10006516_pt1 | contig 11857 bp, 10 predicted proteins | sample PhyFR1_FD_201036 | JGI IMG/M metagenome (GOLD analysis project Ga0308160, IMG submission 201036) | Phyllosphere microbial communities from UC Gill Tract Community Farm, Albany, California, United States - DLSLF.R1 | ecosystem: Host-associated > Plants > Phyllosphere > Unclassified | place: USA... | reverse complement strand
GCGGCCCCGGTGCCGCACCGTCCCATCGCCATCCGCAACGGCCGCTTCGTCAGCGGCGGCAAGACCCTGTGGGGCGGCGCCGTCAACGACGCCTGGTGGCTGGGCCAGACGTCCAGCGCCAACGCCCTCGACGCCGGCATCAGCATCACCCGCTTCGTCCCGGGCCGGGTCGGCCCCGGCCTGACCGAAGACCTGCCGGCGCTGGCTGCGCGCGTGGCGGCCCAGGGCACGCCCTTCTACCAGAGCGGTCCGGCGATCTGGTACGACCGCCGCCGCGACGACCACACGATCGCGCCGCGCGCCGATGCCAATGTCTGGGGCGCCTTCTACGAACTGCCGTGGGCGCGCAGCGGCCAGGGCACGGCCACCGATGGCCTCAGCAAGTACGACCTGACGCGCTACAACCCCTGGTACTTCGAGCGCATCAAGACCTTCGCGCGCCTGGCCAGCCAGCACGGCATCGTGCTGTACCACCACCTGTACAACAACCACAACCTGCTGGAGACGGCGGCCCACTGGACCGATTCGCCCTGGCGCCCGGCCAACAACATCAACAATATCGGCAACAGCGGCGGTCTGCCGGAACCGATGCCGCTCGAAGCCAACCAGCGCATCCACCTCGCCAACCAGTTCTACGACGCCGCCAACTCGCGACTACGCGCGCTGCACCGCGCCTACATCTTCCACGTGCTGGACGAACTGGCGGCGAACGACAACATCATCTTCGGCCTCGCCTTCCAGTATTCGGGACCGCTGGCCTTCCAGCAGTTCTTCCAGCAGACCGTGGCCGAGTGGGAGCAGCGGCACGGCCGCCGCGTGCGCATCGTGCTCGATACCGCGAAAAACGTCACCGACGGCATCCTCGCCGATCCGGCGCTCGCCAGCCAGGTGGCCGTGGTCGACATGCGCTACTGGCACTATTTGCCGGACGGCAGCCTGTGGGCGCCACAGGGCGGGCAGAACCTGGCGTTCCGCGAAATGCACCCGGCCGAATTCGGCGACCCCAGTACGCCCTTGCTCGTGTATCGCCAGGTGCGCGCATACCGGGACAGGTACCCGGACAAGGCGATCGTCGCCTGGCACGCGGGCACCGGCCAGATCCCGGCCCTGATGGCGGGTGCCGCGCAAGTCCTCACCCGCAATCCGACCGCCGGGCACGGGCAGGGCAGGGTGGTCGACCGCACGCCGCTCGACGGCTTTATCCAGGCGCGCGTGGCCGACGTGCTGGCGGCGATGGTGCCCCAGGATGGCTGGGTGTCGGATGGCGAGCGCAACTGGGTGTTGGCGGATGCCGGGCAGTCGGCCCTGCTGGTGTATTCGCTGGCGGGCGATGCGATCGAACTGGCGCGCGCGCTGGGCGGTGCTTATCGGGGGATGTGGTTCGATCCACGCAGCGGGCAGGTGGCGCCGGCGCAACTGCCGGCGCAGCTGGCACAGGGGACGCGCCTGCCGAAACCGGATGGGGGCGCGTGGCTGCTGCTGTTGCGTGTCAGTGGGCGAGACTAAGCGGGATGGCGGCCAGCCTCTGCTTTGACGGCAGCGACTTCGCGTGGAAAGGGGACACAGTCCGGCAGGATCGAGGCGGCTTCAGTCCGCAGCGAAAAATTCGGTGTCGAGCACGAGGTCCCGGAGCGGCTGGCACCTCTGCTCGGCCAGTGCTGCCTTGGCATGCAGGTGCAGGGCTCTCTCATGCTGGCCCTTCTCGTCGGCGATCGTGGCCAGTTGCTCAAGGATGAGGATACGCTCCTCGATGGCCCGTATTGTCGACCACAGGCTGACGTCGATGGCGTCGTTGACGTCGGTGAGCAGCGATCTGAGCGAGTAGGTATGCCCCGTGTGGCAACGGAAACGCACGAACCGTCCTGCTTCGATCTGTACCAGCATGCCATGGCATTCGGGACAGGTATATTTCGATACCTTGCCGAGATTCATCACGCCGGCTTGCATGGCGTTTCCCCCCAGCGCAATCTGGTTTTCGACCTGCTGCCCAGGCTGCGGCGGCTCGACGGCAGGCAATGGCATGTCCTGGGCAACTTCCCACGCGATCTTGGCGGCCAGACGATCAACCGCGCCGATGAAGTCCGTCTCCACGTGTTCGATGGCGCTCTGCGGCATCGATTTGTGCATGGCTTCGTCGGGGTCCTGGACCAAGGCCAGGCCTTTCCTGTCCTTGATCAGCCACAATCCTGCAGTCCCGTCGTCCAGGCTCCCCGACAGGATCACGCCGATGACGCGCGGCCCGAACGCCAGCGCAGCCGAACGAAACAGTACGTCGACTGCGGGACGGGCGCGGCTCTCTTTCGGACCGCGGGTGATCCGGATATTGTCGCCGTCGATCATCAGGTGACGATCCGGCGGGGCGACATAGACCGTATCCGGCATGAGGGGCTGACGGTCGAGCGCGAACGTCACGGGCATCGACGTGGCCCCCTGCAGGACGCGGTCGAGTTGGCTCGCGTAGCTTGCGGAAAGGTGCTGGACGACAAAGAAGCTGGCAGAGGAATCGGATGGCAGCGCGCCAAACAAGGCAATCAGGGCTTCGATGCCGCCGGCAGAAGCGCCGATGACAACGATGTTTCTTTTGTTGGTCTTCAAGAGTCCATTCATCGTACGGCTCCAGGTCCATGGAAGGTCATTGTAGAACACGCAACGAAGATGCCGCGCGCGCTACTGGCGCCATTGTGTAATCTTTTTGCAACACAGTATCCATGAGGATAATCTGGTCGATAGAATGGTTGAAGTGTGCTCTTATCACAATAACCAGGAGACAAACGATGGATTCGAACCGCCGTAACCTGCTGAAAGCCAGCGCCGCCTCTGCCGTAGGCGGCCTTCTGGCCACCGCCCAGCACACCGCACACGCCCAGTCCTCATCCGCCTCCGCAGCACCCAAGCTCGTCATGCCGCCCCTGGCCGGCAAGATCGGCATGCGCCTCGCCACCTGCACGCCGGCCTCTGGCGGCGCACCGATCGTGGTCGTGGTGCTCGACAACGGCAAGATGATCGACCTGCAGGCGGAAGCGCGCCGCCAGAAGCGCGCGTTGCCGTTCGACTCGGCGTCGATGCTGGCGCTGATCAAGAGCGGCAATGCCGGCCTGGAGCAGGTGCGCAACCTGGTGGATGCCTCGATGAAAACGCCTTCCGCGCTGCTGCCGGTCGAGGGCGCGCGCTTCATGTCACCGATTCCACGGCCGGACCGCAATATCTACTGCGTCGGCTGGAATTACCTGGACCACTTCGAAGAGGGCAAGAAAGCACGCTTCGACAAATCGACCGAAAAACTGCCCGACCACCCGGTGTTCTTCACCAAGGGCACGCACACGATGAACGGGCCGTTCGACCCGATTCCGCATGACCCGGCCTATTCGAACACCACCGACTGGGAAGCGGAACTGGCCGTGATCATCGGCCAGACCGGCCGCAATATCAGCGAAGAACGGGCGATGGATTACGTGTTCGGTTTTGCGCCCTACAACGACACCACCGTGCGCGAGGCGCAGCAGAAGCTGCATGGCGGGCAGTGGTTTAAAGGTAAAAGCCTGGATGGGCACGGGCCGATGGGGCCTTGGATCGTTACTGCCGCCGGCGTGAAGCTGGATGACATTCGCGTGATTTGCCGCATCAACGGCGTCGAGAAACAGAATGCGAGTTACAAGCAGATGTATTTCAAGATTCCGCGGATTATTGCGGAGTTGTCGCGCGGGTTGACGCTGGAGCCGGGGGATATCATCGCCACGGGTACACCGTCCGGCGTCGGGTTTGCGCGCAAGCCGCCGGAGTTCCTGAAGCATGGGGATGTGATCGAGACCGAGATCACCGGAGTAGGGGTGATGCGGAACATGATCCGGTCCGAAAGCTGAAATCGACCCGGCACAGGACGCCGCCGCCGCTGCAAGCCATGGGCGGCGGCGGCGCCGGCACTGCGCAAAAAGAGCTTACACCTCGGCAGTCCAGTCCCCCGATTTACCACCGTGCTTCTCCAGCACCCGCACATTGGTCATGACCATCCCCCGATCCGCCGCCTTGCACATATCATAAATAGTCAACAACCCGACCTGCACCGCGGTCAGCGCCTCCATCTCGACCCCGGTCTTGCCCACCGTCTCCACCTGCGCCCGGCAATGCACGCTATTCGTCGCCTGGTCGACCTCGAAATCCACCGCCACCCGCGTGATCGCCAGCGGGTGGCACAAGGGCACCAGGTCGCTGGTCCGCTTCGCCCCCATGATCGCCGCAATCCGCGCAATCCCCAGCACGTCGCCCTTCTTGGCCGTGCCCGAGGTCACCAGCGCAAGGGTTTCCGGCTTCATGCGGATGGTGCCGGCCGCGACGGCGATGCGGTGGGTGTCGTTCTTGGCGCCGACGTCGACCATGTGGGCCTGGCCGGTGGCGTCGAAGTGGGTGAGGGGGGAAGTGGAATCGGTCATTGGGTAACGAAGCTGTCTGGATGCGGTAACAAAGTGCGGTAACAAAGTAGGGGCTCGGCGGTACATGGGCCGAAGATGGCGGTATCATAGCATCGTGAAACCGAACCCGATTCCAGACATGTTGCCGCTTTCGCCACGGCGCCGCCTGCTGAGTGCGCGTGTGCGGCGTCTCCTGACCGCCGCCTGCCTGTCCACGGCCGGCGTCCTTGCCATTGCTTCCGCCTCGGCGGCGCCGTCCACGCCGGTCCTGCGCGCCAACGATGCCATCGGCCTGCCGACGCTGGGCGATGCCGCCCGTGCCGACCTGTCGCCGGTGCTCGAGCGGCGCCTCGGCGAGGAGATCATGAACGACATCCGGCGCGACCGCGATTACCTGGATGACGATCCGATCCTCGAGTTCCTGAACAACTTCGGCATGAACCTGGTGCTGACGGCGCCCGGGACGCGCGGCGAAACGAATGCCGATTTCTTCTTCTTTGCCGTGCGCGATCCGATGATCAACGCGTTCGCGCTGCCCGGCGGCTTCATCGCCGTGCACTCGCAGTTGCTGATCGTGGCGCAGAACGAGTCCGAGCTGGCCTCGGTACTGTCGCACGAGATCGGGCACGTGTCGCAGCGCCACATCGCGCGCATGCTGGGGCAGCAGAAGCAGGATGCGCTGTTGCCGCTGGCGGCGCTGATCCTGGCGGCGCTGGTCGGCAAGGCCGGCGGCGGGGCCGATGCGGCCATGGGCGTCATGATGGGCGGGCAGGGCCTGGCCATCCAGCGCCAGCTGAATTTCAGCCGCGATGCCGAGCGCGAGGCCGACCGTGTCGGTTTCCAGACCATGCGCGCGGCCGGTTACGATACCTCGGGCATGGTGGCGTTTTTTAAACGCCTGCAGGGCACGACGCGGCTGTACGGCGAGGCGCCCGCCTGGCTCAGCAGCCACCCTTTGACCGGCGAGCGTATCGCTGATATCCAGTCGCGCATCCGCGAAGCGCCGAAGCCGGGACGCATCCGGCCGGACAGCATCGACTTCCACCTGGTGCGCGCGCGCGCCCGCGTGCTGCAGGATGAAAGCCAGAGCGGACGCGACGAGGCGCGCACGGCCTTCGAGGCCCAGATGGCCGAGCAGAATACCCAGCACCAGACCGCCGGCATGTACGGCATGGCGTTTCTGTCGCTGAAGCAGGGCGACCTGAAGGCGGCGCAGACCTGGCTCGACAAGGCCAAGGGCTCGATGCAGCCGCGTCCCGGCGTGCTGTCGGCCGAGCGCCCGGGATCGGATGGGTCGGCGATGTTTACCGGTCTCGACATCGAGATCAAGATGGCGCCGGGCCAGCCGCCCGCGATGCTGGCCGAAGCGGTACGCGAGGCCGAGCAGGCGCACCAGAAGTTCCCGCTGTCGCGTGCACTGGCGCGCCAGTATGCCGAGACGATGATTGCGGCGGGCAAGCTGGACCAGGCGGCGCAGTTCCTGCGCGACCAGGTGCGCGAGTACCGAGAGGAGCCCAAGCTGTACAACCAGCTCGCCAAGACTTATGCGGCGCAGGGCAAGATTGCGTTGCAGCACATGGCGTTGGCCGAATCCTATGTGCTGACCGGCGCAACGCCGGCTGCCGTCGACCAGTTGAACATGGCGCGCAAGGCCAAGGACGTGTCCTTCTATGACCAGGCGGTGATCGACGCGCGCGAGCGCGAGCTGCAGGCGAAGCAGAAGGAAGAGAAACAGGAAAAGAAAGACCGGGGCGAGGGCTTTGCGATCGGCGCCAGCGTCAACGGCGGCAAGGGCGAGAAGCTCGAGGCCGGATCCCGTCTCAAGATCGAAAGCAGCAGCGGCGGTATGCCAGGCGACATGGGGTTCCCGACCCGGAAGGAACCGATGCGACTGGGCGATCCTTTGTGGTTCCAGAAACAGTGAAATAATATTTCACTGAGGGCGCCACTGTGAAATATTATTTCGCAGCAGTGTCCGAGCCTGTGCCTGTGCCTGTGCCTGTGCCGGTCAGCCGATCCGGCCGCTGTACGTAACCTAAGCGCTGGGGCACTTGCTCCGCAGCAAGTCGTTCCACTTCCAGCTGCCGGTCCTGCCAGCGCAGGACCAGCTTGCCGCTGGTACCCTGTTGCGCATCGTTTTCCAGCCAGCCCATCAAGGCATCGTCCGCCACCGGACGGCCATCCAGCGTCATCAGTTGCAGCAGTTGCGCCATGTCGCGGTCGTCGATCTGCGCCAGCACGTTGCCGGCCCGGACGACGATGGCGCCGGCTTCGGTCATGAACACTTGCTCGATCGCGCCACTGGCCTGGCCGGTCTGCAGCACCAGGCCCTGTTGCGGGTCGGTGCGGGCAATGAAGGGCGTGGCTTCCAGGTTCACGTAGACGCGCTGGGGTCCGTTCTGGAAATACCAGCAGCCGCGCTCGTCGGCCAGGTAATTGCGGTTGATGAAGCCGACCAGCGCGGTATTCGTCAGTTTGTCGCCCGGTGCATCGGCGCGCTGGGCCGCTTCGTCGCGCATGCGCCAGGTGCCGCGCGCATCCAGTGCCAGCCAGCCATAGCAGTGGGGCACGTTCGGCCATTTGGCCATCGCTTGCAGAACAATGTCATCCATAGTGGATCAAGCTTCGCACACTTGCGGGCGCACCGGCGCGCGCATCGTCATCCACCAGCGCGCCATCGAAGAAATGGAGAATCCGGCGCGCCAGCCAGTCGATGCGTCCAGGGAAGGGGCCGGTCGGAAAGCCGACATGGCCGCCGGTGTCGGTGTACTGCAGCGTGACCGCCCTGGAGGCACTGGTCGGCAGGAACTGTCCCGGCAAGAAGGGATCGTTGCGTGCGTTCAGCACCAGCGTCGGCACGGTGATGTCGTGCAGCACGTGCTTGGCGCTGGCGCGGTGCCAGTAGTCGTCGGTGTCGCGGTAGCCGTGCAGGGGCGCGGTAACGACGTTGTCGAAGCTGTACAGGTCTTTCGCGGCGAGCAGCCGGTCGCGGTCGAACAGGCCGGGATAACGTTCCAGCTTGGCCAGGGCCTTGGGCTTGAGCGTTTCCAGGAACATGCGCGTATAGAGGCGGTTGAAGCCCTTCGACAGGGCAGCGCCGCCGGCCGCCAGGTCGAGCGGGGCGGATACGCTGACGGCAGCGTCGATGATCTCGGCACCGTGCTGCTGCTCGCCCAGCCAGCGCAGCAGGGCGTTGGCGCCGAGCGAGACGCCAGCGACGTGGAACGGACCCGGGTAACGCGGACGCAAGCGGCGGATGATCCAGTCGAGCTCTTCGGCGTCGCCGGAGTGGTAGAAGCGCGGCGCCAGGTTGGCCTCGCCCGAGCAGCTGCGGAAATGCGGGATCGCGCCATGCCAGCCGCGCGCCTGCACCATTGCCATCAACGAACGTGCGTAGTGGCTGTTCGACGAACCTTCGAGGCCGTGGAACAGCATCACGCAGGGTGCACCGGGCTCGCCATCGATCAGATCGACGTCGATGAAATCCTGGCCGCAGGGCGTGTCCCAGCGCTCGCGCCGGAACGCGACCGCGGGTTTCCTGATGACAGTGGCCGGGTAGATCGTCTGCAGGTGTCCGCCGGGCAGCCACGCGGGTGCGCGGTAAAGGAGGAGCTCGTTACAGTCCAGGCAATAGCCGGCCACGATGTACTTATATTAGTGGTGGCCCAGCGCGGTGCCCGGTGCCAGACGGTACTGGGTACCGCAGTACGGGCACTTGGCGTTACCGTCGTGGTCGAAATCCAGGAAGACGCGCGGGTGGGACGACCACAGCGGCATGGCCGGATTCGGGCAGTAGGCCGGCAGGTCCTTGGCTTCCAGTTGAACCGCAGCGATGGTTTTGTCGTTCATTTTCTCTCCAGGAGCATGATGCATTACGCGCGACGCGCTAAAACCACGATTCTAACGGATTCATAGTGCATGCTGGAATGCTTCTGTAGAATAGCAAGCCGATAATACTGTCGCGCCGATTCCGCACCGTTTGATGCCCCGCCCTGATTCGCCCGCCTCGCTTTGCCCTCATCCACGTTGCAGCTGCGCGACATGAACGAGGCGCATCCGAACCCGGGCCAGCAGCTCGACGCATGGGACCGGCATCATCCCGACTACTGGCGCGACGGCGTCCGCACCGGCCTGCCGACCCTGCTCGGCATCGCCGCCTGGGGCATGGTGGTCGGCGTGGCGATGGTCAAGAGCGGTTTGAGCGTGTGGCAGGCGAGCGCGATGACACTGGTCGCCTTTGCCGGCTCGGCCCAGCTGGCCTCGCTGCCGCTGATCGCGGCCGGCGCCCCGGTCTGGGTGATCTTTGCCACCGCCCTGGTGGTCAACCTGCGCTTCGTCATCTTTTCCGCTCTGCTCGGCCCCCATTTCGCGCATTTGCTGCTGCGCCAACGTTTGTTTTACGGCTATATCTCCGGCGACGTGTCGATTGCCCTGTTCCTGCAGCGCTATCCCGACCCGGCGCGTGCGCCCGGCAAACTGTCCTTTTTAAAAGGCCTGCTGATTCCGAACTGGTGTTCCTGGCAGGTTGGCTCGCTGATCGGCATCTTCCTGGGCAGCACCATCCCGGCCGATTGGCAGCTCGGCTTTGCCGGCACGCTTGCCATCCTGTGCGTCATGATTCCGCTGGTCATCAACAGCGCTGCCCTGTGCGGGGTGCTGGTGGCGGGGGGCGTGGGCGTGCTGGCGTATGGCTTGCCCTACAAGCTGGGGCTGCTGGCGGCGGTGGTTGCCGGCATGGCCAGCGCAATGGTCTTCGAAGACAGGCTGAACCGCCGCAACAGGATACGCCATGGCTGACTGGGAAATCTGGATCGTCATCCTGGTGCTGGGCGTGGCCACGGCCTGCACCCGCAGCACCTTCTGGCTGATCGGCCACCGCGTGACGATTCCGCCGCGCGTGCAGGCCATGCTGCGCTATGCGCCGACCTGCGCGCTGGCAGCCGTGATCGGCCCTGACCTGGTGCTGGGGCAGGGCGGCGAGGTGCAATTCACGCTGGGTAATCCGAAACTGTTGGCAGGCATCGCCGCGCTTGGCTTTTATTTGTGGCGGCGTAATATGTTGCAGACCATTGTATTTGGGATGCTGGTGTTCACTCTGTTGCGTGTATCTCATGTTTTCGAGCACACCCTCTAATGTAGAATAACGTTTTTTCATCCATCTCAATACGACTCACCATGGCCGTTCTGAATTTCACCCGCTTGCAAGACCTGATCGACCAAGACGCGCTGAAGGGCAAGCGCGTATTTATCCGCGCCGACCTGAACGTGCCACAGGATGACGCCGGCAACATCACTGAAGACACGCGCGTGCGCGCTTCGGTTCCCGCGATCCGCGCTGCGATTGATGCCGGTGCAGCCGTGATGGTGACGTCCCACCTGGGCCGTCCGACCGAGGGCGAATTCAAGCCGGAGGACAGCCTGGCGCCGGTCGCCCAGCGCCTGTCCGAGCTGCTGGGCCAGCCGGTCGAGCTGAAGCAGGACTGGGTGGATGGCGTGGATGTCGCGCCGGGCCAGGTCGTGCTGCTGGAAAACTGCCGCGTGAACAAGGGCGAGAAGAAAAACGATGACGAGCTTGCCCGGAAGATGGCCAAGCTGTGCGACATCTATGTGAACGACGCCTTCGGCACCGCGCACCGCGCCGAAGCCACCACCCACGGCATCGCGAAGTTCGCGCCCGTGGTGGCCGCCGGTCCGCTGCTGGCCGCCGAACTGGACGCGCTGGGTAAAGCGCTGCACGCGCCGCAGCGCCCGCTGCTGGCGATCGTCGCCGGTTCCAAGGTGTCGAGCAAGCTGACCATCCTGCAGAGCCTGGCCGACAAGGTCGACAACCTGATCGTCGGCGGCGGCATCGCCAATACCTTCATGAAGGCCGTCGGGCTGAACGTCGGCAAGTCGCTGATGGAAGCCGACCTGGTGAATGAAGCCAAGGCCATCATCGACAAGATGGCGGCGCGCGGCGCCACCGTGCCGATTCCGGTCGACGTCGTGTGCGCCAAGGAATTTTCGCCGACCGCCGCCGCCACCATCAAAGACGTGGCCGACGTGGCGGACGACGACATGATCCTGGACATCGGTCCGAAAACCGCAGCCCAGCTCGCCGAGCAGATCGCGCAAGCCGGCACCATCGTCTGGAACGGCCCGGTCGGCGTGTTCGAGTTCGACCAGTTTGCCGAAGGCACGAAAACGCTGGCCAACGCCATCGCCTCGTCGAAAGGTTTCTCGATCGCCGGCGGCGGCGATACCCTGGCTGCCATCGCAAAATACAATATTGCCGACAAAATCGGCTATATCTCGACGGGCGGCGGCGCCTTCCTCGAGTTCCTCGAGGGTAAGACGCTGCCGGCTGTCGAGATCCTGCTGCAACGCAGCGCACAATAAGCAAATGAGACCCAGCGCAGCCGAACAGGCTGCGCTTTTATTTCAAGTTCAAGGACAACCCCATGTACCGTGGCACCAAGATCGTAGCAACCATCGGCCCTGCTTCGACCGACTTCGATATTCTCGTCAAAATGATTCGTGCCGGCGTCGACGTCGTGCGCCTGAATTTTTCGCACGGAAAAGCGCAGGATCATATCGACCGGGCTGCCCTGGTACGCCGCGCCGCCGCCGAGTGCGGCCGCGAAGTGGCCATCATGGCCGACATGCAGGGTCCGAAGATCCGCGTCGGCAAGTTTGAGAGCGGCAAGATCGTCCTGAACAATGGCGACTCGTTCATCCTGGATGCGAAATGGGGCGAGAACGGCGAGCTGGGCAACCAGGAACGCGTCGGCCTCGACTACAAGGCGCTGCCGCGCGACGTCAAGCCGGGCGACCGCCTGCTGCTGAACGATGGCTTGATCGTGCTGATCGTCGACAAGGTCGTCGGCAGCGAGATCACCACCACCGTCAAGGTCGGCGGCGAACTGTCGAACAACAAGGGCATCAACCGCCAGGGCGGCGGCCTGACCGCGCCGGCGCTGACCTCGAAGGACATGGAAGACATCAAGACGGCGATGAGCTTCCAGGCTGACTATCTCGCCATTTCCTTCCCGAAAAGCGCAACCGACATGGAAATGGCGCGCCAGCTGGCCAACATCGCCGGCGAGCCCTTCAACCACAAGCCGATGATGATCGCCAAGATCGAGCGCGCCGAAGCGATTCCTGTGCTGCAGGAAATCCTGGACGCTTCCGACGGCATCATGGTCGCCCGCGGCGACCTGGCGGTCGAAGTCGGCAACGCGGCCGTGCCGGCGCTGCAGAAGCGCATGATCCGCATGGCGCGCGATTCGAACAAACTGGCGATCACCGCGACCCAGATGATGGAGTCGATGATCGTCAACGCCGTCCCGACCCGCGCCGAAGTGTCGGACGTGGCCAACGCCGTGCTGGACGGCACCGACGCCGTCATGACCTCGGCCGAGACCGCATCGGGCAAGTACCCGATCGAGACCGTCGAGATGATGTCGGCGATC
>Ga0308160_10006514_pt1 | contig 11862 bp, 7 predicted proteins | sample PhyFR1_FD_201036 | JGI IMG/M metagenome (GOLD analysis project Ga0308160, IMG submission 201036) | Phyllosphere microbial communities from UC Gill Tract Community Farm, Albany, California, United States - DLSLF.R1 | ecosystem: Host-associated > Plants > Phyllosphere > Unclassified | place: USA... | reverse complement strand
TGCTGCGCTGGGTATTCGTGCCACCGAAAAACGGCCGCCAGAAACTGTCGCGCGAGATCGCGCTGTGGAGCCTGACGGCGCGCCGCGACGGCCTGCTGTCGCTCGAACAATTCATGAGCAAGGCCGACCCGTTCGTCGCCAAGGGCTTGCGCCTGGTGGTCGACGGCATCGCGCCCGAGAAGGTGCGCAGCCTGCTCGAACACGAAATCAACGGCTACGAATTCGCCCAGCGCCAAGCAGCGCGTATCTGGGAATCGGCCGCCGGCTATTCGCCGACGATCGGCATCCTGGGCGCCGTGCTGGGCTTGATCCACGTAATGGAAAACCTGTCCGACCCGGCCCGCCTGGGCTCGGGCATCGCGGTCGCGTTCGTCTCGACCGTGTATGGCGTGGGCATGGCCAACCTGTTCTTTTACCCGGTTGGCAACAAGCTCAAGGCCATCGTCAGCGACAAGGTGTCGCAGTACGAGATCCTGGCCGAAGTGTTCTCTGACCTGGCCAGTGGCGACCATGGCCGCGTCGTCGACGAACGCGTCGCCAGTCTGCTGACGCACCACTAGGCCAGCGCCATGGCACGCAAGCGCTACGACGACGATGTCCCCACCGAAAACCACGAGCGCTGGCTGATTTCGTACGCCGACCTGATCACGCTGCTGTTCGCGTTTTTCGTCGTCATGTACGCCATCTCCATCGTCAACGAGGGCAAGTACCAGGTGCTGTCCGAAGCGCTCGGCGATGCGTTCGGCGGCCGTGGCGCCGCCACGCAGGCCAACACCAATGTCGAACCCGTGCTGCCGCTGTCGCACATCATCAACCGCCGCCGCAACGAAGCAGCGCGACGCGAGCAGGAAAAGATGGGCGTGATGGCGCGCGAACTGTCGGCGACCTTGCTGCCGCTGGTGAAGTCGGGGCAGGTGCGCGTGATCCAGAATGCGCGCGGCATCAGCGTCGAGATCAACGCCAGCGTGCTGTTCCCACAAGGTGAAGCCGTGCTCGACGGCGAAGGCCAGGAAATCCTCGCGCAGGTGGCCGGCCTGCTCAGGAACGACACGCACCGCATCGAGGTCGAAGGCCACACCGACGACCTGCCGATCGCCAATCCGCTGTATCCATCGAACTGGGAGCTCTCGACCGCGCGCGCGAGCAGCGTGGTGCGGCTGTTCGCCGCCAATGGCGTACCCGAGGTGCGCCTGTCGGCGATCGGCTTTGCCGCGACGCGCCCGGTGGCGCCCAATACCGACGAGATGGGCAAGGCGCGCAACCGGCGCGTGGCGGTGATGATCCTGGCGGCGCTGCCCGAGACTGGCGGTAACATACTTCCGTGAATGTATTGATGGAATCATGGCATAATCGACAGGCAGCGTCGCGCGGGTGACGCCTGCCGTGATCCTCGAGGAGTCGCAATGCATGTCAAACGAAGCTCGCCGGCGGCCAAGCTGGCAATGGTACTGTCGCTGGTTGGCGTAGTTGGCGTGGTCAAGGCCGTGGAAGCCAAGGTGAACGTCCATCACCGGCTCGAAGTGGAAACCGGGGCCGGCAAGGTCAAGGTGCGGGTGCTGATCGAAAACCGGGGCGATGCGCCGGTATGGATTCCTCGCGAGATCGCGCTGGGCGACGACCTGAGCGCGCCACGGTTTGCACTCAGTTCACTGACAGACACGGTCGCCTACACGGGCCGCATGGTCAAGCGCGGCCCGCTGAGCGCTGCCGATTACCTCGAAATCAAGCCGCAGACAACCTACCTGAATACGCTCGACATCACGCAGGCCTATGCGTTCAAGCCGGGCCAGCACAGTTACGAGATCCGCTACGCCGGTCCGTGGGTGACCGATCTGCGCAAGCTCGACGCAGGTGGCATCAAGAGCAGCCCGGCGCTGCCGGTGAAGTTCTCGCACACGGTCAGGATGGCCGCGCGCTGATTCAGGGCACCTTGCAGTTGGTGGCGCTGGCAATCAGCGTCGCGCCACAACTTGTCTTGTCGCCATCGAAGGCAATCAACTTGCCGTCGATTTTATGCTGCGCCGAGCCGCTGACGATCTTGCAGCCGTTGTGACCTTTGATCGGGCAACTGCAGGTGTCACCCACGCACGCCACCGGAATACCGCCCACCCTGACATGCCGCGCGCTGACGCTGAGAACCTTGCCGCCATGCGAGGTGGCGTCGCCGAGCCTGATGATGTTGCGCATGATTGAGCCTTTTTCTGGACGGTGATTCAGTCGGATGCCGTGTCGTGTTCGGGGACTGCATCTGCGCCCAGTACCGAGGCCACTGTCGGTGGTTTGTAGTTGTCCGGATCGATCGACGGCTGGACGATGTGCTTGAAGATGTTCGCCCCTTGTGCTTCGCGCCGTTCCTTGCTCGGCGGGCTGATGAACACGATGCTGGCGCCGGTCGGATCGCGCAGATTGATCGCCGCTGAGGCGCCGCCGTCGATATAGCTGCCCATCACGCCAACCGCCATCTGGACGAAGAAGGTCGCGGCGCCGGTATTGCCCATGCGCTGGTCGGTATCGATGAACTGCGACGTTTTGCCGGTGTCGATGTCGGGGCCACCTTGCGCCGCATACGCGTGCAGCGTGCCTGCCAGCGCGATCTTCTGTTCGGTGTCGTGGTTGAACGCGGCGATGATGCGCGCCGGGCCCGCGGCGCGCTGCGCTTCGGGCAGCGTCTGCAGCGCCTGCTGCCAGCCGGCTTCCAGCAGCTTTTGACGCGCGTCGCGACGCTTGACCGGCTTGCCTTGCTCATCCTCGAACTTGACGAACACGGGACGGTGGATGAAGCCCATCGAGGGGAGGGCGTCGAAAGCGGCAAGCTGGTTGCGGTTCCACGGAACCGGGAACCAGGGGGTGGGCTTCCAGTCTTTCGGGGGCGGGTTGGCCCAGCGCTTGTAGTCGTCGAGCAGCGTGCTTTCGGGGCGGTCGAAGACGGGGTGTTTGGCGAATTTGGCGGCGGCGGGGAGCCATTCGGCGACGGTGGGTTGTCTGGTGATGCCCGGGAATCTCTCCGCTACTCTGGCAGGTATTGGCACATTGTCTTGAAGCTGGTAGTACATCTGGCGCAGGGTCTCTTGCAGATAGTCGTTGTCCGGATCGTCCCACGCATAGGGTCGCAATGGCTCAACCCGTTCACGTCGAGCCAGTATGAAGACTGCACTGGCGTCGGTATATTCTGGGATGTAATAACCATCCTGAACACGAAATTCTTTGCCGACCGCTTTCCCGTAGTCACGGCTTGAATCGCTGTCCGTACTAAGCAAAACCAGATACGGAAGGTCAGGGTTTGCATCGAAAAATGTGAATGCTTGCTCCAGTAGTTGGTCCGGGCGTTCGCCGAGTCGCCAAGGACCGATCGCAAACAGATGCCATGCCATGCCGGTGCCTTCTGCGTTACCCGCCAATCCAGCCATTGGCCAGGTTTCACTAGGCTGCTTCTCAGGGTCGTCCATGGGGCCACGTGCATACATCGATGGCACGCCCCAAAACATCGGTGACGCATCTGCGCCATTTTCCAAAGCATCATTAGTGCGATTGCCAGTCTGGCCGCTCTTGGCCGTTCCGGACCATGGATACTTGTTGGGATCAGGCTCGCGAACGCTCGTATGGGGCCCTCCATGTTGCAGTACATTCCATAGTTTGCCTTGGCGGTACTGTTCGACCGTGACGCCTAGTCCCAGCACTTCGAGCACGTATTCGCGTCTCAACTGTTCCGATGTCGCAGCGGAATTCAGTTTCTCTAGCTGTTGCGTTTTCAGCTGCCATTCACGTGCGCGGCTATCGGCTGCATGTGCATCGACCAGCCACTTCCCACCAAAAAGCGTGGTCACCAACAATAGAGGAATGCCGAGCCATCTAACTTTATTCATTGTCGTCCCCATGTCGATATTGAGAAGGTCAGGGCGCAAGACCCAAATATCAAAAAGCATCCAAAGTAAAGATAGAACTGGATACGCAATTAGCGCTCCCAGCACGTACTTCCACGTCGCATGGCGCTTGTAGGTGATGCTGTTTGTTGATGTGCTGTTCATGACTTTCCTTTCGATTGGGATGCCATTACGCGCGCCCCTGATATCGTCTCGGAAATAACGATCTCCCATAATTTCCCTGTCAATAGCGGTAATCCTTCTGGAAGAGCACCACGTGAGTAATATTTCGCATTGCCTTCGATCGTCTGCTTACGCCAATCGGGTTCACCCGCAATGTAGGTATGAAACAGGGTCAGGAATTTGTCCCAAATAAGTATCCCGTCTCGCGGCTGCCCATCGTTGTCCATAATCTTGAGCCGCCAATCCGCCACCGCGCACAGATATGCGCGAAACGTCGGATCACTCACCGCCTTGCCGCTCCCAATCGATAAATCGTATGCAGTGACCTGCCGATGATTCTTGCTACTTGCAAAAATCACGCTATGAAACGATTTCGGACTCAATTCTTTCTGCCAGCGCAGCCTTGCCGCATTAGGGCTTTCTTCTATCTGCGCCTTGATCGCACCATTGGCGAAACGTTCGCCTGACACAATGCGTTCCCTATCCTCGGGGTTGGTGTTGCCGGGACGCTTGACCTGGTTGTACGCGGCTTCGAGCCTCTTAAGATCAGACTCCACTACATCGCCGGTCCTCCATGTCCTCAACGATGCAATGACCGCTGGCTTTAGGCCTTCATCCCTGACGTGAAGGCCTTTATTGCTTGTGACGGCAGTGGCGGCGTCAATCGCGTCGACTTCCTCGCAAGGCCCCCGATCCTTGGGAGCGACCCGGGTGAGCATGGAATGTGCTGGAATCTTGTCTGTATCGATTTGATTGCCCACAATGTCCGCTTGGCATGGCATCTTGAGCGCCTCTCCATTGATCGTCCTGACACCTCGCCGGTCGATTTCCTGCTTGATCGTCGCTGATGACGTCACCGGCAATGACTCGCGCAGGGTGCGGCCGCTTGCCGCAACGTGGGCATGGTCGTCTTCGTTCGGTAGCCTCAATATGAAATCGTGCGGCGCTTGGCCTACCAGCACTGGCGCGGCCTTTCCCGTCCCGGGATGTGGTCGCAGCTTTGCTGTGAACACCCTCTGACGGAAGGCAAGGCCGAGTTCGCCAAGAGCCTTGCGACGCCGCGGCGTAGGTGCATTGTCATGACTCCTGGCGTAAGCTCTCACCTCTTCCGAGGTGACTACGTTTGCAACGGTATCCGGCACGCCTTGCCAGCCAATGCCGCGCATATTGTCCAGTGCTACCGTCATATCCTCTGGGCTGAAATACAAGTAGACCTTGCCACGGTTGTCTCGGTCAGAATTCGGTTTCCAGCGGCCATGCACCATGCCGCCGGAGTCTGTTTCACTAATGCGGGCGAATACGGGTGACGTTGTCTTGGACTTCGCGACGCCTGTAACGATATTGACTAGTGTCTCCAAGCGAGCCCTGATCGTTTGTCTGTCAGAGATCAGGTCATAGAAATTGCTCATGGCTTCGTCCATATCGCCCTTGACGAATGCGGCAGTCCGCATCGACAAGCCTATCCCTTGATCCAGGCTATACGGCGGATGCGTCAGAATCAGCGTATCCGCCGTACGCTCACCCATCTCCATCAGGAAAGCCTGTGCCAGCAAGCTGATCAAACAACCCTGGCTGTGCGCGACGATGTTGACAGTGTCAGTGGGCTCATACTGGCGAATCATTGCTACCAGCGCCGCCAGGCGTCGTGCAGCAAGCACCATGTACATTCGGCCCGGGCCGCTCTTGACAGGTCGGAGCGGGTCACCGGCCGGATCGAATGGCGCATATATGCCCTTGTTCCACATGTCGGGCAAAGTGCTGGTGGCATTGCCGAACGGGCCGCCGCCCTTGGACAGGTCCTTGTCGAGGCGATTGCCGTTGCGATCCGTCTTCTGGCCATTCACAGTCTTCGTAAGATTGCCCACTTCACGAAAGCCCCAGTAAAACGGGATCACCGGACTATCCGTGTCGGGCGCCGTGTGGCGTTTAAAAAACTCCGCATCAGGATCATCCAGCAGCGTCTCCTTATCCTTCGCGCCCGGCATCCGGTAGGTCCCAGGCTTGAACTTGCGCAGCAGGCGATCCTGCAGTCCCGCGCACAGCCCTTCCTCGACCGCGCCATAGCTGGTGCCAACATCATTTACGCCGTGTACCACGATGATGTTGCAGGGTTGCTCGCGCGGTACGTCGACAACCTTGTCGCTGATGCGACAGGGTTGCAGCAGCGCGTTGTCGCGTTTGATGACGTATTCACTTTTCGGATATTTGTTGGCCATCTCGCTCTCCTATTGGTCTTTGCCACCACGCGACAGCACGATCTCGGCCATATGCATCGCATCACGCGCCAGCAATTCCGATTTGCCCTGCGCATCGCTGACACCTTCCAGGCTCGTCCCATCGCTGAGCGCCACATGCATCTTCATGTCCTTCACCAGCGCGCCCAGCGGCTCGGCGCCATCGTCATCCGCCACGCCCCGTGGATAGCGCAGTTCCAGTTTCTGGTCCGCACCGCCGGCGCCAAACGTCGGGAACTGCGCCGCCATCGATTCAGGCCCGTCGAGCGTGTAATCCGGCGCATGAAACCGCAAAGGCGCCTTGCTGCCCAATACAGGCGGGCCGTCGCCCAGTTTGAGGAACGAGCCGTCAGCAGCCACCAGCAGGATGACCTTGCCCGTGACCGTCACCGTGCCTTCCGTCGCCGTGAGCTGCATGTTCTGCGCCGATTCGATGGCCGTGTCGTCATGCTGGCTTTGCATCAGGAGCTTGCCGTTGTGGGCGATCGCATGCAGTCCGCCGTGATGCGCGAACAGCGACAACCCTTTGCCGGCATTGACCGAGAACCGCTGGCCCGCGGTCAGTTGCATGTGCTGCTGCGCGGCCGTGTCGATGTTGGTGCCCGCGTAACTGACCACGGCTTTCGAGCTGGCAAAACCGATCCCCGCCGGGGACGTCACGGCGATCACCGGTTCGCCCGGCTGCCCCGCCTCCGGCCGGGTATTGCTGCCGTCTTCCCACGCCGTGAAGCGCGCCAGCAGGGCCTCTTGCTCGGCCGTGTCGATGGTCAGCCCGTTGTGCTCTGCTGCGTAGTTGCCCAGCGACGCGCACAGGTCGCCGCAGTCGCGCAGCAGGCCCAGATAATCGCCGCGGGCCAGTTGCGCACCCTTGTCGCCGGCACCGCCGAGCAGCTTCCAGGCGCTGAGCAGGATGCCGCGCGCTGCGTGCAGTGCAATGGCGTCTTCGGTGCGTAGTTCGGCCCCTTCGCCGCGCGGCCTGGCGCGGCCTTCCTGGCGCGGTTCGGTCAGGTAGCCCAGATTGAGTTCGCTGGCCGCATGGTCGCTCGCCAGCTGCGCGCTGATCTGCCCGGTCGTGTCGTCGAGCCGCAGCTGGTTGCCGCGCTGGCCGCGGATTTCACGGCTGCGCAGGCCTGACTGATAGCGGTTGGCGGGCAGGCCGTCTTCGCGCCGGAAGCGGGGCGGCGGGGCGGCGCCGTTGTAGACCTGGGCGATGATGACCGGCTTGTCGGGATCGCCAGCGGCGAACGCCACCAGCACCTCGGCGCCCACGGGCGGCAGCAGGCGCGCGCCACATTGATTGCCGGCGCCGATGCCGTTGCCCGCCCAGCCGGAGGCGACGCGCACCCAGGCCGAGTCGCGATCCGAACCCGATGCACCGGCGCCGTCCGCGTGCTCCTGTGCACGGGTCGCCGGAAAGCGAATCTTGACGCGCCCCAGGTGATCGCACCACACGACCTCGTCCTTTGGCCCGACGACGATCGCGCTTTGCAACTGCGGCTGCGGAATCACCGGCGGTGGCGGCACGATACGCACGCCGCGCCGTACGCAGGTAAAGCGAGACCGGTAGCGCAGCGGTTGATCGGTGTCGCCGAGCCGGACGATGTCCCAGCCGTTGCGCGCAAGCAGCCGTTCAACCTGGGCGTTGATGTCCGCCGGCAGGTTGTTGGTGGCATCGATGCGCTGCGCGGTCACGACGAATTCGCGCTGCTCGGGCTGGTGCTTGTCAATTTCGGGATGGCCCGTCAAACCGAACCACTCGCCAACGGCAAGGTCGCGCACTGCGCCTTCGCCGTGGAAGCATTTGGAGAGAAATTCGTGGTGGGCCACCAGTGCATCGCTGATGGCCAGCAGGTCGGGCCGGTTGTCGCCAAGATGGGGCGCAGTCACCTGATAATGTTCCAGGCTGGCAGCCAGTGCGTTCCCCGTCTTGCCCTGGTTGACGCGTAGCGGCGAACTGGTCGTGGCACCCCCGTTGGCAGGGTTCAGGTAATCCCAGCTGTGCAGCGAGGCATGGCCGGGCACCAGAGTGCGCTCGGCGCTCCAGAGCGTGATCGCGTCGCGTTCCTCGGTTGCGCCGTCGCGGTGAAAGCGGATGGTGCCGGCCGCATTGCGCGCCAGCGTCTTGTCATCATCGAACAGCACCAGCGTGTGGCCGACGCCGGCGGCCTCACCGCCGGCCTGACTCTGCCGGTCGGTTCTGCCCGGGCGGAAAAACCAGGCGATGCCGCGGCGCTGCATCAGGCGGCGCACGAAGCCTGCATCCGATTCGTTCAACTGCATCGTGAGCGCGCGCTTTGGGAGCTTGCGGTTGAGCAGACCGCTGTGGATATCGAAGTCGAAGGTCGACGCGATCACGGGATTGTTTCTTTGCCACTCTTTGAGGACCAGTTCGATGATCTCGAGCTCACTCTTGTCGCGGAAAACGCGGGTGGTGCGCGTCGCGTCCATCACCGACAGCGCGTCGCGCACGGTCAACTTGTAGCTCGCGATCCCGCCATCGCTGTGGCCCGATGCCGCCGCCGTGACGATTCCGCACAGCCTGCGCAGGTGGCCGCGGTCGGTCACGATCTGCAGCTCGCAGGGCAGGCCGATGAAACGCTTCAGTTCAAGTGTCGCGCTTTCGGACAGGCACAGAATCTGCAGCTCGAGGCTGCCGCACACTGATTCGCTGGCGCTGGCGTAGTGCGGCAGCAGCGCATTGACATGGACATCGGCCGCGCCGGTCTGACCCAGCACCATGCGCAGTGGCCGGTTACGGGTGTCGAGCCGGTAGCTGGCCAGAGCGGCGGCAAGGGTGGTGAGAGGCAGTGTCATGGTCGATCACTCCCGCGCAGCCTGCGACAGGCTCGCCTGCGCCGGCGTGTTCTCGCCAAAATACTCATGCGAGTCGGCATTGTCGATCGCCCGCTGCGGCGCGCTGCGCGCCAGTTCTGCTGCGCCGGCATGGCCGTACACGTGGTCGTCGGTCGCCGCCACCACATCGAAGTGGCTCAGCTCGTGCAACAGCGTGCCGCCGCGCGAATCGGTGCCGGTCGTTGCTGCGGCCCAGAACGCCTTGCAGACCCAGACCGTGTAGGGTCGCGCCGGATACACGTAGGCAAAATATGGCTCGTCGCAATCGCAGTCGATCCTGACCGGCTTGTTGTCGAACGCGTCCCTGATCGCCGTGACATTGGCCGTGACCCTGGCGCCGCGCGCGCTGTCCTGTGCACCGAACCAGATCGCGTACCGTGCGCCGTACGACGCACCCGAGGTCAGGTAGGCCTGGCTGTCGGCTGCCATTGCGCGCCCGGCCGCCAGCGCTGTCACCAGCTGCGTCTGCTGCGCCCCGGTGCAATTGGCAAAGCCCGGTCCAGAGGCGGCGGCGTCATACGCGATCGGCGTGCTGCTGCTGCCGACCCGGATCGTGACGGGGCTGGAGGCAAGTTCGCCCACGACTGCGCCGGCGGTGGTGCCCGGCGCCGGCAGGGCGGGACTGCGATAGCGGATCGTGTAGTTGCCGGCAACGCGCATCTCGTAGAAACGCGACAGCTCGACCGCGTGCGTGAGCGTCGCACCCGGGGCCAGTTGCAGGTAATCGGCTGGCCCGGGCGCGGCGCGCTTGATGCGGCGGCCCAGGTAGCGTACGGGCTGGCCGTCGCGCTGTACCTCGAACAGCGGCGCCTCGAGGTCGTGTTGCAGTGTGCGCCAGCGCAGCAGATGCTGGACCGTGTCCGAGGTATTGGTCAGCGTAACGGTCATCAGGACGTTGTCGCCGCGACCAGCCACCGGCTGCGCCGGGTTCAGGGTGACGTTGATCTGGGCATGCGCTGTGCCGGCAATGCTCAACACAGCGAGGGCGCCCGCGGCGCGCGACAGCAAAGAACCTGAATGCATGGTGGACTCCGGTTGGGTTCGACCGGATGACTCTCACCTTATTTTCTCTGCCCGCATTGCGTTGCTGCAGCGGCAGCTGTTGGCCAGCTTGCTATAGGTCAGCTGCTGGGCAGAACTCTCACACAAAATAACAACAGGGGATCGACAACGGTCGCCTGTACGGCATCGGTTTGCTATCATGCAACAATCGTATCCAACAAAAAAATAACATTCGATCACGTTGGATAGCACAGGTGCTTCCCATGATGATCCAGACGAACGAGACTTCCACGCCGCCCCTTGTGTCGGCGGCCGATTTGCACGCCACCGCGGCCGAACTTGCCCGGCACACCAGCGAAGCGCACGCGCTGCGTGATGCCCACGCGCTGCTCGGCCAGAACCGCAACTACCTCGAGCAAGTGATCGACGGCATGCCGGCAGGCTTGCTGGTCATCGACGCCGAGCGCTGCGTGCGCTCGATGAACCGCATGATGGCCGAGCTGATCGACGCGCCGGAAGAAGCGGCCAGCGCTGGCCACCCCCTCGCGCGCTGGCTGCCCGACGCCGGCCTGGCCGCGCGGGTCAGCGATGCACTGGCTACCGGCATGCCGCAGGACCACATCCTCGTCTCGCTCGACGGCCGCCCGGACGGCGTGCGCCATCTCGAATTCAATATCCGCCGCACCGAGCAGGCCGGTGGCTGCATGCTGCTGCTGATCGGCCAGGACATCACCTTCCGCCGCAAGGCGCGCCTGCGCCTGCAGGAGAGCGAGGAATTCTTCCGCCTGACCTTCAGCCAGGCGGCGGTGGGCATCGTCTTGCTGGGCCCGGACGGGCGCCTGCTACGCGTGAACGGCAAGATGGCGCAGATCCTGGGCTACAGCGAAATCGAACTGCTGCAGCGCTTCTTCCAGCAACTGACCCACGTCGACGATTTGCCCGACGAACTGACACTGGTGAAGCGCCTGCGCGATGGCGAGATCAGCGACTACCAGCGCGAGCGGCGCCTGCTGCGGCGCGACGGCACGCCGATCTGGGTCAATGTCAGCGTCTCGACAATGCGCGATGCCTACGGCAACCAGCGTTTCATCGCGGTCGTCGAAGACATCTCGCGCCGCAAGGGCGCCGAAGAAGCGCTGCTGCGCGTAATCAACCACGACGCCCTGACCGGCCTGCCGAACCGCGTGCTGCTGCAAGACCGGCTCGAGCGCGCCATTGCCCACGCGCACCGCGCCGGCACACAGGTGGCCGTCATGTTCATCGACCTCGACCGGTTCAAACACGTCAACGACACGCTCGGCCACGATGCCGGCGATCAGCTGATCGTGGAGATCGCGCGCCGCCTGGCCGGCACGCTGCGCGAGAGCGACACCGTGGCGCGCCAGGGCGGCGATGAATTCGTCGTCGTGCTGCCCGAGATGAACGGCGAGACCGACGCCGCGCGCGTGGCCCGCAAGCTGCTCGACAATCTGTTCCAGCCGCTGCTGCTGTGCGGACAGGAAGTGTTCCCGACCGGCTCGATCGGCATCGCCATGTTCCCGCGCGACGGCACCGACAGCGCCACGCTGCTCAAGTGCGCCGACAGCGCGATGTACGGCTCCAAGGGCGGTGGCGGCAATGGCTTCAGCTTCTACATGGCCGACATGGGCGCGCAGACCGCGCTGCACCTGCGCATGGAAAGCGAGCTGCAACGCGCGCTGCAGCGCCGCGAATTCGTGCTGCACTACCAG
>Ga0308160_10006513_pt1 | contig 11862 bp, 11 predicted proteins | sample PhyFR1_FD_201036 | JGI IMG/M metagenome (GOLD analysis project Ga0308160, IMG submission 201036) | Phyllosphere microbial communities from UC Gill Tract Community Farm, Albany, California, United States - DLSLF.R1 | ecosystem: Host-associated > Plants > Phyllosphere > Unclassified | place: USA... | reverse complement strand
CCGATCAGCACCGCCAGGACCGTGGCAGCAAACAGCAGCGTGATTTTGTGGAAGAAGAAGTCCTGGATGCGCTGGTTGCGCATCGTCGTGCGCAAGGCGGCGTAACGACGGGCGTCTTCGGCTGCTGCCTGTTCAGGCAGGTCCTGCGCGGACAAGGATGGGTGGGCGCTCATATGTGTGGAAGACTCGCTATAAGACTCGTAATCAATATCGTTTTGTCAATATTGCTGGCATGCAGAAGGACCGGTCGGGCCGGTCCTTCGATGATGAAAACTAGTGGATTACCAGAGCGCCTTGCCGGTGGTGTCTTTCAGATTGGTGCGCCAGGCGTCCTGCACGAGCTTGATGACCGGTGCAGGCATCGGCACGTAGTCGAGTTCAGCAGCCGAGGCGGCGCCGTTCTTGTACGACCAGTCGAAGAACTTCAGCACTTCCTTGCCCTTGGCTGCGTCTTGCGCCTTGTGCACGAGGATGTACGACGCGCCCGTGACTGGCCAGCTGTCCTTGCCTGGCTGGTCGGTCAGGATGACGGCGAAGCCCGGGGTGCCCGACCAGTTGGCGCCGGCAGCGGCGGCCTTGAAGGCGTCGTCGCTTGGCTGCAGGAACACGCCATCCTTGTTCTGGAGCTGGGTGTGCGACATCTTGTTCTTCTTGGCGTAGGCCCACTCGACGTAGCCGATGCCGCCCTTGATGCGCTGCACGTTGGCGGCCACGCCCTCGTTGCCCTTCCCGCCCACGCCAACGGCCCACTTGACGGTGGTGCCGGCGCCGACTTTCGTCTTCCATTCCGGGCTCGACTTCGACAGGAAATCGGTCCACAGGAACGAGGTGCCCGAGCTGTCGGCGCGGCGCACGACGGTGATGTCGGCGTCCGGCAGTTTGACGCCCGGGTTCAGCGCGGCGATCTGCGGCGCATTCCACTTGAGAATCTTGCCCATGTAGATGTCAGCGATGACGGCGCCACTCAGTTTCATCTGACCCGGGGCGATGCCCGCCAGGTTGACGATCGGCACGACGCCGCCCATCACGGCCGGGAACTGGAAAAGGCCGGCGGCGTTGAGTTCAGCGGCTGCCAGCGGCATGTCGGACGCGCCGAAGTCGACGGTCTTGGCCTTGATCTGCTTGATGCCGGCGCCGGAACCGACCGACTGGTAATTCAGGCCATTGCCCGATGCTGCCTTGTACAGCTCGGCCCATTTGGCGTAGATCGGATAAGGGAACGTCGCGCCTGCGCCGGTGATGTTGGCGGCCTGGGCGGTTGCGGTGAATGCCGAAGCGGCGACGGCGATCGAAACGAAGAGATGCTTCATGCGCATATCTGATCCTCTGAAAATAGAACGACGGGACGATCCCGCTGACGATGAAGCGCAGTCTAGCGGGCGAATATGACAAGTTCATGACATATTCTGAAATGTGACACGAACATGACACGGCCGCAAGCATGGCATTGCAGGGGCCGGGGTGGCGCGCGGCTGGCTGCCGGCCACCCTGTTCCGCTTGCGCCAGCCTTGAAAATAGGACGCCAGCTGCTAATCTGATGGTGTCGTCACCACATGGAGGGGATGCCCGAAGGCGTTGAACAATATATGTTTGACATGATGGTCATGGGGATTCTTGGAGGGCTGGCAGCGCTGGTCGCGTTCGAGATCTACCAGGAAGTACGTGGCAGTTCCAGGCACCTTGAAGACCGCTATCACGAATAGCGACAAACCCGCTCAGCGGGTCAGCAGCGAGCGGCGAGGCCTCACGGCACTCGCCGCTTGTCATATACAGGGCCAGGATCAGCGCAGGAAGCGCGCCAGCGCGGTCACGCCTGCCAGGTCCAGGCTCTGGAACTTGAACCCCACTTTGTAATCGCCACCGCTGAAAATGCAGTGCAGCGCTTTTGCATGCGTGTCGATCGTGGTGAAGCGACCGTCGATCATCAGGTCGAAACGCAGTTGCCCGGACAGCCCGACCGGCACCGGATCGGGGATATTGACACTGATGCCGTTGGCGCTGACATCGACACTCTTGCCGCTGAACGGTGGCCGGCCGTCGATCGCCAGCAAGACTTTGGTGCGCAGTACTTTGCGCGGGGATTGCCTCTGCTCTTGTAACACGTGTTTCCCATGATGCCTGATAAGAGACACTATTATAAGAACAACCCGGCTATCCGGCACGCCATTGTTGAGCTGTGCCGGATTGCCGGTAGTCAGCGCGCTTAGTCGAGTTCGCGCAGTTTGTTGAATGCTTCTTCGATGCGCTCGACAGCGATGATCGTCATGCCCTCGATTTTCTGCTTCGGCGCATTGGCTTTCGGGATCACCGCAATCGAAAAGCCCAGCTTGGCCGCTTCGCGCAGGCGTTCCTGACCACGCGGCGCCGGGCGGATTTCGCCCGCCAGGCCTACTTCGCCGAATACCACGAGCCCGCGCGGCAACGGTTTGCTGCGCATCGATGAATTGATCGCCAGCAGCACGGCCAGGTCGGCCGCCGGTTCGGTGATCTTCACGCCGCCGACCGCATTGATGAACACGTCCTGGTCGAATGCGGCAATGCCGGCGTGGCGGTGCAGCACCGCCAGCAGCATCGCCAGGCGGTTCTGCTCGAGGCCGACCGACAGGCGGCGCGCATTGGGCAGGTGGCTCGTGTCGACCAGCGCCTGGATCTCGACCAGCAGCGGACGGGTGCCCTCCTGCGTGACCATGACGCATGAGCCCGGCACGGGCGTGTCGTGCTGCGACAGGAACAGCGCGGACGGGTTCGACACGCCCTTCAGGCCCTTCTCGGTCATTGCGAACACGCCCAGCTCGTTGACGGCGCCGAAGCGGTTCTTGATCGCCCGCACCAGGCGGAAGCTCGACTGCGTATCGCCCTCGAAATACAGGACGGTGTCGACGATGTGTTCGAGCACGCGCGGACCGGCCAGCGCGCCCTCTTTCGTCACGTGACCGACCAGGATGATCGTCACGCCGGTCTGCTTGGCCACGCGCGTCAGTTGCGCCGCGCATTCGCGCACCTGTGCCACCGAGCCGGGGGCCGACGTCAGCGCATCGGAATACACGGTCTGGATCGAGTCGATCACCGCCACTTCGGGCTTCAGGTCGGCGATGGTGCCGAGGATTTTCTCGAGCTGGATCTCGGCCTGCAATTTGAGGTCTTGCGCGTCGACCGCGAGCCGGCGCGCACGCAGCGCGATCTGGGCGCCGGATTCCTCACCGCTGACATATAACGTGGAGCGTGTTTTGGACAGGCTGGCCAGCGCCTGCAGCAGCAATGTGGACTTGCCGATGCCCGGGTCGCCGCCAATGAGCACGACGCCGCCCGCCACCAGGCCGCCGCCCAGCACGCGGTCGAATTCCTCGATGCCGGTGCCAAAGCGCGGCACGTCGATCGCCTCGATATCGGCCAGCGACAGCACCGGCGCGGTCTGCGCCAGTGCGCGGTGCGGGGTTTGGGACATGCGGTTCACGCCGGGCGCCTCGACGACGGTTTCGACCATCGTGTTCCAGGCCTTGCAGTCGGCGCACTGCCCCATCCAGCGGGTGGCGATCGCGCCACATTCGGAGCAGGTGTAATTGGTTTTTGCTTTTGCCATGTTCTCTATCGGTTATCCATCGGTGCCAAGGCGGCCTTCGACAATGCGCACACGCGGCGCGACGGCGCACATCAGCTCGTAGCCGATCGTGCCGGCGGCGTGCGCCACGTCGTCGATCGGCAGACCATCGCCCCACAGCGTGACCTTGCTGCCGATGCGCGCATTGGGCACCGGCGAAAGGTCGACCGTCATCATGTCCATCGAGACGCGGCCGATCAGCCCGGTGCGCACGCCATCGACGATCACCGGCGTGCCGTGCGGTGCGCTGCGCGGGTAGCCATCGGCATAGCCGCAGGCGACGACGCCGATCGTCATCGGGCCGTCGGCCACGAAGCGGCTGCCGTAACCGACCGTGTCGCCGCGCTCGATGTGCTGGATGCCGATGATTTCCGAGCGCAGCGTCATGGTCGGGCGCAGGCCGAAATCGCCCGCGCTGCGCCCGCCCGGCGTGCCGCCGTACAGCATGATGCCAGGGCGGACCCAGTCGTTCTGCAGGTGCTCACTGATCATGGCCTGATGCAGCACGCCGCCCGAATTGGACAGGCTGCGCTCGCCGGGCAGGTCGCCGGCGCCAATCTGGAAGCGGCGCACCTGCTCGGCGATGGTCAGGAGCGGGTGTTCGAGTTCGTCGGCGTTGGCGAAGTGCGTCATGTGCGTGATGTTGCGCACGTCGGGGATGGCGCGCAGCCGCTTGTAGGCGGCCGCGTACTCGTCCGGGCGCAGGCCCAGGCGGTTCATGCCCGTGTTCATTTTCAGGTAGACGTCGATCGGCCGGTAAAGCTGGGTGTATTCGAGCAGCTTGATCTGTTCGACCGAGTGCACGGCCGTGACGATATTGTGTTCGGCCAGCAGGGGCACGTCGGCTGCTTCGAAGAATCCCTCTAATAACAGGATCGGCTTGATCCAGCCAAGTTCGCGCAGGCGGATGGCGTTTTCGAGCTCGATCAGGGCCAGGCCATCGGCCGTGGCGAAGCCGTGCATGGCGCGTTCCAGGCCGTGGCCGTAGGCATCGGCTTTGACCACCGCCCAGATCTTCGCCATAGGCGCGCAGGTGCGGGCCTGCGACAGATTGTGCTGCATCGAGTCGGGGTGGATAGTGGCAAAGAGTGGGCGCGGCATGGTCGGCGATCGGGATGAAACCGGTACGAAAAGTTGGAGTGGCTATTCTACCGGAGCAGGCCCGGGGGCGTTGCCGGGGCAGTCACGGTGCATCGTATAGGCTTCGCCACGCCAGCCATTCATGGTATAAAGCAACCCGGACCGAACTTTAGAATTTTAGAATGAACCGTGGTTTTTATACCATCATGGCGGCGCAGTTTTTCTCGTCGCTGGCAGATAACGCGCTCCTGTTTGTCGCGATCAGCCTGCTCGTCGCAATGGACGCCCCGGCATCGCTCACTCCGCTGCTGAAGCTGTCGTTCGTCCTGTTCTATGTGTTGCTGGCCGCCTTCGTCGGCGCCTTCGCCGATGCGCTCAACAAGGGCCGCGTGATGTTCATCGCGAACATCATCAAGGTGTTCGGCTGCGCGCTGATGTTCTTCACGGTGCACCCACTGATTTCATACGCCGTCGTCGGCTTTGGCGCGGCCGTGTATTCGCCTGCTAAGTACGGCATCCTGACCGAGCTGCTGCCGCCGGAAAAGCTGGTGCCGGCCAATGGCTGGATCGAGGGCCTGACGGTGATGTCGATCATTCTTGGCACGGTGCTGGGCGGCACGCTGGTCAGCCCGCGCGGCTCGGGCTTCCTGCTCTCGTTCGACCTGCTGCCGCGCCTTGGCATCGACACGCCGGCCGAGGCGGCGATGGCCGTCGTCGTCGCCATCTATATCCTGGCCGCCATCTTCAACCTGCGCATCCCCGACACCGGCGCGCGCTACGAGCACCAGGAACGCAATCCGATCAAGCTCATCACTGACTTCGCCAATTGCTCGGCCACGCTGTGGCGTGACAAGCTGGGCCAGATTTCGCTGGCGGTCACGACCCTGTTCTGGGGCGCTGGTGCGACGCTGCAATTCATCGTGCTCAAGTGGGCTGAAGCATCGCTCGGCTTGCCGCTGGACCAGGCGACGAACCTGATCGGCGTGGTCGCGATCGGCGTCGCACTGGGCGCCGCGATGGCCGCCCGCATGATCCCGCTGCGCAAGTCGCTCACCGTGATCCCGATGGGCATCATCATGGGCCTGGTGGTGACGAGCATGGTATTCGTGAAATCGGTCACGCTGGCCTACCCGCTGCTGGCCTTCATCGGCTTCCTGTCGGGCTTCTTCGTGGTCCCGATGAACGCGCTGCTGCAGCACCGCGGCCACGTCCTGATGAGCGCCGGCCACTCGATCGCGGTGCAGAACTTCAACGAGAACCTGTCGATCCTGACGATGCTCGCCGCCTACGCCGTGATGATCACGCTGAACCTCGACCTGAACATCATCATCGTCATCTTCGGCCTGTCCGTCGCCGGCATCATGCTCCTGATCCAGCGCCGCCACCTGCTGAACCAGCGCGAACACGACTCCCTCGGCCTGATCGGCGAAGGCAAACACTAAAACTAGGGTCAGTGTCGAATTGTTTGACAACGTTTCGCCTGACCTCTTTCCCTGAAGCTTCCCCTGCTCAACATATGCAGCGGGCAATAGCTCAGGATGGGCACTCTGTCCCCACTTATCTCGCTTTCGCGAGAAATTGTCCAACAATTCGACTCTGACCCTAATTGTTTGGCAGGCCCAAACTTGCCGAGCAATAAGCTTTTGTCAGCGATTTCCGAAGCGATTCAGTCATCGGCTTAATCTGATGCTGGCGGTCAAGCTAAACGAATCCTGCAAGCAAAAAAACAATTAGGGTCAGAGTCGAATTGTTTGACAACTTTGAGGAATTGCCCATTAAATCTACTCTGACCCTACTTTGTTTGGCGGGCTCATCGGCGGGGTTCGAGGCAGGGTCGGGGGCTATTTATTGGGCAATTCGGAAAATTGCTCAATAAATCGACTCTGACCCTCATTGTGGTGAGGGGTGGGTGGTTTGGGCGCGGGTGCGCCAGTCGTTGGGGACGATGAAGCCGCGGTCGGCTTCTTCCAGTGCATTGTCTTGTGGGCGGACTCTTGCGATCAGCGTTGGGGTGTTTGAGGTGGCGAAGCGGTCGGTCAGTTCGGCTGCCAGTTGTGCGCGGGTCATTGTCCAAGTCGGTGAAGCGGTGCGCAGTGGCGCCAGCCATTCGAGTTTGGGCAGGATCACGTAGGTGTCGTCGGGCAGATTGGCCAGCTCGCTCAGTGCGCACCAGAAGCCGCGGCAATGGCCTTGGGTGATGCCTTGCATTGCCGGCCAGCTGCCGGCGGGGTAGAACAGCCAGCCTTTGACCAGAGCGCCGGCTTTGTTGACGGGGCGCGGCAGTTGCGCCTGCGCCGCCGGGTGCTGGCCCAGCGCCAGTTGGCGCTCGAAGATCTTGCGCATCTTCAGGCCCAGCGTGTCGGCCAGGTTGGGGCCGACCAATGTGTCGAGGCCCCCTGCTCTGCCTTCGCCCTGCAGATAGAATTTTGTCGCGAACTCGATGTGCTCCAGCGCATCCGGACCATTCTCGAGCAAAAAATCGAATTCGCCCACCGTGTCGTTGCGATTGGCGCGAATTTGCAGACCATGCGCGACCAGCCGCCCCTGCTGCGCGAAGTAGAACGCCATCAGCTTTTCGGCATACAGCCCCAGTCGCGTGTACGGTTTTTCGCCGAGCGCGGCTTTCAGGGCCGATGGGTCGGCATCCACCTGCGCCAGCCAGGTGGCGACGTCGTCCGTGACAGGGCCCAGCGTGGCCACGCGCCCGGCCCATGCCGGTGCGGTGCCATCGAGCAGATCCGGCGAGTCGAGCAGCCAGGCCAGCGCACGCACCGGCGGATGCGTCAGGTACCGCCAGCGCGCGTGGAACGCGGCCTGATAACTAGGCGCGGGGTGCAAGCGAACGCGCCCGGCACAGGTCCGCCCAGGCGAGCGCCTTGTCGGCGCCGCGCAACAGCAATTCGCCCGGATGCAGCGTGGCGACCAGCGGCACCTCATTCAGCGCATGCACCTGACCGCGCACGCCGGCCAGCGGCTCGTTCAGCGCGCGGCCCAGCAGGCCATTGGCGGCGACCTGGCCCATCGTCAGCACGGTCGTTGCGCCCGTCAGCGCCAGCTCGCGCTCCAGGAATGGCCGGCACGCCGTGATTTCCTCAGGCGTCGGCGCGCGCTCGCCGCCCCTGGCGTTGACCGGGCGGCACTTCACCAGCGGCGTGACATAGGCATCGCGCTCGCGCGACAGGCCGACCGCGTGCAGCATATTGCCCAGCAGCTTGCCCGGATCGCCTGTCAGCGGCTGGCCGGCCTGTTCGTCGAGCGCGCTCGGCGTGCCGGCGGCGATCAGCCAGCGCGCCTGGCGCGGTCCGTCGCCATACACGGGCTTGCGCCCTTCCCCGCATGCGCAGTCCTTGCAGCCGGCAATCGCCTGGCGCAAGCCCGCCCAGTCGAGCGTCGCCACGTCGGGGGCGGCCGGCGCGGCGTCACTGCCGTCGTCCCACGCAGCGTCAGTGGCGACGGGCGGCGGATTGCGATACGGCGGCGCCGACAGCGGCGTCATCCCGCGCGCAACCGGCGCTGGATCGGGCACCGGCACCGGTGCAGAAGCAGGTGCAGCAACAGGCGCAGCAGGAGCAGAGGCCGGCACCACCGCCGGCGCAGCATCGACCGCAGCACCAGCAACGCTGTCAACACCATCGTCACCCGCGGCATCCGTTGAAGGCGCAGCCGCCCGCAACTGCCACAACGGCCCGATCCCCATCTCGTTCAGGAACAGCGCATCGCGCCCGCTCACGGTCTTCATAAATCCAGCCTCATCACGATGGCATCTTCACGGCCCGCAGCGCCAGCCGGATAATAGCCCTTGCGACGCCCGATATGGACATAGCCATGGCGCCGGTACACGTCCAGCGCGCGCTCGTTCGACGGCCGCACCTCGAGCAGGATCGACGTCATGCCCTGGCTGCGCGCGCGCGCCGCGAGCACATCCAGCAAGCGCCGGCCCAGTCCCTGGCGCTGGCGATCCGCCGCCACCGCAACATCCAGCAGGTGCGCTTCGTCGAGTGCATACATCAACAGGTAGTAGCCGGCCAGCGTGCCTTTCGTATCGCGCACGGTCCAGCAGTCGTAGCCGCTGTTGAGCGAGTCGATGAAGTTCCCGCGACTCCAGGGAAACGGAAACACGCTCGTCTCCAGCGCGCACACCTCGCCCACGTCGGCCGCCGTCATCGGCGCCAGTTGCAGGCCGAGCTCTTGCAGGTCGCTCATGCGGCGGCCTTGGCAGCATTGATCACCAGGCGCTCGGCCGTGGTGAACGCGATCTTGTTGCGCAGGTAAATCGGCTGCGCCTGCGCCGCCGGCACGCCCTGCCCGGCCGCCAGCGCGTCAACGGCAAGGGGCGCCATCTCGCGCGCATGCGGCACGATGTCCATCATGGCGCCGGCAGCAAACGCCTGTCCTGCGAAGGCGTCGGCATACGCCTCGAAGCCGTTGCCGCACGCCTGCAAACCAGCCACCGCCAGCGGCGCCACGGCCTGCGGCGCGCTCAGCGTGGGCGCCACCACCTCGTGCCATGCGCCATCGAAGCGGTACTGGGCCCAATAGACTTCGCCCATGCGCGCGTCGAGCACCGCCAGCACCTCGGTCGCGCCGCAGCGCGCCCGGCAGCTTTCCGCCATCGCGGCCAGCGTCACCATCGGCAGCACCGGCAGATTGGCGCCGTACGCCAATCCCTGTGCCACGCCGCAGGCCGTGCGCACGCCGGTAAACGAGCCGGGACCGGCCCCGAAGGCAATCGCGTCGCAGTCCGCCAGCGCAATGCCGGCTTCGCGCAGCAGTTCCTGCACCATCGGCAGGATCGATTGCGAGTGGCTGCGCACGCCAGCCGTGGCACGGGAGATAACGGCGTCGTTGACCAGCAGCGCGCAAGACGCCAGCTCGGCCGAGGTTTCAATGGCAAGAATGGTAGGCATGGCGTATTTTAACCGCTTGGCCGGGCGCCATCCATGCCAGCCGGCCTTCGCTGCCACATTGCAGCGCAACACGGAGTAAAATGCGCTCCATGCATAGCCTGACCCTCGATTCCTCGACCCTCGACGCTGCCGTCGCCGCCGTCCACGACGACGCCTGGACGGTCGCCTGCCTGTGCGCCGCCTGGTGCGGCACCTGCGCGACCTATCGCGCGACGTTCGAGACCCTGGCCGCGCGCCACCCGGACAAGCACTTCATCTGGATCGACATCGAAGACCAGGCCGCCCTGGTCGGCGACCTCGACGTCGACAACTTCCCGACGCTGCTGCTGCAGCGCGGCGACACCGTGGCGTTCTTTGGCACGATGGTGCCCGATGGCGGCGTGGCGGATCGCCTGATCCAGGCCCAGGCCGAGATCGCGCCGGCCGAACTGGCGCGCCTGGCGCAATCGAGCGAAGAGCGCCGCGAATGGCAGCGCGACTGCAATCTGCGGCTGCTGCTGGGCGGCGCGGACTAGCCCTGCCCGCCCCAGCGCGCCAGAATCTCACCCGCCGCCACCGGCTTCCCATACAAATACCCCTGCGCCAGATTGCACCCATGGCGCAGCAAGAAGGCCGCCTGGTCTGCGCGCTCGACACCTTCGGCAATCACCGACAGGTTCATGCTCTTGCCAAGCTGGATGATGGCAACGGCGATGGCCTCGTCGTCCGGTCCCTGTGAGATATCCTTGATGAAGCTGCGGTCGATCTTGAGCGTCTGCACCGGCAACTGCTTCAGGTACGCCAGCGATGAATAGCCGGTGCCGAAATCGTCGATCGCCAGCCCCACGCCGATTGCATGCAGATCCTTCACGTACTGCAGCGCGTCGCCCGTGTTCATGATGATCGACTCGGTCACTTCCAGCTGCAGCCGGTGTGGCGCGAGGCCGGTCGAGTCCAGCACTTCGGTCACGATCGCCGCCATGCCGCCACGCTCGAACTGGCGCACCGACAGGTTCACGGCGATCTTCGGCATGCGCAAGCCCTGCGCTTCCCACGCCACCATCTGACGGCAGGCTTCCTGCAGCACCCACTGGCCAAGCTGGCCGATGAAGCCGGTGTCTTCGGCCAGCGGGATGAATTGTCCCGGGCCGATCTGGCCCAACTCGGCGCTCTGCCAGCGCACCAGCGCTTCCACGCCCGTCAGGCGGCCGGTGTCCATCTCGACCTGCGGCTGATACGCCAGGTAGATCTCGTTTTTGTCGATCGCGCGCCGCAGCAGGCCTTCCATGCGCAGGCGCTCGACGCCATCTCCACTCATCGACGCCGCATAGAACTGGTAGCCGTTGCGCCCGCGGGCCTTGGCCTGGTACATCGCCACGTCGGCATTGCGGATCAACATGTGCATGTCCTGCGCGTCCTGCGGATACAGGCTGATGCCCACGCTGCCGGTGACGAACAGCTCGTAGCCGGACACCATGAATGGCTGCTCGAACATCGCGATCAGCTTGGCCGCCACGCGGGTCGCGCCGGCGACGCCGCCGATATCTTCGAGCAGCACGATGAATTCGTCGCCACCCAGGCGCGCTAGCGTGTCGCCTTCGCGCAGGCACCGGGCCAGCGCGCAGGCGGCCTGCTTGAGCAGTTCGTCGCCGACGTGGTGCCCCAGCGTGTCGTTGACGTTCTTGAAGCGATCGAGGTCGATGAACAGCACCGCGAGCTGCTGACCGTCGCGCTGCGCGCGCGTCATCGCGTGGCGCAGGCGGTCGTGGTACAGCAAGCGGTTGGGCAGCGCGGTCAGGGGATCGTGGTGCGCCAGGTGATCGAGCTGGTTCTGCGATTCACGCGCGCGCGTGATGTCGCTGAACACCGACACATAGTGCGTGATCGCGCCAGCGTCGCCCCGCACTGCGGTGACGGTCAGCGACTCCAGATACGCTTCGCCATCCCGGCGCGTGTCCCAGATCTCGCCGCGCCAGAAGCCCGTCTCGTCCAGCTCGCGCCACAGCTTGTGATAGAAGGCGTCGTCCTGGAGCCGGCCACGCATCATGCTCGACTCGCGCCCCACTGCCTCTTCCTCGCTGTAGCCGGTGATGCAGGTGAAGGCCGGATTGACGGCGACGATCCGGCCCGACACGTCCAGCACCATCACGCCATCGGCAATGTGTTCGAGGACCGTGGCCGACAGGCGCAGCTTTTCTGCGGCCAGCTTGCGCTCGGTGATGTCGGCGAACACCCAGATGCTGCCTTCGTCCGGGTACGCCGGGTCGAGCGCCGAACCGCTCACCAGGCACCAGAACA
>Ga0308160_10006512_pt1 | contig 11866 bp, 12 predicted proteins | sample PhyFR1_FD_201036 | JGI IMG/M metagenome (GOLD analysis project Ga0308160, IMG submission 201036) | Phyllosphere microbial communities from UC Gill Tract Community Farm, Albany, California, United States - DLSLF.R1 | ecosystem: Host-associated > Plants > Phyllosphere > Unclassified | place: USA... | reverse complement strand
CGAGTCGGGTTTCGTTCCATACGTCATGCGTCGATACCTCTTCACCGTCCTCCTTCCGCGAGGACGATCCGCAGCAACCTTGGCCGACATCCTCTCCTCCACCTCCTGCGCAACCTCTGCCCTTGCGGTCTCGACAGTTGTCTTCGGCCGCAACCTCGTCAAGCCAAGCATTTTGTACGACTCTTGCTGCTGTTTCCAAGACTGGACCTGCTGTCGCCGTCTCAACCTTTCCATCCCCACCTTGCGTTCTTCCTTGCTGCTCAACATCATGGCCGATGCCGCAACCCTTTTCCTCAATCCCCAACGGCCCTTGAACTTCGCGACCCGGTCCATCCTCCTCGCCTCGTTGTGTCGTAGCACGAGCTTCCACTTCCGGTTGTCGAGCCCAATCCACCGTTTCAGCGCTCCGCCTTGGTCAGATCCGCTTGGCATACCCGGCTGCTTTCGGCGGAGAGAGCGCTGTTTTGCGCGCGTCCGTTTTTGCTCGACGGCGGCCAGCTGCGCACGAGTAGAAACTTTCATTGGGAAAGCGTTGTTGTCTTCAGCTCGCATCCGTTTCAAGACTCGCACATCCGCCAGGCGCAGGCGGACAACCCTGATGCGATACCGGATGCGATTTCTCCTGCGCGCGGAATAGGCAGGGTTACTTGCCAGCCGTTTGTGCGATTTGCGCAGTGACTCTTGGAATCGGATCAATTCGGTTTCACTCGTACTCCTCTCGGAAGGTCGCCTGCCTTTATGACGTGCTCGCCATTCCGCCAGCATCTCAGCAGTTCGAGGGAAATTGGTGTTCAATTGATCCAAGACCGTTGCGGGGTGTTCGACGGTCTTGACACCTCCTCTGCTTTGGATATGGACACCAAAGCCGGGCAGGAAGATCGTGCCTTTCCCGCTGGCTCTGGCGGCCACACGCGGTTTGTCGCTCTGGGACAGGCGCAGGCGATGCGCGATCAACTGGTGTAGTTGTGTCTGCACGATATTAAGCGTCTCGCGAAGAGCATTCGAAGGCCGCCAAGCAGAATCGCCAGGTCGCCATGTCTCTAAGAGTTGGCGAGTGATCTCGACCGGGTCGTGGTCCTCCCACTGGCCAATCGACGAATCATTGGCGTGGAACAATGACCGACTTGATGGACGCAGATCGGATGGTTTGGGAGGAGCATTGGCCGCGCCGGCAACTTCCGATGCGGACATGGGTACCGTGTCAATGGACTGCTTCAAAAGGTCTCTGGCCCTGGTGATCGAGTTCCGCCTGTCCTCTCGGCTCGCGTCCATGTCTCCTTCGGCTTGCAAGAGCGGCTCCTTGCCCGTGAAAGATGCCGTGGACGGCCGCAAGGGTCTGACAGAACTCGATGTCGGCTTCGATGCGTCGGCGCGACTCAGTACCTCGTCGTGACGGGGCAGCAAAATATGCTCCACGATCCAGAATGCCGCATTAACGTTCCCGCTCCGCGCGAGGGCCTTCGCATACGTGTTGTAGCACTCCGAGTCGAGCCCAAATCCAGCTTTGACGACCGATTTCCAGGTGTCGACGATACTCCTGTAAAGGCCCTTGGTCGCCAGTGTCTCCAGTATGATGCAAAGTGGTCGAACCAGCGTATTGGGCTTCTGAGCAGATTCGTCGACACCGGTCGAGTTGAGATGTCGGGTAGCGTTGGCGAATATTTCCTTCCATTGCGCGAGGGCCGGGGAGACTTGGCCGGCTCGCCTGTGCGCCTGCATGAGCATGGTGCGTAGCTCCATACTCGGCTCGGCCTGTTGCGCGATCAGGTTGTAGTACATTTTGACCTTGCCAATGCGGCCAAGTTTACTAGACGCGTTGAGAAGGCCTCCAAACAACTTAACAGGGATCAGGCGAGCCTGGTCGCCTTTTTCTGGCAGCTTGTGCTGTTGCGCTCGATCCCAGATCGATATGGCGAATTGGTGTGCATGTTCGGCCATTGAATGAGAAACCTTGCCCTGAAGATAGTGGTTGACGATCATGGCGTAGGTGACGCTGCTTGGGGCGATATCTCGAGCGATCATCTCGTCGTAGGTCTTCTTCGCCATTTCTCGCTTGCCCGTCCGCAAGTAGCCGTGCATGAGAGTGGTGAAGATATATCGGTTCGCGTCTGGCGCTCCAACGATGTACCGGGCACGGCGGTCCATCTCTTTCAGCAAGAGCCGTCCCAGATCCGGGCGACCGGCATCGCAGGCGGATAAAATGATAAGATGCCATTGTTCGACAGTTGGTGAACGGATCTGACGGAAGAATCCGATGACAAAGTCGAACGGGACGGCAAGGTACACGAATGACTTCTGTATCGCTGTAATGACGCTCGGGTCCGTCTTGATCTCTGGTGGATACGAAGACCAGCGGCGCGCGACGGTCGCCCAGTCTTGCACCTTGATGCCGGCTTCCAGGACCCGGCCGCAAAATGGTCCGTCCAGAGTCATGCCACTCTCGACAGCGGCTTGAACAATCATGTCGACGCTCTTCATGTCGCCCTGCCCTTCGAATAACCCAACGAGCGCCCGAAAAGTGTCCATATCAGGTCGGCCGTAACCTTCGTCAAGGAAGGCATCAAACAGTGCTAAGGCTTGGGTCACTTTGCCACGTACAGCGTAGAAGTTGAGTAGAAAGTTGAGGTGAGGAGTGCTGGATGTGGCTAATGTCGCGATGGTGTTGATGATTCTGTCGGCGCTTGCCATGTCCTTGGCGGCAATATTGACTTCCAGCAATAGTCGAAGCGATCTGATATCACGCATAAACGAGTCTCCAAAGGCAGCTCGCAGCGCCCCTACTGTCGACGCGCACTCTCCCCGTGTCGCGTGATGGAACGCCAGAGCCTCCTTGTCTCTGTCGGATGCCGGATGGTGCTTGAGAATCTGATCCTGGACGTCTGCAGCGTCCGCTACATACCCGTTCTCGAGTAGCAGATACATCATGCGCCGGAGAGCCGTGTGCGAGAGATCCTCCTGCGCTTTGACCAGTCGCGTGTAGCACTCCAGGACGAGCATCGATCGACCTAGAGCGGTGTATTGCGAGCACAGATCCGCTACGTGGTGAGGTGAGATCCAAAAGCCGTGATAGAACAATTGCCGTAGAACACCCATAGCTTCATCGCAGCGTCCGGAGCTCTGAGTCATGGTGATGAAGACGATCGCACCCATCGCTCGAGTTTTGTTTGAATAGCGAAACCGAGGGCTTTCGATTTCGAGCCTACTGTCGTCCATGATATCGGTCTCCCCGCTGCTCCGCCGTTTTTCCTTCTGCGGTCCTCGTTCCTTTTCCAAGACCGACTGCGTCCACTTGTCTGCTCGTCCTATCCGCCCGATGGCTCGAAACAACACATCTCGTAGGTCGGGCCGGATAGACTGTTTACTGGTTTCGTGGGTGAGTAGACTGAGCAGGATGTCGCTTCGTTGGTACACGACATCGATAAAGTCATCGGTCCGCAAGTTCTCCTCCAGCAACAAGCTGTATCGTGCCAGACACTCGACGTCGACTTGATGAAATCCGCGCTGTAGCGATCGTTCCTTTAAAGCTCGACTTAGTCCAGATTTCGCTCCTACCCAATCTCCCAAGTGGGCAAGAACTAGAGTTTGCAGCGTATTCTCCAATGCTGAGGGAACTGTTGAGGCTGCTGTCAATCTCCGGCTCTCGGCAGACTTGGCGAGTAAGACCCGAGCGATTTGTTGACATTCCGAATAGTCGTTGGCGGAAAGACGGTCACCGCCTTGCAAAAGAGCGTAGGCGATAATCAGATGGGCAACGGGCGATAATTGCGATTCGAACCGTTCGGATTTCCTCTTAATCGCCAGGTCCATCATATCCGACACCTTCCCCGCGAGCCACAGCCACTGCGCTCTCGTCGCTCCCTGCCACCATAGCGCTAAAAGCTGTCGCAGGGACTCTATCGTGGCTATCTCTAAAGGGTCGACGAGGTGTTCCATGACTTCGGCAGCATTCCGGAAGCGCTGCTCTGAGAGCATAGTCGACATCCGTGTCGGGGCGGCCGGTTCCTCTATCCGCCCTTCTTTTGATGGAAACCGATGCCGTAGTATTGTATTGCCTGAGCGCTCAATTGAAGCGACGAGTCGTGGCGACGGGCGATCCGGGTTCGGATCTACGTTCAGCGGATAGGACGTCATCGAGCTCACCTTTGGGCTGCTTCAGCCATGCAGCTGAACCTGCGCGCGCCGGGTCTTCGACCTCGACCGCCGCGTCTTCCCAAGCATGATCTGCCTCCTTCAGCTGAGCCGATCCGTACGCGCGGACGCTCGTTTGCTGTCATGAGCCCGACCCAAGATGCCTCCACCAACCTTTACGTTGATCGGAGATCGCTCGAGACTGGGCGCGTATTGCGTGTGTACGAGCCTCAAGACGTGCAGCACTGTCGATCGGGGTATAGCTGAGCTAGCCCTACTGGCGATCGAGGCCATGCAGCCCGCCATGAGTAAGAATTGTGCTGATCGATGTTGAGACGAGGTGTAGAGCAGTAAAGCAAGTTTCGAAATCGTCATGACAGAGGTGGCAACGTAAAGGTAAAATAATTCCGCTCCCGATCGCCCACTACAACTTCCTACCGATGCCCACTGGCCAACACCTTGACGTTCTCGCTGTTGTCCTTCTCTAGCGTGTTCAGCTTGTCGACATTCTTGCCCATCTTCTCGAGAAGCCACCTAGCCCGGTCCTTGATCGCAGACATCTTGCCCAAACCCAAAAATCCGCCCTCCACACCCAGAGCCTCTCCACCGCCATTCGTCGTGATCTCCTTGAGCTTCTGTAACTCTTCCTCGCACTTTTGTATCTCGCCCTCGGTCTTGACAATCACCGCGTTATTGTACTCGATCTGCGAGGTCGCACGGAAGACCGGATCTGTTGTCAGTGCCATCAGCGGCTGGACTTACCGTCAACGAGAGCTTTAAAGGCGTGTCGGAAGACCGGCTTGCCGGGCTTGACCATTGAAGCACGTCCCTCGTGATATGATACCGAAATGAGATCGTGTTCCTCGAGCGATTTCAAGCTCTGCTCTGCGCCTTTGAAAGGGAAATCTTGTAATAGCTTGGCATATGACAGCTATCGTCAGCTCCTGCGGCTGACGCGACTCACCTCTTTGCCCTTGGCAAGCTCTGATACCATCTTCCAGGCTTGGGCCCTGGTCCATGGTAGCGTCTTCGCATCCTCGCTATCATCTCCGAAAGCCAGCTTGCGCAACTCGACCACAGTTCGCACGACGATATCGTCGACGGCGTCCGGTATCGAGCTACCCATTCGGACCTTGTAAACGAGCGTTTCGAGATCGACCATACGACCACCCAGCTTAGATACTTGGGTTCGGTCTTCCTGCGATAGTGTCTCTCGGTATTGCTCGCCGACTCCTGCTAGTTTTGTCTTGACATACAGGAGGGAGTTCGGCTCGTCGGCGTCGGCCAGACTGACTGTGTTGAGTGGTTTCGACGGCAAGGCTTTGGTGAGTGCCTTGGTTGCCGTGGCGCCTTCTGTGACGACAATCACATGTGCAACCTTGTTCTCGACGAGACCAGCTCCCCATTCGGACAGCACGGTCCACAAGTCACCTCGAGCGGACTTCTGGGCGAAGTTTTTCAAGACAACGATTGGAAGTGTCTTGATGGCCTCGCTGTCTTCGTCTAGCGGGCGAATCTTCTCTGCCGGTACGATAGGTAGTGAAGAGGGGCTGGGGGGTGCTCCTTCCCCTTGGATCGGCGCAATATCGTCGATGAGCGGGATTTTCGCTGACAGGTCTTTCTCGGTGGTTGGCTCATCTCCAAGCCCGACTTCACTCATGAGGCCATTCCCAGCGATACAATCGAGGCGACCGTCGTGCCATCCTCCTCGAGCAATCAGCTCACGTCTTTCAGCCTTCGCGGCCTGCATGACGATTCGGTTTTTCTCCCGCTCCTGTTTTCTTTTGTGATCCTCTTGAGCATTGTGCGAGACATCCTTGAGCGCTCCACCAACGACTTCAAGGATGGCTCGGAGCTGCTGATCGACGGGAGTCGAAAAGCCGGCTATTGTCAGAAGGGTTGTCATCAAGGCCCACCTTTCTGACCAATCAGACCCATGGACGCAAGATCGATGAGACCGTTCAAGGAAGACAGGAAGGAGAATACGGGGTAATACCCTAGCGTCAGACCGCACACATTTGGCAACGCACCAGTCTGCTGTGCCAGCGCATCGACCAAGCCCGGATCTGTTTTCGCTTTGGCGATCTCGGCACAGTCAATCACCAGTGACGGCCTGTCGTCAGCCTGATACGGCAGTGCGACTCACTTGGATTGGTCCTTGAGCACTCTCGTCACAAGAGACACCTTGCCCGAGCCTGGCGGTCCTTGTACAGTGATGAAACTACCCGGGAACTCTGCCAGCCATCGCTCAACGTTCTTCTCCGCTTCTTGTCGATCCTTCCATGCGCCTTCTCCGACTGTTCCGTCCGAATCAGCTGGCGAAGTGGATGATTGGAAGAATGAGAAGGAAGATGAGAATTTGGAGCGGATAGCTGTTATCAGCGATATTTGGTATCTGACCCACCTTGAATTATCGGATATTGGTCGATATCCCAAACGCCCTCAAGCTGAGATCGGACGAAGAAAGCTCGGATCGGGTCGAAGAACTGCCGTTAGCGAGGTCTGGCGTCGGAGACTTACGGTGTAACTCAGTGTGCCGATAAGAAAGGCTACGATGGGAATCACCAGTCTTGGATGTGCGCTCATCCAGTCTCTGATCGCATGGGCTTTGAGCGGGCGTTCGTAATACAGCCGAAGTCGACTTAGGGTCATCGGCGTGGAAGGAGTCTGGCCAGACACTCGTAAAGTAAAGTCGCCAGTGTTGGTAGGCGTAGATAGCCCGTGTAGCTGCGGTCAGCGGGGATACCATTCGATCTTTAAGCTTACACAGTTGATTGCGGTGGTCGCTGGCGAGATTTTCGAGAAGCCTACACTGGCAAAGCGTAATGAGCCAGCGGGCACCGGAGTTGGTGGAGTTATATCTGCCACCCTTCCGTACGGCTTTCATCAGCTCGACACTCAGAGGGGTTCGTATAACGGCTCACCCTGAACAGCGTATAGAGCATCTCCTGCGACACGTCCGGACCGTCAAATTCCACGCGCAAGCGGCTCGAAGGGAAGCGGTTCATGTCTTCCGTCCATTGTTTCCCCTTGACCACCCAGACTCTTCCTCCTCCAGCCATCCATCTCAGTCCCTGAGACTTGTTGGCATCTTCCGTCTCCAAGACATCTCTGCCCGGGAACTTCTGATGCCCTACCGCCGTGCGGAGTCCTTTCTGAACCCACCACTGTCCCAGCCAGTTCGGGAAACCGCCATGCCTCTCTGCGGCTTGGTGGATCTGCGGCAGGAACAGGCGCCCAGGGGATGTCGGATTGACGATAACTTCGGGTGCCGTTGCTGTCACGGCTTCCTCTTCCTGAGCCTGTATAGGCGGGACGTAAGAGAAGTGCATGAACACCCCTCCATCTTTCCGTGCGATTTCCCACGACTCTATGCGGAAGTCATGGCCTGAGATCTCAGCCCCGATCTCTCGCAGCCGGTCCATCAGAGAGTCTTCGCGGATGATAGCCCATGATGGTCGCGGATCCCAATAGGCGAGCTTGACCGGGAAAACGTTGGATATGTAGAACGAGGCGGTGGTGCGATCATCGGAGACGGATGTGGCTAGTCGCCTCACGAGCTTCAGAGGCCGTAGTGGCGGGTACAAACGTAGAGGTATACGAGTGCGGGAGAGCATGTTGAAGGTAGGGTACGAAGGAAGTCTGTTATTGCTGGTTGGGCGGCAACAAGCAATACGTCATGCGGTCATCTCCGCGGTTAGCTATTCCTCCTACCCGCACTATGACAAAATGAGTGCAACGACCTCGACACCGCTGGTCCTCACGATACAGGCTATAATGACGAGAGGGATGTGGATGTGGAAATGTCATCAAACTCCGCTACATAGTATGTGAGCGGCGACCCCTGGTCCGACAGCAGTCTCCCTAGTCCATGTCCGCTGCGTCGAATGTGACCTTCTCCTCGCCCTGGACCTATGCTTGCTCTCAGCGTACTTCTAACGGTATCCCAGAGAATCACTCGGCGTAAACGCTGAGAATCATCTGCTCAGCGATATCGCGACTGACTGCGGTCGTCTTTGTTCTTCAACCAAGGTATCACACTACCCTGTGAATGCCCGTTTTTTTCCCTTCATCGCTCTACCGAAAGGGAAAGCCGCCCTGCGCCTGCAGATCAGAAACATTCGACAGCGTACCTACCTCTCCCGGGCCGAATTGAAACCAAAAGTCCTGCAAATCTAGGGGTTCGAGATTCCCTAGCGTCCCAAGATCCGCGTTCCAATCGTTGAAGTCCTGGGTGATAGGAGGCAGAATGGCCCCGCTTGATCCCTGAGGCAGATTGGCTGGGTATAAAGTGTTCTGTGTCTGATCCACAGTGTCTGGAAATGTCCATAGCTCCGGATCAAGAGGGATTGGCGGAGCGGACCAGACTTCGGCAGGATCCTCATGGTTTGAAGCGGGCGACGAAGTGACTGTTTGTGCTCGTGATGGCACGGTAGTCTGCATCAGCACAGTCAATCCCAAGTACACACTTCCATGCCAGACAGCTTCTTCCTCAGATGCGCAAGCTGTCTCCCGTAACGCACGGCTGGATGATCTTTGTCTGTCGATGCAGCCGCCATGCAGCCGCTCAACCGGTCGATCAGCATGAAAGTCCTGTTATCAGCCCACCCAACCATGAGTGCCCACCCAGCATGCGCGGTCGGGGACATGGCGCCGGAGTAGATCGCCTTCAGCAAGATAATAGCCGCATAGGTGAACCAAAGGATGTATCGGCTTGGCAAGAATGGAAGCGTGCCACCTGGAGCCATCTTATCAACGCAGATCCGAAGTAATTGACGAGCGGCGCCACACGCGCGGAAAATATACCTTTCATTAGCACAACACAGCTTGCCAACATCGTCCACAACGGACCTCGCATCAGAGCTTGCTGCGGCTCCTCTAGGGAACAGGTCCAGCCGTTCCTCTCGCGGGCGGTTTGTGTCGTGAGTACGCGTTTTGGCACGTTCCACATGCGCTTGCTTTCGTCAGTCGAGAACGACTGCGACTCACGAATGAAAAGGCGCAGACGTATAACTCGGTGTAGAGGTACATGGCCCACAACGCCTCTCTAAGCGGAAATTCTGCCCATTTCCGGTGCTCCCACACAATCTTAAAGCCATCCAACGATATGACTAGCTCGTCCAGATACTTGAAATATTCGCCCTGCCTGGGGTCAGTCCAGTATGGCGGGATTGACTTGCAGAACGATATATCTAGTCCGCGCTTCGCTGGAGTATAGGCACGATTGAGCATTCGTCATCAATTGCGTCAGTTCGACGTAGGCCTGTACGAGCGAGGCGTAGTCTTCCTGAGGCTCGTCTCCTTCCGCTCGAGCTTGACAAAGGGAAGGGAAGTTGACCCTTCCAGCTGATGGGCCGATTTGCGTCGCAGACGGCAAGCCCTCGAAGCATACAGATGGTCCTCTGGACCAAAAGGCCATACCGAGACGGAGCGACACATGTCGGTCAAATAGGTAGCAGTCTGGATCAGTGAGTCAACAAGCAAGACCCACATGTCCAGGCAAGTCTCGCTCGCTCGACCTCTTTTGTCGTCAGCGAGCTTGTCGAAGAATCGGTAGCAAGCTGAAGTCAGCGGTTGGTGTTGATATCCAAGTACTTTTTCCATGCCCAGTGCAGAGGCAGACCGTATGGCAGCTCCGACAAGCATCCAAGCCTGCCTATTCTCTGTGCCGTGAACCTCGACATTTCCCGACGAGTTCCGAGGCAAGTTCTCAGCGACCAGCAAGAGCCCCTCGACGAGTCCGATGGTCGCTGGAGCTCCGTGACACTGCGTCTGCAGTAACATGTGCTATCATCAGCTTTAGTCAAACGGGCGGCGTACCGTGAACTCTTCCCACGACCTATCGTGTACGTTGCGGAGATTACGGTCATTCCGGCTGGAAACGACTACTATGGCAGTCATCAGGTGAGGCTCGCGATGCGCAAAATCCGTCAGCTGCTGCCGTGTTCGAGGGATATCTGAGGCAGATACCATGGGCTGAATCAGCATACATATGCGGTCAACTCACATAGAAGTGGTGATGGTACTCGAAGAAGATCTCGTTGAGCATCACAAGCTGTTCCTCGTTTAACACATCTTTCTTCACCAGCACAAAGTCCTTCAGCCCCAGGCTTTGTGCTGCGGCCGAAGTGTCTTCTTGTGCCCTTGGTCTTCGTGGAGACACGAGGGACAGTATATGAAGAGCGTCGGCCTCGCTCTGCATGCCTGTGACAACGATATCATGGTCGTCGACTTCCGGGCTATCGTTGGCATAAGTGCGTCTTCGCTTGTTGGAAGAGGAAGAGCCCAAGCTCGAGATGAATGTGTCCTCTGGGTATGGTGTAACGGAGGGACGGATTGTTCCAAAGGACGGAATGCTCTCAAGCCGGGTCGGGACCTTGGCGGAAGGCAGCTCAGTGCGGGGCGTCGCGACGCTAGTCGGATCGCGAGTGACGATGTTGTTGCCGCCCCGTCTTGACGGAACGAAGATGCATTCCCGTAACTCACGCCGGCATCTGGCACACGGAGGCTCGGAAGGCTCGTCTGGGTTCCCCTGAAATCAGCTCGGACGATGAACAACACACCAGCTCGCAACGTTGTTTTCTCGATCTACAGTGAAGACTACCTTGTCAGCAGCGAGCGAGGATCAACACGTACCATGCTCTATACATTCTTCTGGGCTTTCCATCGGGTCCCAATGTGTCAGGAGAACTGTCATTTACGCTCATTGTAGGGTGAGAAGCAAGTATAGAATCTCTGCAAGTGATCGCGACCGCCAAGAGCTCGAATCGATGTATGATTGGCTCAGCTGCACATGACACGTCACTATGTCTCTGCCAGACCTGAGTGATGGGATGGACGGCTGTATTGTCTGAAGTGCATATATGTGTCCTAGGCAGAGAGAGCTACATAAACTGGCAAGTGCGATCGGCTATTCGCGGCTTCTCCCATCCGAGGCTTCTGTACGTGACCCGCTTCCCCCGCGATCCTTTGACTCCGACGTGATATACCTCGCCTGGGCACATGTCAATCTGGAAAAGTCAGTCCAGCGCCGAGTGTTCACTCACCGAGTTGTCTCCCCAAACCACACCGTCGTCAGCGCCGTCGACGTCAAGCCAAACGCCTTTGGCCGGCTTTTCACAACGGAGAACGACCTTGTCCTCATGCACATCAATCTTGATCCCAGGGTCGGGCAGATCTAAGAACTTGTAGGGCTGCGGCCAATCGTCGTACATTGTCACCTCGCCGTTCTGACGGGTGACAGCAGCGTGAAGGACGATGGTTCCGGTCGGTGCGAAGCTGTCGAACGCGTCTTCTTTGTCGGGTCCGGGGATCTCGCCGGACCAGATTTCGGTTGATCGATTCTCGCCCAGCACCACTTGCCGAGAGACTATGGTCTGGCTCCATCCCGTAACAACGTCTATCGCCTTGAGCTGGAACTGGACAGTCTGCTCTTGGTTACCGTTGGAGCACCAGACCTCGGCGCGCGCAGTGGCACTCTGGAAGGCGCCATACTCGTAATACTGGCGTGGCCTATCGTGCTCGCGGTTCTTCTCCACGAGGCGAAGGATCCCGAGTCCTATCGATTGTAGCGCGCGGGATACAGTGAAATATGCCGGCTTGGGACGGAGCTAAAGTCAGCGTGCGCCTTCTGAGCGACTCACGAAATAGTCTACAATGGCCCAGCTCGTGACTGGCCAGCAATCGTTGATCTGCCACACCAACACTCCACCGCACTGTCGTCAGCTCGCTAGACCCC
>Ga0308160_10006511_pt1 | contig 11868 bp, 5 predicted proteins | sample PhyFR1_FD_201036 | JGI IMG/M metagenome (GOLD analysis project Ga0308160, IMG submission 201036) | Phyllosphere microbial communities from UC Gill Tract Community Farm, Albany, California, United States - DLSLF.R1 | ecosystem: Host-associated > Plants > Phyllosphere > Unclassified | place: USA... | reverse complement strand
ATCGACGGCATTGCCTTCCAGACGAATATCCTGGCGCTGAACGCGGCGGTCGAAGCGGCCCGTGCCGGCGAGCAGGGCCGCGGCTTCGCGGTCGTCGCCGGCGAAGTGCGCAGCCTGGCCCAGCGCAGCGCCGCCGCCGCCAAGGAAATCAAGCTCCTGATCGACGACTCGGTCGACAAGGTGCACCACGGCGCGGCCCTGGTCGACCAGGCCGGCGCGACGATGAACGAGATCGTGCAGAGCGTCGGCCGCGTGACCGACATCATGGCCGAGATCACCGCCGCCAGCCAGGAACAGACCGCCGGCATCGAGGGGGTGAACGCGGCGATCGCCCAGATGGACCAGACCACCCAGCAGAACGCGGCGCTGGTCGAGCAGGCCTCGGCGGCGGCCCAGTCGCTGCAGCAGGAAGCCTCGACCCTGGCACGCACCGTGGGCGCCTTCCGTATCGAAGAACGCGCCGTGCGCGCCGCCGCTCCGGCCGCCAAGCCCGCGCCACGCGCCCAGCTGGCGAAGCCGGCTGCCGCCAAGCCTGCCGCCCCGGTGAAAGCCGCGGCCGAACCGTCGAAGACCCCGGTCACGGCCGGAGACGGCTGGGAAGAGTTCTGAAGCAGCGGACACGCTCGTGTCCAAAGCCGCGGTACGTACGGTGGGGGTTATAAGGCCGGGGGCCTTATAACCGAAGTGCCCACGCGGAACTGTGAACATTGTTGGCCGCACAAACCGATAGTTAACGCCGGCAGCACTGCGAACCCAGGTACACATGCATTTCAAAAAGGCGACACCCCATGTCGCCTTTTTCTTTACCGCAAACAAATTCTTTGAGAAAAATCGATCTCCACTACGGCTGCGTTTGCGCAAACTGCTAGTAAGCGCGGCAGTTACGCTGACTGCACAGACCGATTTCTTTCATGGAGAACGTCATGCGCCCCCCGTTCCTGGCACGCCGTTTCGTTGCTTTCGCCGCCAGCCTGCTGCTGGCCATGCCCCTGCTGTGCACCGCAGCCCCCCAATACACCGTCACGGTCCTCGCCGGCCCCGGCAGCCAGGCCTGGGACATCAACCTCTCCGGCCAGGTCGTCGGCGCCAACGGCAGCAACGCCTGGCTGCACGACGGCAATGCCTACATCGACCTCGGCAGCGGCGTAGCGTTTGGCATCAACGATTCCGGCCAGATCGCGGGGCATTCGGGCAATAACGGTTTCTTCTACAGCGGCGGCGTGATGACCACGATCACCGCCTGGGGCTTCACCACCGCCCGCGGCCTGAACAACGACGGCGTCGTAGTCGGCATGGCCGAATTCGAGGATGCCGAAAACGGCTTCGTGCGCCACGCCATCAGCTGGCAAAACGGCGTCACCACCGACCTCGGCACCGTGTACGGCTTCCAGAGCCGCGCCTATGGCGTCAACAGCCAGGGCCACGTGGTCGGCGGCAGCGACATCGGCGGCGCACCCAACTACCCGCTCACGCCCTTCATGTACCGCGACGGCAGCATGACCGAGATCGCCCAGTTCCCGGGGCCATGGAGCGAGGCGACGGCCATCAACGACCACGACCAGATCGTCGGCTTCGGCAACCTCTTGCCGAACGGCCCCGAGCTGTATCCGCGCACCGCGTTCATGTGGGACAACGGCGTGCTCACCGATATCGGTGCGCTGAGCGGCGGCGCCACCAGTTTTGCCTTCGGGATCAATAACGCGAGCCAGGTGGTCGGCTGGTTCGGCGACTATGGCAATCCGCACGCCTTCCTGTTCGACGCCGGCAGCTTCCTCGACGTGAACAACCTGATCGACCCGGCCTCCGGCTGGGTGATTTCCGAGGCAAATGCCATCAACGACCTGGGCCAGATCGCCGGCACCGCCTGCCGCGACGGCAGCTGCTATGCAGTACGGTTGGACCTGGTGCCTGCCGTGCCCGAGCCGGCTACCTGGGGCATGTTGCTGGCCGGCTGCACCCTGGTCGGCTGGCGCCGCCGCAGCAGGGGAGCCCGGCGTTAATCCGTTGACACTTTCATACCTTTTTGCAACACTCGGGTGACTGTTGAGTCAGGGCACGCATGGTGCGCGCCGTCGGCCGGCAGCCATTACCAGTCGGAGAACCGATGCGCGCTTTGCCCGGAGTGTTGTTGCTGATGGCTTTCTCGTTCTGCGCCCAGGCGGCGCAAGGACCGTCCCAGGCGCAGGCACACGCCGCAACCGGCGCGCCGGCCACGGCCACGGCCAAGGTCCCGGCCACGGCCCCGGTGCAGACCGTCGTCGAATCCTTCTCGCCGGAAGGGCAGGTGCGCAAGGTCAGGCAGGTCAATGCGCGCTTCAGCCAGCCGATGGTGGCCTTCGGCGACCCGCGCGGCGCCGATCCCTTCGCCATCGACTGCATGGCCGAAGGCAAGGGCCGCTGGATCGACGGCAGCACCTGGAGCTACGACTTCGACGCCGATTTGCCGGGCGCCGTCGCCTGCCGCTTCACGCTGCACGAGAACAGCCGCGATCTCGCCGGCCAGCCGCTGGGCGGGCAGCGCGTCTTCAGCTTCAGCACCGGCGGTCCGGCCGTATCCCGCACCCAGCCCTACGAGGGGTCGGGCAGCGTCGACGAAAACCAGGTCTTTCTGCTGGCGCTCGACGCCCAGGTGGCGCGGGGCAGCGTCGAGCGCCATGCCTGGTGCCGCGCCGACGGCATCAACGAGAAAATCCCGGTGCGCGTGCTGGAAGGCGAGGAACGCGAACGCATCCGCGCCGTGCAGCGCGGTTTCATCGACGGCCACATCGGCCGCTGGTTCAAGGCGCGCAAGCTGCCCTGGAGCGACAAGAAGCCGCTGGCAGGCGACCTGCCGCTGGCCGTGCTGCAGTGCCGCCGCACGCTGCCGGCCGACAAGAAAATCGCGATCATGTGGGGCAAGGGCATGGCGGCGCCAAACGGTATCGCCACCACCGAGGACCAGCAGCTCGACTTCGAAACCCGCCCCGACTTCACCATGAGCATGGGCTGCGACCGGGTCAATGCGCGCGCCGGCTGCGTGCCTTTCCTGCCGGTGCGCGTCGGCTTCAGCGCGCCGGTGCCGCTGAAGGATGCCCAGGCCATCGCCCTCGAAGGCCCGGGCGGCAAGCGCTTCCCCGCCAAGTTCGACGGGGAGGATCGCGGGTTCGTCAGCGCCATCTCGTTTGCCGGCCCCTTCCCGGAACGCGCCGACCTGCGCCTGCTGCTGCCGCCCGACCTGAAGGACGACGCCGGCCGCCGCCTGGTGCTGCGCGCGAAGAACAAGCTGGTGCTGCGCACCGACCGCCAGCCGCCGCTGGTGAAGTTCGCCGCGCCCTTCGGGATCATCGAAGCGAAGGGTGACCGCATGCTGCCGGTCACGGTACGCAATGTCGAACCCGCGCTGGCCACGGCCGTGCGCAGCAGCGGCGCAAGTGTACGCGTGAGCCAGGAAGCGGACATCATCGCCTGGATGCGGCGCCTGAACGGTTCGCCGGCCGCTGACTGGGAACCGCGCGAGCAGTATGGCAGCGGCCTGGAGCGATCCGTGCTGGGCAAGACTGCCAGCGGCAGCATCGAGCGCTTCGCCCTGCCCAAGCCGAACGGCCGCCGCGCCTTCGAGGTCATCGGCATCCCGCTGCGCAAGCCCGGCTTCTATATCGTCGAACTCAGCAGCCCGCAGCTGGGTGCGGCCCTCCTCGACAAGGGCAAGACGGCCTACGTCCACACCGGCGCCCTGGTCACCAACATGGCGGCCCACTTCAAGCACGGCGCGGCCTCGTCGCTGGTCTGGGTGACTTCGCTCGACAGGGGCCGTCCGGTGCCGGGCGCCCAGGTCGCCGTGCGCGACTGCGCCGGCAAGCCGCTCTGGAACGGCACGGCCGACGCCAATGGTGTCGCCCGCATCCGCCAGGAACTGCGGGCCGCGCAGTGCAAGGGCGGCGGCGGCTTTTTTGTGAGCGCGCGCAGCGGCGACGACTTCACCTTCACCCTATCGGACTGGCAGCGCGGTATCGAGTCCTGGCGCTTCAACTTCTCCACCGCCAGCGTCGACGCCGACAGCCGCCTGGTCGCCACCGTGTTCGACCGCACCCTGCTGCGCGCCGGCGAAACCGTGCACATGAAACATTTCCTGCGCCGCCGCGTGGCGGCGGGCTTCGCCCTGGTGCGCCCCGGCGACAAGGCGCCGACCGGGGAGAGCGAATGGTCGGGCGAGGACGCCGCCGAGGAAGGCGCCGAGGAGGCTGCGAAGGACACGGGGCCGCTGCCCGCCAGGGCCTGGCTGGTGCACAGCGGCAGCGGTGAAAAGGTCAGCTTCCCGCTGCGCTGGTCGGCAGGCGCCGCGCATGGCGAATGGAAGATCCCGCAAGAGGCCAAGCTCGGCCAGTACCAGGTCGTGATCGGCGGCCAGGTGGCGGGCGAGTTCCGGGTCGAGCAGTTCCGCGTGCCGACCATGAAGGCGATCCTGAAAGGGCCAAGCGAGCCGGTCGTGGCCGCGCGCGGCGTGCACATCGACGCCCAGGTGAATTACCTGAACGGCGGCCCCGCCTCGCGCGCGCCGGTCAAGCTGCGGACCGTAATCGAGGGCGGCAGCGCATCGGTCAAGGACTTCCCGGGCTTCACGTTCGCCGCCGGCGACGTCAAGGAAGGCGTCGAACGCGAGGGAAGCGGCTACGGCGCAGACGACTATGAAGCGGAAGAGGAAGGCGGGGCCGAGGAGGAAGGCGACGCCGCCCACGGCGCCGCCAGCGGCACCACGGGCGCGCACACCCAGAGCGCCACGCTCGACCGTAACGGCGGCGCCCGTATCGCGGTGCGCGACCTGCCGGCGATCGACGGTCCGAGCACCCTTGTGGCCGAGCTGAGCTACCAGGACGCGAACGGCGAAACCCTGACCACGTCGACCCGGGTCGCGCTGCTGGCGTCGGAACTGACGGTCGGCATCAAGCCCGGCAACTGGCTGAACAAGGAACCGGTCAAGCTGCAGGTCGCCGTCGTCGATGCGCACGGCAAGCCGGTGGCCGGCAGGCAGGTCGAGGTCGACGCCTTCGAGCGCGTCGGCTACGCGCACCGGCGGCGCCTGGTGGGCGGCTTCTACGCCTACGAAAACAGCAGCGAGGTCAAGCGCATCGGCCTGGTCTGCAGCGCCACGACGGGCGCCGACGGCCTGGTGGCCTGCGCAATGCCGGCGCGGGTGCAAGGCAACCTGATCCTGCGTGCGCGCACGGCTGACCTCGACGGCAAGGTCCTGGCCACCCACACCGACGTCTGGGCCGGCGAGCGCGAGGACAACTGGTTCGAGGCCGCCGACAACGACCGCATCGATTTGCTGCCGGTCAAGCCGCGCTTCGAGCCGGGCGAGGAAGCGCGCTTCCAGGTGCGTGCGCCGTTCCGCTCCGCCACCGTGCTGGTGACGGTGGAACGCGAGGGCATCCTCGAGACCTACGTGCGGCGTTTCTCCGCGAAGAATCCGGTCATCTCGGTGCCGATCAAGGGCAGCTACGCGCCGAATGTCTACGTCTCGGCGATGCTGGTGCGCGGGCGCGTGGCCGGCGTGCAGCCGACCGCGCTGGTCGACCTCGGCAAGCCCGCCTACAAGCTCGGCATGGCCGATATCCAGGTCGGCTGGGCCGCGCACGAACTGAAGGTGCAGGTCGCCGCCGACAAGGAAGTCTATAAAGTGCGCGAGCGCGCCCAGGTCCGCGTCAAGGTCACGCGCGCCGATGGCAAGGCGCCGCCGGCCGGCGCCGAGGTGGCGCTCGCCGCGGTCGACATCGGCCTGCTCGAACTGATGCCGAACGAGAGCTGGAAGCTGCTCGAAGCCATGATGCGCGAGCGCAGCCTGCAGGTGCAGACCTCGACCGCGCAGATGCAGGTGGTCGGCAAGCGCCACTTCGGCCGCAAGGCGGTGGCGCATGGCGGCGGCGGCGGGCGCGGCGCCAGCCGCGAGCTGTTCGAGACCCTGCTGCTGTGGCAGGGCAAGGTGAAGCTCGACGCGAAGGGCGAGGCCAGGCTGCCGGTACCGCTCAACGATTCGCTCACGGGCTTCCGCATCGTCGCCGTGGCGAACGCCGGCACCGGCATGTTCGGCACCGGCTCCACGGACATTCGCAGCACCCAGGACCTGATGCTGATGTCGGGCCTGCCGCCGCTGGTGCGCGAGGGCGACCGCCTGCGCGCCGGCTTCACGCTCAGGAACGCGTCCGAGCGCAGCCTGCAGGTGGGGCTGACTGCGAGCGTCAGCGCCGACGGCGCCGCCGCCAGGGCCCAGGCCCCGCAGAACGTGACCCTGGAGCCGGGCGAGTCGCGCGAAGTCGGCTGGGACTACGCCGTGCCGCAGGCGCAGGTCCTGCGCTGGCAGGTCGACGCCCGCACCGAGGGCTTCAGCGACAGCATCCGTATCGAACAGAAGGTGACCGCCGCGGTGCCGGTGCGCACCCTGCAGGCCACCTTGCTCCAGCTCGACGCGCCGAAGACCATCCCGGTGGCACGTCCGCAGGACGCCTTGCGCGGCTATGGCGGCGTGCGCACTACCTTCACGCCGCGCCTGGCGGGCAGCATGCCGGGCGTGCGCGACTACATGGCCGCCTATCCCTACACCTGCTTCGAGCAGAACACCTCGCGCGCCGTGGCCCTGCGCGACGATAAAATGTGGAGCAATCTCGCCGCCACGCTGCCGGCCCACCTCGATGGCGACGGCCTGCTCAAGTATTTCGCCAACATGCAGCAGGGCAGCGACAGCCTGACCGCCTACGTGCTGTCGGTCACGCACGAAGCCGGCTACGAGATCGAACCCGAGCAGCGCGAACGCATGGAAGCGGGCCTGGTCGCATTCGTCCAGGGCACGATCACGCGCGGCTATTCGGTGCGCAGCGGCGACCTCGGGGTGCGCAAGCTGGCTGCACTGGAGGCGCTGTCGCGCACCCAGGAAGTGCGCGACGAGTGGCTGCAATCGATCCGCATCGAGCCCAATTTGTGGCCGACCTCGGCGGTGCTCGACTGGTACCTGGTGCTGCGGCGTTCGTCCGGTCTGGCCGAGCGCAATACCCGCCTGACCCTGGCCGAACGCATCCTGCGCGCACGCCTGACGCTGGCCGGCACCACGATGGGCTTCTCCACCGAGGCCAGCGACGACTGGTGGTGGCTGATGGCCTCGCCGGACGTGAACGCCAACCGCCTGTTGCTGGCGATGCTCGACAATCCGGCGTGGCAAACCGACATGGGCCGCCTCGCGCGCGGCGCCCTCGGCCGCCAGCAGCGCGGCCGCTGGAACACCACGCTGGCGAATGCCTGGGGTGTGCTGGCGATGGAAAAATTCTCGGATAAATTCGAGGCGGCGCCGGTGACGGGCAAGAGCAGCGCGACACTGGCCGGGGCAGGCAACGCTGCGGATGGCGCCAAGCCCGCCACCTGGAGCGGCAACGTGCCCGGCACGGTGCTGCAAGCCTGGCCGCAGGCGGGCGGCGGCCAGCTGACCCTGCGCCACGAAGGCGGCGGCAAGCCCTGGGCCACGGTACAGAGCCTGGCGGCGGTACCGCTGAAGGCACCATTGAACGCCGGCTACCGCATCACGCGCAGCGTGACGCCGGTCGAGCAGGCGAAGAAGGGCGCCTGGAGCCGCGGCGACGTCTACCGCGTAACGCTGACCGTCGATGCCCAGTCCGACATGAGCTGGGTGGTAGTGGATGACCCGATCCCGGCCAGCGCCACCATCCTCGGCAGCGGCCTGGGCGGCGATTCGGTGCTGGCCGGCGGCAGCGGTGGCGGCGGCCGCGCCTGGCCGGAGTACCAGGAGCGTACCCACGGCGCCTTCCGCACCTATTATTCCTGGGTGCCGAAAGGCCAGTTCAGCATCGAGTACACCGTGCGTCTGAACAATGCCGGCAACTTCAGCCTGCCGGCGACGCGCGTCGAGGCCATGTACAACCCCGAAACCTTCGGCGAGCTGCCGAATGCGGCGATGGCCGTGGGGCCGTGATGCGGCGCTGCCTGACCCTGTCGCTGGCGCTGCTGCACCTGGGTGCATTGGCCGCCGTGCCGACCCCGCAGCAGGTGCGCGCCGCCTTCAAGCCGTCGAACGCGCAACTGCTCGACCGCCACGGCGTGCCCGTCGAATCGGTGCGCATCGACATGCGTGCGCGCAGGCTGGCGTGGACGCCGCTGGCCGATATGTCGCCGGCCCTGGGCGTGGCCGTGCTCCAGGCCGAGGACGCGCGCTTCATGGAGCATGGCGGCGTCGATTTGCGCGCCATCGGCCAGGCCGCCTGGGACAACCTGTTCCGCGAGCGCCCGCGCGGCGCCTCGACCATCACCATGCAGCTGGCCGGCCTGCTCGACGCCGAGCTGAAGGCCAGCGCCGCCGGCCGCAACTGGACCCAGAAATTCAACCAGGCCCTGGCCGCCCGCGAGATCGAAAGCGGCTGGAGCAAGGCGCAGATTCTCGAGGCCTACCTGAACCTGGCCAGCTATCGCGGCGAATTGCAGGGCATCGCAGCCGCTTCGCAGGCCCTGTTCGGCAAGGCGCCATCCGGCCTGGACCTGGCCGAAGCGACAATCCTGGCGGCGCTGCTGCGTGCGCCCGGCGCCGCGCCGAAAGCGGTGGCGCGGCGCGCCTGCGCCCTGGCCGGCGAACTGAAGCTGCGCGCACCTTGCAGCAGCATCGAATGGCAGACTGAAGTCGCGCTCGGCCGGCCCGCCGGGGCGGCGCTCAAAGCCCAACCGCCGCAAGTGGCGCGCAAGCTGCTCGGCCAGGACGGGCAGGGTGGCCAGGACGTGCGCAGCACCCTCGACGCCGGCCTGCAGCGCTTCGCCCTGGAGTCGCTGCGCCGCCACCTGCGCGAACTGAACGACCGGAATGTGGCAGACGGCGCCGCGGTCGTCATCGACAATGCCAGCGGCGAACTGCTGGCCTATGTCGGGAATGCCGGCCGCGGCGAGGTCGACGGCGTTGCCGCCCTGCGCCAGGCCGGCTCGACCCTGAAACCCTTCCTGTACGAACTGGCGATCGAGCGGCGCCTGCTCACCGCCGCCTCGCTGCTCGACGACAGCCCGATCGACGTCGCCGGCGAGGCCGGCCTGTACGTGCCGCAGAACTACGACCGCCAGTTCAAGGGCTACGCCAGCGTGCGCACCAGCCTGGCCAGCTCGCTGAACATCCCGGCGGTGCGCACGCTGCTGCTGCTCGGTCCCGAGCGCTTCCATGGCCGCCTGCAGGACCTCGGTCTCAGCTCGCTGAAGGAGGACGCGGCGTTCTATGGTCCCTCGCTGGCGCTGGGCTCGGCCGACGTCTCGCTCCTGGAACTGAGCAACGCCTACCGTACGCTGGCCAATGGCGGCCTGTACGGCACGGTGACGCTGCGCCCGCGCGCGCCCGAGCAGAAGCGGCGCGTGCTGGAATCGGGCGCGGCTTGGATCGTGGGCGACATCCTGTCCGACCGCGGCGCACGCAGCCCGACCTTCGGACTGCGCAACGACCTGGCCACGCCCTACTGGAGCGCGGTCAAGACCGGCACCAGCAAGGACATGCGCGACAACTGGTGCGTGGGATATTCCAGCCGCTATACGGTCGGCGTCTGGGTTGGCAATTTCGATGGCCAGCCGATGTGGGACGTGTCCGGCGTATCGGGCGCGGCGCCGGTCTGGCGCGACCTGATGGACGCTCTGCACCGCGACCAGCCATCGCGCCAAGGCGCTGCACCCGATGGCGTGGTCGGGCGCCAGGTGCGCTATGCGCCGGCGCACGAGTCTGCGCGCCAGGAGTGGTTCATGCGCGGCACCGAGACTGCCCTGATCGAAGCCGTGGCGCCGGAGCGCCGCGCGTCGAAAATCATCTATCCAGTCGACGGCAGCATTTTGGCAGTCGATCCCGACATCCCGGCCGCACGCGAGCGCGTGCTGTTCCAGGCCCAGGCAGGGCAGGGCTTGCACTGGCGCCTGGACGACGCCGCGTTCGGCGCCGCTGATGTCGCCCTGGCCTGGCGCCCGGCGGTCGGCAGTCACCGCCTCGATCTGCTCGATGCGAACGGCAAGGTGATCGCCACGAGCCGCTTCGAAGTGCGCGGCAACCGTGCGCCCGTGGCGGATCAGTAGCCGGAGTTATAGATGAGCTCGTGCTATCGGATAGTCCGATGGATCCTCATTTCCCCAGCCAGTTGCGTTCGCCGAGCCGCTGGTTCGCGGGAAAGCGGGCATGCTGGATCACGATGCGTTCGACCGGCCCTTCGGGCAGGTACTGCACCGTCAGGTCGCCGTCGCGCGAACTGAGCAGGTTTTCCGACACCGGAAATACCTGCTTGCGGTAGTACCGGTTCAGGTCAACATACAGCTGCTGGTCGACCAGCCGCAGACGCACGTCGAGGCCGCTGGGCAGGCGATACAACCCGGCGACCGCATATTTCAGGTCCGCCTCGTCGCCGCTGTCCATCGGGACGGCGGCAAGGGTGGATGAAACGAAAAAGGTGGATGAAACGAAGGCAAGACAAAGCAGGGCACGCATGGCTGTCTCCTACATCGAAAGGTAAATAAGCGTCCTTCCGACGATTTGACAGGCCAGCGTTTAACGCGACTGCACGTATGTATCAAATTTTTCTAGCGAACGAATCCATCAGTGCATGATTGCTCAAGCGTGTTTCATGATCCCGATCAGTTCGGCAACCAGGGTCGCTGAACCGATCACGAACAGATGTGCAGTCATGAGTACCAGCCAGCGAACGCAGGTTGCGAGCCAGCTTCCGCCATAAACGCGCCGCATGGCAATCGGCAGATACACCAGCAGGTACAGCAATGGAATGATCTGCACAAAATCCCATGCGGTTACGGCCGGTAAGCCTTTGCCTGACAAATAGAACGCCATGACTGCCCAGCCAACACTGCCCGGCACGACAATCATCAGGCTTGCGATCAGGAATGCCAGCGAATTACTGTGCAGGGCAAACACCAGGTGTTCGCCATAGCGAAAACTCGAACGAAAATAGATCAGCTTCAGATACAGGGCAAACAAAGGCAGGGCACCGATTAACATATACGGTACATAAGCAAGAAACCCGTGATTGAGCGCATCAGCTTTGTCCTTGTCGGGCTGCTTGATGAAGTTATTCAGGTTGTGCTGCCAGTCGGGATTGACCTTGCCGACTGCAGCGATGGCGCGCTGGACCTTTTCATTTACCGTCAGTGAGCCATCCAATACTGCATTTTTCTCGTCTTGGAACTGGACTTCGACAATGGCGGCTGGCCTTGTACCAGGCGCGTAATCGCCAGCGGCGCCATGGACATACTTGGCGCCGAACCCCTTGTCATCGATCACCACTTCGGGCAAGTCGATGCTGAAGATCTTGATCAGCGCAAACAGCACCAGGCTCAAGGTCAGGTACAGGCGCAGTGGCGGAATATATGGCATGCGTCGCCCGGCCAGGAATTCGGTCGTTAGTTGCCCGGGCCGCAGCACGAGCAGCTTCAGGGTTTGCCAGAGCTTGCCTTCGAGCGCCACATAATGGCCGACGAATTCATGCACGAACTCGCCTGCGCTCGGCACGTGCGCATGCGTCGGCTCGCCGCATTTGGCGCAGAAATTGTCGGTGACGGTGGCGTTGCAACTGCGGCAGTGGGAAACGGGCAGGTCGGAATGCGAAGCGAGGGTATTCGGTACGGCAGCAGTCTGCATGATGTCTGTTGCAAAAATTTCCAAACAAACACATGCTACCCCAAGGTTTGGCAGAGCGACAATGCTAGTGGCGCAGTTGTTGAAGAAAGCAGACAACAAAACATGCTGCGAAAACAAAAAAGGCCCCATGATTTCTCATGGAGCCTTCAGTGCTACTGCGCATTCGTGGTAGGCCGTGCGGGATTCGAACCTGCGACCAACGGATTAAAAGTCCGCTGCTCTACCAGCTGAGC
>Ga0308160_10006510_pt1 | contig 11869 bp, 18 predicted proteins | sample PhyFR1_FD_201036 | JGI IMG/M metagenome (GOLD analysis project Ga0308160, IMG submission 201036) | Phyllosphere microbial communities from UC Gill Tract Community Farm, Albany, California, United States - DLSLF.R1 | ecosystem: Host-associated > Plants > Phyllosphere > Unclassified | place: USA... | reverse complement strand
GGCCCGGGGGGGGACGTACGAGTGGGACCATATGGATTTCATTTCGTTCCAGTGAGATCTTGGAGATCATATCCAGTGCAGCTAATCCAGTTCTACCGTTCACCAAACAACAAACTATCACCATCAGCGTCCTACACTTTCGATCCACTTCCGACCCGGGAGTGAGTCAAGGCTAGACTCACAACCCAAACGCCGTAGTCTGGTACAGCCCTTTCACATTATCGATCGCCCACGTCAAGATCTCTTGTGGTGTCTTTTCTTGAAGATCTTGGTTGATGCGTTCGAGTTCTGCTGCGGTGAATTGGGGTTCGAGGGTGGTCATGATTGCGTCCCGAGTATAATGTAATTGGTCGTGTGTGGTATGCCGGTTTAAAAGAGGTTTGCTGGTTGTTGGGTGTGGTTTGTAAGGGCTGTCGAGGGAATTCCTTTTCTTTTGCCTCGTTCTATCTGTATAATGCAAGACGAGTGAGACTAGGTGTATTACCTCGATGTCAAGGGGCGAGGAGGACTCGTGATCGAGTAATCAACAGAACGACATTTATCCAACTTGTCATTTCTTTTCGCTTCCTTGATTATCAACACAACGGTGGTTTTGGGAATAAAAGCGAATATCGGATGTTTATGCGTTAACACCCTCACTGTTTGTGTGATGCGTTATTGTTTGAAGGTAATATACTTCCGACCGTTATGGCGTGATCGACGGAGATGACAAGTCCCGGGAAACATGGGCCGAGCCGTAGATTGACACCGAGATTCCGAGATCCCCATGACTGCCAATGCCGGCATCTGGAATAACGGCATCATCACGTAAGCAGCATCTTCGACTTGGCCGAGATCACGTGACTTAGTGCCCCTTCGCGCCCTGATTTTGAACAAGTTGAGCGAAGTGAGAACTTGAATGTCGAGCAGAAATGTCACAAAATATACTTGATATGATGATATCCGAAGTCTCCTCTGCCTTGTCTTTCAAGTAAACATCTAGAACATCCCCCTCTCAAAACTCACTCACAATGGACGTCTCGGCAGAACTAGCAGCCCATGCGGCCCGATTGCAAGTCCCCCGCACACGCTGTTCACTCCTGGAACGCATCCCTTGAGCTAACAACTTGCCTCTCTCGACATCTCATTGCGGTCATCCTCACTACTCCTCTTGCCCTCACAGCTCGGCTCAACAAGCCTCGGACGACTCCCCTATCACCATCGATGCTGCCATCTTGACGGCTTTCGACGAGTCACCCACTGACGACCCTGATTACAAGTGAGTGTCAGGCGTCTTACTCTTCCAACCAACACATTTCGAATATCACTTCCCGATGACTAACCTCATAACTCCTCTCTTGTGCCCTCCTCACAACCACCCTCCCGTCCCTACAGCACCGACCTCGAATCCTACCTTCTCGATCGAAGCACCACCACCACCCAAACCCTCATCCAACGCCTCTTCACCCTCCCCATCTCCCGCACCCCACTCGGACCCATCTCCCTCCTCCCCACCTCTCACTCCCACACAATCCTCCCTCGAGAGAAACATCTCCCTAAACCTAAACCTTTGACGAAATGGGAGAGGTTTGCGAAAGAAAAGGGAATCAGTCATTCGAGGAAGGATAAGATGGTTTGGGATGAGGATTTGAGTGATTGGGTTCCTAGGTGGGGTAAGGGGGGGAAGAATAAGGATGTAGAGGAAGCTTGGATTAGGGAGGTCAAGCAGGGTGATAGTACGTTCACACTCGCCGGCTGGGGTTTTGGTCCATCGCGCCAACGACTGTGTGACTGACGGATTCTTGTGGTATCCTCTCATTGCCCACAACTAGACGCCGACCATGATCCCATCGCCACCGCCCGAAAAGAACGTAAAGACCGAATCGACAAGAACAAGCGTCAAAACCTGCGAAACACCGCCGAAGCCCTCGCTGCCAACCCCACCTCGACGACCTCGGCATCATCCACTCGACCGGGCGTGTCCACCTTGTCTCAAGCTCAAAAGAAGACGTTGAGGGAGGCCAGGAAGGATGAGTTGGATAGGAGTATGGCGCTCAGTCGGACGGCGACGGCGAGTATGGGCAAGTTTGATAAAAAGATCGAGGGGGAACCCAAGATCAAGGGTGTCAAGCGAAAGGTGAGTCGTCGTCGGAACGAGGCGGGCGCTTCCTCGCATTCAGCAAGCTGATACTACCTCGTTTCTCGCCCTCGCGCGTACCCCAGTTCGAACCCACCTCGGCTCCGACATTCTCCAACGAAAAGGATGCGGCCATGAACATTGCCACCATCATCGGGAAACCCAAGACGGGGGATGCCGATGTCAACGTTCGAAAGGCGATGCGTTACCAAGAACGAGCCGACAGGCTCAGTGGAGGTGGCGGTGGTGGACGAGGAGGCGGTCGCGGAGGTGCTCGTGGAGGTCGAGGAGGGTCGAGAGGTGGAAGGGGAGGAAAGCGATAGACGAGAGAATATGTGTTCGCTTGGGTCGTGCGCCATGCGCTGGGCTTCTTTTATTCAGACTTCCGTTCAGTTTTGGTAGCTTCTGGTTCCTTTGAACCCGTGTATATGGTAACAGCTTATTGTGATTGATCTATTCTATTCGCCTGCCACTCCACATTGCGTCTAATCGAGCCCTTTCGTCATGATCATCAATTCTCGTCGCACATCATTTGTCATTTACCCTTTGTCGTTCAAGTTCACCCTATCCTGCGGTCACGCGGTCTCAACGACCCCACAACGTCCTCCCACCTTCATTCGTCTCGGCCATAGGCGTCTCGCCGTCATCCCAGCTCCCGTCCTGACTCGTAGCCGTCTGACTCATCCCCGACGCTCGACGCAACGAAAAGCCGGACAACCACGATGCTTTGGCAGACGAAGGGGGTGAGCGGGTAGGCGTGTGAGGAGTAGGCGAGGTGGCCTCGTATGGGTCTAAATATCGCTTGAACGTCGGCGTGATCGGCGAACCAGAGTGACTTGGCGTCCGTCGTGGATGAGCATAAATGTCCTGAGATTGTGGTTCAGACAAGGCAGAGTCTGTCGAAGCGTCATCGTCGTGTCAGTGAAGATCAAGCATCGCTATCAAGACACCTTGCAACCCACATGAATTCCGGTTCAACAGCTTGCCCGCCCGGGAGGGTCTCTCGGCATGCACCTCTGCCGGCACCATCTTCATCCTCGGCTCTGCTTGGCGCAGACGTGCGTTGGCGGCCTGTTGATTCACACTCAGCCATTCGACGTAATTATCCGGCTTCTTTTGGACTTGTCTGGCGGTCCGTATCGAGTACGCCATCGGTCTTGCGGACGAGTAGCTAGCAGGCGACGAAGGTCTACCGTCCGTTCTAGCTTGGGTCGACCCGCCGAACAGACCGCCTAAACCGTGCTGCCGAAATGGCACAGCCGACAGATACTCTTGCGAGGGTATGACGAACGGAATCGGATACCGACTGTCCTCGAGGTCAGTCTGACTCGGTGCTGGTAATGAAGGCTGGTACTCGGCCAACCCCACATCCATGTCAAACAGACCATCCAGGTTCCGAACGGCGGCCTGCCTTGACGATTGCGCTCGCGTCTCCGGAGGCCCACTGCGCGACACCTGACGTTGAGACACCTCGCGATGGATCCCTTCAACGCCATCGACCACGCGCTTTCGATCCCAATCTCGGACCAGCTGCATGAGATATTGTGAACACTCCTCGCTCATTCTTGGTTCGTCTACCTCATGACGATAATCCTTGACAGCGCGGCGCAGCTGGATCGGGTTCAGGGCTGTTAGCTGAGGAACGGTCGAGATGAGCATGTCAAAGTCGGACAGTTGTGAGCAGCATTGCAACCACTATGGATCATACGGAGAGTCAGCTTCAGTCGCACGAAAGCATTCCAATTCCGATAAATCTACCTGAAGCAGTTGCAAAACCCTCTCGAAATGCTTGGTGTAAAGCGATGATGGCAAAGAGCTAGCCTTGACCCATTCGGCCACAAATTCCAGGTTCATCTTGATCTGCAATGCCTTGCTCCGGCATAGGTATCGTTTCCCTCCGCCCCCCGTCATGATCCCGTTGAATATCTCTGCAGCCATCCAGCTCAAAAGCTGCGAAAAGATCTGAATGATCAACGCAGGGTTGATCTCGTATAATTCGAGGACGAGAAGAGTGCCAGATAGGATGTCAATCATTGTCGCAGGAGAATCGCCCGAGACGGCGGCCTGGAACACCGAGCCTGCTTGGCGAGCCGATTTTGAAGGTGTCGCACTCATGGCATTATCGAGCCGGGTCTCGATCAAAAGGGAGCTTCTTGGACCACGTCCCCCGGGTGAAGCGTTCGACAAGGGAGACCCTGGGGACTGTCCGAATATGCCAGCAACGTGTGGTAGATTGGATTTTGGCTTCTTCCTCCCGGTCAAACTCTTGAATATCGACCACTGGTCATCGAAATGTACGTCCTCATCAATGGTCTCGCAATCCAGCATGGACGATTCGAGAACCCGATGCATCGTACCCTCAACGCAGCGGGTGATATGAACTGTAGATTCGGCCCGGAAGCGGTGGTCAGAAGCTAATCCGAGCCTATGTGGTGGCTGGCTTACCCTGGAAGAGATTGAGAAGTTCCTGCAGCATCTCGAGTAACGCTCGGTCGTCACACTCTTCCATGATGACGGGGTCAGTTTGAATCAAGAAGACCAGGATGGTCAAGTTATACGTCCAGAACGCCAGCATCACCAACGAGTCCCGCCGATTCTGCGATAAACAGCAAGAATGTTCAGTCCAGTTCGAAACGAGCAGTTTTACTGGACATTGCTAACTCACATGGCAAACCTCTTCGATGGCAATACAAGCACCTTCAAGGATTGAATGCAAGATGATCGGTTGATCCGGACACCGATACACGGCGTATCGCGTCAAGAGGAACAGGGTATTGGCTGGGAGCGTTCGTCTTGTCGATGGATAACACTGCGGGTCGTAGTTGGAAACTACAACATCGAGGATGCTCTCGATTTGTTGCGTATCACAGACAAGGAATGATGCTTCATCGATGTGCTTTAATGGCTATCGAACACAAGTCGGTCAGCGACCTCGCTAGGGGCGATGGAAGATCGATAGCTGCTTACCACTCGTGACGATTGCAACGTGTCGTCTTCACGCTCATCGTCCGAATTGAGCTCCACATCTTCATCCATCGGATGGTTGTGATGATTACTCGACTTGTCTTCGAAGCCGTCCACTAATTCGGCTAAGCCGTCATCCACCTCGACGACACTGTCTGTGTCGCTTCCGCTTGCGCTCTCGTCATCACGCTCATCGTCTGAGTCCTCCTCGTCCACCATTCTCCTGATCCTGATCTGAGCTGCGTTTCCTACCCAGTGGCTCTCATAGTCCCGCATTAGATACGCCGCATCGTCCTCTGCCATTCCCATATTTAACAGCCGCATTCTGACCGCCAAGTCGGCCTGCTGATCCTCTGCCTTGCGTCTCTCCTTGCGAGAGTGCCGTTCGATAGCAGCCCGTTTCAACCTCCGATGACGTTCGAGCGCCTGTGTCCGGCGGTCTCTGAGATCGGCATCTTGCCGTTCTACCTCTTCGTTCGCCTCTTCCGTCGTTATCGACAGATTTGGTGAAAAGTCGGTCCGGGGCGTACTCGTGGCTGCGGCTGCCATTTCCCCAACCATCTCATCATGCAAATTGCTCGGTCCAGCCGAAGAGAGAGCGGGAGAGAATTTGGATGGATTTGGAGTGACCATGGCTGCGGCCTCGCCTACGCCCTGTAGCAAAGCCGTCACGTCGTCTCGTCCAGGCATGCCTTCCACGATGTCAAGGGCGGTCAACCCTTTACTCGTTGTCCAAGCGGGATTACATCCTCGTGTGAGCAGAAAAGATACCAAAGGCGGACTAGCCAATAATGCCGCAAAGTGGAGAGGTGACCACGAATGAGCTGTCGCGATGGAGTGCTGATGATTAATATCTCTATCTCGTTTCGGCATACGACCCGCTCTTGTCGACTCACTGAGGATAGTCTTGCCATTCTCATCTTTAGCAGGCGGCCAAAGTACCCCAAATCGGTTGACCAAAGTTCTGACCATCACTTCTCTTGCCTCACGCCCAGCGCTCGCGATAATGGCCATACCAATGATGGTCTGATTGTCATCGTCCCTAAAGTTTCTGACGATCTTGTCCAGCAAGTCCGCCTGCCGCACCAATATCTCATGGATCAGGACTTGTCGTCGTGTTCAGTCTGATACTGCGACTCACAGAATCGCCTCTCAAATCTACAAGCCAATTGAGAATTTCCGTATCATTCCTCAAAATACTCCACTTGAGAGCGTTAGACAATCCCGTGCGTAATTCATGCGATGAGTCCACTGGTCTCGCTTGATCTTCGGCATGGTCGTCGATCGTCTCTGGCGTTACCAACAGCCTCAATGGGTTGAGAATAGACGCTTCAGAACCCAATGATGAGGATAGGTGTTTGTCGACTAAGCTTTGCAGAGCCTCGACCGTAGGTGCAGTCAGCCGGCGAAACGAAGAGCCTCGTCTGGGTCGGTGCGGACAAATTAGAGCAGGATTCAGCGGGAGACTGGGCGTGGCAAGGACGTATGACGTACTTGCTCATCAGACCGGGACGAAGGTTTCCCTTCGATCGTTCCACGATACCAGCACCCTCGAAAAGTACCATGTCTGTAGCCTTCCAGTCGGAGTCGCTACGTTAAGCAGACTCGAACGACCTCGAACCGATATCGGCACGCTTACCGGTGATCCCTGCTCAAGGTGACTAGTTTCGGCTGTCGTCCAAGAAAAGTCGTCGAGGGTATTATTCGCGAAGCATATGCTGGAGTTGAGAGATTTTGTCTCTCGATATGTCCTCAAATAGAGCAGAACGTTCCGCAAGTTGTCAACGTATCAATGATGAACCAGAAGGTGCACACACAACCCCGGTCGCTCTCGTCTGTCTTTGTTCCCATAAAGTAAACAAGCGGCATCAAATCGACTAAAATCAAATCGTATCACACGGATTGACAAAGATAAACAGAAACAACACAATCACAAAAGGCCAGACACATATAGATGATGACACAGAACACTCGATCACTGGCATGCAGACCCGATCCATCCATCTACCTGGATTCTCGTCTTCTCCGCCCGAAACACGCTTCATCCTCGACTAATCCTCGACAGCATTCTCCTCCTGCCTCCTGAGTCCCAAACTCAAGTTGCTCGGCTTGACTGGGCTGTTCGCGCTCAAGGAAGACCGTCGCTCTGCACCCTCAAGCAAAGGGTTCTGATCCCTCAAGTTGCTAGGAGATGCTGGGTTGTTCGATTGGCTTGCAGCAAGATGATGGTTGATAGGGAAAGAAGAAGGAGGAACCGATCCGCTCGTCATCAAGGGTGAGTGCGAGGTGACAGGGGGAGATATACGGTTGCTGAATAGCAGAAAGATCATTTATCTCAGCTTTGATACTCGGTCTCGATCAGATGTCGCAAGCACTCACGTCTCGACGCCAACTCCAGCATTCCCTGGCAATCCGATTTTACCCGTGGCTGCAGCCGCAACACCTCCTGGACCTTCTCGCTTGGCACTGAAACTATGCCCTTGACCAGCAGCGACCCCCGCTCCGAAACTCGTGCTCGGGCTCAATCCACCCGAAGGCGAAGGACTTCCAGCATTCGGTCTCGATCCCGGCGAATGTCCTCCCGCAGTATTGACACCCGACGGGATGGACGAAGATGAAGAAGGCGAGTGAGAGGATCCTCGAGCGATAGGGATGCTCGCATTGGACGAGTGGTTAATCTGGCTGACATTTCCACCGGGAATAGGGAGACCTCGAGGAGCACCGCCGGTAGGAGGTGGACTGCCGGGTCCAGGAGAGGCAGGCATGGCAGGGGGTGAGAGAATCGTCGAGTTGGTGGGTGAAGACGAAAGCGAAGGGGGTTGAGCATGCGGGAGCCTGTAGAATATGAGCACAGTTCGCGAGCAAGGCCACAAGGATCAGTAACCCCCCGACCAATATGACCATTCGCTCGTCGTTCCCACTCACCTCTCGGGAGTAGCCCGTTCTAACCCTTCCATCCCTCTCAACCCTTGTCCAGCTCCAACAGACCCAACCGAATCAGGGGCTGCCACGCCAGCCTTTTGCATCGCATAATCACCCGAATCAAAGTACTTTCGTTCCTGCATACATTGTTATTCAGTAAGAGATCAGCTTTCAATGTGGTAAGATAAGTGGTCAGAGGTAACGAGATAAGACGGACCTTCATTCCGCTCAACATGTTCTTCTTCATGGGCAATTTCCCGTACTTTTCCTTCAACTTCTTCTCCTGTTCATCCATTGTCTGTAGCCAGGGCACATGAAGATCAGATTGGTCAGCATCTTGTCCCGCCACATGTCACCAAGAGATGGCAGAGCCAAGTGTGAGGGCAACTTACGGATGAATCCTCCTTGCTAGATTGAGATTGCTAGATTTGGCATACAAGTCGATCATTGAAGTCAGTCACACTCCGCTCATGATATTTGATGACCGGACGAAAGAAAGAGCAGATGGAGAATCGTGTTTCCTGCGACTTGTCCTGTCTGGCATTCTCTAAGTGTTGACACCATGACCTCCGGGGGATGCTTGCATGACCAAGGCCGTCGGGAGCGATCATGATATGTATTCCAGGCCAGTGAGATTTGTCCCGTTCGACGATCACTTCGTATGGCTGCCATATCCTGTCAAAAGTCCGTCCCGTATTCCCACGCAAAAATTCAAAGGTACCATTCTGTTGATCACGCAACTCACCTTCAATAAGGGATTCATTTCGGGCAACACCTTCACGTTTTCGTTCTCGATGCTTGGCTAACCGGCAGTGTCGAGATGGTGGATTATCGCTATCAATGAAAATTCCGTCTGATGGTTCAGCTTATCTTCGAATCGCTGATATGCTGATGGTCGAACCAGTCTTTGATCCCGTTGGTGAACGTGTGTATGTGCCTTTTAGAGTTTGGCGTATAGCTAAATTCCTGAATATTGCTGACCCAGTATGGACTGTGTTCAACTCTCGATGTCTGGATCTCGTTCTTTAGTCTCCGCTGATGGTGTCAACGAATAGTGCGGGGGGATGAAGGGATCCCTTTCGCAGTCGAATGATCATCATGTCTGAAGCGTCAACCAAGACATCGGTGATGATATCATGACTGGATCGAGGTTCAGAGCGAGATTGGCTTTCTCACGCGGCTTGAGATCCGGCCTCTCGGCATATTGCCGTAAGTATGGCGGATCTTACTCGCCGGCGCAGAGGTTGCTTGTTGACAATTGATCGATTGATCAATTGATTCTTGATCAATCTCCATCACTCGTAGTACAGCTCATGATGTCTCGCCCGACTAGGTTGTCGTAACTCTCAGCACCACCAAGTCATAATTTTTCCACGTCGATCACACAGTAGAGGATCGATCACCTCCTGAATTCTGCAAAGGCCGTAAACCTCGGTTCACTCTCGCATGCAACAAGGCTTCTCAGGCGAGTCCGACATCAGCCAGTGGGCGAGGTCGGTCGCCGAGTCCAACCCAAATCGTCCACCAACCCCTCCAGAAATCGACGACGAGACCTGCGAATATAACTCAGTGTTGTTACACACCTCTCGCATTCCTCTGCCAATATCTCCTCAATTTTCGTCGGATCGGTTCGACTCGCTGGAATTTATAAAGCACGGCGAGCGAGACGGCGCGGAACATCGATTCGGTCTGGAGGAAGAGGTATGTTTGCGCTGCCGGGAGATCGATCTTCAGGTCATGCTGACGCACAGATTCCTTCAGTCGTCAAGCTTCTACGAGGAAGAATTATTACCGTCCGATTCCATGTCTCAATTACACCCTCATCCCGATCTCGTTCGAGCTCGAGCACCCTCGCCCGCTCCTAGTGATTTGTCCTCGGTCTCAGCTGGTCACAAGGTGCCCAAATACTACATCGACAAACTCAAAAAGGCATGGGTTGTTCCATGGGATCCGAAGGTCCTGATCTTCGAACACGAATTCCTCCTCGGATGTTTTACGAAAGCCGAATACCACAAGAGAAAAGCTCTTCCAGACTGGAAAGACAGCCGGAGCTTATCGGCTGCTATCATCGCACTGCAGAATCTTTCGGACGTTCGCGTTGCTAAAAGCTACGTTGAGCAGTCAATACATGGTGAATTTGAGATGCTGTTAAGAGTAAGCATCGATTTAGTTGAAGAAGTTTGACTCCGCTGAATACATGCAGTATCTGTAGAAATTCTTGAACGGCTTTTCCCACGATCGGCATCTAGCCAAAGATTACATCTACGAAGTTATGACCCCTGAGGAGTGGAATCGAGTTCCCCAAAGTATCGCATGTCACGCTCAGCTCAGCGCTCCTAAAGTCGACATCTTGGTCGGCGGCAATACTTTGACTATCCCTCATCTAGAGGCTGGATTGCATCCTCTCTCTCTGGAGGTTATGCAGGATCTCCTCAGAGATTCAGAGACAAGAGAGCAAGTGCCTTTAAAAAGCACCAGAACACACAATGCATCAACAATGCATGACCTGTTTGTGATCGAAATAAAGGATACAGGCTCTTGGATAAAAGCCAAGAATGCCGAGGTTCTAGAGCGCGATCTTGTCATGGACGTCGCTCGAAATCAAGTCATCAACGCCAACTTCGTGCAGCTTGCCTCGATGGCGGAGCTTGGGGCAAATGTTCCGTTGAACACCGACACGGACGCTCCTGATCTCTTTGTTCTCGGAATGACTATCTGTGGAAGCGAATGGACGGTTGAGTACGCTACTCGTCGTCGCAAAAGAACAACCCCTGTGAGTCCCAATCGACCTTCAACGCAGCACCAGTGCACTGATCAGTTGCGCTCCTCAATCAGACGTATTTTACGACACTCGCCCGAGGGGACTGGTCGAGCGAACCCGAGTACTTCTTGTTCGTGGTTCAAATGGTGACCAAGCAAAGCGAGAAGAATTTGGTCGACAGAATGGCCAGACTGGCAGTGCTTGCGCGAAAGTGTCAGCCTGCTGCTGGTAAAGTAGCTAGCCTAAAGCCGCGTGTCTTCGGGGAGAAGCTTGCTCCTTCTCAGCAGAAGCCGCCTGAGACTGGCGCCAGTACCAGTTACCAGCCTTCTCAGCTTTCGCAGTCCCACTCTGCGGATGACCAAAACGAATCGGACGATCAGGATGAGCAAGCAAATGTTGAAGACAAAGACGATATGACGACGAAGTTGGGTGGTTTACGTGTTGATTGACGTGATGACTTAACGGACAACTTGTACAATGGTTGTGATTACGAAACGACGTGGCATGTATATTCTGGGCGCAGACCGACTCGCATCTTTCCTTTCGAAATGACATAGCGCGTATTACGAACGAACTCCCATGAACTCTGCATGGTCGACATCGTCCTTGAGATCTTGCTTCTCTGAGAGACCTGAAGGTTGAGGTTCTTGATCGACATTGAACTCTGATTGCAGAATATCAAAGGGTCAGCCTATATGACCTTCAACGACCGGATGTCCGATCTCGCTACTCACGATCGACTTTGGTCTTGGAAAACTTCCACGATGGAACCCGATGTTCAAAGAGCAAGTCGAGTTCTCCATATGATCTGGAAAGCAACGTTTGTTCAGTCTGCTGCGTTCGAATGCTGCCACAATGGCGACTAACCGGTTACGTGTCTCGGGCAGTCGGAAGATCATGTAGATCAAGGTCAGAGTACAGGTTCCTACCTAAGGGGGGTACATGTCAAGCTCATCAGCGCTGTTGTCATTTGACATAATTCGTTTCCAGACTTACGAAAACAAACGCGCTCTTGCTCCCCAAGTTCCAGGCATCCGGGGCCAACATCCTGGGCACGATGATACCGCAGATGATGTTCATGATCTGATAAGCGATACGAGACAGAG
>Ga0308160_10006509_pt1 | contig 11872 bp, 6 predicted proteins | sample PhyFR1_FD_201036 | JGI IMG/M metagenome (GOLD analysis project Ga0308160, IMG submission 201036) | Phyllosphere microbial communities from UC Gill Tract Community Farm, Albany, California, United States - DLSLF.R1 | ecosystem: Host-associated > Plants > Phyllosphere > Unclassified | place: USA... | reverse complement strand
CATAGGGAGAAAAGAAAAACATGTGGACTCAATTCATGATCCAATTTTGGATCCTACTCGTCATCGCACTTTGCGCGGCGGTCTTGCTTGGTCGCTACATCGGGATATACTTCGCACCTGTCGCAGAGCGTCGGGTCGATAAAATCGGTAAGGTCGAACGACGACTTCTGTTGTTACTCGGCGTCGATGAAAAGAGACACGATCAATCGTGGGTCGGCTATTCGAAAAGTTTGTTACTTGTAAATGTGTTCTTCTTCATCGGTGGTTATTTGCTACTTCGTTTCCAAGGCAGTCTACCGCTCAATCCGAACGGTGCTGTGAATCTCGATTGGTCGACAGCGCTGCATACGACGATCAGTTTCATGACGAACACCGATCAACAACACTATTCAGGCGAGGCACTCTCATATCTCTCGCAAACGTTCGTTCTCGGAACGATGTTGTTCGTCGCTCCGACGATGGCATTCACGGTCTGTATCGCTGTCATTCGTGGTCTTGCGAACAAACCGCTCGGTAACTTCTATGCCGACTTCGTTCGCTTCATCTTTCGGATCCTGATTCCGATTTCACTCGTATTCGGGATGGTCATGATCGTCTTCGGTGTACCACAGACGTTTGGTGGGGCGGTCAGCGTCACGACGCTCGAAGGAGCGAAACAATTGATTTACCGTGGACCGGTTGCTGCATTCGAAGTCATCAAACAGCTCGGGAACAACGGTGGTGGTTTCTTTGGTGTCAATGGTGCTCATCCATTCGAGAACCCGAACCAATTCGTCAACTTCATCCAGATGTTCTTGATGCTACTGATTCCGATGTCACTTCCAATCGCGTACGGCAAAATCATCGGTTCAGCGAAACAAGGACGACTGTTCCTCGGCGTGATGACGCTTCTCTTCATCATGATGACGGTCGGGATGGCAGGGAGCTTACTTGCGAATCCAACGGCACATGGTCAGGAATTACGGTTCGGTCAAATCGGAACGGCGCTCTACAGTTCGATTACGACGGCAGCTGAAACCGGAGCGGTCAATGCGATGCATGACTCACTCCATCCGCTCGCTGGATTGATACAGCTCGGCAACATGATGCTCAACATCGTTTACGGTGGAGCAGGTGCAGGATTCCTGAGCGTCTTGCTGTACGCCTTCGTCGCAGTCTTCCTAACAGGTCTCTTGATCGGTCGGACACCGACGTTCCTCGGAAAGAAAATCGAGACGTTCGAAGTGAAGATGATCGCGATCGCGCTACTCGTACCGCCATTCCTAATTCTCGTCGGAACGGCAATCTCGATGTATGTTGCACCAGGCGTTGCCGGCATCTCGAACCCAGGTTATCACGGACTGTCGCAAGTCTTGTACGAGTTCACGTCCGCGACGGCGAATAACGGATCCGGGTTTGAAGGGCTTGGCGACGCCAACGTCTACTGGAACGTCTCGACATCATTCGCGCTATTCTTCGGACGCTACATCCCATTGATCTTGATGCTTGCAATCGTGGGTTCGCTTAAAGCGAAGCCATCGGTTCCGCAAGATGAATTTTCGTTTAAGACAGATACACCACTCTTCGGAACAGTCTTCCTCGGTACGGTCGTACTCGTCGGTGCATTGACATTCTTGCCAGTGCTCGTACTTGGACCGGTCGCGGATTGGCTGACGATGTGAACAGGAGATAAAAGCATATGATGGAACGAATCATGCATCCGACGCCCGAGGAACACCAACCGAACGGGGAGCCGGAACACCAAACCAAATCAGCAATCAATGGCTCGATCGCGCGTCAAGCGACGATCGATGCCTTTAAAAAATTAAATCCCGTCAATATGGTTAAACAACCGATCATGTTCGTCGTCTGGATCGGCTGCTTGCTCGCAATCGGCTATACGATCTTCATTGACGAAATGCGTGGCTTTAAATTGACGGTCAGCATCATCCTCTTTTTGACGGTCTTATTCGCGAACTTCGCGGAGTCGATCGCGGAAGGACGTGGGAAAGCACAAGCGGACTCACTGAAAGCGTCGAAAGCGGACGTCATGGCCCGTAAACGTGTCGGACAACTGATTCAAAGTGTCTCGTCCGCAACACTCCGGAAGGGCGATATCGTCTTCGTCCGAGCAGGTGAGTATGTACCGGGTGACGGTGAAATCATTAAAGGTCTCGCTTCGATTGATGAATCGGCGATCACGGGTGAATCCGCACCCGTCATCAAGGAAGCAGGCGGTGATTTCTCATCGGTCATCGGTGGCACACTCGTCGTCAGTGACGAGATCGAAGTCCGAATCACGAGTAATCCAGGTGAATCGTTCCTCGACCAGATGATTGCCCTCGTCGAAGGCGCGAGTCGTCAGAAGACACCGAACGAACTCGCGTTATCAACGCTCTTGACGAGCTTGACATTGATTTTCTTGCTTGTTGTCATGACACTACCCGTCTTTACGAACTACCTTGGATTTGATCTTTCAGGTCCAATCTTGATTGCCTTACTCGTCTGTTTGATTCCGACGACGATCGGTGGCTTGCTGTCTGCGATCGGAATCGCCGGGATGGACCGCGTTACGCGCTTTAACGTCATCGCGATGAGCGGGAAGGCGGTCGAAGCAGCAGGCGATATTCAAACGATCATCCTGGACAAAACGGGAACGATCACGTTCGGTAACCGGATGGCGTCGGAAATCACACCGGTTGGCGGACGCACTGCTGAGCAGGCGTTCGAGGGGGCAATCCTCGCCTCGCTCGCTGATGAGACACCAGAAGGACGTTCCGTTCTTGAACTCGCTGAACTTCGCGCAATGCCGGTTGAACAACACTGGTTAGATGGCGCAGAGATCGTACCGTTTCGCGCAGAGACACGAATGTCCGGACTCGACTTAAGAGATGGACGCCGTGTACGGAAAGGGGCGGGACAAGCGATTCAAGATTGGGTGACAGAACAAGGCGGAACGATTCCAAATGATTTGCAAGAAACGATCGATTCAGTCTCGCGCTTAGGGGGCACACCACTCGTTGTCTCGATGGATGCGACGATCCTTGGCGTCATCTATTTAAAAGATACGGTGAAACCCGGAATGCGGGAACGATTCGATCGTTTACGTGAAATGGGCATCAAGACGGTCATGTGTACCGGAGATAACCCGTTGACGGCAGCAACGATTGCCCGGGAAGCAGGCGTCGATGATTTCGTCGCGGAATGTAAACCAGAAGATAAAATCCGTGTCATCCAGCAGGAACAAGCAGCCGGTCACCTCGTCGCGATGACAGGAGACGGTACGAATGACGCACCGGCACTCGCTCAAGCCGACGTCGGTCTCGCAATGAACAGCGGAACACAAGCGGCGAAAGAAGCAGCGAACATGATTGATCTTGATTCAAACCCGACGAAGATCATCGAAGTCGTCGAAATCGGTAAGCAGCTCTTGATGACACGGGGAGCGTTGACGACGTTCTCGATCGCAAACGATGTCGCGAAATATTTTGCGATCATCCCGGCAATGTTCATGGTCGCCATTCCACAGATGGAAGTACTCAATATCATGCGTCTTGATTCACCGACGAGTGCGATCTTGTCTGCCTTGATCTTCAACGCGATCATCATTCCGATGTTGATTCCGCTTGCGATGCGAGGAGTCACTTACAAACCGATGACGGCGGATCAATTACTCGGTCGTAACTTACTGATCTACGGTCTTGGCGGTGTCATCGTACCGTTCATCGGGATTAAAATCATCGATGTCTTGCTTGCAAGCATCCTCTAAGGAGAAAACGAATCATGAAACAAGCCATTCGTGTGACGGTCTTCGTCGCAGCGTTATGCGGGATCGTCTTTCCCGCTTTATTGACCCTGTTTGGTCAATTACTCGTACCGGATAAAGCTGAAGGTTCTTTAGTACAAGAAAACGGAAAATTCATCGGATCGGAATTGATTGCCCAGCCGTTCACGTCGAAACAGTATTTTCACGGACGTCCATCAGCGGTCGATCAATTAGCGGGAGCGTCTGCTGGGGATAACCTAGCAGCATCGAACCCGGAGCTTGGCACGAAGATGGCGGAATTACAGAAACAGAACCAAGAGGACGGCGCTTCGCTTCCGGACGATGCCCTCGTGACATCCGGTTCTGGCTTCGATCCGCACATCTCAGTCGATTATGCTTTGGTTCAGGCGAAGCGTATCGCAACCGCGCGCGACCTGTCGCGTGAAGAAGTGCGGAAGTTGATCACGAAGGAAGCCGGAACCCATGATTACGTCAACGTCTTGCGTTTGAACTTAGCGCTTGATCGGAGTAAGTCATGACACGAGGAAAGCTGAAGCTGTACATCGGCTCAGCTCCTGGTGTCGGAAAAACGTATAAGATGCTTGCCGATGCACGAACATTGACGCTTGAGGGTAAGGATGTCGTCATCGGTCTGATTGAGACGCATGGTCGAAAAGAGACGGCAGAGATGGTCGGGCAACTCGAACAAGTCCCGCTACTTGAAGTCGTCTATAAGGACAAGACATTCCCCGAGGTGAACGTGGACGCGATCATTGCCCGTCGCCCCGATATCGTACTGATCGATGAACTGGCGCATACGAATGCGCCAGGATCGGTACGAAAGAAACGCTATCAAGATGTCGCAGCATTGCTTGAAGCGGGAATCAATGTCTATTCGGCCGTCAACATCCAGCATTTCGAAAGCTTGCTTTTTAAAGTCAAAGAAGTGACGGGTGTCGAAGTGCGGGAACGCATTCCGGATCCGTTTCTCGGGGAAGCCGATGAAATTCTACTCGTCGATGTCACGCCACAGACGTTACGGGAACGACTCGAACAAGGAAAGATCTATAAGAAGGAAAAGATTGAACAGAGCTTGAATTCGTTTTTTTCGCTTCAGAATCTTGCGAGCTTACGTGAGTTATCGCTACGTCAGGTCGCGGACGAAGTCGACGATCAAGTCTATCAATCACGCTTGTTGATTGAAAAGGATCCGGCGTCGCTACAAGAACGGATTCTCGTCTGTATCCAGCTCAACGACAATGCGCGGAAGTTGATCTATCGTGGCTTTCGGATGGCGAGTCGATTGAAGGCAGAACTGTATGTCCTAACGATTTTACCGGCAGCGGAAAATCAATTGAATACGAAACAAAAAGAAGTCTTAGCGATGGTACGCGAGAGTGGCTCCTTGTTCGGAGCAGAGGTGCTGATCCGGATTCAAGGCGAGCGCTCGATTGCCCAAGCGATCACGGCAGCTGCCAAGCATCATCGCATCACTCAAATCGTCCTCGGTCAATCTGCACGGACCCGTTGGCAGGAAGTCCGGCGTGGATCGATCATCAATGAAATCATGCGTTATATCCGCGGGATCGATATTCAAATCGTTGCCGATGACATGGAACGCTAGGGGAGCCCTTCCGCGTAAATGCAGGGGTTCTCTTCGTATCATTCAAAGGTAACAGTGTTTCGTAGTATTATGGAGTACCATTCATATGAAGGCAGAGTGTAGTTTTTCTCTTAGCGAGAAAGATTGCACTTTTTTTGTTCATCTCGCATCGTTTTCCTGGGACAAGCATCGCGCCGCTTCACTTCGTTGCAGGGTCGCTCCTGCTTGTTTTTCCCTAGGAAGCGATTTCGAGTGAACAAATCGCATGGAGTGCGAGATGTCGCGGCTTACCTCCCGCCTGTGGAAAGCGAGGATGTCGGAAACGTCCGCCATAAAAACGAGAGTGACGTCATTTACTTTTCAATTTATAAATATTACGAAAAAGGAGTAGTCTTTCTCTATCAAGAGAAGAACTACTCCTTTGCGTGTATGCTTTTAACTATCCCTCAACGAGCGAAGACCGGAATATCGAAGGTAGCCGTATAGCTATCCATCTGTTGATAGAGTGAATAGATCCGTGATGTCTGTTTGACGGCCCATCCCATGTCTGTTGCGTACTGATGGCTACCAGGGCGCATCGGACTCCAACGCATTTTGTAAAGCGTATTTTGTCCATAGGCATTGTGGATGTACTTCGTGCTGATGAATTCAGCACCACCGACAATCGCGGCTTCCGGAGTGAACCAACCTTGGCTATACGCATAAGCAGCACCAGTGTTGATTGCATCGTAATCATACGCACCAATGCCGTACATGTTGTAGACTTTGCGTCCATTCCATGTCACACCCATTGCGAGTGTCGATTTTCCGTTACCTGTCTCAAGCAAAGCGTGGGAGATCAAGTAAGCTTCGTTGACGCTGTACTTTTGACCAGCATCGATAAACGCTTGACCACAACTACCGTTGCTACACTTGTTGAAGATTCCTTCGCCCTTCGTCACGTTCGCTAACATCTTATCGAGTGTCGCAGGTGTCGCACCTGTTGTTTTCGATAGATCAAGGAACTGATAGAAGTCTGAAGAATTCCGGTCGACCTTCAGTGGATCAGCAGCGTTACGGACGTCTGTTTCGAGTGCATTCAGCCACTGGATCGTCGAGTAATTCGTTGCGTTCGAATAGACACGTGGGTACGTCGTATAGAAGCCGCTGACGGATTGATAGACGCGAATCATCCGACCAGGCTGGAATTGACCATAGACGTGACTTGCTGTCGAAGCGCCTGAACGAATGTTGAGCGGTGTCGTCGCTGTGACAGTCGCAATCGTTCCATTGACTGGATCGAGTGCACCACCGAGACGGACGTAACCCGTGCTGACGTACATCAATTTGTTTTTGTAGATATCCGTTTGCGGAGGTGGATTTAGTTTCATCTGTGCGCTGATGAAACTATCGAACGTATACGGTGTCGCGACGGAGTTATAGACGTTTAATTTAGAAGAAGTCGTCACGAACGCCCCCTTATATGCATATCCACTTTTGCCATCGTAGGAAATCTTATACCAATCACCGATTTGACCAGAGACAGTGACGACGAGATTTTGAGGAATCGTCTTGATGACATTGTATGAGCTACCGACGTAAGAGCGTAAAGCAACGTTTGATGTAGCCCGTACGTACAATTTTTGTTTTGCTTCGTATTTGATTGATGACGTGTTTTGTCCGGTGCGGATATAACCCGTTTTGCCATCAATCGTTACTTTATGCCACGAGGTGTTCGTGTAGGACGTGATCAAAGAAGATGTGTAATAGACATTTCCGAACGAGAGTGTCGTTACAGTTGCTGCTTGATCGTCCGGTGCTTGTTTGACGACAAGTGATTGATTCGCCAAGAAACGTGCACCCGTAATCTTTTTCGTTTCCGTGTACGGTGTCAGTGTTGATTTTAAAACATAGCCGTTTTTACCAGCGTAGCTGATTTTTAACCACTGATCGAGACTACCTGTTACTTGAACGACGGCTGCTTTTGGCAGCTTCGTCACCGTCGCATAAGCTGAACCGGCATCCGACTGGAGTGTCGTATCCGTCGTTGCTTGATAGCGGTGGTTATTGACACTTTCGTATGTGACAGGTGAACCTTGATTGATTTGAATGTAACCGGTTTTCCCGTCAACCGTCAGGCGATGCCATTGCTCCGAACGACCAGTCGTGACGACTTGATTCGTCGTGTAGACGTCTCCAGAAGAGAGGCGAACGAGAGTGTCAGCTGTCGCTTGGTGCGACGTTTTTACTTCGACGGTACGTCCAAGGCGATAAGAAGAAGATGGAATCGATTGCGTCATGACTTTTTCCTTAGCGTAACGTGAAGCGATGTAACCTGTTTTCCCGTTGTACGTCACACGATACCAGTCGTCGATCATTCCAGTGACCGTGATGCTCGTACCAGAAGGAATCGTTCTGACAGTCGCATAAGTGTTTCCGGCATATGAGCGTAATGGTGTCGAAGTCGTCGTTTGCATGACGATCCGATCCGATTGATAACGAACGCTCTTGCCTTGACCGACAGGAATGTAGCCTGTCTTTCCATCCTTGCTCACACGATGCCATTGCTGACCGTTTGACGTCACGAGTTGTGTCGTGTAGTAGATGTCACCGCTCTGCAGTGTTGTCAGCGTGGATGCTTTTACATCTGGTGAAGATTTGATCGAAACTGCTTTTTCAAGTTCAAAGCGTGCGCCTGCAATTTTCTGCTTCGTTGCAAGCGTCGTAAAGGTGTTGGAAGCAGCATATCCCGTTTTACCGTTATAACTGACCCGGTACCAATTGCCGATCCGTCCAGAAATTTTGATGATCGTATTGCTCGGGATCGTTTGCACTGCAGCATACGATGGACCTGCATACGAGCGGATCGTTGTCGCGGCTGTCGTTTTCAATGAAAGGTTTGATTGTGATTCGTAAGCGATTGGTGTTGCCTGATTCGCTAATACGAAGCCGGTTTTACCTTCCTTCGATACTTGATACCATGTTTCACCGAGTGGATTCGTCACACGTGTCTTCGTGTAGTAGACGTTTCCAGCACTTAGTGTCGCAAGTGTTTTTCCATTGGTTGCAGGTGTCGTCTTGATGGCAAGTGATGCTGTCAACAGGAAGCGTGAAGACGGAAGCTTCGTCTTTTCTGTGTACTCTGCCAATGTAGCGGATAAGACGTAACCCGTTTTACCAGCGTATGTGACTTGATGATACGTTGCCGTCTTAGCGCTTGATGTGACAATCGTGTCTTTCGGAAGACTGGCTAAGCTATTCTTCGCTTCCGCTTGACTGTAAAGGGGTGTCACACTTTTCGTCTGATACCGTGTTTGTGGAATCAATGTCACACTTTGCTTTTCAGAAGAGGCGAACGCATCTTGATGCATGTAGCCTTTTTTCCCATCGTACTGAACGCTGACCCAGTCCTCGATCCGACCGACGATTTTGACGTCTTTTCCAGATGGAATGGTCTGAACTTTTGGATAACCTGTTCCAGCGTATTGGCGCAAGATATAAGCATCGACCGTTCTTGACGTCGTGTTCGTCACCTTTTTATAGGCAACTGCTTTTGCGCCGGCAGCTACATAGCCCGTCTTCCCGTCATATTTGACGCGGTACCATGTTTCGCCATATGGATTCGTCACACGTTGTGACGTGTAGTACACATCCTCTTCGTTCAACGTACCGATCGTCGTTGCAGTATCCACTGCGGTCTTTTTGATCGGTGTTTTTTTGAGGACGAGGTAGCGCTGTCCAGAAACGGTTTGTTTCTTTTCGTACAGCGTGAGGTATTTCGACGCGACATATCCCGTTTTTCCAGCGTATGTCACTCTTCTGAATGCTCCAGAAGCATACGTGGATGAAACGACAGTTCCGGTCTTGATCGTCAACAAGCGTTTCCGAGAAGATGCCGTCTTGTCGTACAGATAACTATCGGTAGACAGACGGTAGGTCGTCGCTTTCGTCGTCGCTGCTTCAGCTACTGGTAAAGATGTTAAAACGATGCTGAAAACGATGAGAAAGCTTGCGAACACCTTCAAGGTCTTCGAGAATGATGTCGTGTTCAAAGTATCTTTCCTCCTAGTAGATATTCGTCCGGATGGACGGAATCGGCTTCTAGGATGTCTAAGTCTAAGTTGTGAAATCTATTGCCTATCCTTACTATCGACAATATCGGATTTTTATGAACAAAATATTGAATTTTTTTGAAAAAAGGGGTCTGGTTTTTTGAAAAACCCTCCTGTTTTTTTAAACAAGAGGGAATATGGTCAGATATTGAGACGAGCGAGGAGTTCCGTCAGATTCGTCGTTGGTCGTTCACACGAAAAATCATGACAGAGATAAGCAGTAGGTACGTTTGGTTCAGGATAATCTGCGAGCAGTGGTACAAGCGGTAGAAGGTCACGTTTCGTCCCAATCAACAAAGCGACTTCTGGCAAGCGCATCCGTTGCAGTTGATCGATTTCGATTGGGATCTCCGACTCTTCAGGAATCAAGATGATCAATTCCTTCGGTTCCATCTGCCGGTAGGTGAAAGTACTGACAAGTGAGGCAAAGCCTGTTGGTTGTTGCTCGACTTCCTCTACTAATGCCGAAAGAGCCCGTTCAGCACTTTCTTGATAGACGAGACGCCCGGTGAGGCGACTGAGCGTGAAGAAGACATGTAAGGCAACGCTGTTTCCGGCGGGTGTGACCCCATCATACAGATCAAGTGGACGAACGAGTAGTTCGTCGGAGTGTGAAGACGTCAGATAAAAATAACCATCCGCTGTTTGGAACTGTTCTTGTAGCACATCTGCAAGTGCTAAAGCCTCCTTTAGATGAAGCGCCCGTCGTGTTGATTGGAACAGTTCAAGATGTGCGTCGATCAAATACGCATAGTCATCGAGGAATCCGTGTCCGGTTGCTTGTCCTTCGCGGTAATGAACGGCAAGTTGATTCTCCGTACGGACGAATCGTTCAAGCGACGTCATCGCACGCGTTGCGACATGAGTATAATACGGTTCACCGAAGACGCGACCGGCTTTAGCGAATGTCGAGATCATCATCGCATTCCACGATGTCAACCGTTTATCATCACGAAACGGGCGCGGACGTTCATTTCGCGCATTGAGGAGAAGCTGGCGCTCGCGTTCGAGTTGTGCCGCTGTTTCAGCAGGCGACAAGTGAACAGAACGTGCGAATGCCTCAAGTGTTCGTCCTGTTCGATAAAAGACGTTCCGTCCTTCGAAGTTCCCCGATGGTGAAGCATGGTAGAAGCGCGGGAACAGTGCGTCTGGTCCGAGTAAGTCCGTCAGTTCAGCTACCGTGAACGTATAAAAATGTCCTTCGCCTCCTTCGCTATCTGCATCCAGTGCGGCATAGAAGGTGCCATCCGATGCGGTCAGTTCCTGTTCTATGAATGTCAGCACTTCTTCTGCGTAGCGTCGGAACCGAATCTGTCCAGTCACTTGGTATGTTTCGATGCATAAGGTCGCGAACCACGCGTTGTCGTACAGCATCTTCTCAAAATGAGGAATCTGCCACTCGGCATCGACCGTATAGCGGAACAGACCGTAGCCGACTTGATCGGTCATCCCACCGTCACGCATCGCGATCAATGAACGCATGACCATATGGAGCGCCGTCTCGTCTTCCGCGAATCGATAATAATCAAGCAAGAAACGAAGTAGGGCAGGCGACGGAAACTTCGGTGCCTCGCCGAATCCACCGTGTTGACGGTCGAATTGTCGCATCGCCTGATCGAAGGTATCGTGAATGATGGATTCATCCCAAGTATGGGTAGACGTCGCAGGCTGTAATACGTCGCGAAGCGTCTGCGACATGTTCTGACCGACTTGGGCGATTTTTTCTGGTGAACGGCGGAATTGCTCGCTGAGCTGAAGTGTCACCTGACGAAAACTCGGGCGGTTGAACTGAGGCGTCTTCGGAAAATACGTACCGATATAAAACGGTTGCTGGTCCGCTGTCATGAAGACACTCAGTGGCCAGCCGCCTTGTCCGTTCATGACTTGAGCCGCCGTCATGTATACATGGTCGATGTCAGGACGTTCTTCCCGGTCGACCTTGATTGCGATGTAGCGTTCGTTCAAGAGTCGTGCCGTTTCTTCATCCTCAAAGCTCTCATGAGACAGCACATGGCACCAATGGCACGTCGAATAACCAATCGATAAAAAGATCGGCTTGCCGCTTTCTCGAGCGGCAGTGAAGGCGTCTTCGCCCCATGGGTACCAATCGACAGGCTGGTGAGCGTGTTGCAATAGGTAGGGACTCGTTTCATGGATAAGTCGATTCGGCATGATGGATTTCCCTCGTTTCTTCTATAGTAATGATTCCTCTTCACGATACTCGGCTTTTACGGCAGGTGCAACTCCAATTCTGAGACAGGAGAAAACGGTTTTTTAAAAGAAAGATTGACTTTATAAAAGAAAGTGTGATAGATTAATATAAGTCATGAATCGGGGATGATCACTCATGTGAGAATCTTCAATCCATATCATACAATTAAATCGACAGGTCAGGATTTTTAGACCGCTACTGACAAATGAGTCAGACATAAG
>Ga0308160_10006507_pt1 | contig 11876 bp, 16 predicted proteins | sample PhyFR1_FD_201036 | JGI IMG/M metagenome (GOLD analysis project Ga0308160, IMG submission 201036) | Phyllosphere microbial communities from UC Gill Tract Community Farm, Albany, California, United States - DLSLF.R1 | ecosystem: Host-associated > Plants > Phyllosphere > Unclassified | place: USA... | reverse complement strand
GACGAAAAGATTGACCAACTCTGGCCTGATGTAGTCGTAGTAGCTGTCCCCGACTTCGACCCCTTCGACTCCACCTCCACCGCCTCGTCCGTCATATCCCATCACTTCGCCTGGCGCCCGGAAGTCAACGGCTCCGTACTCGTGGAACAGATTCCACGCAGGGGCAAATTTGAACTGGCCGGTAGTCACGACAACAGGCTTGCTGTGCGCCTTAGCGGCCAAACAAGCGGCGAGCGTCCCTGCGAGCGCGAACAATCCTCCGTTGGCCGAAACGGTGTGCGCGCCAACTATGACCTTCGTCACGCGCGGCATGAGGGCATAAATCGACGAGTCGGGGACGAGGAGGACGGGGATGTTTGCAGCGGAGAGAGAAGTGGCCATTGAGTGACCGAGGTAGGACGGGGCGGATTCGGGGATGATTACGGTGAATTTCCGATCTCGATATGCCTGTTTCAAAAAGGCTTCGACGGTTTTCGAGTGGCCGACGGTGAGGATCACCTCGCTGGGATTAGCGGCTGACACAAGTAGTGATGCGTGGTGATCACGGGCGATGAGTCGCTATGGCACCGCACGTGGTATCGAACTCACGAAGAATGGATATGTTCCCGCGCGCCCTTCGCGACGTCCTCATGGGTCGTCTCCAGCTCGCCCACCACCTCCTCAATGGCCTGGATCAACACCGGCTTCAACTTGCTACTCTGCTTCATGAACTCCTCGCTGTCTTGTCGACTCAGCCCCGCTCCGTAACTTCCCCCTGGACTGCCCGTACCGCCCCCAGCGCCCATCGGCCCATCTATCGAATTCGTCCGTATTGGCGTGGTGAAGAGATTGGTGGTTGTGCTGCTCATCTCGAGCAGACTCCCTTGTCGTTCGAGCTGCGCACGTGAATGTCGCATAGCGACGAAGTTGCTCAGAGAGGGCTGACGGGGCAAACCAATCGCGTTGCCCGAGGGGGAGGAAAACTGGAACTCGTTCGAAAGGTAGTGGTTTGATGGCGCGTGCAGGCCTGGCGTCTCGGGCCCGAGGTACGGTGTGGATGGGATGGACGAAGGGGCAGAGACGTGCGCTGCGGCGGCGGCGCGATACTCTTCTCGGATGAGACGGAGGATCCGGCGGATGATATTGCCAGATGCGAGTTCTGGTTGTCAATGACACTGAGCGCGACGATGCCATCTCCTCTGCCTATACAGACGTGAAAGCTTGACATCGAATGGACAGTGACACGATAGAGAGGTGGAGGAACGCCTGGTGAACCACCAACGTACCTTTCGGGTTGGCCTCTACGATCCTGCGCCCAATTCCTTTGAGTAACAGCAAAAGCTCATCAATTGTCGAAAACTTCGAAGATCGCACGACAGCCTGCACAAGCGCAGCGGTAGCCAGGGCGACGTTTCTCGAGCCGGTGATCTGCCTTTCTGTCAAGCTTTGCCAAACTAGGTACCCGCTTGGCTCACCTTCGACGCAACGACGTGCAGAGAGCTTCGGTCAAACGGGATGTCGGGTCATTGGAGGGCTGTCTCTCAATCACTGCTTGTCGGGCCTGTTTGCTATTGCTACTGACCGTGGAGTTTTGATTCGCCATCTTTGCGGCTGTCACCTAGTTTTGAAACGCGATTGGTGTGGTAGTCGAGCTCGAGGAGAGTGTAGGAAAGTCGGAAGAGGTTGTTCGAGTCGCGGGTGGTTGATCACGTGATACGCTTCGAGCTCATGACGTTCCGGTTACTTGGCTGCACTTGCACTCGTACCCTTCCCCGGCTTCAGGACACACAACTTCTGGCGGGACCGATCGAACACAGGCTGAAGCGAATGGACGGAGAGTCATGATTTCTCACGCTGAGATTGGTAAGTGCGTTTGGTGACCGAGTTGACCAGACAGGTCCGGTATCACAACAATACTCGGCGGCGGCAACGGTGCCGCTGATCAAGTCCCCTTCTCTTTGGCTACCACAGGCTGTGAGCTTACTGACATCCAATGTGGGCTCTTCTGACGAGTCAGATCGAGCTGCCTGGGGACATACATCCGTTGCCTGAAGATATCACAGCATATGTGCGTTCTCAGTCTTCTCTCCCTTGCTACCTCTATCACACGCGCAGGCACTCTCGGGCGACCTGCACCGCGACTACTTGTGGTCGTGAAACGTGCGAAGAAAGCGCCGGACATAGTCTTGACATCGCACTGACAGGCAGTTCGTCTACCCCTTCACCCTTGAGCAACACGTCCTCTCCCTCCAACCCGCCCCTCACGAAGCCATAGCGCAACGGAGAGCTCGTGCCGCCGAACTCCTACATCAGCGCGAAGTGGCCGAAGAGCGAAAAGAGTGAGTGGCGTGTGCAACAGAAAACCACAGTGATCACACGCTGATCTCTCAGGAAAGAAGCAATGCATCGGATGGCACCAGGATATAACCCGACTTCCTTGCTCGTGCCTACAGCTTCTGGCAACGCCAAACCATCTCCTACTCCAGCGGTAGCTCAACCAGCTGTCAGAAGGACTGCAATGGAGGATCTCATGATGGATGCGCCGGAGCCTTCGAGTGGGCCAACAGACTCGATGGACGATCTCGTGGCGCAGTTGGAGCAGATGGAGCGGGTGGACAGAAAGGAATAGACGATCGGCACTGAAACCCCCAGTGTTCGGTACCGCGTAGTTGTATGTATAGCTTATGAGTGATCGCTGTCAGAGCGGTGGAAGGAGAACAATCTGGGACATTGCGTCAATCGGGCACTGCTAATTCGGAGTCGCCCCTCAGTCTGCCTAAATGTACTCAATGTTTTGTCAGCGGCATCTATGCACCCAGAGATCTTGTGCTGTGGGTGCCTCGACTGCCATGACCGAGGTCTACAGCGAATCTCAGCTCGCTGACACGAACATACCGGTGGGGCACGAACCATCGTCATCGGACAGTGAGTACGATTCATGCCTTCCCTGGATCTTCCCATAAATCGTGGGGACAGATTGAGAGGGACTTGTATGTCACAGAGCGAGCTCTGCTGATATCGCCAGATGGACTTCATTCTGGCCTACCAATTTTCCCTCGACTGTTCACAATTTGGGAACCATCAATCTGGCAGGAATATGGCCGCAAGCTACGATTCGTACAAGCAGTCTACCGAACTATCCCGGTTTCCCGAGAGTGCGTCTCGGAACGATCTCACAGAATCCCAGTCCGGCCATTTCGAGTCGTCCGGGCCCTCCGAATCCTCAGGTGCGTACTCAATTATATAGAGAACTCCTTTCTGGCCGTCAGATCGTGAGTCAAAGCTGTCCAGGGATTCGAGGAGACTTGTCCTCGAACGAATGAGGGCCTCCTCGAAACACGCCTTTTTTAGTTGCCTGTCGATTTCTTGAGTGACATCCTCCTTAGGCTTGACAGTAGCGGCGATTTGGTCCGCGAGAGCAATCAGCGAAGGATTTTCCGTGCGGTGCGATATATCTGTCACTGAGGCTCGACTCCCGTACTGCTCTTCGAGCAGAGCAGACCTGTCGTAGGCGATGCAAGTTGGTGGTCGAGTGGCAAAAATAACTGAAGGTAGACTGATCCGGATGATACTTTCGGGCAGCCCGTACGTCTTGTCTACAGTCACAGCTCCAGATTGATCAGTGAACTGCTGGAATTCTGACTGCGACTCGAACACAGTCACCGGCAAGACGTCGTTGTGTTCCCAAGCTAGCCGAGCCTCTTGGGTCAATTCCTGGTGCCAGTCTTGATTGATCATGCAGCCGTCATCATCGTAGAACTCTTCCGTCTTAGTGCGATTCACGTTTTCAAGCCATGGCGTCAGAAATTGCCATACAACGCTGGCTTTTGGAAGCTGCGTATGGCCTGCATCCGTCGCAGACCCCCGAGTAAAGCCAGGTCGTGCAGATATCCGTATCGGCTTGGAACTGTTGATATCGGTGTCGAAATATACACCCAAAGAGGGTCGTGATTGCTCAGATTGTTCAGCGATTGTGGACATCTTCCGAAGGTGATTGAGGCAGGAGATGAGGTCTGAGGTGGGATGGAAGATACGAGAGACAGCTTACGACTGACTCGCTGTCTATATACGTGCGACCGGGGGAAACATAGTGGCAATCTCTCACGGTCCGTGGGAACGTGAGACGTGTGTGTTTAACAAGCGGACTATGAAACATTACGGATACTCATCTTGTGTTCCCACTCCCCGTCTACTTCACATGTCGCAAAACATACATGCCGAGCGTTATGTAAGGATCACCCAAGTCCAATAGTTGCTGGATCAGACTTGGCAGTTCGTCCGTCAACCGTTCACGCAAACGACGTGTGAACGTAAGTAAAGCTATCCTTGGAATCTTGGACCAGTTCTCTACCACCTCATATCAACGGTAGACCTCAGTATCCCATTCTACTCCCAGGATGCCGTCGCTTTGGTGCATCTGTCGAAAAGGTCACTGAAGTTCAGAGCAGATGACGACGAGTTCCGTACGCCGCTGATGGTGTACTCGATCGACCCGAAAGGGCTGTTTTCCATTTTCAAGGGTTTCACGATGCTTTTCGCCCGCACTTTGGCGTCGGAAATGGATGTGAAGCCTCTTTGAGCGTTCAGCGCCTGGGACAGGAGTTCGGCAAAAGACACCAATCCGGAATCTGAGGGTGGAATGTGGGTGCCGGCGATGCGTTCCCAGTCCAGCTGCCGTGCTTTCTGATCCACTTCAGGGGGTACCGCCGACCCGACAGATATGGACGCATCTTTATGCCACGGAAGGGTGATAGCGACGAGTCCATCCGGAATGCCATACAGCCCTGTAATGCGCTGACTCCCGGTCGTTTCTGCAGCGGCGTTGAATTCCTCTTTGGACCTGTACACGATAGTGGGCAGTTCGTCTTCGGCACTGTGTAGACTCTGCTCCAATCTGTCTTCGATACTCTCTAGACCCTGCTCCAGTTCTTCATCGGTGAGCTGTAGAAGCTGTTCCATGTGATGGCTCAATTTCTCATGCCAGTCCTCCTCAGAGGGCAGACCACTGGACAGAGTCATTCTGTCTTTCGTCTTGAGTACACGCGCTAGACGGGGTCCAGCAGTATGCCAGAAGTACTCCGCCTCAGGGTAGCTGAGTTCGTAGGCATCCACTGCGTCCTCCCCCAGCTCAGAAGAGGAGCCGTCGGGATTGAGACCTTTACGAACGTAGATTTGAAAGGCCGGGACTCTGTTGAAGTCTTCCTCGAAGTAGAAGCCAGCGCTTTGCTGCGGTGTGTCTACCTCAGGAGTAAGGGCTGAGCTGGACATACTGGGTATCGATCGGCTCTCAATGGGATGGAGGTGAGGAGTGAAGACTGCCCATAGACTGAGTAGTATCGCTTGATAAGGCGTTGACTGCCTCGCCGAGACTGAGATCGGTACAAAGGAGTGAGCAGGCTGAGAATAAAACATCACCAGAGCGGAGCCGGCGGAGCAGTTGGTGCTCCGACGTAATGGTATAGACAGACGCAGCGTTCGGACGTGTTTGAGCCCTGCATATGTCCGACCTGTACTTCAGCTGAGTGACAAGAGATTTGTGGCGGGTCCAGGCAAGCGGAGGTTGAACGATTCAGTGCGGTTCGCCCGCGCGGATCAAGGGGCCGAAAGATTGGACTGCTCATACGACCCTTCTGGCCGCCCGATCATCGTGCTTCGATCCCTCACCACGTGTGACCAAGCCTTCCACCGACAATCATGCCCCAGCTCGACAGGTACAATGGCATAGGCATAGATGGTATAAAGACCGAGGCAGCCGAAACCCTCGCCGCTACCGCCACGCCACTCAGTTCGTCAGGCACGCCAAAAGTCCAACCGGTCACCTCATCCTTCGCGATCGTCTGTCTGTCATTACGCCCCTTCTCACTCGAGTCTTTTCTCCTCGATAAGACTAGTCACTATATCTGAGCGACATGTCGAGCCTGCTTCAGAACGCCGGTCGTAAGGTCTTCGCCTCGACCTCCCAACGGACTATCCGTACGCTCCGAACTCTCGCACCGCTCCGTCCTGTCGTTCCCGTCCAATCTCCCGTTCCCCGCCGGACTTTCGCCGTCTCTCGAACGCTACACCAATCATCTCCATCTAGCGCTTCCGCTACGGGCGCAATTGCGATAAAGTAGGTCTCCTGCCCCACTCCGCCGACAGCACTGACGGCAGAGAGCTCTCGGCGTCGGAGTACGATCGAGCAGCGGATGAGGATATGGATATGTTACATGATTCGCTAGAGGTGTTATGTGAGGACTACATGACTGGTGCAGAGGTCGAATACTCCGTGAGCACATCTTATACTTCATCCCATCCGACTCGTCCTTTGTATCGGACAATTCGAGAACGGCTGAACGGCTGCATGCTTTCTCCCTACCATGGCGTGACGATCAGCATCGCCTTTTACGTCCCTCACCCCTCACAGTTACCCCAGAACCACTAACCCCAGTCCGGCGTCATGACCCTCATCACACCTCGCGGGACGTATGTGATCAACAAACAACCGCCAAATCAACAAATATGGATCTCGTCCCCCCTTTCCGGGCCAGCACGTTTCGGCTACAGCCCTGACGGTGTCTGGGTACATCATCGACGGAATGGCGTGACATTGGGCGGCGTGCTAGATCAGGAATTGAAGGAGGTCTCAGGGGAGACAGACTGGGAAGGGACGGGGTTGAAATGACGAGATATGGACGAAATGGCTGCGGGATGGAACGGCCTGCTCGACTGCTCATACGCCTCTCGCAAGCAGGGAATCAGACTAGGCACCTGCTGAAGAGATTGCCGAGCCACTACGACGTGTACGGGGGTGCGGCGCTGCGGCGAAAGCTGATGCGAATGACATTTCTCTATGATGGTAATTGCTACACTCTATACGATAATGCAAGATAACATTGATCCCAAAATACTAATGCTACATGTGTTTTGATGATTGTGGTCTCACTAAAGTCGATGCTATGGTTGGACGGATGTGGTGATGGATGCGGTGATGATAATGGTCTCGAAGATGTCGGATCACAAGATGATTGTTGGGTTTCGCCGATTGTCGCTTTCCTCCTCTCGAGGCCCCGAAGCACGTGCCAACCCGCCTCGCAGTAGCCCGCTCAACCTCGACATGAGCTGTGTGCACGAGCAAGAAGGACTGGAACTCACCTCGCTTCTTTTTCGTCACTAGGTTGACCTCGTCGCAAGCCCTTTCCCGGACGTGCAGGTCGCGCTTATCTTTTCGCGACTGGTGTCAGCGATGCTCTCTAGACACTGGAGGAGAAGGGACTTACCCAGCCCCGCCCGCACCTGTCACAGGTGAAGGGCTTCGCATCAGCTGGACATCAGTAAGGGTCTAGTGGGTCGTCCGGAAAGCTGACAATGCCTAGTTCTGATGTGGCGCTGCTCGTCAGAATTGGTCGACCAGGAGACAAAGGCCGGAGAGAACTCACATCCAGATCACCTTGTCGGGACAGGAGTGTTCCGCACTCTCCACAGGCCACCTTCTCGAGGGATATCGCGGGTTTGTTCGCCTTCTGATCGTCAGCTGAGAGCCCGAGAAGGGTGTAGGCAACTGACCCTCCGGCTAGGCCCGCCCTCGACGCCTGGTGTCACCTCCGCTTGCCCCCGTCTCCGCTTGAGCGACCGGCTCTCCTCCCGGTACTCTCCTGATCCGTCGTCCTCCGCGTCCTCCTCCACCTCTTCGCCCCACCTCGAGCGCGACAGATCCAAGCTGAATCCCTGCATGACCCCTTCGGGCAGGGTCGGGATCATTATGTCTGACCGTGTCACGCCCGGCTCTCCGATATTCGGCTCCTCCTCGCGACCGCTCGACGAAGCGGCTGAGGGGCGGTCCATCCCGTAGGTACCCGGGATGAACGGTGTGAATATTGCTGCCATGTCACCGTACACCGGAGTGGTCGCGGTGCGGGGAGGAATGGGACGTTCCTCCTGTGGCTTCCAGCCTCGCAAGCGGGGTGCTTGACTGGGCAACGCCGCGACGACGGTCTCGTATCGCGGCGAAGGGCATAAGGTGAGTGGCAGGATGAAATCGTCGGTGGGGCGAGGGACGGAGGTGTCGGGCGGCGGAAGGAGGGTCGGGTAGGGAAGCGCAGTTGCAGCTGAGGGCGGAGGGTCGAGGGCGGAGATGTTAAAGTGAGTGGCGGTTGGGGCGGGGGCGATCGGGGCGGGAGAGTAAGGTGGAGATGTCGGAGAGCGAAGGTATCGCCCTATGTCCTCCCCCTCGTCATCTTCATCGAAGGAGAGGGATGTTGACGTCGATGTGAGAGGAGCAGAGAGGTGGGTCGAGGATAATGTGGAGGAATGGGAAGAGGAGTATGAGGCAGAGGGTACCACGGCCGTCCTGTTCGGGTCTATGGTAGCGTACGTGCTGGACGACAGCTCGAAGGTGGGTAGTGCCGCTACAAGTGTCGCATTCCCAACCGGCCAGTAGGTCGGCTGGGAGAAGGTAGAAGAGGTAGAAGAGGCGGGCTCGGTAGGTAAAGGTGCGGTGTCGGCGGGGTAGGTGTATCCCGAGAACACATGGGTGGCGTGTGGGGCGTTTGGGAGATTGAACGCTGGGGCGACTTGAGGGTTACACCCCGCCGATGGCTGTAAGAAGGATGGGTAGACGAAGCCGTACGTCCCTGTATAGGCGGGTAGGAGTGGGTAGCCTAGGTTGTCCGTCTCGTACGGCTGGTAGATGAGGGCGGGGTAGGTAGGCGGTGGCGGGATCAGAGGATACGACACGCCCTGAGACTTGTTGTCGTATGTTGACGAGGTGGAGCGCGTGGGGTGGTATGCCCTGGTGAGTGTTTCGAATCCTGATCGCCCGGATGTGTGAATGATGGGGATGGAGGTGGAGGGCAGGTTGGTACCCGCCATGATATGTCGTGAATGAAGTAGAGGAGGTGATGAGTTACTGTACGCTGACGCAAGGTGGCGCCGAGTCGGGGAGTGCAGTGGTGGCAGTGGTTGCAGTGGTATGTAGAGTCTGTCGGAGAGGTATCTCAACCGACAGGAGACTGTCAGACGGTATGGACTAAGCCATAACCGTTTTTCGAGTGGTGTGGGGAAGCGTAAGAGAGAGGAGAGAGAAGAGGGAATTGAACATGGAAAGTCGCACGGGCACGTCTTATATCCTGTCCAAACGTCCGACCGTATCGTATCGTCACAATCTCTCCCCCACTTTTGTCGTCGATGGTCTCCTGACTCTTGGTCATCTCTACGTCAATCTCGCAACGCAACACACACCGTCAGCTTCTCGCACGATGGTGCCGTGGCGCAGAAACGAGTAAACTCAATCGGACCCATTCATCGACTGGTCGTCCCGGACACGAATGGGTGAAAGGAGGTTACTAACCCCACACCGTCTCCCCCACTTTGCGTCTGACCGACCCGGAAAAACGATCTGGGTGTGAAACGGACAACGGCCCGTGCGCCGCATCAGCTTCTAAATCAGGGTAAAAGTCCGGCTCGAGACCGTGTGACCCTCCTTTGAACACGAAACCGCCACAGGAACGGCGGCGAGATCAAAGGATGGCGTGAAAGATGACAGAACGCGCTTCTATTCGACGACGATGAGATGGAGGAGGTCGCCATCGATCGGGGGGAAGTGACAGCGGTGCTCGCACGTCTGCGATTCTGCGTCGCAGTGTTTGCACCTGGAGACAGAGGGTCAAGAACGAACAGCTGGCCAAAGCCGTCAACTGCCACTCTGCCAACGATCCGGCGTACATTTCCATCCTTTGCCTCCGTGCAGATGTGATTCTAGTGCGATCGATCTATGGCTAATTGAGCAGATCGCACCAGTGTCGGAGGGATATCACCCATCACACGAGGCATGATGTGGCGCCTGATGGGACCTCGCCTTGATGGGTTGGCCGAAAGGACGGTAAGGCGATCTCTGGTCAGGGCCACATGCCGCTCACTCCTTGGCATCTAGACCAAAGGAAGTGGGTGTGCTGCGTGTTGGTCGTATTGTGGGTTCCGCCATCAATGAACGCGCGCGAGAGCGGCGTTTGATGTAAGATACCTAGAATACATGATGAGATCGGCGATAGCACTACAGGGAAAGTCCATATCACTACTCAATCCTCAACCCCCGACCTCGAGCTTTCTCCCGCCATCAGGCCAAATCGTCTGCCGCTTTTCCGCTCCTCTCCTCGGTGAGATGATTCTCGCTCTCTCCACTCCGTCGTCGGGACATTATCAACTCTCCGCACGCCGACTGCAGCGAGGCGCAAACACGTGCCACCCTGCTCCACGCGCGTCAACGCTTCAACACATCCCTCCACGTTACTCGCTCATCAGAGGTCGCTGGGCCATATCCCTGTGCGCCGCGGAGACGCCGTCACGCGCTACGGCGTTCAAGAATTGCGCCTTGTCCATGGGCTTCTCGGTCCGGGTGATCCAGAACCCCCATTCTTCGATTGGACGGAGGTTGAGCAGGAGTCGGTTGATCCTGTACGCCACGATGGTGACGAAGAACCCGCCGATAGCGTCGATAATGTAGTGGTTGGCCGTTGCCATGATCACCAGAAGGATAAGCAGAGGGTATCCGAGCGAGATGGTTCGGACGAATTTGTGGGGAGAATAGATGAAGAGCGACAGGCCGATGACGAACGAGTAGCCGAAGTGGAGGGACGGGAAAGCGGCAAGTTGGTTCTGGAACTGAGATGTCAGTGTCGGTTACGATCTCACGCTCGACTCTCGACATACCTTGTTGGTGGTCCAGATCGAAGCGGCCTTGCCGGTGTGTAGCGTGTCGACGTAGCCGAACTCCTTGAATGGAAGCAACCTCGGCGGCATGCAAGGCCACGAGGAGAAGATGATGAAGGCGAGGGTGTTACAGAGGACGAGAGTTCGACGTGTCGACTGGAAGATCTGCGGCTGGAAATAGCGGTACGAGTAGGCCATGAATGCGATAGTGGCCGGAATGTGGACCATGGCGTATGTCCTGCTTGTCAGCGGTGTGCGCAAACGTAAATTGAGTGCGTCGCCGGAAATGCGCCTGCACACGGCCTGAGCATGTCCACAGTTTAGCTGCCCGTGGAGCAGGACATAGCAGAACAGACCGAGACGCGTCTGATGCGTCGGAAGGGCAAAACTCACTTGTTGAAGAAGACCAAGAGCCAGTTGTGCCTCATGACAAAGTGCTGCAGGCCGAGCTCGATATCGATATGCAGGAACTTCTCCAACGACACGATCTGCCTCGCGTGTCCTTCAGAGATGGCACGGGTGGTGTCTCCCATCGTGAGAGCTTGACACGCTCGAGCGATTTGATAGACCCAGTAACTGTTGTTAGCGGGATTCTTGTGCGGGCCAAGCGCCATCGTCCGTCGTGTAGCTTCTTGCACAAGATCACCCGCGTCGTACTTCCCCCGCGGGACGAGACTTGGCGAGGATGGGAGATTCCGGGGAGCTCGTAAACATCCACTCACGTCAATAGCCAATACCAGACCTCCATCAGGAATGGGAACATGGCCAAGAACCGACTGGTCAGGTTCATCCTGAACCTCGCATTGTCCGGGACCTTCATTGACCATATCAAAAACTTCATCTCCTTGAAGTTCCACCCGTCCTCGGCGATACGTTGAGGGGACGAGTCGGCGTGGTTGTTCGCGAAAACGATATCGGTCGCTCGGCGGCGGTTGATTATGCATCCGGCGGTGAGGATCGATGCGACGACTGTGATGTGAAGCGGGCGTATCGATAGGTGTGGGAGGGTCAGCAAAGGGCCGTGGGGTGGTCACGGTGGTATGTCCAAAGCGAGAGGTTGGTTTGGGCGGCATTGGAGTGTAGAAGATCGGACGGAGGATGCAGTATACGTGCGATATGGGCGATGTTATTGTTTACACGGCATGATTTATGAGAGGTTGAGGTGGTGACGAATAAGCGAGGGGCTTCGAAACAAGCACGGCAAATGTCAA
>Ga0308160_10006506_pt1 | contig 11877 bp, 9 predicted proteins | sample PhyFR1_FD_201036 | JGI IMG/M metagenome (GOLD analysis project Ga0308160, IMG submission 201036) | Phyllosphere microbial communities from UC Gill Tract Community Farm, Albany, California, United States - DLSLF.R1 | ecosystem: Host-associated > Plants > Phyllosphere > Unclassified | place: USA... | reverse complement strand
GCACGGGAACGCCACCTATTTCGGCTTCATCCACATCGGCGCGCTCGGCATGAGCCTGCTGCTGCCGGGCCTGGTTGTGGCGCTGTGCACGGGCATCGCCGGAGGACTGTTCTCGCGCCTGATGATCGCCTCGACCGCCGGCACGGGGCTGGATTTCATGAGCCGCCTGCGCGCGCGCCGGCCCGTGCTGTTCGCGGGCGTCTGCGGTTTCGTCGTCGCCGTGATCGGCCTGGTGACGGCCGGCGCCACCTTCGGCTCGGGCTATGCGCCGACCAAATCCATGGTCGACGGCGTCGCGACCATGCCGATGATGTACGCGCTCTTCAAATTCCTGGCGACCTGGCTGAGCACCTGGTCGGGCGTGCCGGGCGGGATCTTCGCGCCCTCGCTGGCGATCGGCGCCGCGCTCGGCAACGACGTCGCCGTCGCCTTCTTCCAGACCCAGGCGCCGGCCCTGATCGCGCTCGGCATGGTCGGCTTCCTGGCGGCCGCGACCCAGGCGCCGCTGACGGCCTTCATCATCGTGATGGAGATGGTCGACGGCCACGCCATGGTGCTGAGCCTGATGGCCTGCGCGCTGGTGGCGAGCATGATCGCGCGCATCATCAGTCCGCCGCTGTACCCGTCGCTGGCGCGCATGCAGCTGGGGCGCGCCGGAATGGCGTGATGCGGCCTGCCGGCACCTCTGCTATGCTAAAAAGTCGTCGATAAGAACGGATCGTCATGACAGCAACATCGCATTCGCAGACCGGCTTCACCGATCACTGGGTCGCGCAAGGGGAGGGCCGGCTCTTCGTCCGGGTCTGGCAAGGCCGGGACGATAGTCTGGCCCCGATCGTGCTGCTGCACGACTCGCTCGGCAGCGTCGCCCTCTGGCGCGACTTTCCCGCGCGGCTGGCGGCAGGCACAGGGCGCAACGTCGTTGCCTACGACCGCCTCGGCTTCGGCGAATCCAGCCCGCGCAGCGACGTGCTGACGACCGCCTTCATCGGCGACGAGGCCGCAAACGGTTTTGCCGCCGTGCGCGAACAGCTCGGCATTCGCAAGTTCATCGTGTTCGGCCACAGCGTCGGTGGCGCGATGGCGATCCACTGCGCGGCACGCTACCCGGATGATTGCGAAGCGCTGATTACGGAATCGGCCCAGGTCTTCGCGGAAGAGACGACGCTCGAAGGCATCCGCGTGGCGAAGGCGCAGTTCGCCGATCCCGCACAGTTGGGCCGTCTGGAGAAGTACCACGGCAGCAAGGCGCAATGGGTGCTCGACGCCTGGACCGGCACCTGGCTGTCGGCGCCGTTCGCGTCATGGACACTGGAAGCCGTGCTGCCGCAGGTGAGTGCGCCCACCCTGGCGATCCACGGCGGCGACGACGAATACGGCACGACCCTGCACCCGCGCCTGATCTCCGAATGGAGCAGGACGAAGGTGCAGGTCGCGATCATGCAGGAGGCGCACCACCTGCCGCACCGCGAAGCGCCGGACCAGGTCGTGGACCTGGTGCGCGACTTCCTCTCGGCGCTTTAACTTCCGCGGCGCGCCGCCCGAGCGGCCAGCAGCGCCACGCCGGCCGCAGTCACCAGCACCAGGGCGCTGGCGCTGAAGGTGGCGCGGTAGCCCAAGCCGTCGAACAGCAGCCCGCCCACGGTCGCGCCGAGGGCAATCGCCAACTGAACCACCGCCACCATCAGCCCGCCGCCGGCTTCGGCGTCCTGCGGCAGGGTTTTCGCGAGCCAGGTCCACCAGCCGACCGGCGCCGCCGTGCCGACCAGGCCCCAGACCGCGAGCAGCAGGGCGGTCACGAAAGTCGAGGCGCCGAACAGCATCAGCGCGAGGCCGATCGCCGCCATCAGCAGGGGGATCGCTACTAAGGTCTTGTACAACCCGTCCTTCAGGAAGGCGCCGATCACGCTGGTGCCGATGAAACCGGCCACGCCGATCACGAGCAGCATCAGCGAGGTGGTCGACGCGTTCGCATGCGTCACCGTCTCGAGGAAGGGCCGCAGGTACGTAAACAGCGAGAACTGCCCCATGAAGAACAGGCTGACGCCGGCCATGCCGAGGGCGACCGCCGGCCGCTTGAGCAGCGTGAAGACGTTGGCGCCGCCTGGCGCGCGTTCGGCCGGCATGGCAGGCAGGCTGACCCACTTCCAGGCCAGCGCCAGCGCCGCCACCGGAATCAGGGCGAAGAAGGCGCCGCGCCAGCCGACGATCGAACCGAGGAAGCTGCCCAGCGGCGCGGCCACGACCGTCGCCAGCGCATTGCCGCCGTTGACGACGGCCAGGGCTTTGGGCACCTGCTCGCTCGGCACAAGGCGCATGGCGATCGCCGCCGACATCGACCAGAAGCCGCCGATCGCCACGCCGATGAAGGCGCGGCCCGCCATGAAGCTCCAGTAGTTCGGCGCAAAGGCGGCCACGCTGCCCGAGACGATCATCAGCAGCGTCAGCGCCAGCAGCAGGATCTTGCGATCGAGCTTGCCGGCCAGCCTGGCAAGCGACAGGCTGGTGGCCAGCGCAAAGGCGCCGGAGACGGCGATCGATTGCCCGGCCTGGCCTTCGCTGACGTGCAGGTCGGACGCGATGGACGTCAGCAGGCTGACCGGCATGAACTCGGAGGCGACCAGCACGAAGGCGCCCAGCGAAAGCGCGAATACGCCGCCCCACGCCGCCGGCAGATGCGTGCCGGCGGTGCCTGTAACAGGACTCCGCATCGTCTTACGCTGCCAGCGTCGCGCTGTCGATCACGAAGCGGTATTTGACGTCACCCTTCAGCATGCGCTCGTAGGCGGCGTTGATCTCGTCGGCCCGGATCATCTCGATGTCGGCGACGATGCCGTGCTGGGCGCAGAAGTCGAGCATTTCCTGGGTCTCCGGAATCCCGCCGATCATCGAGCCGGCCAGTGCGCGGCGCTTCATGATCAGGTTGAACACCTGCGGCGACGGGTGCGGAGACGAGGGCGCGCCGACCAGCACCATGGTGCCGTCGCGCTTGAGCAGCGCTAGGTACGCGTCGAGGTCGTGCGGCGCGGCCACCGTGTTGACGATCAGGTCGAGCTTCTTCGCCTGGGCCGCCATCGCGCCGGGATCGCGCGAGACGACGACTTCATGCGCGCCCAGCGCTTCGGCGTCCCGGCGCTTGCTTTCCGAGGTGGTGAAGGCGATTACGTGCGCGCCCATCGCACGGGCCAGCTTGATGCCCATGTGACCGAGGCCGCCGATGCCGACGATGCCTACGGTCTTGCCGGGACCCGCGTTCCAGTGGCGCAGCGGAGACCAGGTCGTGATGCCGGCGCACAGCAGCGGCGCGACCGCGGCCAGCTGTTCTTCCGGATGGCTCACGCGCAGCACGAAGCGCTCGTGGACGACGATCTGTTCCGAATAGCCGCCCAGGGTGTGGCCGGGCGCGTCGGCGGTCGCACCGTTATAGGTGCCGACCATGCCGTCGCAGTAGTTCTCGAGGCCGTCCTCGCAGTCGGCGCAGTGCTGGCAGCTGTCGACCATGCAGCCGACGCCGACCAGGTCGCCGATTTTGTACCTGGTGACGTGTTCGCCGACGTCGGAGACGCGGCCGACGATTTCGTGGCCCGGCACGCAGGGGAAGAGGGTGCCGGCCCACTCGGCGCGCACCTGGTGCAGGTCGGAGTGGCAGACGCCGCAATAGGCGATGTCGATCTGGACGTCGTGGTGGCCCGGGGCGCGGCGGGCGATGTCCATCGATTCGAGGGGCTTGTCGGCGGCGTAGGCGCCGTAGGCTTTGACGGTCATGGTTTTCCTTTTGCTTGTTTGCTTTGCGTTGCGCCACGGCGCAGGGCGTGGCGGGACAGGCCGCCATGGTAAAGGCAAACAGGGAAGGAAAACGGGGCCGGGATTACTTGGGCTTATGAATCCCGTTCATGAATGGAGAGGGTATTTCAGATAGTGGATTACTGAATGCGCAGGCCGCCCGACTGCGCGGACGGCCCGGCGAGACGTTTTTCGCGCCATTAATCCAGCGTGATGTTCGCCTTCTTGATGACATTGTTCCAGTAGCCGAGCTCCGTGTTCAGCAGGGTGCCCAGGCCGGCGGGATTCATGTAGCGCACTTCGACGCCTTGCGCAGCGGCCTGCTTCCTGGCCTCAGGCGTCTCGAGCGCCTCCTTCACGGCATTGCTGATCTGGTTCACCACGGCCGGAGGGGTGCCGGTCGGGGCAAACAGCCCGACCCAGGCTTCCAGCGTAAAGCTGGGCAAGCCGGCTTCGGCAGTGGTGGGGATATTCGGCATCATCGGATGACGGGTCTTGCCGGCAATCGCCAGCGCCTTCAGCTTGCCGGACTGGACGTGCTGCATCACCGAGGGCGGCGTGGTGATGAAGACCTGCACCTGTCCGGACAGCACGTCCGCAATCGCCTGGCCCGAACCTTTGTAAGGCACGTGCAACATGTCGGTGCCGGTCTGCTGCTTGAACAATTCGGTCCCGATGTGCGACAGCGAGCCATTGCCCTGGGACGCGTAGGTGACCTTGCCGGGGTTCTTTTTTAGGTAGGCGATCAGTTCGGGCAAGGTATTCACCGGCAGCGAAGGATGGACGGCGACGACGTTGGTGGCGGCGACCAGCAGCGCGACCGGCGTGAAATCCTTCACCGCCCACGGCATTTTCGTGAACAGCGATGGATTGGCCGTGTGATAAGCCGAATACGACACCAGCAGGGTCGCGCCGTCCGGCGCGGAGCGGGCCACCGCCTGATAAGCGATATTGCCGCTGCCGCCAGGGCGGTTGTCGACGATGACGGTATGTTTGAGTACTTGCCCGAGGGGCTGGCCGACGATGCGGGCGGCGGTATCCACCACGCCGCCGGGAGGATTCGGAACGATCAGGGTGATCGGTCTGGATGGCAGCGTTTGGGCAAGTGCGGTGGATGAGGCAAGCAGCAGCATGCTGCAGGCAAGTTTGCGCAACATCGTGAGTCTCCTGAATGTAATCGTTTTGAATGGCGCCGTTTCTCGACCGCGCTCCGGGTTATGGATGAAATCTACCGGTTTATTCGTGGTTTTGCATTCGTATTAAGGACGGGCTGGTCTTCGCGTTTTGCGAAGCCTTCGCATTCCGCGAAGGCCGAATTGCCGATTCAGTGATTCCGCTCTCGCCGCCTTGCCATCAAACTAAGTGCGGCATCCCACTCGAGCACCACATACACCTATGACTAATCAGATTCTTTCCGGCATCCGGGTCCTGGAGTTAGGGCAGCTGATCGCCGGTCCGTTCGCCGCAAAAACCCTGGCCGACTTTGGCGCGGAAGTGATCAAGGTGGAGACGCCGGGCGACGGCGATCCCTTGCGCAAGTGGCGCATGCTGCACCAGGGCACCTCGGTCTGGTGGCAGGCGCAATCGCGCAACAAGCAGTCGATCTGCATCGACTTGCGCACCCTCGAAGGGCAGCAACTGGTGCGTACGCTGGCGGAGTCGGCGGATGTGCTGATCGAGAACTTCCGGCCTGGCACCATGGAAAAGTGGGGCATGGGGTGGGAGGAGCTGCACCGCCTCAATCCGCGCCTGATCATGCTCCGCGTTTCCGGGTATGGCCAGGATGGGCCCAAGCGCGACGAGCCGGGCTTTGCCGCGATTGCCGAAGCAATGGGCGGCCTGCGCTACATCACCGGCGAGCCGGGGCGGGTGCCGGTGCGGGCGGGGGTGTCCCTGGGCGACACGCTGGCGGGCCTGCATGGCGCGCTGGGCGTCCTGCTGGCGCTGTACCAGCGCGATGCCAGGGGCGGCACCGGCCAGATGATCGACGTCGCCCTGTATGAATCGGTCTTCAACCTGACGGAAAGCCTCTTGCCCGAATACTCGGCGTTCGGCGCGGTCCGCAAGCCGGCAGGCGGCGCCCTGCCTGGCATTGCACCGTCGAATGCCTACCGCTGCCAGGACGGCGAGTACGTCCTGATTGCCGGCAATGGCGACTCGATATTCAAGCGCCTGATGGGGCTGATCGGGCGCAGCGACCTGGCCGACGATCCGGGCTTGGCCCGCAACGATGGACGCGCCCGCCGCGCGGAGGAACTCGATGCCGCGATCGAAGCCTGGACCGGCACGCTCTCCATCGAGGCGGCGCTGGCGGGCCTGAAGCAGGCCGGCGTTCCTTCGGGACGCATCTACTCGGCCAGGGATATCGCCGAGGATGAGCACTATCGGGCGCGCGGCGTGATCGAAAAGGTGCGCAGCAGCGACGGCCTGGAAGTCGAGGTGCCGGGCATCATGCCGAAACTGTCGGGCAATCCCGGCGCGATCCGCGAGCGCGCGCCGGGCCTCGGCGAACACACCGAGCAGATACTGGCCGGCGCCGGCCTGTCCGCGGACGAGATCGCGGCCTTGAAGAAAAACGGGGTCGTGTCGTGAGCCGCCGCCTGGAAATCAATGAGGTCGCGCCGCGCGACGGCTTGCAGATGGAGCGCCATCATGTGCCCACCGACAGCAAGATCGCCTTTATCGACGCCTTGTCGGCCTGCGGATTTGCCCGTATCGAAGTCAGCTCGTATACCTCGCCCAAGGCGATTCCGACCCTGGCCGATGCCGAAGCCGTGATGGCCGGCATCAAACGTGTCGCCGGCGTGAAGTACACCGCCCTGGTGCCCAACCTGCGGGGAATGGAGCGGGCCGTGGCGGGCCGGCCGGATGAAATCAACCTGGTCATGTCGGCCAGCGAAACCCATAACCGCGCCAACCTGCGCATGACGCGCGCGCAATCGCTGGCCACGCTGAAGGAAGTCATGCGTGCCGCTGAAGCTGTGGACTTGCCTTGCAACGTGTCGCTGTCCACCGCCTTCGGCTGTCCCTTCGACGGGGAAGTGGAACCGACGCAAGTCATCGCGCTGGCCCGCTCGCTGGCCGATGCCGGCGCCGCCGGTATCACCGTGTGCGACACCACGGGCATGGCCTATCCGACCCAGGTCGCCAGCCTGTGCGAGGGGCTGCGGCAGGCGGTCCCAGGCCTGCCCCTGACCATCCACCTCCACAACACGCGCGGCATGGGCCTGGCCAATGCCCTTGCCGCATTCAATGCCGGCATCGACCGCTTCGACGGCGCCGCGGGCGGCCTGGGCGGCTGCCCGTATGCGCCTGGCGCCAGCGGCAATGTCAGCACGGAAGAACTGGTGCACATGTTCGACGCGATGGGGTGCCAGACCGGCGTCGGGCTCGATGCCTTGCTCGCCGTCGTGGGTTCCATGTCCGGCCTGGTCGGCCGGCCGGTGTCCAGCCAGCTGGCGCAAGCCGGGCCGCGACTGCGTCGCTTCCCGCCGCCGTCGTGGCTGGCGGAACAGTTTCAGGAGGGAAGACCATGACACAAACGCTCTACGACAAACTGTGGGCCCGGCACGCGGTGCACGTCGAAGAAGACGGCAGCACGCTGCTGTATGTGGACCGCCACCTGCTCAACGAGGTCATGAGCCCGCAGGCATTCGAAGGCTTGCGCACCCATGCGCGCAAGGTATGGCGCATCGCGTCCAATCTCGCGGTCGCCGATCACAATATCCCGACCACCGGGCGCAATGCGGGCATCGACGATCCGGTGTCGCGCCTGCAGGTCGAGACGCTGGCGAAGAACTGCGGCGAATTCGCCATTACCGAAATCGGCATGACGGACCCGCGGCAAGGCATCGTGCACGTCATCGGACCCGAGCAGGGCATGACCCTGCCGGGCCTGAGCGTGGTGTGCGGCGACAGCCATACCAGTACCCATGGCGCGTTTGCCTGCCTTGCCTTCGGCATCGGCACCTCCGAAGTCGAGCATGTATTGGCGACGCAATGCCTGCTCGGCAAGAAATCGAAGAACATGCTGGTGCGCTTCGACGGCGGGCTGCCTGCCGGCGTCACGGCCAAGGACATGGCGCTGGCCATGATCGGCAAGATCGGCACCGCCGGCGCGACCGGCTACGCGATCGAGTATGCCGGCGACGCGGTCAGCGCCCTGTCGATGGAAGGCCGGATGACCTTGTGCAACCTGACCGTGGAAGCCGGCGCCCGCTGCGGCATGATCGCCGTGGACGATAAAACGCTCGGCTACCTGCGGGGCCGGCCGCAGGCACCCGCGGGAGAACAGTGGGAGCGGGCGGTGGCCTACTGGCGCACCCTGAGGAGCGACGCGGACGCGGTGTTCGACAAGGTGGTGACGATCGACGTGTCGCGGATCGTGCCCCAGGTCACGTGGGGCACGTCGCCCGAGATGGTCAGCACGGTCGACGGCAGCGTCCCCGATCCGGCACGGGAGTCCGATCCGGTCAAGCGCGCCGGCATCGAGCATGCCCTGGCCTACATGGGGCTGGCGCCCGGCACGCCGATCACCGACATCCATGTCGACGTCGTCTTCATCGGTTCCTGCACCAACGCGCGCATCGAAGACCTGCGCGCCGCCGCCGCCATCGTGCGCGGCAGGCGGGTCGCGCAGAACGTCGAGCTGGCCATGGTGGTGCCGGGCTCCGGGCTGGTCAAGCAGCAGGCCGAGGCCGAAGGACTCGATGCCATCTTCAGGCAGGCGGGCTTCGAATGGCGCGAGCCGGGCTGTTCGATGTGCCTGGGCATGAATGCCGACCAGTTGCGGCCCGGGCAGCGCGCCGCCTCGACCTCGAACCGCAACTTCGAGGGCAGGCAGGGCGCCGGCGGACGGACCCACCTGGTCAGCCCGGAAATGGCGGCGGCCGCCGCCGTCATGGGGCACTTTGTCGATATCAGGGAATGGCATTGATGGAAAAATTCACCACACACGCAGGGCTGGCCGTGCCGCTCGACCGCGGCAACGTCGATACCGACGCCATCGTCCCGAAACAGTTCCTGAAATCGATACGGCGCTCCGGCTTCGGCGCGAACCTGTTCGATGCCTGGCGCTACCTGGACATCGGCGAACCGGACCAGGATTGCAGCGGGCGGCCGCTCAATCCCGATTTCGTGCTCAACCAGCCGCGCTACCAGGGTGCGAGCATCCTGCTGGCCCGCGAGAATTTCGGCTGCGGCAGTTCGCGCGAGCATGCCCCCTGGGCCCTGGCCGACTACGGTTTCCGCGTCATCATCGCGCCTTCTTTTGCAGAGATTTTCTACAACAATTGCTTCAAGAATGGCTTGCTGCCGATTGTTCTGCCGGAGCAGGCAGTCGACGGCCTGTTCAAGGCCTGCGAGAGCACGCCAGGCTTCCGGCTGGCCGTCGACCTGTCCGCGCAAACGGTTGCCTGGCCGGGCGATGAGCGGATAATCCGGTTCGAGGTGGATCCTTCCCGCAAGCACCGGCTGCTTCATGGTCTGGACGACATTGCGCTGACACTCAGTCACGCCGACAAGATCAAGGCCTACGAAGCATGGCGCAAGCAGGAGGAAGACTGGGCGTTCTGAGCTTCGGCGGAGCGCCTTGCGCTTGTGGCAAAATGCGCGCTGTCGAACACTCATTGAGTCAGGGAGAGAGCTTGTGAACTACGCGCGGTTTGATCTGGTCACGCTCAACCTGTTCACTGAAATTGCGCGCACCGGCAGCATCACCCGCGGCGCGCAGCAGGCCAATCTCGCCATGGCGGCCGCGAGCAAGCGCATCTCGGACCTGGAAGCCCACCTGGGAACCCGGCTGCTGTACCGCCACGCCAACGGCGTCACCCTCACGGAAGCCGGCCACGCCTGTTTCCAGCATGCGCTCGGTATCCTGCAGGACGTCGACAAGATGTCGGGCGCGCTGTCCGATTTCGCCGCGGGCAGCCGCGGGCAGGTGCGGATCTGGGCCAACACGTCCGCCATCACCCAGTTCCTGCCTGACGACCTGACCCGCTTCCGGCGCGAACACCCGGGCATCCGCATCAGCCTGGAAGAACGCACCAGCGGCGACGTCGTGGCCGCGGTGCGCGAAAACCGTGCCGACATCGGCATCTTTGCCGACCGCACCGCGGCGGGCGACGTGGAAGTGTTCGATTACCGCAAGGACCAGCTGGTCCTGATCGTGTCCCGCGAGCACCCGCTGGCCGCGCACCACAGCGTGCCGCTCGCCGATGCATTGGACTACGAGTTCGTCAGCCTGTCGGAAGCGACGTCGCTTGCCGAACGGCTGCGCGCGGAATGCAGCCGCCTCGAGAAGCCGCTGAAGCTGAGCATCCAGGTGCGCAGCTTCGACGCGGTCTGCCGGATGGTGATGGCCGGCCTGGGCATTGCCGTATTGCCCTACCTGGCAGCCGAACCGCATGTGCGCTCGATGGGCCTGAAGCTGATCACTCTCACCGACGAGTGGGCCGAGCGCACGCTGCTGCTCGCGCTGCGCAGCACCCTGGCGCCGCCGGCGCCGGTCAGGCTGCTCGCCAGCAGCCTGAGTAGCGATGCGGCCAGGGCACTGAGCCTCACCTGAAGCGCGTCGCAGGGCAGGCCCGCTGCCGGTTGCGCCATCCGCGAACCACAGGGGTGCCACGATTGTCTTAACATGGACCGGCTATCCAATCCGCCGCACATCGCCGTCGCGCGGCCGCGCACGGCGGTACTGGAGGAAAGCGAATGAACCTGCTGCAGGCGATCGACGATCCGTCGGAGCTGCGCCGGCTGCCGCGCGCCGAACTCGACACGCTGGCCCGGCAGTTGCACCAGTTCCTGCTCGAATCGGTGGCGCGTACCGGCGGCCACCTCTCGTCCAACCTGGGCACCGTCGAGCTGACGATCGCGCTGCACTACGTGTTCGACACCCCGCGCGACCGCATCGTCTGGGACGTGGGGCACCAGAGCTACGGCCACAAGGTACTGACCGGCAGGCGCGAGCGGATGCACACGCTGCGCCAGCCGGGCGGCCTCTCCGGCTTTCCGCGCCGTAGCGAAAGCGTCTACGACAGCTTCGGCACCGCGCACTCGTCCACCTCGATTTCGGCCGCGCTCGGCATGGCCCGGGCTGCCAGGCTGCGCGGCGAGGACCGGCATGCGGTGGCCGTGATCGGCGACGGCGCGATGAGCGCCGGGATGGCCTACGAGGCCCTGAACAATGCCGGCATCGCCGGCGACCTGCGCCTGCTGGTGATCCTGAACGACAACGAGATGTCGATCTCGCCCGCCGTGGGGGCGCTGCGACACTACCTGGCGCGCCTGTCGTCGGACCGCGTGGCCGCGGCGGCGACGGTGTTCGAGCATTTCGGCTTCGACTACACCGGGCCGGTCGACGGACACGATCTCGACGCGCTGGTGCCGGCGCTGGAAAAGCTGCGCGGACGCACCGGCCCGCAGTTCCTCCACGTCGTGACGACGAAGGGGCAGGGCTACAAGCTGGCCGAGGCCGAGCCGACCCGCTACCACGGCACCGGCAAGTTCGATCACGCGCTCGGCTTGCCGGCGTCCGCGCCCTCGGCGGCCAAGCCGAGCTACACCGAGGTGTTCGGCGACTGGCTGTGCGACATGGCGGGCGCCGACCCGCGCCTGATCGGCATCACCCCGGCGATGCGCGAAGGCTCGGGCCTGGTCCGCTTCGAGCAGCTCTATCCGGAGCGCTATGTCGACGTCGGCATCGCCGAGCAGCACGCCGTCACCTTCGCCGGCGGCCTCGCGGCCGAGGGCATGAAGCCGGTGGTGGCGATCTATTCGACCTTCCTGCAGCGCGCCTACGACCAGCTGATCCACGACGTGGCGCTGCAAAACCTCGACGTCAGCTTCGCCATCGACCGCGCCGGCCTGGTCGGGGCGGACGGCGCGACCCATGCCGGCAACTACGACATCGCCTACCTGCGCTGCATCCCGAACATGGTGTTGATGGCCGCGGCCGACGAAAACGAATGCCGCAGGATGCTGACCACGGCTTACCGTTACCCGGGGCCGGCCGCAGTGCGTTTCCCACGCGGCAGCGGGCCCGGCGTGGCGGTGCAGAAGACCCTGGACGAGATCCCTTTCGGCCGCGGCGAGATG
>Ga0308160_10006505_pt1 | contig 11878 bp, 8 predicted proteins | sample PhyFR1_FD_201036 | JGI IMG/M metagenome (GOLD analysis project Ga0308160, IMG submission 201036) | Phyllosphere microbial communities from UC Gill Tract Community Farm, Albany, California, United States - DLSLF.R1 | ecosystem: Host-associated > Plants > Phyllosphere > Unclassified | place: USA... | reverse complement strand
ACTGGTGATCGCCTACATGCTGGAAGCGGTGATGAGCAAGCAGCGCATCCTCGAGATCTACCTGAACGTGGTCGAGTTCGGGCGCGGCGTGTTCGGCGCCGAAGCCGCCGCGCGCCACTATTACCGCGCGCCGGCCGCCAGCCTGAGCGCGGCGCAAGCCGCCCGCCTGGCCGTGATGCTGCCCAACCCGCGCTACTACGATGCCCACCGCCAGACCAACTACCTGGCCCGCCGCACTGCCATCATCCAGCGCCGCATGAACGCCGCCGACCTGCCGTAAATAAGGTCAACAAGGCAAAATCTTGCGGACGGGGTGGCCGGGCTCAGGGCTTACGGGTACACTTGCGCTGTTTCCGAATCCCGGCCCAGAAAGCAGCGCATGATCAACGTATTTGTCCTACAAAATGGCCGACTGAACCAGGTACCCATCGCTTCCCGTGCCGATCTGGAGAATGTGTCGCCCGTGTGGGTCGATCTCACCGATCCGACGGATGCGGAGCGCGCCTGGGTCAAGGCGACCTATGACGTCGTCCTGCCGGGCGAGGACGAAGTATCCGACATCGAGGCCTCGGCCCGCTACTACGAAGGCGAAAACGGCGACCTGCACCTGCGCACCGACTTCCTGCGCGAGGAAGAGGATGGCCCGTCGCGCATCGTCACCGTCGCGTTCATCCTGGCCAAGAAGATCCTGTTTTCCGTCCATAATGACGAGCTGCCGGTGTTTCGCCTGGTGCGCCTGCGCGCGCGCTCGCGTCCCGGCTCGATCGAGGATTACATGGACGTGCTGCTCGACCTGTACGCGACCGACGCCGAGTACTCGGCCGATGCCCTCGAAGGCATCTACGAGAGCCTGGAAGAGGTCAGCCAGCGCGTGCTGCAAAAGGAATTCACCGACCAGGACGCGGCCGCCGCGCTGAATGCGATCGCACACGAGGAAGACTTGAACGGCCGCATCCGCCGCAACATGATGGACACGCGGCGCGCGGTCAGCTTCCTGATGCGCGGGAGACTCCTCAACGGCGACCAGTTCGAGGAAGCGCGCCAGATCCTGCGCGACATTGAATCATTGGACGGCCACACGTCTTTCCTCTTCGACAAGATCAACTTCCTGATGGATGCCACCGTCGGTTTCATCAACATCAACCAGAACAAGATCATCAAGATCTTCTCGGTGGCCTCGGTCGCCTTCCTGCCGCCCACCCTGATCGCCAGCATCTACGGCATGAACTTCAAGTTCCTGCCGGAACTGGAGTGGAGGATGGGCTATGGCTGGTCGCTGAGCCTGATGGTGATCAGTGCGATTGCGCCTTTCCTGTATTTCCGCCATCGCGGCTGGCTGAAGTAAGACTCGGCATCAAGAAATTCATAAGCGCAGCTTACGAAGCCGCGCTTTTGTTTAAACCAGCTTAAGCAATCTTCGCAAACACCCGGCGCGCCGCTTCCACCGTCTCGGCAATCACCGCATCGTCATGCGCCGCCGAGACGAAGCCCGCCTCGAACATCGCCGGTGCGAAGTACACGCCTTCTTCCAGCATGCCGTGGAAGAAGCGGTTGAAGCGCTCCTTGTCGCCGGCCATCATCTGGCCGTAGCTGCCCGGGACGTGGGTCGAGAAGTACATGCCGAACATGCCGCCCACGGCATCGGCGCAGAAGGCCACGCCGGCTTCCTGTGCCGCCGCCGTCAAGCCGTCGACCAGCTTCACGGCCTGGCCCGAGAGCTTCTCGTAGAAGCCCGGCTGCTGCACCAGCTTCAGCGTCGTCATGCCGGCCGCCACCGCCACCGGATTGCCGGACAGGGTGCCGGCCTGGTAGACCGGGCCCACCGGCGCCATCTTTTCCATCAGGTCGGCACGGCCGCCGAAGGCCGCCACCGGCAGGCCGCCGCCGATGACCTTGCCGAGCGCGGTCAGGTCGGGGGTGATGCCGTACAGTGCCTGGGCGCCGCCGAGGCCGACGCGGAAGCCCGACATCACTTCGTCGAAGATCAGCACGGCGCCGTATTCGGTGCACAGCTCGCGCATGCGGCGCAGGAAGTCCGGCGTGGCGCGGATCAGGTTCATGTTGCCGGCCACGGCTTCCACGATCACGCAGGCGATGGTGTCGCCCATCGATGCGAAGGCGTCTTCCAGTTGCGGCACGTTGTTGTAGTCGAGGACCAGCGTGTGCTTGACGAAGTCTTCCGGTACGCCGGCCGAGGTCGGGTTGCCGAAGGTGAGCAGGCCGGAGCCGGCCTTCACCAGCAGCGAATCGGCGTGGCCGTGGTAGCAGCCTTCGAACTTGACGATCTTGTCGCGGCCGGTGGCACCGCGCGCCAGGCGCAGCGCGCTCATGGTCGCTTCGGTGCCCGACGAGACCAGGCGCACCTGCTCGATCGACGGCACCAGGCGGCAGATTTCCTCGGCGATCTCGATCTCGCCCTCGGTCGGGGCACCGAAGGACAGGCCGTTGGCGGCGGCGTCTTGCACTGCCTTTACCACTTGCGGGTGGGCGTGGCCGACGATGGCCGGGCCCCAGGAACCGATGTAGTCAATGTAGCGCTTGCCGTCGGCGTCCCAGAAATACGGGCCTTCGGCGCGGGTGATGAAGCGCGGGGTGCCGCCGACCGAGCGGAAGGCGCGGACCGGGGAATTCACGCCGCCCGGGGTGCTTTGCTGGGCGCGGGCAAACAGGATGTCGTTCTTGGAAGTGTGTTCGGTGGTCATGGAATCGTTCGGTAGATTTTGTTGGGCACCAGGCGGCCCATGCCGAAGCGGCAGGCATGGACCAGGGCGCCGGTGGTGTAGTCCTGGGCGGCGCGCACGGCATCGGCGGCGGATGCGCCGCGTGCCATCTGCGCCGCCAGCGCGGCCGACAGGGTGCCGCCGGCGCCGACGAAGGGACCCTTCAGGTGCTGGCCCCAGGGCAGGCTGGCAACCAGGCCTTCGCCGTCGTACAGGTTGTTGGCACGGGTGCCGTCGCCGCCGCCGGTGCCGGTGACCAGCACGTGGCCGCAGCCGGAAGCGGTCAGCTCGGCCACGTCTTCTTCCAGCGGCGCTTCGGACGCCGGGTCGCGCCAGCAGTCGGCAAAGCGCGCCAGCTCGGGCTGCGACAGCATCAGCACCGTCGCCTGCGGCGCCAGCAACTGGTGGATCAGGGTCAGGATGTCGTCGTCGCGCATGCCGCAGTCCGGCAGGGCCGAGGTGAACGGGTCGATGATCAGGGGCAGGTTGGCGTAGTCGGAGACGATTTCCGCGATGGCGGCGATCTGCTCCAGGCTGGCCATGGTGCCGACCTTGATGGCGGCGACCGGCATGTCTTCGAGCAGCATGCGCGCCTGGGCCGCCACCGTCGGCGAGTCGACCGGATGGATGTCGTCGACGCGTGCGGAATCGGCCACCAGCAAGCCCGTGACCACCGACAAACCGTGGCAGCCGTGCATCGAAAAGGCCGCCACGTCCGACTGGATGCCCAGCGCGCCCACCGGGTCTGCCGGCCCGAACGTAAGGATGAGAGGAGACAGTTGGTTTTGCACAGCGCGTAGATTAAGATACCTGACCTCCCATTTTACTAGATAGAAGGAAGCAAACGTGAGCAATGAAACGCAGGCTTACCAGACCTGGATGTGCCTGATCTGCGGCTGGGTCTACGATGAAGCCGCAGGCAGTCCTGAAGACGGCATCGCGCCGGGCACCCGCTGGGCCGACGTCCCCATGAACTGGACCTGTCCGGAGTGCGGTGCGCGCAAGGACGATTTCGAAATGACCGAGATCTGACCGGATCTTCTTCGATCTACAACTTATCTGAGCATTTCATCAACGAATCTGGCCGGCTTGACATCATGCCGGCAAGATTTGCTCCCTGTCGAGTTGACGCCTAGCAACACTTCGCGCACAAGGGCAATTCCCTATGCTATCGTGCGGTTTCATGCTGAAGTGAAATAAATATGACGACCCAATCGACAGGCCTGACGATCATGGTGATCGACGACAGCAACACGATTCGTCGCTCCGCCGAGATATTCCTGACCCAGGCCGGGTACCAGGTGGTGCTGGCCGAGGACGGTTTCGACGCCCTCGCCAAGATCAACGACCACCATCCGGCGCTGGTGTTTTGCGACATCCTGATGCCGCGCCTGGACGGTTACCAGACCTGCGCCCTGATCAAGAAGAGTGCGAAATTCCGGACGACGCCGGTGGTCATGCTGTCGTCCAAGGATGGCCTGTTCGACCGCGCGCGCGGGGCCATGGTCGGTTCGTCGGCTTATCTCACCAAACCGTTTTCCAAAGACAGCCTGCTTGCCACCGTGCGCGACCACACGGGCGCCTGAGCTGACAGCTATCCAACATTGATGCCGGAGCCATCGTGGCCATTAAAAAGATCCTGATCGTCGACGATTCCCCGACCGAACGTTACTACCTCACCGACATCCTGGTGCGCAACGGCTTTGCCGTGACCACCGCCGACAACGGCGAGGACGCGCTGAACAAGATCCGCGCCGAACGGCCGGAACTGATCCTGATGGACGTCGTCATGCCCGGTGCCAACGGCTTCCAGGTGACGCGCTCGATCGCGCGCGATCCGGAGCTGTCCTCGGTGCCGGTCATCATCTGCAGCAGCAAGAACCAGGAAACCGACCGCATCTGGGGCATGCGCCAGGGCGCCAAGGATTATTTCGTCAAGCCGGTCGATGCGGACCAGCTGCTGGCCAGGATCGCCACGCTCGGCGCCTGACCATGGCCGCCAGCGACGTAGTCCCTAACAGCGCCGATCCGTCGGCCCGGCGCACCCGCCTGCGCCAGTACCAGCAGCAGCTGCTCGAGCGCATGCAGGCCGCGCGCACCAGCAGCGGCGCGCGCGCCAACCAGCTGGGCGTCGAGATCGGCGGCGTGCGCTACCTGCTCGACCTGCTCGAAGCCGGCGAGATCGTGCCGGTGCCGGCGCTCACGCGCGTGCCGCTGACCCAGCCCTGGTACCTGGGGCTGGCCAACATCCGCGGCAACCTGGTCGGCGTGGTCGACCTGGCAGCGTATCTCGGGCAGCCGGCGGTCCAGGGTAATGCGCCGCCGGGCGCCGCCCGCATCGTCACGCTGGCGCCGGCGCTGGGCGTGCCCTGCGGCCTGCTGGCCACGCGCGTGGTCGGCCTGCGCCATGCCGCCGACATGGACCCGATCCGGCCGTCCGACAACACGAAGCTACGCGACGCCGATGGCCTCGACTGGACGCCGCTGGCGCTGGCGGACCTGGTGCGCGAAGAGCGCTTCCTCCAGGTCGGCCTGTAAGACACGCAGCATCTGCATCCACGCATCAACACTATATTAAATACGACAGGTTCTGGACTGGAGCTGGTATGGGATTCGCCTCAAAACTCTCGATGAATTTTCTGCCCAGGGACAAGGGCGACGGCAGCACCGTGCTGGCTTCGCCCGACACCCAGTTCGGCGTCGGCACGTTGGCGGCGGCAAATGTAGAGACTACGGCCCCGGCTGCAGCTGCGGCTCATGCCCCAGCTGCAGCCGGCGGCTCCGCCGACGATGCTGCCCTGCGCCTCGGTAACCTGACCCGGCGCAAGCAGCGTGCCGCCGCGGCCGCCGGCGCCGACGAAGCCCTGCGCCTGCCCTTCATCGGCCACCTGTCGCTGCCGCGCCAGCTGCGCATCCTGCTGGTGGCGTTCACGATCGGCGTGCTGGTCACGCTGCTGTCGCTGTGGCGCAATGCGAACAGCGGCGCGGTCGCGGCCAGCCAGACCCAGATCGCCGGCGAGGCGCTGATGCACTCGCAGCGCCTTGGCAAGGCGGCGCCGACCGCGATGCAGGGCGTGCCCGACGCCTTCGTCCAGCTGCAGGACAGCTGGGTGGCGCTGGGCCGCGATCTCGACCTGCTGGGCAAGGGCGGCGATTTCAACGGCAACGCGATTCCGGCCGCCGACGGCGAGCTGAATCGCCAGTTGGCCAAGGTGCGTGCCAAGTGGGCGGTGTCGTCCTCGGCCGCGGCCAGCATCCTCAAGATGAAGCCGGAACTGGTCGACTTCGACAAGAACCTCAAGCAGCTCGACATCCTGGCGCCGGAAATGCTGGCGTTGACCGAGCAGATCCTGACCGAACGTACCGCACGCGGCGGCAACCCGCGCGAACTGGCCGCCCTCGGCCGCCTGATGATGCTGACCCAGCGCCTGTCGCGCAGCGCCAGCGAATTCCTGACCTCGGGCGGCATCAGCCCCGAGACCGCGTTCCAGATGGGCCGCGACACCACCACCTTCCGCGTCACCGTCGACGGCCTCCTGAACGGCAACGAATCGCTTGGGCTGGCCGCGCTGCGCGACCCCGAGCTGCGCGAAAAACTGACCGAGGTGCAGGCGAAATTCGACATCTGCCAGCGCGTGGTCGCCTCCTTCCTCGACCACCTGTCCGACCTGACCGCGGCCAAGGCGGCCGAGCAGACCATCTTCGGCGACAACGAAGCGCTGCGCGCCCAGCTGACCGAGCTGCAGACCGCGCTGCGCAGCGGCGAAAAGGGCAACAGTGGCTGGTTCTGGCTGCTGGTCGCGTCCTCGATCTTCACGCTGGCGATGGCCGGCAGTATTTCGCGCGTGATGCTGCAGGATTCGCGCAACCGCACCCGCGCGTCCGATACGCGCCGCCAGGAAGCGGAAGCGATGCACCTGCTGGCCCAGGCCAAGGAAAAGGAAGCCAAGGCCACCAACGACCAGAACCAGGCCGCGATCCTGCGCCTGATGAACGAGCTGCAGGAGGTCGCGGACGGCGACCTGACCGTGCACGCCACCGTGTCCGAGGACATCACCGGCGCCATCGCCGACTCGGTCAACTACACCGTCGAGGAATTGCGCGGCCTGGTGGTGCGCGTGATCGATACCGCCGGCAAGGTGAATACCGCGTCCGACGACGCCTATAAAGTCTCGGGCGAGCTGCTGGTCGCGGCCGGCCAGCAGTCGCGCGAGATCCAGGAAGCCTCGTCGACCGTGCTGCGGATGGCCGGCCAGATCACCGACGTGTCGAGCTCGGCGCAGCAGTCGGCCGAAGTGGCGCGCCAGTCGGTGGCGGCGGCGGAGCAGGGTGCGACGGCGGTGCAGAATGCGATCAAGGGCATGGGCGAGATCCGCGAGCAGATCCAGGAAACCTCCAAGCGCATCAAGCGCCTGGGCGAATCCTCGCAGGAGATCGGCGAGATCACCGAACTGATCTCGGACATCACCGAACAGACCAACGTGCTGGCGCTGAACGCGGCGATCCAGGCGGCATCGGCCGGCGAGGCCGGGCGCGGCTTCTCGGTGGTGGCGGAAGAGGTGCAGCGCCTGGCCGAGCGCTCGGGCGATGCGGCCAAGCAGATCGGCGCGCTGGTGCGCACCATCCAGACCGACACCCACGACGCCGTCGCGGCAATGGAAAAGTCGACCCAGGGCGTGGTCGAGGGTGCGCGCCTGTCCGACGCGGCCGGCGCTGCGCTGGCCGACATCTCGCGCGTGTCCAACCGCCTGGCCGAACTGATCGAGGGAATTTCGGTTGCGACCGGCCAGCAGGCCACCTCGGCTAACGGAGTGGCGCATAATATGCAGCACATCCTGGCCGTCAACGAACATACCCAGGGTGGCACGCAGCAGACCGCGCAATCGATCCGCCAACTGGCCGAACTTGCGCAGGAGCTGAAGAATTCGGTGTCGCGCTTCCGCGTCGCCGCCTGAGCACCATCCCGATCCGAGTTATGACCGAACCAATGCCCGTCCACGCCCCGCAATTCGACACCGGCCCCCTGTCCTGGGTATTGGGAGAAATCCGCGATGCCCTCGAGCGTTCGTCCAAGGCCCTGCAGGACGCGGCCGGACGCAGCCCGGAAGCCCAGCCGACCCTGCTGCTGCACGCGAAATCGCACCTGCACCAGGCGCACGGCGCGCTGCAGATGGTGGACGTGAGCGGCGTCGAGCACCTGACCGGCATCGCCGAACAGGCGATCGACCGCTTCAAGGACGGCTCGCTGGCGCTGGATGGCGCGCGCGCGGGCGTGGTGGGCGAGGCCTACCGGGCGCTGGTCGAATACCTGGAAGAGCTGCTGAGCGGCGTGCCCCAGCAGCCGGTGCGCCTGTTCCCGTATTACCGCGCGCTGCAGGAACTGCTCGGCGCCGAACGCGTGCATCCGGGCGCCATGCTGGCGCTCGACCTGGCGCCGGCGCTGCTGCCCGGCGGCACGGTGGGCCCGGCGCCGGACTACGCGGCCAGCCGCGCCCAGTTCGAAAAGGCGCTGCTGTTCTTCCTGCGCAGCACCGATCCCGAGACCCAGCGCAGCCAGGCCGGCGCCATGCGCGATGCCCTGGCGCCGGTCACACGGGTGCAGGCCGACCCGCGCGCCCACGCCTTCTGGCTGGCCCTGCAGACCGCCGCCGACCTGGTGGCGCAGGGGCAGGTCGCCGGTGACATCTACGTCAAGCAGCTGTTCGGCCAGGTCAATCTGCAGCTGCGGCGCATGGCGCAGGGACACACCAGCCTGCCCGAGGCGCTGCAGCGCGATGCCCTGTTCTTCGTCGCCCAGGCCGCAGAGCCCACGCCTGACGCGCGCCTGCTGCGCGACGCCTGGTGCCTGGACGGCCAGGTGCCGCAGGATTACCTGGAGCGGCGCTACGCCCGTATCGACCCGGCTGCGCTGAAGGATGCCAAGGAAGCGCTGGCGGAGACCAAGCAGGGGCTGGATCGCATCGCCAGCGTCGCCACTGCCGAAGGCGGCCCCGATCTGCAGGAAGACGGCTTCGACGCGGCGCTTTCCAAGCTGGCCGGCGCCAGCGAGAAGCTGGGCGCGCCCGCGCTGGCCCAGCTGCTGCGCGAACTGGGCCAGGCCGCCAGCGAATCGGTGGCCGGCGCCCCGAGCGCGCAGCTGCAGATGGAGATGGCGCAGGCCATGCTGTTCGTCGAACACGGCCTTGACCAGGTGCGCCAGCTGCCCGAGGATTTCGGCCAGCATGCCGAAGCGGTCGGCCAGCGCCTGCTGGCCCTGGCCCACGGCGAGACCCCGCCCGAGATGCCGCAATGGCAGGGCGGCCTGGCGCGCGACCACGACGGCGAGACGGTGGCGGTGCTGGCCGGTGAAATGCGCACCGGGCTGCGCCAGATCGAAAAGCTGATCGACGAATACTACGAAAACCCGGCGCGCACGGCCGCGCTGGAACAGGCCGACCCGCTGCTGCACCAGTTGCAGGGCGCGCTGGCCATCCTCGATCAGGAGCAGGCCACGCGCGCGGTCGCGCACGTGCGCGAGGCGGTGCGTACGCTGGCCGGCGGGACGGTTGGCGCCGATGGGCGTACAGCATCCTTGGATAATCTGGCGCAGAACATCGGCGCACTCGGTTTCTTTACCGATGCGCTGGCGCAGAATGTCGAGGCGGCGCGCAGGCGCTTCCGTTTCGACGAGGCGGCGGGCTTGTTCCGCGAGTTGCCGTTTGACGAGCAGGGGCAGGGGCAGGAGCTTGCCGAGGACGTGGCGGCGCCGGTTGCCGAGCCTGTGCCGCCTGCCGAGTCCCTGCCGGCGGAACCCGCCGTGGCACAGGACGACGCAGCAGCCGTTATCCAAGCCGAAGCGCAGGCCGAAGATTCGATCGAAGCCGAGCTGCTCGAGATCTTCATCGCCGAAGCCGGCGACGTGCTGGCGCTGGTCGGCGAGACGCTGCCGGCCGCCCATGCCCTACCTGGCGACCAGGAAACGCTGACCCGCCTGCGCCGCTCCTTCCACACGCTCAAGGGCAGCAGCCGCATGGTCGGGCTGGAGGAATTTGCCGTGGGCGCGGCCGCTGTCGAAAAGACGATGAATCTGTGGCTGGCCGAAGCGCGCGCCGCCACGCCGGACCTGCTGGCGCTGCTGGACTATGCGCGCGCCGGGCTGTCGGACTGGGTGGCCGAGCTGGCCGCCACGGGGCGCTCGGCGCGCAGTGGTGCGCCGCTGGCGGAGGCTGCTGCACGCGTGCAGGAGGGCGGGGCGTTCGTGGCGCCGGAGGCTGCCGAGGCGGCGCCGGTGCATGCCGAAGCCGAAACCGAAGCTGGATCCGAAGCTGACGCGCAAGCTGCCGGCGTGGACGCTGCTGAAGCGGCGGCCGTGCCTGCTGAAGTTGACGCGGCCGGTGCCGACGAAGACAAGGTCAAGCGCGTCGGCGAGCTCGAGATCCCGCTGCCGCTGTATACCATCTACCTGAACGAGACCGCGGACATCGTCGACACGCTGGCTACCGACTTTGCCGCCTGGCGCGACGCGCCGCTGCGCGCGGTATCGAGCCAGGCCCTGACCGCCGCGCACACGCTGGGCGGCACCTCGGCCACGGTCGGCTTCACGGCCCTGCACGACATCGCGGTGGCGCTGGAAGCGGCGCTGCAGATGGCGACGCCGCCGCTCGCCGACGACCAGCACGCGCTGCTGGGCGAGACCGTCGAACGCATCCGCGTCATGCTGCAGGTGTTCGCGCTGGGCGAACCGGCGCCGCATCAGCCCGAGCTGCTGGCGCGCCTGGATGCCCTGTGCGACGAGCTGGGACGGCGCAAGGCCGACGCCGTGTTCGGCGATGCCGATGCCGAACTGGCCGGGCGCCTGGACGCGCTGTTCGCTGCCGCCTACGAAAGCATCCTGGCCGAGCCGCCGCTGCCCGGCGGTCCGCTGCCGCTGGCCGAGACCACCATGACGGCGCCGCGCCAGTTCGAGGAACAACCGGCCGACCCGGCGGTCAGCGCCGTTGACGATCTGTTCGACAGTTATTTCGACGACCCGTTTGCGGCGCCGTCGCTGGAACAGGCGCAGCCGGAGCCGGTATCCGAACCTGAGCCGGCGGCCGAAGCGCCTGCGCAGCCGGAACCGGCATCTGCGCAAGCGGAACCTGCGCCTGCAACCGAACCCGAAGCGGCACCGGCATCCGAAGCGCAGCCCACCGCCGCGCCGGAAGCCGATGCCCAGCCCGCGGACCTCGAGCCCGAAGCCGCGCCGCCGGACACCGAGCTGGCCACCGAATTGGCCACCGAGCCGGTCTTTGCCGACGAACTCGATCCGGACCTGCTGCCGGTGTTCATGGAAGAAGCCACCGACCTGCTGCCGCAGATCGGCGACGGCCTGCGCCGCTGGCAGCAGAATCCGCTCGACACCGCTGCCGCACACGGCCTGCTGCGCGCGCTGCACACGGTCAAGGGCAGTGCCCGCATGGCCGGCGCGATGCGCCTGGGCCAGCACACGCATGCGCTGGAAACCCAGATCGAGAACATGCTGCACGCCGGGACCACCAGCGCGGCTGCCTTCGACGAACTGCTGGCCAACTACGACCAGGCACAGCTGCTGTTCGAACAGCTGCAGCAGCCGGCCGCCACCGAGGCCGCGGCTGCGCCTGAAACCGGGAACGCCCCAGATACCGCTAGCGCCGCGCGTGCCGCAGACAGCGCGGCGGCCGTCGGCCAGGGCGCAGAGCCAGTCGCGGATCAAGCCGAACCGGTACGCACGCCGCTGGTCCGCGTGCGCGCCGACATCCTCGACCGCCTGGTCAACCAGGCCGGCGAAGTGTCGATCACCCGCTCCAAGCTGGAGACCCAGGTCGGCACGCTGAAAAATGCGCTGTCCGACTTCTCGGACAACCTGGCGCGCCTGCGCCAGCAGCTGCGCGAAGTCGAGATGCAGGCCGAGTCGCAAATTGCGTCCCGCCTGTCGATCGCCGGCGAGCGCGAATTCGATCCGCTCGAATTCGACCGCTTCACGCGCCTGCAGGAACTCACGCGCATGATGGCCGAGAGTGTGAACGACGTCTCGACCTTCCACGACAGCATGGCGCGCACCGTCGATGCCGCCGGCGAGGACCTGGCGGCGCAGTCGCGCCTGACGCGCGAGCTGCAGCGCGACCTGATGCGGGCACGCATGGTGCCTTTCGCCAGCCTGT
>Ga0308160_10006504_pt1 | contig 11880 bp, 13 predicted proteins | sample PhyFR1_FD_201036 | JGI IMG/M metagenome (GOLD analysis project Ga0308160, IMG submission 201036) | Phyllosphere microbial communities from UC Gill Tract Community Farm, Albany, California, United States - DLSLF.R1 | ecosystem: Host-associated > Plants > Phyllosphere > Unclassified | place: USA... | reverse complement strand
ACTGCTCGTTCCGGCTACGCTAACGGGCGATGGACGAACCGGCAACAGGACCCGGCGCGTCGCCTTCCCGCGGCGGCGTCACCCGTTCGTCGCGCCCGACGCTGGCAGCGGTCGCCCGTGCTGCCGGTGTCGCGCCGTCGACGGCCTCGCTCGCCTTCAGCGGTCTCGGCCCGGTGTCCGAGGACGCCAAGGCCCGCGTCCTCGCCGCCGCCGCCGACCTCGGTTACGGCGGCCCCGATCCCCGTGCCCGTTCGCTGCGCCGCGGCCGTTCCGGCGTCATCGGCGTCGTGATGGACGAGCGTCTGAGTGACGCCTTCCGTGACCCGGTCAACGTCCTGACGCTCGACGGCATCGCCGAGGTCGCCGGTGCTGCCGGTGCCTCACTACTGCTCGTCCGGAGTCCGCTCGACGACGAGCAGGGCGCCGGCCCGTTGGTCGACGCCCCGATGGACGCCGTCGTGCTCGTCGGGTGCAACGTGCGGATCGACCCGGCCGTCGCGGTGCTGCGCCGTCGGCAGATCCCCGTCGTCGCGATCGAGGCGGACGAGATCGAGGGTGCTGTCCCCGTCCAGCTCGACAACCGGGATGCCTCACGCCGTGCTGCGGAGTACCTGCAGGGGCTCGGCCACCGGGACGTCACCGTCGTCACCCTGCCCCTCGATGCCGCGCGCCGCCGTGGCCCGATCGACACAGCCCGGCAGGCCGAGGGCATCGCCTTCACCACGCTGGAACGCCTGCGTGGTGTGCGGCAGGTCTACCCGGACGCCGTCGCGATCGAGACCGCCGGCAGCTCGGTGGAAGAGGGGCGTCTCGCCGGCACCGAGCTCTTCGCGCCGGACGGCCCCCGCCCCACCGCCGTCATCGCGCAGAGCGACCTGATCGCCGTCGGGGTGATCTCGGCCGCACTCGACGCCGGACTCCGTGTCCCCGAGGACGTTAGTGTCGTCGGCTTCGACGGCATCACGGTGGACGACAGCCTGCTCCACCGCACCCCGATCCGGCACCTGACCACCCTGGTGCAGCCGTTCGTGCAGAAGGGCCAGGCTGCTGCCCGTGCCGCCCTGGCCATGCTCGAGGGGGCGGAACCGCAGCCGGCGTCGTTCACGTCGGAGTTGCGGGTGGGGGATACGACGGGGCCGCCGCCGGGGTCGCAAATCCGCTGATACGGCCATCGGGTCGGTGAACGTGTTGCAAGTGGGATCCAGGCCTCCGCGCGTTCCTGTGGTTGAACGTCCTAACTGAGCCTCAGAACAACATCTTGGTGCCCGCGAACTGCCGCGGCTTCGGGGTGTGACCGAAGGCATCACGCCAAACGGACTGCGCCGAATGCCGCAGTCGGCATTGAAGCACTCCCGCTCTCGCGCTAGCATCCGCTCATGACGGATTCTCAAGGATTTTGGTCGTATGTCCGCAAGGATGACGACGCTGATGGCTCCCGAGTTACGCAACTCGCTCGTGACGTGGTTGCGCAGTACGAGATGCTCAGTAATGAAAGCATTGAACTCTTCCTCGACGTAGATGAAGGGATTCAATGGGGAGACGATTGGGAAAAGAAGCTTGCCGACTCAATCGGAAAGGTCGCGTTCTTCATTCCGGTACTGACGCCACGATATTTTGCAAGCGCATCATGTCGAGCTGAGCTGAATACGTTCGCGCGGACAGCAACTGAACTGGGCTTCCGCAACTTGCTATTGCCCTTGCTCTATGTTGATGTGCCTGGCTTGCACGACGACGCACCATCGGACCCGTTGCTCTCTCTGGCAAAGCGCTTTCAGTGGGTTGACTGGCGCGATCTGCGTTTCGCCGATAGGGCGTCAGCAGACTACCGACGTGCAATCAGCGCTCTTGCCGAGCGCCTGGTGGCCGCCAATCGGGAAGCTGAGGCCTCAACAGCCTCAGATGATGTCATAAGTCGCGCTGAGGCAAGGGAAGACGAAGCTGGCGTGCTCGATTTGTTAGCGAAGATGGAGGAATCTTTCCCTGATCTGAATCAGACCACCACTGAGATCGGCGAAGCTGTTGAGGAGATCGGAGCGCAGACTCAAGCGGCATCCGATGAACTCCAAGCCAACGCGTCAGCCCAGCCGAGCTTCGCAAAGCGTCTCATTATCCTTCGCTCCCTTGCTGCGAACCTATCGGGGCCGTCGTCGAGAATTCTGCGAAAGGGACAGGATTTTGCTCGCCTGCTTCTCGATGTCGACTTGGGTGTTCGCGCCATCATCGCGCGAGCGCCGGAAGAGCCCGAGAGCCGCCAAGATTTCTGCGAGTTTTTCACGCAAATCCGCGGTATGGTCGCGGCGTCCGAAAGAGGCCTTGGCGGCCTAGAGTCAATGGTCGAGTCCGCAGCGCCTTTGGAAGGGCTGTCAAAGGACCTCAGGGCGCCGCTTCGTGATATGCGGCAGGGGGTGACGGCAATGGTTGAGGGGCGCGAGGTCATGCGCAAGTGGCTGACTCTCATCGACGAGTCTGGTATCGACTGCAACCTGACATAAGCACCAGATCGGTGCGAACAGGAAGGCTTGCTGTTCAACAGCGCCGTGTTCGTGTGCGGCCGCGCGGCTGGCCCGACTGAATCAGGCGCGAGGCGCCGTCCCCCGCACAGCACGCCCCTCGGCAGGGGTTCCCCGTCAGGGCATCCCCGGTCCGGTTCCGGGGCGGGACTATCGAACGGTGACCGCTCCGACGAAGGCCGATGTCCCGACCACCAGAGTGTCGCGCGGCGCCGCCAGGCTGACGCTCCTGCTCGCCTCGCTCGGTTTCTTCCTCATCACCCTCGACATCCTGATCGTGAACGTGGCCCTGACCACGATCGGTCGGGAGCTCGGCGGCACCACGTCGGGTCTGCAGTGGGTGATCGACGCGTACACACTGCTGTTCGCCTCGCTGCTGCTGTTCGCGGGCAACCTGTCCGAGCGCATCGGGGCGAAACGGGCGATCGGCTGGGGCATCGCGGGGTTCCTCGTGGCGTCCGTGGCGTGTTCGCTCGCACCGACGTGCGGCGCGTTGATCGCAGCTCGGGCGTTCCAAGGGGCAGCCGCAGCGGTGATGCTGCCGGCCTCGATGGCACTCATCCGCGAAGCCTTCCCGGATGCGCGCGAACGGGCGCATGCCCTCGGCATCTGGGCGGTCGGTGGGGCGGTCGCCGGAGCGGTGGGTCCGATCCTCGGCGGAGCGTTGACGACCCTCGACTGGCGACTCGTGTTCGCCATCAACCTGCCGGTGTGCGCAGCGATGCTCGTGATGCTCGTTCGGGTGACACCGTCGCCTCAGCGTCCGGCCCGGTTCGACCCGGCCGGGCAGGTACTCGCGTTGCTCGCGCTCGCGGGGCTCGTCTTCGGACTCATCGAAGGCGGCGCGACGGGCTTCGACCGCTGGTACGTGGTCGTCGCGCTGGTGCTCGCGGCCGTCGCGGTCGCCGGGTTCCTGCTGGTGCAGGCCCACGGTCGGAACCCGATGATGCCGCTCGACCTGTTCCGCTCCAGCGGCATGCGGATCGCACTCGGCGTCGGGTTCGCGTTCATGGTCGGCAACTTCGGCAGCGTGTTCGTGCTCAGCCTCTACCTGCAGCAGCACCTCGGCCTGTCGCCCCTGGCCGCCGGGATGGTGTTCCTGCCGTCGGCGGCGTTCAGCATCGTCGGCAACGTCGTCAGCGGCACGCTCGTGAACCGGTTCGGTGCCCGCGTCCCCGTGGTCGCGGGACTCTCGACGATGGCGCTCGGCCTGGTGGTGATGATCGTGCTCGCACCGTCCGACTCGGTCGTGGCGGTCGCGGTCTGCACGGTCCTGACCGGCGCCGGTGGCTCCGTGGCGATGCCGCCGGCGACGTCGGTCGTCCTGGCGAGCGTCCCAGCCGAACGGTCCGGCACCGCGAGTGCGGTGTTCAACACCTTCCGGCAGGTCGGCGGCGCCGTCGCGATCGCGGTCTTCGGAGCGTTCCTGGCGGACCGGTCGCAGTTCGTCGTCGGGACGCAGATCAGCTTCGTGGTGGCGGCCGCCGTGCTGGTCGTCGCGGCACTGGCAGCGATGCGCATCCGGACCGAGTGACCAGGACGTCGTGTCGACGCAGCGTCAGCGCTGGTCGGTCGCGTCACGCCCAGCGGCGTCCACCGCGTCGCGCCGCTCGGTCGCAGCGACCGAACCGAGCAGCCGGAGCGCGTCCGCGGTCGGGGAGCCGGGCTCCGCGCTGTAGAGCAGGAGGCTCAGTCCCGGGTCGCTCATGAGCCGGGTGCCTTCGAAGTGCAGGTCGAGCGCGCCGACGACCGGGTGGACGAAGTGCTTCTCGCCGGTGGCGTGCCGGCGGACGTCGTGCACGCCCCACTTCGCCCGGAACTCGGGGCTGCGCGTCGAGAGTTCTCCGACCAGGGCCTGCAGGTCCTCGTCGTGGGGGTCGTGGCCGGCGGCGGCACGGAGGATCGCGACGCTCTGGTCGGCGGCGAGTTCCCAGTCCGGGTGGAACGCTTCGGCCCAGTCCCGGTCCAGGAACGCGGCCCGGGCCAGGTTCGGCCGTTCCGACTTCCGGAACAGGTCGGCGTAGAGCGCCCGGCCGAGGGCGTTCGCACCGAGCACGTCGAGGCGGTCGTTGCGGATGAACGCCGGCCCGCCGGTGAACGAGTCGAGCGTGTACTGCAGGCCGACGCGCAGCGCCTTCGGCGTGGCCGCGCGTCGCTGACCGCGGACCGGCGAGGCGTTCGCGGCACGTGCGAGGTCGAACAGGTGGTCGCGTTCGGCGTCGTCGAGCAGCAGCGCGCCGGCGACGGCGTGCAGGACGCCGTCGGAGACGCCGGAGAGGCTGCCGCGCTCGAGCCGGGAGTAGTACTCCACGCTGACGTCGGCGAGCATCGCGACCTCACCGCGTCGCAGTCCTGCGACCCGCCGGTTCGGTCCGCCGGGCAGACCGACCTGCTCCGGGCGCACCCGGGCACGGCGGCTGACGAGGAAGTCCCTGACGTCTTCCCGGTTCGTGCTCATGAGGCGACCCTACGAGTCCGCGCCGGTGCGCGGGGTGCACTGCCAGGGCACCGGACGGGAGGCACGGTGCCAGCTGGCACCGCGCCTCCAGTCCGCCCTGGGGTCGTCCGGGGCGCCCGTGGCGCGGTCACGCGCGCGGGCGGATGCGCACGGTGGCGGACGTCGGTCCGTCCTGGAGCATCGGCGGGAGGTACGGGCTGCCGGCGTACTTGGTCTCGTACGCCAGGTCGATCCGGCTGTTCAGGTCGGGACCGAGCGATTCGAACACCACCTCGTGCTCGGCTCCCGCGGCGCTGATCCGTCCGGCGCCCTGCTCGATGGCGGAGCGGTACCAGCGTGAGCGCTGCCCGTTGTAGGCGCGGACGTAGAGCTCTCCGTCGACGACGACCGACCAGATCCAGGTCGGCGTGCCGTAGGTCGTCCCGTCCGATCGGAACGGGCTCACGTGGAGGTCGTCGCTCGCTGCGATCGCTGCGATGGTCTCGGGGTTCCAGGGGTTCGTCTCCACACGACCGACGGTACGAGGATCGCGAGGCACGAGGGGTGCCCTCCTGGGGCACCTTCCACGGGCGGATCGCCCCTATCGTCGGAGGTGACCGTCACCGCCACTGGCCTCGAGAGAGCAGGACACCGTGCACCACACCCGCCTCGGATCGACCGGACTCGTCGTGAGTCGTCTCGCCCTCGGTTGCATGAGTTACGGCGACCCAGCGAGGGGCCTGCACTCCTGGACCATCGACGAGGACGCCGCCCGCGGGTTCTTCCGGCAGGCCGTCGAGCTCGGCATCACCTTCTGGGACACCGCGAACGTCTACCAGCAGGGCTCGAGCGAGGAGTTCGTGGGGCGTGCGGTGCGCGAGTTCTCACGACGTGAGGACATCGTGCTCGCGACCAAGGTGTCGGGGAAGATGCACGACGGCCCCGGGGGATCGGGGCTGTCGCGGAAGGCGATCCTCGAACAGGTCGACGCCTCGCTCTCCCGCCTCGGCACCGACTACATCGACCTGTACCAGATCCACCGGTTCGACCCGGAGACGCCGGTCGAGGAGACCATGGCGACGCTGCACGACCTGGTGCGGGCGGGAAAGGTCCGGTACCTCGGCGCGTCGTCGATGTGGGCCTGGCAGTTCGCGAAGATGCAGGCCGCCGCGACGGTCAACGGCTGGACGCCGTTCGCGACGATGCAGGACCAGTACAACGCGCTCAAGCGTGAGGAAGAGCGGGAGATGATCCCGATGTGCGCCGATCAGGGCGTCGGACTCGTGCCGTACTCACCGAACGCGAAGGGCCGCCTCACCCGACCGCGTGGCGTGGAGACCGCGCGGTCGAGCGTGGACGAGGTGGCCAAGGCGTTCGACTCCGATGCCGACGGCCCCGTCATCGACGCGGTCCAGCAGATCGCCGAGGACCGGGGCGTCCCGATGGCGCAGGTCGCCCTCGCCTGGGTGCTCCGGAACCCGGTCGTCTCCGCACCCGTCGTCGGGGCCACCAAGCCGAACCACCTCGATGACGCGGTCGCTGCGCTCGACATCGAACTCACCGATGACGAGGCGGCCGCGATCGAGGAGCCCTACCAGCCCCAGGCGCCGTTCTGGTGGTGAGCAGGGCGGTCAGCGGACGCGTGTCCAGGTGCCGCTGAGCTGGATGAACTCCCCGCCGACCACGGAGCTGGCCATGCAGGTCCCGGCGTCGTAGTCCTCGATGTGGGTGACGTGGTCGCCGGCGTCGGCTTCCGTCCACCGGACCACGTAGAGACCGTCGCGCACCTTCGTGGTCGTGTACGGCATCGTCTCGGTCCGTCCGGCGATGGCGCCACCGGTGACGTGGAAGGTGACCTGGGTGTCCGTGTCGAAGGTGATCTCGACGGTGAAGTGTCCGAGGGGCGTGTCCGGACCGAGGTCGGCGAGCCAGGTCTGTCCGACGGCGGGGAGGGTTGCGATGGTGTCCAAGAGGGGTTCCTTCGGGTTCGTGTGGATCAGAAGTCGAGGACGAGCCGGCCGCGGACGCCGCCCCGTTCGAGTCGTTCGTGCGCGGCGGCAGCGTCCGCGGCGGGGATGACGTCGGCGACGTCGGCCGTGAGCTCGCCGCGCTCGACGGATCGGGCGAGCCGCTCGATGGCGTCGTGGCGGAGGTTCGAGCGCATCACGTACGACCCGAACACGCTGATGCCGCGGCCCGGGTCGACGTCGGTCGGCAGGTAGAACGCGACCTGTCCGCCGTCGCGGGCAGCGTCGATGATCTGGTCGGTGAGGATCGCGGGGTCCGCGACCGCGTCGGCGCCGTGCCCGTTCGTTGCGTCCCGGACCCCTGCGGCGAAGTCCGCCTCACGGTCGAGGACGACCGCCGCCCCCAGGTCGCGGACGCGCTCGGCGTCGGCGGGTCGCGCATCGGCGATGACGGTGATGCCACGGGCGGCGGCGAGCTGCACCAGGTACCCGCCGACGGCGCCGGTCGCGCCGGTCACGGCGAGGGTCTGGCCTTCGTCGAGGGCGAGGTGTTCGAGGGTCATCTCCGCCGTCAGCGCGTTCGACAGGAACGCCGTCCCGTGGGCGAAGGAGCCGTTCGACGGCATCCGTGTCACCGACAGGGTCGGCAGGACGATCTGTTCGGCGTAGCCGCCGTGGCTGCCGTCGGGGACGACGAACCCGGTGACGGCGTCACCGACGACCAGGTCGAACCCGTCGGGCTGTTCCGGGCCGACCTCGTCGAGGACGCCGGCGACGTCGGTGCCGGGGACGACCGGTTCGGCGATCGCGCGGTCGTTGCCGGCGAACCCACCGGATCGGATGATGGCGTCGACGGGGTTCACCGCAGCGGCACGGACGCGGATCCGGACCTCGCCCGGTCCCGCGTGCTGTTCCGGCAGCTGCACCTCGTGCAGCACCCCGGGTGCTCCGTACTCGGTCAGACCGATCGCTCTCATGGCGGCTCCTTCGTGGTCGTGGATGCAGACGACGATGCCAGCCGGCGCGCACGCTGTGGAGGGCACGGATTCCTCCCCCGCTCCGCCCGGTGGCAGACTCTCCGTCGTGGCGATGGACGTGCGCGCGGAAGAGCTCGGGAACTTCCTGCGTGCTCGGCGCGCAGAACTCGACCCGGCAGCGTTCGATCTGCCCCCGGACGCGAGACGACGGGTGCCGGGACTCCGCCGTGCAGAGGTCGCGGCTGCCGCGTCGATCAGCGTCGAGTACTACACCCGCATCGAGCAGGGTCGCATCGCCGTCTCCGCGCCGGTCTTGGCGGACCTCGCCGATGTGCTGCGTCTGACGAACGAGCACCGGGCGTACCTGTTCGACCTCACCGGCAAGGCCGAGACCGCTCCGCCGTTGCAACGGACGCAGGTCGTGCAACCGGCACTGCAGCGCGCGCTCGATGACCTCGCGACGACGCCCGCGTTCGTCCTCGGACGCCTGACGCAGATCATCGGCTGGAACCGCCTCGGCGCCGCGCTCATCACCGATTTCGCAGCCATCCCTCCGGGCGAGCGCACCTTCATCCGTCTCCTGTTCGCCGATCCGGCAATGCGGAGCCTCTACGCCGACTGGCACGAGGTCGTGGCCCTCGCCATCGCCCAGCTCCGCGGGGACAGCGCTCGGTACCCGGACGACCCGGATCTGGGTCGGCTCGTCGACAGCTTGTCGGCCGAGTTCCCCGAGTTCCGAGCGACCTGGGCGGCGCACGTGGTCGCTGGCCGTGGCACCGGCCGGAAGACCCTTCGTCACCCGGTCGTCGGGGAGGTCGAGTTGGACTGGGAGATCCTCGCCTCAGCGATGGACCACGATCAGCTGATCGTGCTGTGGACCGCAGAGCCGGGGTCGGACTCGCAGGCGCGGTTGCGTCGGCTCGCAGGTCTCGCTGGTCAGGCTCGTCCCGAAGGGCGCTGACCCGTTCCGGGGCGTTCCGGCACCGTCACGGGTCAGACAGGCTCCCCGGCGCAGACCCCGTCGACCGCGACCTTCTGGTACAGGTGCGGGTAGGCGAGCGTCCCGTCGGGGTAGCTCGCGGCGTGCGCTGCGAACTCGGGTGTGTGGAGGGCGCGCTCGAGTGCCGCCGGTGAGGCCCACACGGCGACGTTGGTGAAGAGGTTGCTCCCCCCGATGCCGCCGTACAGCTGGACGGCGAGGAGGTCGCCGGTCTGCTGCATGTACTCCGCGTCGGCCTTCCACGCGGCGAGGACTTCCGCCTTCTTCCCCTCCGGTGCGACGAAGGTGTTGATGATCGTGACGGGTCCTGTCGAGACCGTGTGCTGGTCGCCGAAGTTCGTGGCCGGGTCGAGGGTCTTCATCTGCAGCATGGTTCGTCCTGTTCTGTTGCGGTTGTCGGGGTCGTCGTTGTGCTCCGTCGGCGGGGCAGCGCGGAGAGTGGGCGGACCTGGACGGTCCGGCAGCGGGTCGTTCAACCGTGCAGCAGCGTGCTGACCGCTCGGATGGTTGCTGCAGCCTCGGGGATGGGCATGAGCATCCAGTCGTGGAGCATCTCCGGGCTCTCGTGCACGGTCACGATCGCGTCCGTCGCGGAGCTGGCTCGGGCGGCGAAACGGTGCGCGTCCGGGTTGAGGATGTCCCGCGTGCCCGTGAAGACGTGGACCCGTCCGATGCCGTCCAGGTCGGACTGCATCGGGTTGACCGTCGGGCTCTCGACTCCGTCCGCTCCTGCGTAGAGCTTGCCGAGGGCCCGCAGGTGATCCGCGCGGAGCAGCGGGTCGCGCGGGGCGACGGCGGCGATGTCCGGGTTGGACAGCGTCAGGTCGAGGGTCGGGGAGAGCAGGATCGTCGTGTCCGGCCGGTGTGTGCCGGAGGGGAGCGAACGGAGCAGGTTCATCACCATCGTCGCTCCGGCCGAATCACCCATCAGCGCGACGGGGCTGCCCCCGGCGAGCGACTCCCAGAGGTCCACGAGGACGGGGTTGACGTCCGCGTGGGTGATCGCGGGGACCAGCGGGTAGATCGGAACGACGAAGGTCCGGCCCGTCATCGCAGCGAGCGCGGCGACGAAGGTCCAGTGGCCGGCACGGATCTCCGCTGCCCACGCTCCACCGTGCAGGTAGAGGACCGAACCCGTCGTCGCTCCAGAGCGCGGAGCCACCGAGAACACCGGCCACCCCTGGAGGTCCGACTCGACGATGTTCGCCGCACGGCGAGCTTTCCGCGGCGGTTCGAACGCCTTGCGCGTCGAGGGGGCACCGGTGAACCGTGCCGGGTCGAACTGGGTCTCCCGTGTGCGGGTCATGCCGATGATCGTCGACAGGAGTCGGCTCCGCACGCTGGCCTCGGCGGGAGACGTGGTGCGGGCGGTGGATGCGGAGGGAGCCATGGGAGTCCGTTCTGGTGCGGTGGTCGCTACTGGCCTTACGCTAAACATTGACATCAACGTCAAGGTCAAGAGGAACGATGAAGATCGGCGAACTTTCCCGGCGGACGGGCGCGAGCGCGAGGTCGCTGCGGTACTACGAGAACCTGGGTCTGATCAGCTCCGACCGTCAGCCCAACGGCTACCGCGACTACGACGCGGCAACCGTGGCCGAAGTCGAGACGATCAAGTCGCTGCTGGGCCTCGGGTTCCCGACGGCCGTCATCGGCGAAGTGATCTCCTGCGATCGGATCGGGGAAGCGGAGAGCTGCGAGGTGGTGCGGAGCCGCGTCGCTGAGCTCCGTGACGAGATGGCCGCACGGGCTGACGAACTCATCCGGCGCCGTGACGCGCTGGCGGCTTCCTTGGTGGCGACGGACCGCAGCGACGCGTTCGCAGCCCGGTAGCGCCTCCGGTTCTTCAGGCGATGTAGCGCTGCGCGAGGCCCGGCTTGATGTTGCCGGACAGGATTGCCCGTTCCGTCTCGCCCAGCTGCGCCAGCAGTCCCTCGTCCTCCAGGCCCGGCAAGCACACGACTTCGCCGTTCCGGAAGGCCGCCAGTGCGGCCACGGAGACGTCGTCCGGTGTCATCGCCATCGGCGACACCGATGCGCCACCGTTCCACTCCGACGACACGAGCCCCGGGCAGACGACCGTCGCGTGTACTCCGGTGCCGTCGAGCTCCGAGGCGAGCACACGGGTGAAGGCGACCATCCCCGCCTTCGCACCGACGTAGAGGGCCCGGTGCGGAAGCCCGCGACCACCGGCAGGCGCATGCGCGACGCCGGCGCTGAACGCCAGGTTCGATGCGATCGTGATGATGCCGCCCCGTGCGCGGTCCAACATGCCGGGAAGAGCCGCTCGGGTGAGCAGCGGCGTCGCGTCCGCGTTGAGGGTCCACGCCCGCCGGAGCTCGTCCGGATCGATGTCCGCGAACGGGCCGTAGGCGCTGACGCCGGCGTTCGAGACCAGGACGTCGATGTCGCCGGATCCGGCGCGATCGACGACGCGTTCCAGGGCGGCGCGGTCGGACAGGTCCGCGACGAGGACCTCCACCGATGCTCCGTGCTCAGCGAGGTGATCCCGTGCTGCTCGGAGGCGGTCGTCGCGGCGCGCGACCAGGACGAGGTCGTGGCCCTGTTTCGCGAGATCGGTTGCGATGGCGGCGCCGATGCCGCTGCTGGCACCGGTCACGAGGGCGAGTGGTCGAGTCATGAGAGTCCTAACGTGCTTGGCAACTATCAAGCACTTTATACCCATCAGTCGATGTAGCATCGGAATCGTGACTGACGACCAGAGGCCCTCTCCGGCACCCGCTCCGGCTGATCGGGTCGTGTGGGCGCTCCGGCGAGCCGAGCTCGTCGTGCAGGCTGAGAAGGAGCGGGGCTTGCGTCCGCTCGGTCTCGCGCCAGCGCACTACACCTTCCTCGCGTCGTTGCAGGCCGAACCAGGACTGACCGGCGCCGAACTCGCTCGGCGGCTCGGTGTGACCCCTCAGGCGGTGGCCTCGCTCGTCCGGCGGCTCGAGGAGCGAGCGCTCGTCGAACGGCGCGCACACCCGCG
>Ga0308160_10006501_pt1 | contig 11884 bp, 13 predicted proteins | sample PhyFR1_FD_201036 | JGI IMG/M metagenome (GOLD analysis project Ga0308160, IMG submission 201036) | Phyllosphere microbial communities from UC Gill Tract Community Farm, Albany, California, United States - DLSLF.R1 | ecosystem: Host-associated > Plants > Phyllosphere > Unclassified | place: USA... | reverse complement strand
TGACTCCAAGTTGGATAAAGACGCACTTTTGATCCTCTCGTCCTTTTCACGGATTTCTTCCAGTAGGAACGAGACTTCTCCCGGGAGGTTCTCGAGGTCTTTGGTCAGTTGACTGTCGGCTTTGAGTACATGAAAAGGCTCACTTCCTACGATATCACTTGCCGCATGCGCTGCTTCTTCGTAATTGAAATCCGGTTTAACATGTAACTGTATGGATGCCATCTTGAGATGGATATAAAGTAAAGTACGGTAGGTTAAAGGTGATCAACAGTTGATTCATTCAAACCAATATGATGACAAATTTGAATGACTAAGCAACTTCTCGATCATCACCGGTTATGCCCAGCTCCTATACATCTTCGACTATACAATAAATCAGAATGGTCTCCCCAAGCACAGTCTGGTCTTCTGGAGCTCTCCTTAGTAAGGCACTCAAAACCTAGATGACAATAGCTGACAAGTAGCCGCGGTCGGAATGGCAACAGGAGCTTTTGGAGCCCACGGTCTCCGAGCTCGAGGCCTCACCGAAAAGTCAGTAGGATCATGGACAACAGGCTCAAACTACCTCATCTACAATGGTCTAGCACTACTCGCTATCTCACTACATCCAAGATTGAACATTAACCAGAGGATGAAGTGGGGAACTGGATTGATTGTCGGTGGAGCCCTCACTTTCTCGGGAACTATCTTTGGATTGGTCCTGGCTAGGGAGAAGGTTGGACCGGTATTTGGACCTTTGACTCCTGTTGGAGGGGCTGTTATGATGGCCGGGTAAGTCATGCGGGGCAGAGGTAAGGTGTGATACTAATATAACAGATACGTCCTTCTTGCGCTCTAGAACCTCGAGACTGAGAAATGGAGATCGGGCAGCTCTCATGGCATTCTGATGATCGAGTCGATGTGCTACATTTGATACATAGCCACTATGTACAGAATACAATGATATTAAATTACAGTGTATACGGAGCGGTACAACGTTGCTATAGTTACTCTATTCGTGATCGTGAGATTGAAACCCTAGAGCCCAAAACAACCGTACCTCAATCAAGCATAGACCTCCTGGACTCTATGTACCGCTGATCCCTTTCCGCCCTCGATCCCCTGTCCATAGTCGTACGCCTCCTCTTCCTCCTTAACAACCACTCCGCACCTCTGAGCTAAGACCTTGAGTTGATAATCACTGATCCCCCCCTCACTTCCATTAAACCATTCCCCAACTGCCCTCACGAATTGTTTCCCCTTCTCAACTTCCTTCCATACCATCCCCTCTGCATCTGCAATCAACCTCTTGTCTAGAAGACTAGTGGTATTAGGAGAGGAAGGTTCGTAGTTAGGTAAAGAAGTCGATAGGATATGATCAAGTAGGTATAAAGCGCATTGATTATCGGCCCAAGCTAGAGACTGGAGGGGTAGGAAGACTGGATCGGGGTGGAGTAGAGTGGTTCGCTGTTCGGGTGTAGTCTCTGGCGATTGTGATTGATTAGGGTTGGGAGACAGGGGGTGAGGTTGATCATGTGGGAAAAAGATCAAAGATCGAGTGGCGAGTACGGTAAGGTAATCCACTAATTGTCAGCCTTCCCTTCTGTATTAGCAATAAACCTGAACGTACTGTTTATATAGGTGATATCAGTGGCGATGATAAAAGGTATGAAATGTAATTGAAGCCTAAGCCAATGATTCCAGTGCTTATATAATGTTACTCTCCTTTATACGCCAAAGGTGTCACACGACCAGTTGTAGGTGGCAAATAGGGTTAAGTGTCAAAGGAAGGTAATGAAGGGGGGGGAGAGCTGTGTGATTGAGTGTCTGTGTGGATCGCAAGTCCGGTGGGCCGAGATATGGTTCTTGAAAGGATATCCGATTGCTTCGGATTTCGGACGAGTTCCTTGTTACTGATATTCTATCGAACGGATAGAATGTAGGTTGTTGAGTGATGTGGATATAGATATCGATGTCGATGGCGATGATAGTGTTGATGACAATACATGAACGTTGATAGCCATCTCCGATAAGCAGCCGGTTTAAGAGTGGCAATTCAGGGTATATTAGTGTCAGGGACAGTTGATCGATCTAAGGGTCTAAAGGGATGGGTTCCTGTCAATTACAATTTCTAATAGATCAACTCTATCATGCTTCAATCCCGTGGAGGCATGGCTTATCTGCGTTATCAATGTCCGAGGCATAAACGCTCGAGCCAAGACGAACCGCCTCAGTCCTCGAGACCCATCATAGATATACATGGCGATAGATCCGAGATATCATGCATCATTATCTAGTCTATACGTTACAAACTAAATAGACATACGTCTATATCGTCAGCATGCTTCCTCCATACATTGGGATAACGGTATCGCCAAATGAGACCGCGTCTTAGTCGAAATTATGGAATGGTAGGTCCGGAGTAAGAATGACGAGAGGACGGGACAAGACTCACCTGAGTCGATTAGCCCTCTTAATAGCCCTAGCACCCTTTACATCATCAACAAGCCCAGAAGGTAATCTCCCCTCAGCTCTCCATTTCTTAAGAGCCTCTCGGGAGGAGGTAAGTCCCACAGCAAGTACTTCTGAGAACTGCTTGAATCCACCTAATGTTTCGAATTGCTGTCCATCAGCTTCCGTCCATGTAAAGAGACTGGGAAGACGTACTTGGACTGGCATTGCAATGTACAAACAATGTGGATCGGATTTAACGTCTTCCAACGTCTTTACACTCGCCACACTTTCCATCAGCATACGACACCAAGAGAGGGAGGGACTTACTAAGCCAACCTCCCCGATATTTCCGTCATGGAAGGAACTGTCCTTTCGTAGAATGGATTCAGTTTGTTGATGAATATCCACCATCCCGAGACTGAATCCCCATAATTCCTAGGTGAGGTATCATCAACCGCACCGACATCTACTACGATAACATCCCTTATTCCTGTTGATCGAAGTGGGCCTATTGGGGTATTATCCATATATCCTCCGTCTACTAGCACTGCCTGTCAGCTATATCGCGTGGGGAGGGACGTACTATTGCCATTATCGGACAAGGGGGGAAGTAAACCCGCTAACGTCATGGATGCTCGAACGTATCGCCTGGGAGTCAGCTGAAGTTTTGTATCAACAAGTGGACGTACCAGGCATATCCCGACCGGTGGACCTCCATTCGAGAATGGGTAATATTGGTCGAATTGGCAAAGAATGGAATCCAGAAATCCTCAATATGGGTATTATAAAATGCCTTGTATATTCCTCTATCTGTGAGGTTAGCGAGACTCTCCCTTGAAGCAAAAGTAAAGTCGAGGTGGAAGAGAGGAAAGAGGAAAAGGGGACTCACTAAACTCGTGCCCAGTCGTATAAGCCACAAAAGGATAAGTGAAATCACTCAACAACCTCAAAACACTCCCCATCCTCCCAGCAAACTGCTTAGTCCGTCCAGTAGTTTCCAACAAATCCGTTTCCCTAGCATACAACCCACCAACAAACGACCCAATACTACACCCCCCAATAGAATCAATCGGAACCCCTTCCTCCTCTAAAGCCTGCAACATCCCAATATGGGAGATACCCCTTGCTCCACCTCCACCTAGGACTAGACCAATTTGTCGACCACATAGACGACGGGCTATTCGGGCGAAATCATTCATATGTGCCGGACGTCTTGGGCGGGTTAGGGGTCGTAGACCTCTGTATTTCTTGATCCGCGTTTCGACTCTTTCTCGGAGGTGTTTGAAGGCTGCTACCGCTGCTGCGTCGTGGAGAGTGGGAGCGGCTTTATGAGGCGTCATCACTCCTGGTAATTCCACGTGATGGTGGGCATGTATCCAAGGTCGATTCCTCAACCAAGGCCTCGTGGATCCGGGAACAACAGCCCGTTCATCATGTAAGATGATCAATTCCTTCCTTGCGGTCGTTTTGGTGGCTAGGAGTAATTTCTCATATTCGCCTAGGGCGGGATCATCACCCATGCCCACAATAAGGACCAAGTCGGCTTGCCGAATACAAGTCAATGTCCATTGTGACGAGGGCGGTGTATCGGCGACATAAAGTACCGTTCGATAATGTTGTTCCTGATCTGCCAACCATCCTGCAATTTTCAATTTCCCAATCCTTGCAAAAGCGTGTCTTCCAAGATGACGCATCACAGTCCCTTGGTCCAGGTATGATGTGGATGCTCCTAATTCTTCGAGGGAGTTTTTCAATTTACCAGCAAATTGAGCTACTGGGACATTCCGGTTCGCTCCCAGGACACAGACGGTTTTGAGATTAACATCTTTATCAGCGGCATTTGGGTTGGTCTTGCTCGCTCCGCCCTTTGAGCCCATGGCATTCCGGACTCGAGTGGCGATAAGTCGGAGGAAATGAATAGTGGTAGCTGGGTGTTTTGTACTAATCGCATCGAACAAAGCGGCGGGGATTCGCACAAGTTCAGTGTCTCGGATGGTATGTACCGTATCGCTTCGATTGACTCCGGTGATAACGTCCAACTCCCCAATACTATCATTCTGTCCGTATTCCTGTAATACCTCCACACCACCGTCTTTTTCATGTAAAGATCTCAGTCGACCGTTAATGACGACATAAAAGTCGGTAGACTTATCGCCTTCTTGATACAACACCTCTCCAGCTCCCAACTGAAGCCAATCAAGGGCAGCATCGATATGCAGTACCAACGGCGACAGCAACGACAATAACCGTTTAGCGAGAGTAAGGAGAATGATGGGCCGTCGTTCGATAATCCGCTGTAAAGCCGCTATGGGGAGTAGACCAACGAAACAATCCGTTTTAGCGGTGATATTGACGTATGAATCTGTGCTTCCTAAAGAGGAGAGGTAACCGGCGATCCCACCTGATTTGACGGTGAATAGGTGTTCTTCACTATGCGACTCGGTAGTATCGGAGGGGTGCTTGCGGGGGTCTTGTTGGCCCATTGCAGCGCCGAATGGTCGGCCGGCAGCCCGGGGCATGGTGGATGTATGGTCCAGATTGAGTTGTGAGGTCTCACCAGAATCACCTCCTGATCTGATATTTATCGATACCTGCAATCAGTCACTACTCATCAAACGATTCAGAGAGAGACTCACATCCAAGAACCCATCAATAACATAGTAAAGCCCCTGTGCCCTTTCTCCCTCTTTAACGAGAATACTTCCCTTCTTATAATGTAATATCTCGAGATTATTCTCCAAATCCATCAACGTACTTCTCACTCCATCCCCTCCACCACCTATTCCAGACTCATGGATACTTTGAGAGAATGAACTAGCATCTTCATCCATTTTAGCAGTCATGACCGCTTCTCTCAACATTCCACCCAATACCCCATCCTGGGACGAAGAGGCATTCATCATATCTAACACATTGCCGAATGGGGATCTTCGATCACCGCTTTGACCCAAGTGAGACCGGCCATTGGGTGGGAACATTGGTGAATTCGGTGAGGACAATACAGAGGCGGAAGCGACTGATCCCCTCATCATTGGATCGAGCGTACCGTCGGGAGATTGTTGTGATAATCCAATAGATTTGGCAATACAAACCACTACCTCTGCTTTTAGATCGAAAGCGTCCTCTTCCCCCTCGGGGCTCACAGGCTCCCCATCACCATGTGTAAATCGTCCTGTCCAAGTATCCATCCGCGGTAATCCTGGAGTTTGGGCTGTAGCTCGATAATAGTATCCTCCATTGTCATCATCATTCCTCTGCCTCGTCATTGCCAAATCACCCGCAGCAACCTGTTTTCGAAGAGCGGAATGTTGTCTAACAAACGCAGAAGATTGTCGAGCGGCAGTACCGGGACTAAACATGCTCGCTCTCGGTGGACTGATCTGAGCCGGTAGATCTACCGCTTCGGGCTGTTGAGCTTCTTCAGTCGATGGCGATTCATCCTCCACTACTCCAGGTAAGGGGATATGAGGTGGGAAAGCGGCTGGTGTGCGCGATTTGGGAGTCATGGATGGTAATGAAGGTGCCTTGACGGTTGGACTGGGAGGGACATAATTGAAGTAATCTCGACTACTGACTCGAGTAGGTAATCCACTGTTGGGTTCGGATTTACCCCCTTCAGCCTCCAGTTCGGGTTCGGGGTCGGGTTGGAACCGTGAGCGGAGAGCTTGCATTCCTCCGCCGGTATAGAATGATCGTGGGAGTGGGTAAGAGACTAGGGAATTGAGAGTTGATTCCGACTTTAGGATTTCTCGGGTAAGGCCGAGAAACTTGTGTGCTGCCCATCAGCCCTTCTTTCTCGTCATCAGAAATCAAAGAGGTCGGACTCACCAGTCATGAAAGTGACCCGACTGAACCTCTCCAAAACAACCTGAACAATAGTTCCACTAGCTTTAGGGAACTTCCTCGTCAATTTCCTAAAAGCCTCAGCAGGAATTACAGCAAGTGTCGTATCGACAGTAGCCCTAGCAATAGTCCCATTTAAAGCAGTAGGTCCCATTTTCGCACGTCGAGATCGAGGACCACCTGTCGAAGGTCTAGTTGAGTCCGGGCGAATCGAGCTGGTCCGTGCCGGACTTGGTCTTTGAGAAGTAGGTGATACGCCGAAGTCCACTGCGTTGATCGTAGTATCCCCTTCATCCTCTGTTTCCGATTTGGAATCTCGGATAGTAGCGTCATCCGCTGATGAGATTGAACCTCGATGTCTCCTGCCTAATGAAGTATCTGATGATGATCGAGGACGAGTCGTTTCTGGGGATACACCTCCAGCTTGGATCTTGTCTTTCCCCATAATCTTCTCATCTAGCTGACTGACATCCGAGTTTGTCCGGCTCTTCCCCTCTGGTCTAGCGGTCGGGAGGTCCACTTCCATTTCCTCTTCTTCCTCCTGCTCCGGTGAACCATGGGTCTTATCGGGTGACCAAGATAATTTGACGTCCTCGGTGAAGAGGGATAAAATTGAGAACAGGGAGGATAGGGTACCGCCAGTCGAGACCTCATTCAAGAGGTGATAACCGTTAAAAGACGGTGTTGAGGAACCTGAGAATGGATCAGGAGAGGGTGGGGTTGACGTATCATTCTTGGAAGATGGAGCGAACTGATCTCAGTCTTCACTCTAACAGGACAACAAGGCTATAGTAACTCACGACCTGAACTTTCCCTTCGACCACACACCAAAAATCCCCTGTCCCAATTTCCAAAGTCTCCCCAGCCCCCAGCCTTCTCGTCTGCAAATGCCGAGACAATTCATGGAAAACAGGTTTCTCAAGGTACCCAAATATCCTAATTGCTGCAAGGAAATCATCCAGGTAATTATGAAATGGCGCGTTCCTACTTCGTTCATTTAATGCTAAAGCGGCATTACTAAGTGGTAGAAGTTCGGTAGTAGCTTGTGGTGATGATGGTGGTAATGCTGGATCTTTGAGCTCAGTGTATCGAGCTAGGTATCGGTATCGAATTAAAAAGGTAGCCGAGATTAAGGTAATGATGAATAACCCTAGTAATGTAGGGAAGTCGAGGGAGATGGTGAATGAGTATTGGAGCATTCGAACTATGTAACTATATATCAGCGACTCATTCATTGATATCTGGACATACCCCGGGTAGGTAATAGTACACCAAGTAACCAGATTCTTGAATTGATCAAGAACGTAAAGGATAGCATTAATAGCAGCCACGGCGAGCCTGACAAACGGATTCGATTCTCCACTTATCAAGCCATCAGCAGATGGGAGCGTGATATTACTCATCGCTGAGACAGGGTCGTAAGGGTCGTTAGATGGAATTGGGATTGAGTGTGTGGAATGATAGAAGCGTCGCGGTGTACCCTACTCTACTCTACTCTCTACTCTACAAGTGTCCGTCATATTTCGGCCAGGCACGAGCGGATCAATTGATATTTCGGGTAGCATGTATTGTAGCATTGGATTGCTGTCATAGAGGAGCATCGGTCCAGATAGAGGCAGCTTAGAACAAAACAAGACTACAGAATGGGAGCAGACACCCATATAGCGAGCTTGGCTCGATATATCGACCAGCTGGTGGAGGATTATCAAGGTTAGTTCCATGCTGATCAGTGGGCTAGGCTGACGAAGTAGAGATGCACCCAAATGCCACTCAGCCAATCTACTACGATACCCCACCATCTTCCTTGGAAGCTTTGAGAATGATCAATAAATCCAGACCAGCTATAATCAAGGGTACGTGTCTCACTAGAACTAGCTGATTGAAGGCCACGAGATCTTGACTTCAAAGGGGAAAGAGAAAGCTTGGGAGCTGCCGCAGACTTATATTGATATAATGGGGGATAAGAGGGTATCGATAGCAGTCACGGAAGACGGCCTAGCCGACTCTGTACAGACTATAGAAGGGGGGAAAGGATTTGTGAAACCTCTAAATGAGGAGATGTCACTCTCAACCTTTCTGGACCGACTAAGTACATCTTACCCCCCGTGAAATCAAGTGGAGCTGATGGTAGGCGATGATAACTCCACAGAAATTGTATACCTGCAATCACAAGATGGGAATATCTACCGTTCACCACCCCGGCCGGACTCGCAACCGCAATTGGCGAAACTGCAGGAATACATAGAACCAGAAGTGAGATGGATGGAAGAAGCTCTAGGTATATCCTATTGTGATGGTAGCAGGGAGATACTGACATATAGGGAATGGGGCTGAAGCTGTAAATCTCTGGATTGGGAGTTCACGAAGCGTAACTTCATTTCACCATGATCCGTATGTGCTCCTTCATGACTAAAGCTGATATCAGATTCGAAAACATTTACCACGTCTTATCAGGATCCAAGACGTTCTCGCTAGTTTCGCCAATAGAGGGTCTATTCTTCGACCGTATGCCCTCCCTCCTCATGTCATCACAGTACTGATGTGTAGAACGGTTCTATCCCCAATATACACTCCACCGATCATCATCCGGTGTTAAGCCCATACGAGATCCGGAACCAACATACAATGTTCCATGGGTTGAATCTCTCCACCCACCCCCAGGGGCAAAAGCAGTGGAAGTGGAAGTGAAAGCTGGAGAGACCTTATATCTGCCAGCTGGGTGGTGGCATCGCGTATCTCAGAGCCCTGGGGAAGGTGGATTGGCAGTTGCTGTCAATTAGTAAGTCCTATCCCTCTCAGCTTTAATAAGGAGTCGAAGGCAATAAGGGATTGGCTGATGAGTAGCTGGTACCCCTCCGAACCGGATTCACAGGTCTGGGCGTACGAGAGACTATCTAGGCGTATAGCAAGAGAATCAGGAATGAGCGGTGTAATACCAATACCAGGAGACGAGGACGATAACGATGACGACTCAATATCAGAGCAGACGGAGATCAAAGAACAGACTCCTGAGCCGGGAGATGGAGACGGTCCTACTGAAGAGAACGAAGACGAAGAGGCAGAAAAAGAGAGGGAAAAGAACCTGGATCTGTTGTGGGGAGATGAGGAGGAGTTTGATAGTGGATCAGGGGAGGAATGGGATCCGAAAGAATGGGGACGATAATCATGTGACTGGGTGAAGCGCAACATGTACATCTCTACCTCGCTCAATATCTCCCCACTATCGAGGTCAAGTCCTCGCAGTCATGACCAAGATACGACAAATAATCCCTCCCTGAAAGCCCTCACTAATTTGTCCATAAATCACTCTTAAAGGCCCTTGGTGTCCTCGGCATGCCAGGATAGTATTCACAATTCTCACGGTCGAGACTGACCACCAATGATCCCATGATCTGATATTCGCCCGTGTCAGGATCTTCGCCAGTCATGCAAAATTGAGCAGGCCCGCTTTTGAGGATCTCCAGAGTGCCGATGTGTTTCGTCGCGTCGGTCTTGCTCCTCCAGCTCCACAAGCCCGTTGAGTCTTGCCCTGCCGATGTGCGCGGGGTCAACGTTCCGCGAGAGCCGTTGGGGGGGATCATCGGCCGGAAATAAACCCGATCCCCGTCATATATCGCTGCAGGGGTCAGCTGCGATCGATGTAATGACTCCGCACATACATTTCGGAGCTTTGAACACTTGGCTGATCTCTGGCGGTACCATTGTCCAGAAGCGAACGTTACCTATGGAAAGCGCTTGCTCTATGTCCGCCTGGGTGAAAGGGTCCTGTTCAGCCTTTCTATCCTTCACCGCATTCCAAGTCGTCTGTAAGTTTATGAAGACCAAAGTGAGACCTGTCAGTGGAGGCTTTTCGACGCCGGGGTGCTCGTCCAAAGAAATTGTTGCTCGAGGGGCCGAGTATTGCGCCGATATCTTGCCATCAGACAGTTCAGTGAAAGTGACTTCATAAAATGGACCGCGTTTGCCTGAATTAGTTTGGAGTATAGTGGGATCGCTAGGGACAGCGTCGAGTGATTCAGACATGGCGAAATCGTTTGGTGGTAGCTGGAATGAACGTGTGATGTTGTATGTGCAGTGTGTTTTATCAGCAGGTGGAACGACAGGAAGTGCAGTCTGTCAATCAGAGAGAAGGGGCTCGCCACCGATCAAAGGTTGGTTGCACAGCAAGCTAGATCCTTTGTATGTCTGGTTTCGCAGGTAGCTCACTGATTCAAAGGGAACCAGAGATCGATGCGAGGGCTCACAGCTAGATTCGTAATATGACTTTTGTGGCTCAACTTGATAGCGTTCTACAACAACTTCTCTACCTATAATCTGTCTATCATTTACCATCTTCTTCTGTAAGTCAGATATCCGCCATCATGGGACCGCCTTCCGTCCACAGATCAGTCACAATCACAGACAACTCCGATGAACTCCGGGGCTACGACGGCCTACGCTCGCTCATCATGCCCACTCAATTCCCCCTGGGGGATCACCGTCGTCTGAATCCCTTTACTAGTCAAATCATCCCTCATCCCAATCAAAACCTTCTTCCTAACTCCAATCATTCTTCGGTAGATAAACCACATCGAAAAGAGGGTAATGATTGCTGTTGCGGCGAATCTAGACATTAGCACCCTGCTCAATTTGGGTTCGAGGGTGGACGTACACTAGATCGGAGATTAGGTGGGAGTTAGTGGATTTGGTACCATTCTCATTTCCTGCGAGCACAACTGGTCGTCAGCTTATATTGCATGAAGCCCCGAGATCCGGCTCACCTCCAACGTATACAGAGATCAGCTAATCGTCAGCTCCGCCCACAAACATGTTAGCAAACTTACCTGTTTCGGCAAACCCAGGACCAACGCCAAGCAGAACTTCCAGAAAGCCAATCCACAAACAGCAAGCACCACAGTCGATATATGTCTATCTTATCAGCTCCCATTTCGAGACGGAAGGTCGACTTACGTTGGGATAACGCTTAACCTTACAATGAAAGCCATCGGCACGCCACCCTCTGCGATTGCTGTAGATAGACAGGCGTAGTTTAGGTTTTTCCTTGCTTGTTTCTCCGCTCGAGATCGGCACATGTATTTAAACACACTACACGTCAGCTCCACGCAACTGACACACGAGAAGCAAGCTTACACATAGTTTGCTAGTTCACCTAAGATGGTCCCGACTGCCGTCTAGTCATCAGTACGCGTCGTTGCAACAAGACAAATCAAACATGGGACGTACGATGGCAAAGCCCACTCCAAGTCCCCATACCAGTCCAATCAGGATCATCACAATCTCATTACCAAACAATGGCGGAAAGGAGAGAACAAACAGGATCGCAACGGGGATCAACCATCCGTATTTCAATTGCTGAAGTTTCCGCACGAAAGGGGTCAACCAGTTGATGATCTATCATTAGTCCCTCTCTTCGTGATGTTTCTATTCAAGGGGACTTACGGAATGATGAAAGAAAGCCATCAAGGCCACCAAAACCACAAGCAAGACAAAGAGGACATAATACCATATCCACTCTTTCCGTATCCAAAACCTCCAGTTCTTGACCTTTGACCAGGTCAAGATCCCTTTCTCGTATTCCACCCTCTCCTCTTCTGTCAATTCGTCGTAA
>Ga0308160_10006500_pt1 | contig 11884 bp, 5 predicted proteins | sample PhyFR1_FD_201036 | JGI IMG/M metagenome (GOLD analysis project Ga0308160, IMG submission 201036) | Phyllosphere microbial communities from UC Gill Tract Community Farm, Albany, California, United States - DLSLF.R1 | ecosystem: Host-associated > Plants > Phyllosphere > Unclassified | place: USA... | reverse complement strand
ACAACACCCGCATCGCGCTCGACGAAACGCGCCGCACCATGGTGCGCATGTTCCCGAACCTGTCGTTCAACTACGACCTGCGCTACGACGCCGACAAGTACCTGATCAACAACCGCTGGAACGAAGCCGGTTTGCACCTCTCGTACAACCTGATGAATCTGTTCACCGGTCCGGCCCAGAAGCGCCTGGCCGACGCCGGCGTCAAGCTGGCCGACCAGCGCCGCATCGCGGCCCAGATGACGGTCGTCACCCAGGTGCACCTGGCGCGCCTGCAATACCAGATCGCCTACCGCCAGTACCTGCGCGCCGACCAGATCTGGCAGGCCGACGCGAAGATCGCCGAGCACGTGAAGAACCGCGAAGCGGTGGAAGCGCAAAGCAAGCTGGAACAGGTGGCCAACAGCACCACCGCGATCCTGTCGCTGCTGCGCCGCTACCAGTCGCTGGCCCAGCTGCAGAGCGCCGGCAGCCGCATGCAGGCCACCGTCGGCCTGGAGCCGGTGCTGGGCAGCGTCAGCGAACTGACGCTCGAACAGCTGACGCGCGACGTCGGCACGTCGATGCGCGACTGGTCGAAGGCGCTGGCCAAGCCGGCCGCGCCTGCATCCACTCCTGCCGCCACCCCTGCGCAATAACACCGGAGCCGTCATGACCACCATCGTCCGCGTGCTCGCGCCAGTCCTGGCCGCGCTGTTCGCCACCCAGGCCGGCGCCGCAGCGGCCGCGCCCGCATCGGCACCCGCTCCGGCCCGGGCCGCGCTCGAAAAGCAGGACATCCGCGCCCAGCTGTCGCCGCGCCGCTTCACCACCATCGCCGCCGAGATCGGCGCCAAGGTCAGCCGCGTGGCGGTGGCCGAGGGCGCCAGCTTCCGCGCCGGCCAGACCCTGGTGGCCTTCGACTGCTCGCTGCAACAGGCGCAGCTGCAAAAGGCGAAAGCCGTGCTGGCCGGCGCCGAGCGCACCTTCAGCGCCAACAAGCGCCTGGAAGAACTGCGCTCGGTCGGCAAAGTGGAACTCGAAGTCTCGGAATCCGAAGTCGGCAAGGCCAAGGCCGATGTCGCCGCCAACAACGTGCTGCTGTCGAAGTGCGCGATTGCCGCGCCGTTCGGCGGCCGCGTGGCCGAGCAGAAGGTGCGCGAGCAGCAGTACGTGCAGGCTGGCCAGCCGCTGCTGGAAATCCTCGACGACTCCGTGCTCGAACTCGAATTCATCGTGCCGTCGCGCTGGCTGGCCTGGCTGAAGCCCGGCCATGCCTTCCAGGTGCAGATCGACGAAACCGGCAAGAGCTATCCGGCCAAGGTGCAGCGCATCGGTGCGCGTGTCGATCCGGTCAGCCAGTCGGTCAAGCTGTCGGCCGCGATTGCCGGCAAATTCCCGGAGCTGATCGCCGGGATGAGCGGACGCGTCGCCATCGGCGCGCCGGCCGCCCAGTAAGAATAAAACAAACAGTCCAGAACATCACCGCACCACGTCCATGAACAATCTCCGTCCGCTTCCTTTCGCCCTCGACCAGAATTCGCAGGAGCCCGCCGCCCAGCCGGCGCGGCGCCCCTTGCAGCGCCGCGCCCCGGCGCCGCTGGCGCTGGAGCAGCGCGTGATGTTCGACGGGGCTGCCGTGGACACGGTCATGCGCGCAGCAGCCGATGCGGCCGCGGCATCCGCCGATGCTTCCCATGCGGGCGAGGCCGACAAGACCCTGGCCCCGGCCGCGCTGGCCCCGGCCATGCGCAGCGTCCAGGCCGACGCCAGGCGCGAGATCGTCTTCATCGAAGACAACCTGCCCGATTATCTGAAGCTGGCCGAGAGCGCACGCGCCGGCGCCGAAGTCGTGGTGCTCGACCACACGAAGGATGGCCTGCAGCAGATGATCGCCGCTCTCCAGGGCCGCGAGGTCGACGCCATCCACCTGGTGACCCACGGCGCCAACGGCCAGGTCGACCTGGGCAGCACACGCCTGTCGGTGACCAACGTCGACGCCATGGCCGGCCAGTTGGCCCAGCTCGGCCAGTCGCTGTCCGCCGATGGCGACCTGCTGCTGTATGGCTGCGATGTCGGGGCAGGGGCCGGCGGCAGCGGCTTCCTCGACAGCCTGGCGCGCCACACCGGCGCCGACGTTGCGGCGTCGCTGGATACGACCGGTTCGGCCGGCTTCGGCAACTGGACGCTGGAAGCGCACAGCGGCAGCATCGAGACCGCCACGCGCGCCTTCGACGACGCCGGCTGGCAGGGCGCCATGGTGTCGACCGTGTTCGACGCCCAGCAGAAGCAGCTGTCGTTCACCACCGTGGTCGCGGAAAAGTCCGGCTCCACCGGCAAAATCACAGGCGACGTGATGCGCTTCAAGAGCGTGATCACGATCGACGGCCAGGCGATCGACGCCATCGTCACGACCACGCTCGACCAGGCCACGATCTCGACCTACGACTCGACCACCCAGCCCGGCAACACCCCCGAGGCGGCCGCTTTCTTCCAGCCGATCACCACGGTGAAAAGCGCCGGCGGCAGCTCGACCTTCAAGTTCGACTTCGTCCTGGCTGGCACCACCACGGCAGTGACGCTGCAGAATTTCGTCGTCAATTCGTACGACATCGATAGCGCGGGCGGCGGCGCCGACCGCCAGTTCCAGGAATTCAAGGGCTTCGCGCGCTACGAACTGTCGAAGGATACCCAGCTCAAGACCACCGTCGGCGGCGATGGCTCGGTCAGCTTCGAGTACAAAACCGCCGACGCGATTAACTACACGGGCAGCCTGTACTACGACCCCTACCGCGTGCAGGTGTACTACGATTCGGCCAGCTCGATCCAGATCCGCAGCGGCTCGAATGGCTATAACGGCGGCAGCTTCACCGACGCCGCTGCCTGGTTCTCGCTCGAATTCAAGATCCGTACCTGGGCCGGTCCGACCGACATCGTCGGCACCCCGGCCGCCAACCTGGTCTACAGCGACACCACCTTCAACGAAGCGGCAAGCGACGGCGGCAGCATCGCCACCACCTCGACCATCACGCTGAACAACGGCACCTTCTCGGGTACGGACGGCCAGGCAATCGCCGGCGTCAGCTTTGCCAATTTGCCGGCCGGCCTGCAGGCCAGCGTCATCCGCACGAGCGACACCACGGCGCGCCTGAGCTTTACTGGCGCCGCCAACGCGCATGCGAACGCGAACGACATCGCCAACTTCGGCGTCGTCTTCGGTAATGCCGCTTTCGCCAGCGGGAACGCCGGCGCCGTCACCGGCGCCACGCGCGGCGACCTGGTGATCAACTTCAGCGACGACACCACGGCACCAAGCGTGAACGCCGGCCAGGGCTTCAGCTATGCCGAAAACCGTGCGGCGAACACCGCGATCGGCCAGGTCGTCGCTACCGACAACCTCGGCGTCACCGGTTTCCGCTTCGCCGATTCGCTCGCCAGCACCAGCCTCGACAACCGCTTCAGCATCGACGCCGACGGCACCATCCGCCTCACCGCCGCCGGCACGAGCGGTTTCAGCAACGACTTCGAAACCCTGCCGAACGGCTTTGCCTATGCGTTGCAGGCGCGCGATGCGGCCGGCAACTGGTCGCTGGCGCGCGATGTCACGCTGAACGTGACCAACGTCGACGACGTCGCGCCCGTGTTCAGTTCGGGCGACGGCGCCACGGTCAACGAGAACCAGAACCTGCTGTACACGGCGCAGGCTGCGGATACGCTCGACTACACGAACGGCGTGGTGAGTTACGCTTTGGTACCCGGCGCCGATGCCGGCCTGCTGCAGATCGACAGCGCCACCGGCGTCGTGCGCCTGGCGAACGGCAACCTGGACTTTGAAACTAAGAACAGCTACAGCTTCACTGTGCGTGCGGTCGATGCCAGCGGCAACGCCGCCGTGAAAGCGGTCACCGTCGCTGTCGCCAACATCGACGAAGTCGGTCCGGCGTTTACGTCCGGCGCCAGCGCCACGGTCAACGAAAACCAGAACCTGCTGTACACGGCGCAGGCCACCGACACCGTCGACTACACGAACGGCGTCGTGAGCTACGCCCTGGTGCCCGGCGCCGACGCCGGCCTGCTGCAGATCGACAGCGCGACCGGCGTCGTGCGCCTGGCCAGCGGCAACCTGGACTTCGAGACCAGGAACAGCTACAGCTTCACCGTGCGTGCGGTCGATGCCACCGGCAACGCCAGCGTGAAGGCGGTCACCGTTGCCGTCGCCAACCTCGACGAAGTCGCGCCCGCATTTACCTCGGGCGCCAGTGCCACGGTTAACGAAAACCAGAACCTGCTGTACACGGCGCAGGCGACGGATGCTGTCGACTACACCAACGGCGTGGTGAACTACGCCCTGGTTCCCGGCGCCGATGCCGGCCTGCTGCAGATCGACAGCGCCACCGGTGTCGTGCGCCTGGCCAACGGCAACCTGGACTTTGAAACGAAGAGCAGCTACAGCTTCACCGTCAGCGCCGTCGATGCCACCGGCAACCTGCGGCAGCAAACCGTCACCGTCACGGTCGCCAACCTGGACGACACGGCGCCGGTCTTCGGTTCCGGCGCCACCGCCACCGTCAACGAAAATCAGAACCTGCTCTACACCGCGCAGGCGACGGACAGCATCGAGTCGACCGACGGCATCGTGCGCTACACGCTGGCGCAGGCGGGCGATGCCGGCCTGCTGCAGATCGACAGCCTGACTGGCGCCGTGACCCTGGCCAGTGGCAACCTCGATTTCGAAGCCAAGACCAGCTACAGCTTCACCGTGGTCGCGACGGACGCCAGCGGCAACGCCCGTCAACAGGCGGTTGCCGTCACCGTAGCGAATATCGATGAAGTGGCGCCGGCCTTTACGTCCGGCACCAGCGCGAATGCGGACGAAAACCAGAACCTGCTCTACACCGCGCAGGCGACCGACAACGTCGACTACACGAACCACGTGGTCAGCTACGCGCTGCAGGGCAGTGGCGACGCAGCCCTGCTGCAGATCGACAGCGCCAGCGGCGCCGTGCGCCTGGCAAGCGGCAATCTCGACTTCGAGGCCAAGTCCAGCTACACCTTCACGGTGGTGGCAAGCGACGCCACTGGCAACGCCAGCACGCGCACGGTGACGGTGGCCGTGAATGACCTGAACGAGGCGCCGGTGGCAGCCGACGCCAGCGTCAGCACGGCCGAAGACACGGTCCTGAACGGATCGCTGCCCGGCTACCTCGATCCGGACGGCGACCACGCCGACTATTTCCGCTTGACGCCACCGCAGCACGGCAGCGTGGACGTCGGCCTGGACGGCCGCTACGTCTATACCCCGGCCCCCGACTACTTCGGCGCCGACAGCTTTACCTATTCGGTCGACGATGGCCGCGGCGGCTCCAGCATCCACCGCGTCGACATCAGCGTCACGCCGGTGAACGATGCGCCGGTGGCCGGCCCCGACACCATCCACACCCAGGAAGACGTCGAGGTCACGGGCCGCCTGCCGGTCGCCGTGGATGCCGAGCGCGACCCGGTAACCTACTCGGTGGAAACCGGCCCGGCCAAGGGCTTCCTGACCCTGAATCCGGACGGTAACTACACCTACACGCCGCTGCCGGAAGCGAACGGCAGCGACAGCTTCGTCTACCGCGTCAGCGACGGCAGCGACAGCACGCTGCACACGGTGACCATCACTATCGACGCGGTCAACGACGCGCCGGTGGCGAGCGACACCAGCATCGTCACCGACGAAGACATGGCCCACCCGGGCCAGCTGCCGCGCGCCACCGATGTCGACAACGACCCGGTAAGCTACGCGCTGGAAGGCGGCCCGATTCACGGCCAGGTGAGCATCGAGCTCGATGGCCGCTACGTCTACACGCCGGCGCCCGACTTCAACGGCAGCGACAGCTTTACCTACCGTGTCAGCGACGGCCAGGGCGGCTTCAATGTCTACACGGTCGGCGTGACGGTGAATGGCGTCAACGATGCGCCAACCGCCGCCGACACCGCGTTCACGACGCCGGAAGACGCCGCCCACAGCGGCAGCCTGCCGGCCGCCAGCGACATCGATCGCGACCCGGTAAGCTACGCGCTGGCCGAGCAGGCCCGGCACGGCACGGTCAGCATCGGCGCCGATGGCCGCTACACCTATACCCCGGCGCGCGATTTCAACGGGCCGGACAGCTTCCGCTACACCGTCAGCGACGGCCAGGGCGGCAGCAACACCTATACCGTCGAGATCACGGTCACGCCGGTGAACGATGCACCCGTGGCCAGCCCTGGCGTACGTGGCGAGGCGGCGCTGGGCATGCCGATGGCGCCCGTGACCCTGGCGCCGTTCACCGACATCGACAGCGGCACGCTCACCTACAACGCCACGCTGGCAGGCGGCGACCCGCTGCCGTCCTGGCTGCACTTCGACCCGGCCACCTTGACGTTCACCGGCACGCCGCCGGCAGGTACGCTCGGCACGCTCGGGATCGTGGTGCGCGGCAGCGACGGCGCGCTCGATGCCACGACGCCCGTGACGATCACGATCGGCAATCCGGCCGCGCCGACGCAAGCGGCCAGCATCGACCTGATGACGCGCGATACCGGCAGCAGTGCGAACGACTTCATCACCGCCGACGGCGGAGCAGGGCGCAGCGTCACTGGCCGCATCGACGCGCCGCTCGGCCGCAACGAGGTGCTGCAGGTTTCCTTCGACGGCGGCGCCAGCTGGACCACGGCCAACGTCACTGGCGGTACTTGGCAGGCCGGCGACAACGGCGCCCACGACGCCAACTGGACCATCGTCACCCGCGTGACGAATACCGTGGCCGGCCTGTCCGGCCCGGAAACCACGCGCGCCGTGACCCTGGACCGCGAAGCGCCAGCCGCGCCGACCGTCGACAGCATCGGCACCGGCAGCACCACGCCTACCCTCAGCGGCAACGCCGTCGTGCGTCCGGGCGAAACCCTCGCCGTGAGCGTGAACGGCCAGACGTATGCCGTGCCGGTGCAGGACGGCCGCTGGACGCTGGACCTCTCGACCGCCCAGCCGCAGGCGCCGCTGGTACCGGGACGCAGCTATGATGTGGTGGCCACGGTCACCGACACGGCTGGCAACAGCCGCAGCGGCGACAGCGCCGGCGTGGTGACGGTGAGTGTGCCGGTGGTGCCGCAGGTGCCGGTGCCGGCGCCGGTGGTTGCCGTGCCGGTGGCCGAGCCGGTCGCGCCCGCGCCGACGCCGGTGCCTGAAGCCGCGCCGGTGCCGGTGGTGCGCGAGACCGCGGTGCCGGGCAGCGTGGTGGGCGGCGACTCCCAGCTGCTGAGCAGCGGTTTCGGTACACGCGGCCCGGCCGTGGAGTTTGCCGATGCGCTGCGCCGCGGCGCCGAACTGTCGGACGTCTACACCCGCTCGGAAGGCTTCCGCACCGTGGTGGCCAAGGCCGAGGAGCCGGCGCTGGTGCTGTTCCAGGGCGTGCCCGACCAGTTCGTGGACGCCAACACGCGCCTGTCGATGACGGTGCCGGCCGACGCCTTTGCCCACACCCAGCCGAAGGCCATCGTGCGTCTGGCGGCGGTGCTGCAGGATGGCCGTCCGCTGCCGGCCTGGGTCCAGTTCAACGGCCAGACCGGCCAGTTCACCGGCGAGGTGCCGAAGGGCGTGACCGGCGAACTGAAGATCAAGCTGATCGCACGCGACATGAACGGCCGCGAAGCGATTGCCCTGTTCCGCATCAACGTGGGCGAAACACGTACGAATGGCGACGCGGTGGAGACCAAGGGCAGCGGCAAGGCCGGCCTGAGCGAACGCCTGAACAAGGCTGGCCAGGGCAAGGCGGCAACGCTGCGCGGCCGCCCATAAGTAAAGGAAGCACCGGATGGACAGGATGGACAAGGCCCACGATCCGCTGGCGGCACTGGTCGACCTGGCGCACCGCGCGCGCCATGTGCAGGACGCGGTCGAACTCGACTTCCTGGCGGTGAACGGCAGCCACGCGCTGGCGCCTTACCGGCAAGGCGCGCTGTGGTTTGCCGATCGCGGCGTGTGCGCCTTGTCGGGCGTGGTGCAGATCGAAGCCAACGCGCCCTACGTGCAGTGGCTGGAGAAGCTGTGCGCGGCGCTCGGCGACGCCGGTCCTGCGCAAGTGGGCGCGCTCGATGCACCGGCGGGGCAGGGCGCCGACTGGGCCGAGTGGCTGCCGGCCCATGCACTGTGGCTGCCGCTGGCCGGCGACCCGCTGCAGAACATCGCGCCCGGCGGCCTGCTGCTGGCGCGCGACACGCCCTGGCGCGACGACGAGCAGGCCTTGCTGGCCGAGTGGGCCGACATCCTGCGCCACGCCTGGCTGGCGCGTCCGGCCCAGCCGCGCTACACGCCGGGCGCGCTGCTGGCGCGCCTGCGCCTGCGCCGCGCGCACGAACAGGCGGCAAAGCTGCCGTGGTGGCGCCGCCGCGCCGTGCAGGGCGCGGTCGCCGCGCTGCTGGTGCTGTGCTGCCCGGTGCGCCTGAGCATTTTGGCGCCGGGCGAACTGGTGCCGGCCAATCCGGCCGCCGTGCGCGCGCCGCTGGAAGGCGTGATCGCCAGCTTCCATGTGAAACCGAACGGCGTCGTGAAAAAAGGCGACCCGCTGTTCGACTTCGACCAGGCGCAGCTGGCCAGCCGCGCCGCCGTGGCCGAGCAGGCCCTGGCCACCGCCGAAGCCGAATACCGCCAGGCCTTGCAGCAAGCCCTGAACGACGGCAAATCGAAGGGCATGCTGGCCACCCTGCAAGGCAAGATCGAAGAACGCCGCGCCGAAACCGGCTTCCTGCAAGGCCAGTCGGAACGCGCCCGCGTGCTCGCGCCGCGCGACGGCATCGCCCTGTTCGACGACCCCAGCGAGTGGATCGGCCGCCCGGTTGCGACCGGCGAGCGCGTGATGCGCATCGCCGCACCCGGCGACGTCGAAATCGAAGCCTGGCTGCCGCTGGGCGACGCGATCCCGCTCGACCCCGGCGCCGGCCTGACCCTGTACCTGGCGTCCAACCCGCTCGACCCGGTCGCGGCCACGGTGCGCTATGTCGGCTACGAAGCCCAGCCGCGTCCGGACGGCAGCTATGCCTACCGCGTGCGCGCGAAACTGGACGCCGGCACCACGGCGCGCGTCGGCCTGAAGGGCACGGCCAAGCTGTCCGGCTCCTGGGTGCCGATGGCCTACTGGATGCTGCGCCGTCCGTTGGCGACGATTCGCCAGACGCTGGGCTGGTAAGCCATGCACGCCGCCTCGGCTCCCTCGCTGCCCGCGCTGCGCGAGGAACTCAACCTGCACCCCGGTCCGGCGCTTGCCAGCGGGGAGCCCAGCTGGACGCTGGAAGACCCGGTGCGCAACGGCTTCTTCCGCATCGACTGGATGAGTTTCGAGATCCTGCGCCGCTGGCAGCTGGGCGGCCCTGAAGCCATCGCGCGCGCCGTCGACCGGGACACGGCGCTGAACGCCACCGTCGACGACGTGGGCGCGGTGCTGCACTTCCTGCAAGAGAACCAGCTGCTGCGGCCCGACCCGCTGGCATCCAGCCGCGCATTGGCGGCACGTCACAAGGCCGCCAGCGGCACCCTGGCCACGCGCCTGCTGCACGGTTACCTGTTCTTCCGCATCCCGCTGGTGAAACCCGACCGCTGGCTGACGCGCGTCGCGCCGTCGTTCGACTGGCTGTTTTCGCAAGGCTTCCTGCGCCTGACGGTGTTGGCCTTGCTGACCGGCGGAGTGCTGGTCTGGCGCCAGTGGGACGTGTTCCGCGCGACGCTGGCCGACTCGTTTACCGCGAGCGGCATCCTGGCCTATGCGCTGGCGCTGACCTTCGTGAAGTGCGCCCACGAGCTGGGACACGCGCTGACCGCAAAGCGCCACGGCTGCCGCGTACCGACCATGGGCCTGGCCTTCCTGGTGCTGTGGCCCGTACCCTACACCGACACCAACGATGTCTGGCGCCTGCCGGACAAACGCAAGCGCCTCGGTGTGGCGGCCGCCGGCGTGCGTACCGAGCTGCTGATCGCGGTCTGGGCCACGCTGGCCTGGGCGCTGCTGCCGGACGGCTTGCTGCGCTCGATGGCCTTTCCGCTGGCGACCACCACCTGGATTGCGACGCTGGCGATCAACGCCAGTCCCTTCATGCGCTTCGACGGCTACTTCGTGCTGTCGGACTGGCTCGACATGCCGAACCTGCACGCGCGCGCCTTTGCGCTGGCGCGCTGGGATTTAAGGGAGCGCCTGTTCGCGCTGGGCGAGCCGCCGCCCGAGTATTTTCCGCGCCGGCGCCATTGGGGGCTGATCACCTTTGCCTGGGCCGTGTGGATATATCGCCTGGTACTCTTCCTTGGTATTGCTGTCCTGGTCTACCACTTCTTTATCAAACTGCTTGGCATCCTGTTGTTCTGTATCGAGATGAGCTGGTTCGTGATCCGCCCCATTGCCGCTGAAGTCAAGGTCTGGCGCAGCCTGGCCCCGCGCCTGAAAGGGAGCGGGCGCGCGCGCACCAGCTTCCTCGTCGTGATCGCCCTGGTGCTGCTGGCGCTGGTGCCCTGGCCGACGCGCGTGCAGTCGGGTGCATTTGTACGCCCAAGCCAGCTGTTCCCGGTGCACGCGCCCGAGCATGCCCAGGTGGTCGCCTTGCCGTTCACGGAAGGTGCACGCGTGGCGGCTGGCCAGCCTTTGATGCGCTTTGCCGCGCCGGAAACCGGCAGCCGCCGCGAGGCGCTTGACGCGCAGGCCGAGCGCCTGCGCTGGCAGATCGGCGCCTCCGGTTTCGACGCCGAGCAGCGTGCCCAGAGCGCCGTGCTGCGCGAGCAGTTGGCCACGCTGGAAGCCCAGCTGGCGCTGCTGAGCGAAGAAGAAACGCGCTACGCGCCGCGCGCGCCGTTTGCCGGCGTGCTGCGCGATGTGGAGCCGGAACTGGCGCCGGGCGTCTGGGTCGGCAAGAACGAGCGCGTGGCGGTGCTGGTGGGCGACGGCGCGCACGAGGCCAGCAGCTACCTGGACGAGGAAACCGTGCGCCGCGTGGCGGTGGGCGACAGCGCCCATTTCTATCCCGAGGGATTATCGGGACCGGTGCTGCGCCTGACCGTGGCGAACATCGACAGCGACGCCACCCGCGTGCTGCCGGGCGGACCGTGGGCCGCGCAATGGGCCACCGTGCAGGGCGGCCCGGTGCAGGCGCGCGAACGCAACGGCGCCTGGTATCCCGAGCATGCCGTCTATCGTGTCAGTTTCAAGGTGGAAGACCCGGCCGGCGCGCTGGCCGGACGCGCCTGGCGCGGCAAGGTGGTGATCGATGGCCGCTGGGAAGCGCCGGGCGCGCGCTTCGTGCGCTCGCTGGCAGCGCTGCTGCGGCGCGAGGCCGGGTTCTGATCCGGCGTGCCGGGTGATGGGGGGGCGGCCGATGTGGCCGCCCTTTTTTATACCTTGCGCACGAATTCGGTTTTCAGGCTCATCGCACCAAACCCATCGATCTTGCAATCGATATCGTGATCGGCATCGACCAGGCGGATGTTCTTGACCTTGGTGCCTTGCTTGATGACGCCGCCCGAACCCTTGGGTTTCAGGTCCTTGATGACGGTGACGGTGTCGCCGTCCTGGAGCAGATTGCCGGAAGCATCGCGCCAGACGCGCGCGGTCTCGGCGCCCACGGCGGCCTGGGCGGACCACTCATGGCCGCATTCCGGGCAGACGAGGTTGGCGCCGTCTTCGTAGGTGTAGGTGGACTGGCAGGTGGGGCAGGGTGGCAGGGACATGGGAACAGAGCGAAAGCAAAGCGGAGAGTATACACGTAGGGTGGGCACTCCGTGCCCACGCGGAACGGTGATCATTGTTGGCAGCGCAAACGGCGTCACGTTGGCGTTTCCATTGATGGTGACGCTGCGGGGCGAATCATTGCGGCAACCGGCAAAAGGATATGCACGTAACCGCGTGGGCAC
>Ga0308160_10006499_pt1 | contig 11885 bp, 7 predicted proteins | sample PhyFR1_FD_201036 | JGI IMG/M metagenome (GOLD analysis project Ga0308160, IMG submission 201036) | Phyllosphere microbial communities from UC Gill Tract Community Farm, Albany, California, United States - DLSLF.R1 | ecosystem: Host-associated > Plants > Phyllosphere > Unclassified | place: USA... | reverse complement strand
CCCGGGATGCTGACGACCTGTCCTTGCTCCTGAGTCTGATCGCCAAGCGATCGATCACGGTCGAGATCGCGAGCCAGTGGCCGCTCTTCGAAGCTGCCGGCGCTGCGCAGCAACTCGCCCAAGGCGGAACCTCAGGCAAGATCGTGCTCGCTCGAGAAGCTGAAGGCCGCTGACTGGGGTCACGCCAGGCGAACGTGCGGTCTGGCTGCACCACCCTGGCCACGCACGGAACCCGAATCCACGCTGGCCCACAAACCGCACCGGTCCCGGCGATGGCAGGCCTGCTGCACCGGCTGCGCAAGGAGGCGTTGCGGATGTCCCGCGCTACCGGCGACAGCGATGCGGGTGGGCACCCGCTGCACGTTTTGATTTGTCGCCCTCGCCGCAGTCGAATGCGCATCGCCGAGGCGCAACGACCAGTGTCATACCTTGGGCCAGCGGCCGAGCCAACAGGCTCAGCCCTCGCGTGTTCGACCTCCGGCACGGCGAGCTCCTGATGTGCGGGATGGTTGGAGACAACTACGCCCCATCATGACGGTGACGGGAACGTTGAGTTTGTGGAGCGCGCCGGGCGCGCGGAACCAGCCAAGTGGCGGCGCTAGCGCAATCACTTCGGATACTCGCCAGTTGACCGGGACAGGAATGGGGCGCCCGTCCCGGCTCCACGGTTGAGCACCGCCAACACACAGCGCAGCCCACCCTCCCGCCGGGTGCCCCCGCCGCAATGACGGGGAGATCAGGATGACCGACTTCCTCGAGAACCTGCGCGAGTCCGATTGCACGTTCGCGGACATGCTCGTCTGTCGCGGACCTCACATCGAAGCGCTCATGAGTAGGTGCAGCGACGATGAATCCCGCGTTCCGAGCGGCACCAATCAGCGCTTCATCACGTGCAGGTTCGCCACCTGCACCGGGGGCGAACAACACAATTCCGCGAGGCTCGCCAGAAGGGAAGAGGATCACGGCGAAAACATATGAGCTTCCTGTTGCCGCGTCCTGACGCCGCCTCAGCTCAGACAAGATGCGTTCATCAACACGCCCTAGCGCCGTGGTGGACAGCCTGCGGGGAGGCATGTCCGAACGTGCCGCCCGAAAAACCAGAGCAGCGGCACACGCGGAACCCGAATACGTACTGCCAACGCTGCCCCGGTCGAGAGCGACGGTAGGCCTGCCGCACTCGGGACGCAAGGAGCTGCTGCTGCGCACCGATACCTGCGACCGCGAGGCCGCAGGCTGCCCAGCGGGTGTCCACAGGGCTGAGAACGGCTCCTGGCCGACACGCGGGCGCATGTGACCAGGAACCAACGACAGGCGGGGGGCCTGTCGCGCCCAGCGTAGCTCTCAACGAATCCCAGGGCGCCTGTCCACGTCGCGCTCGGGCCTCCGGGTTAGTGCACCGCCACAGCAGGGGATGCCTCTGCGTCGGTGCCCTGGGGCAGGAGCTCCGACTTCGAGCCGCGGATGAACACGGCCGCGATGATCGATGCCAGCACCATTCCAATGGCCGCTGCGACGAACGCCGCGGAGTAGCCGCTCGTGAACGCGTCGAGCTCCGATCCGCTGCCGTCGTAGCCTGCGACCGTGGATGCGTAGAGGGCGGTGAACACCGACAGGCCGATCGATCCGCCGATCTGCAGTGCGGAGTTCAGGGTGGCCGAGGCGGCGCCGGCGTCGTGCGGTGCGACTCCCGTGAGCGCGAGGTTCTGCAGAGGGACGAAGATCATCGCCATGCCGATGCCCACGACGATCAGCGCCGGCATCACCTGCACGAAGTACGAGCCGTCGGACGTGATCAGGCTGAGGTAGGCGAGGCCCGCGGCGGCGATCAGCGGGCCGACGATCATCAGTGGCCGCGGGCCGATGGCGGACAGTAGCTTGGTGGCGACCGGTGCCATCACCATGATCATGAGCGTCATCGGCAGGGTGGCGAGGCCGGCGGGCAGTGGGTCCATCCCGAGCACGATCTGTAGGTGGAATGCCACGTACAACATCGAACCGATCAGGACGCTGCCCACGATGGCCTGCACCAGGAACGCTCCACCTCGAACGGGGTTCGTCACGATGCGCAACGGCAGCAGCGGCTGGGCGACGCGACGCTCGATCACGACGAAGAGCACAAGCAGGCCGGCACCCAACGAGAGGAAACCGATCGTCTCAATCTGGGCCCAGCCATGCTCAGCGAGGCTGAAGCCGTAGACCAGCGAGCCGAGGCCCAGGGTGACGGTGAGTGCGCCGAGGAGGTCGTAGCGGTTGTTGCCTTCGGCCTTGGATTCCTTCACCAGGAAGATGCCTCCGATGAGTCCGACGGCGACGAAGAAGACATTCACCAGCAAGCACCAACGCCAGTCGGCGAACTCGGTCAGCACGCCACCCAGCACGAGGCCCACGGCCGCGCCGGCACCTGCGACCGTACCGAAGACTGCGAACGCGGTGTTCCGTTCGCGACCGCTCGGGAAGGTCACTGTAAGCAGTGCCAACGCGGCCGGTGCGAGAAGTGCGGCGAACACGCCCTGTAGTCCGCGAGCGATGATGAGCTCGGTGCCGTTCTGGGCGAATCCGCCGAAAGCGGATGCCACGCCGAAGCCGAGCATGCCCACCAGAAAGGTGCGCTTACGGCCCCAGTAATCTGCGACTCGGCCGCCGAGCAGGAGCAGCGCACCGAACGCAAGGGCGTACGCGGTGACGACCCACTGGCGTTCGACGTCGCTGAGGCCGAGCTCCTGCTGTGCTTGTGGCAGGGCGATGTTGACAATGGTGCCGTCGAGCACCACGACGAGCTGAGTGAGCGCGAGAACGACCAACGCCCACCAGCGCTTGGGGGAAGGGGAGGATGTGGACAGAGGCCTCGAGGGCGTAGACATAGAGAGAATCTCCGGGCTAGATGAGGATGCCGGAGGTTTCGAGCCTCGGATCGACCGCGCCAAGCGCTGTGTCGACCGCTCCGATCAGAATCGGCCAGATGAAGACTGTACCTCAACTCCGACTCCTGATGCCAGTGAGCTTTCCTGCGTCGCCAACGCAATGACAAACTGGCTCGCCGGGCGTTGAGTCACATCAAGCACCCATGTTCCTCTCTGCGCGCCGACCCCTGGATACAAGAGTGGACGGTGGCTACGGGGACGCCGAAGGGCCTAGCACCTGGCGCATCGGTCCATCATCAGCGCCCATCTGATGCGACGCGAAGGGCCCCGGTCGGTCTCTGACTGCGGCTCATAGCTTTCCGCCCCTTGGGGTTCCCGCTTATGGTCCCTCCTCCGCTCCACCATCTGCTCTGCGTATCGGGGAAACCCCCCGATGCGGAAAACAGAAGGGGGCAGCAATGCTCAAAGGACTCAAGATCACGACCGACGCGGTCATCGAAGCGGTCGGCATCCAGGACGGCGTCGACGGGGTCGGCATCAACGCAGCGCTCCGTCGATGAGGCCGCGCAGATGATCCGCCGCTGGACCGCTGAGCTCGCCTGCAGTCGCACGCCCAGTCTAAAGCGACTATGGCCTATGCGAAACCCACCGGTAGAGGCATCTGCTCGGCCGCCGCGTCTGCGACAATTTCCGCGTGTCGTCTGCCCGCTCGACCCGCACCCTTCGTGGTTTAGTCACTGCGGCATTCTCGACGTTCGTAGCACTGCTGCCGCACATCGGCGGGGGGCTCCATGCCTGGCGTTTTTGGCATCGTCGTGCCGCTGATGTTCTCGACGCTTGTCTGCGTGCTGCTGGCTGGCCGACGGCTGTCCATCATCCGCCTGTCGCTCTTGGTCGCGGTGAGTCAGGTCCTGTTCCACACGCTTTTCGTGCTCAGCGCCACCCGCGGCAGTACCTCAATGTCGATGCTGAGCGGTCATCTCTCCCATGGGGCACCTGTCACCCTCGAGGGTCGTCGATGCCGATGATGCACGACGGGCACTCCGGTGCCGGCATGTTGGTCGCGGACATCATCGCCGGAACAAGAAGCCGACTTCGTTTCCGCGCGCCAGTATCGGAAGTCCACCGACGTGCCCACCCCCGCCGACGTTGACGGAATATTGGAGCAGTGACCGCGAGGATGATCAGACAGGACGCCGGCCCTGCCTTACCAGCTACGTCGGCGTATACGGCGGACCAGCTCTGTTACAAAGGCGTGACTGGTGCGATCAACGATGTGGTCTGGGATTTTGAGCTCCGGGTTTAGTGGCCGCTCTTAATCGCCTGAAAGGGTGAGAACCCTTTCAGCTTTGAAGAAATTTCTACCCGGTTTGAAGGAGCAGACCATGCGGTTGATTTTCAACGCCCCGCGACGAGACCGGCGGACGCCGTGGCGTCTGCACCCGTGTTGGCTGCCAGCTCGGCATCCCGTCCGCCACGCTCCGAGGTTGGATCCAGCACGCTGAGGTCGAGGAAAGGTCCAGGACTCACACTCGATCAGGCGATCCTGGCGCTTAGCGCCAGTCGGGCTTCCGATGAGCGGCACGAGCGCGGGCGGCACCGCGGCAACGTCTCGACGGAGAGCAGACGACTGACACGAAGATTAGGTATTGACGCCCGGGTCTCTCGTCAGCAAAGTCGACAACTGCCAAGAGTTTCGCCCCGTTCTCCGACTCGCTGTGCGGGCTCCGAGCGTCGGGTTTTGGTGACGGGGTGGGCGATGCAACTGCAGAAGCCGAGCAGTATTGCCCGACGCCGGCCTCACGCGGTGAGCTCTCGCGGAAGGGATGACGGCGTAAGAAGGTACTTAGTAACAGTGATCCGTGAGGTGGCTTCTTCCCAGAGTGGACGCCCCACGGCGCTACAGTACGCCGCCCAGGAAGTCCTGCTCATTGGACGCTAGACGGCGCCGAAACCACGACACGTACCGCCACGATTCGCGACTATTGGAGGCGAGCAGCGTCCTAGTGAGCGGATCCATTGAAGCGGACGGCCGCAAAGCTATCGGGGGCATCTCGGTCTGGTTAGCTCGCTGCCTTTGCGAACTTGCAGGCTAGCCTGTGATCATAGCGTTATGCCGAGCCTTGATGCGCGTTCCGAAGCTACTGTCCCTGAACAGCCGGGCCTGGAGGGCCTCGAGGTGAAGTGGGATCAGGTATGGCGTGACACGCAGATCTACGCTTTCGATCCCAATACGACACGCGACCAAGTGTTCAGTGTCGACACGCCTCCTCCGACAGCGTCAGGAGCTCTTCACATTGGGCATGTTTTTGGCTACTCGCAGGCAGACATGATCGTGCGTTACCAGCGCATGCGGGGCAAGAATGTGTTCTATCCGCTGGGCTGGGACGACAACGGGCTGCCCACGGAGCGTCGGGTGCAGAACTACTTCGGGGTTCGGTGTGACCCGTCTTTGCCATATCAGGAGAACTTTGCGCCGCCGCGAGAAGGGGGTGACTCCTCGTCCGCGAAAGCCGCCAATCAGGTTCCGGTATCTCGGCGGAACTTCATCGAGCTCTGTGAACGACTGACCAAGGTCGACGAGGCCACGTTCGAGGACGTATTCAGGATGCTGGGCTTGTCGGTGGACTGGAACCACAGTTACCAGACCATTGATTCTCGGTCCCGGGCAACGAGCCAGCACGCGTTCCTGGAGAACTTGAAGCGCGGCGAGGCGTATATCTCAGAAGCTCCGACAATGTGGGATGTTACCTACCGGACGGCGGTGGCGCAGGCGGAGCAGGAGGATCGCGACCGTGAGGGAGCCTACTATCGCCTCGGTTTCAGCAAACACAATGAACCCGGTGAGCGGGTGTTCATCGAGACGACCCGCCCAGAGCTGCTGCCCGCGTGTGTCGCCCTTGTCGCGCATCCGGACGACGAGCGTTATCGCAGCTTGATCGGCTCAACGGTGGTTTCGCCACTATTCAAGGTTGAGGTGCCCGTCCTTGCGCATCCCCTCGCGCAACCAGATAAGGGCGCAGGGCTAGCAATGATCTGCACCTTTGGTGATGCGAACGATGTTACGTGGTGGCGGGAGCTTCAACTTCCAACGCGTGGGGTCATCGGAAGAGATGGACGCTTCCTGCCAGACGCGGCCTGGATTGCATCGGACGAGGGTCAGCAGCGGTATGCGGAACTGGTCGGGCTTACGATCTTCAGCGCGCAGAAACGTATTGTTGAGATGGCTACTGAGTCAGGTGACCTCGTCGGGGAGCCGAAGCGGATCATGCACCCCGTCAAGTTTTATGAGAACGGGGACAAACCACTTGAGTACGTAACGAGTCGGCAGTGGTACATCACGAATGGCGGACGAGACGTCACCGAGAGCGGACTCCGGGATGCATTGATTGCCCGTGGTAAGGAAGTGTCCTGGCATCCCGCGTACATGGAGGCTCGCTACCGCAACTGGGTGGAGGGTCTCGCCGGCGACTGGCTGGTGTCTCGCCAACGCTACTACGGGGTCCCCATTCCGGTCTGGTATGCGGTCGATAACGATGGCCAGACTGCCTACGACCGAGTGTTGACCCCGGATCGTGACCAGCTGCCTGTTGATCCGACAACTGATGCTCCGGCGGGTTACACCGAGGCTATGCGCGACCGGCCAGGCGGATTCACGGCAGATGCCGACATTCTCGACACCTGGGCGACCAGCTCGCTCACGCCTTTCATCGCGGGGAACTGGATCACTGATCCTGAACTCTTCGCGAAGGTGTATCCGATGGACCTTCGACCCCAAGGGCACGACATCATTCGCACCTGGTTGTTCTCGACCATCGTGCGCTCTCATCTGCAGCAGAAGTCGTTGCCGTGGAAGAACACCTCGATCAATGGGTGGCTTCTTGGCCCAGACGGCAAGAAGATGAGCAAATCGAAGGGCAACGGCGTGACGCCGCAGGGCTTGCTCGAGCAACACGGCGCCGATGGTGTCCGCTACTGGGCCGGTTGCGCCCGCCAGGGGGTCGACACCAAGCTCAACGAGGGCCAGATGAAGATCGGCCGGCGGTTGTCGATCAAGATCCTCAACGCGTCCAAGTTCGCTCTTGCGTTCGGTACCGCGCCCGAAGACCCCGCGAAGCGACTCGCTGCAGATCCGGCCGTCGTCACTCAACCGGTAGATCGAGCCATGTTGGCCGCCCTGGCAGACGTGGTAGTCCAAGCGACTGATGCATTCGATGACATGGACTATGCACGAATGCTCGAAGTCGTTGAGCCGTTCTTCTGGACCTTCTGCGACGATTACATCGAACTCATCAAGGACCGTGCACATGGTGCTTCGAGCAGCGGAGCTGAAGGTGCCGCTTCAGCGAGAGCTGCTCTCGCGATTGCGCTCGAGGTGCTCTTGCGCCTGTTCGCCCCTGTGCTGGTGTTCGCCACCGAGGAGGTCTGGTCGTGGTGGCGAGACGGAAGCGTGCACCGTCAGCCATGGCCCGACTCCGCGCCATTGATCGAAGCCGTGCATGCGGAGACTGGCGCCCTTCTCGGTAGCCTTGAGCAAGCCGCGACCGTCATCCGACGCATCAAGACCGACGCTAAGGTATCCCAAAAGACTCCGATCCTCGACATGCAGCTGCACGTACCGCACAACATCGTCGACCACATCGAGGCGGCTCGTGAAGAGCTCGTAGCGTTAGGACGAATCGGGACGTTAGCAGTCGTTCCCGTCGACGGGAACGACATCACGGCCGAGAACGTAGTGCTGGGCGAAGCTCCCGCTAAGCGACCTCGAACTTGAATCGAGGACGCCTGGGCGCCACGCCCTTGGCAACACGCACGAGAGACTGAGTGCAATTCAGTGCGCCGATACGAACGCCACGAGGGAGGTCCGCTCGCGCCTGACAGCATGGACGAACGACATCTAGGTGCAGTTCCCAGGGACGTAGCGAGCACGTCTCAGCGGAATCGGGCGAGTCGTTCCTCAATGGAGCGGAGCATGTCGAGCCGCTGGCGGTCTGAGCGATCAGCGACGCTGATGTGGTTGATCCATGTCAGATTGCGAACGCCGATCTTGCGGAACGTGCCACGGAAGGCGATTTTCGTCAGGGGATTACCGAACCACCGTCGATAGATGGGTGACGGCGCGCTCATGACGGTGATCAGGGTGACCCCAGCGAGCCGGGACAGTTTGTTGACGAACGGTCGTCCGGGCTTCGGCTCGTCGTAGACGATTGCTTTGGTGAGTACCCGGTCGATGAACCCTTTCGTGAGAGCGGGCATTGCTTCCCACCAGATCGGGAACGCGAAGATCGACGATCTCTGGAGTCAACGCGACACTCCGCGACGCCAAGGTGACGTCGTCGTAGCGCTTTCGCCTCTGAACTGCCGGTCCAGCCGACGCGGACATGATCGACCAAGGTAAATGGTTCGAGTGAGATCGTTGCCGTCGACGAGACGACGGTGCCGACCGATCAGTATTGAGCTCCAGGGACGTTCAGCGTCGCCGGCCGGGCGACGGATGATACCCGCACGCGGGTCGTGGTCGCGGTGACCGCGCAAGCCAGGCCCTCAAACCCTGGCCGTCCGGGCCCTCCGAACCTCCGACGCGCCCTCCCCCTGCTTCCTGTCACCTGCTGCATCGCTGGAGAGTAAATGCCGTCTCGGTGAGGACGCATCCGATGGCAGGCACGACAAGGGGAAACCGGCGTACCGGTTCCCCCTTGTCCGTATCGCGGACTCGCCGCCTGCCGCGAGCGAAACGAGCCCGACGGTCAGCGGGTCATCGAACTTCGACGCTTCCGAGCGATCATCGTCAGCACACCGGCGGCGAGCAGGAGCGTGCCGAGTACGGAAGGCAGAAGTGTCTCCAGGCCCGTTCGCGCCAAGCTAGCAGGGTCCGGGGCCATCGAATCCGGTGACGACCTGTCCGGTTCCCCCACGACGGCGGCTCCCGGTGTGCCGGGTGTCGACGGGCTGGGGGTAGGCGTGACCGCGCCGGGCTCCGTGGGTACTGCGGTGATGGTGACCGTCGCGGTCGCTCGTGTCGCCGCGCCGTTCGAGAGATCTCCTCGGACGGTGAGGCTCCCTGGTGCAGCGAGGTCGGCCGCGGTCACCGAGTCCCAGTCCACGGAGAGTTCACGCGCGCTGCCGTCAGCGAAGGTCGCCGAGAGCGTCTCTGGCAGCGCGACCGCAGTCCCTCCGGCGGGCGTCTCCACCTCGACCGGTTCGACACTCGTCACGAGCAGGTTCGGGCCCCACTTCGCAGCGAGAGCATCACGCTCGTCTCGGGTGATGGCGAGGACCGAGCCGTGTCGTGGTGACGCGGGGAGGGAGAAGTCCGCCGGGTAGTCCCACCGGATGTCGCCCTCCAGCGAGTCCGTTCCGAGCGGGATGTATCCGACTCCGCCGTAGTTGTCGACCCATAGGAAGTAGTTGTACCCGCTCTCATCACCAGGGTTGGCCTTGAAGACGCTAGGGCCTTCGACCTCCGGGGTTCCGGCGGTACGACCGATGCAGTCGTCGATCTGCTCCCAAGCTCCGGACGCGGTCGTGGCCCGCAGTGACTCGGATCTCTGCCCGATGATGTCGGGTGAGGCGCATCCCGTGAGCTGTGTGGCCTTGGTGAACCGGTAGAACGTTCCGTCCTCCTCGAGCACCGTCGAGTCGATGAGTCCGTTCTCGGGCCTGAGCGAGGGAAGGTCGGCTGCCGTGAACCACGGAGTGGGCTCGGTGAAGGTCCTGAAATCCCGGGTGATCGACATCAGAATCTGAGGACCGTTCCCGTCGCCGACAGCGCGAGTCTCATCGGTGTACAGCGACGAGGTCCAGTAGACGACGTACGCGTCGATGGTCGCATCGTAAGTCGCCTCAGGCGCCCATGTCATGCCTGCATTCGGCAGGTTCACCTCCACGTGACGCTGTTCACCCCAGTTGACCAGGTCCGTCGATTCCCAGATCTCGAGGTAGTGGCTTCCGTTGCCCACGGCCCCTCCCCACCCGCTTCGGCCGACTGAAAGGTCTGTGGCGAGCAGGAAGAAGCGATCGCCCTCCGGAGATCGCATGATGAACGGGTCACGCAGCCCCTTGGTGCCGAGCGTCGACTCGAGCACGGGCTGGGCATCGTTCAACTCGTCCCAGTCCAGGGCATTGTTGCCATCGGAGACGGCGAAACGCAGCTTCTCACCGTCGACCGAGTCACCCGTGAAGTAGACGAACATGTACGCCTCGAGGTCTTCGGCGGTCGGACCCGCGAGCGCAGGAACGGTCAAGTCGAACGGCACGGCGATGCTTTCGGCACCGGGTACCGACACCGTGGCCGTGAGAGTGACTGCGGTGTCGGTACTACCTCGGGTTACTGCACCCTTCTTGACGACGTTCTCTCCCGATCCTGTGTCGACCGTGCTGATCGCATCGGAGGAAGACTCCCAGGTGATGACCGCCGTCGAGGCTCCTGCCAGTGCCGAAACGGCAGGCAGGTCGGCTCCCGACTCCGGTAGCGTGAGACTTCCGAGCACGTCGGAGGCGAGCTGAGGCGAGTTGGCGAGCGCTCCGGAGACCGCCGCAGCGAGCTCGGATTCAGCATTCTGACCGGCGGGATATGCGATGACTGTAGCCGTGATGCCCGCGCCCGTCTCGGTGGCCCCGCCACGCGTGGCGGTGGGGGTGAGCGTCACTGTGGCATCCGGCTGACCGGCGGCGGGCCGCGTCACAGAGCCGTCCGCCGCGATGACCGTGGGGTTTGATGAGACCCAGCTGAGGACAGAACCGGATTCACCGGTCGTCGGTAGTGTGAGCGAAGCGGTGACCTGACTCACATCGCCGAGATCGACGGCGGCATCCGCCTGTGCGAGCGCCTCGTAGACCGAAGCCTGGCTGTCTTGCAGGTCCGCTGCGCTGAGGGCACTGTCGTGCACTTCGACGTCATCGATGACGCCACCCCATACGGCATCTGGCGCATAGAACGACTTTCCGACATAGCCGGAGAAAGTGGTCGTGCCCTGCGCGGCAGCGGCCGCGTAGGTGATCGGCGCCGTGCCGACGAGTTCACCGTCGACATACGTGGAGACCAATGCACCACCGTCGACGACGACGGCCAGATGCGTCCAGACGCCGACCGGCACGGGCTCCGCGCCCGATGCGCGCACCTCGCTCCCGTCACGGATAGCCCCGTAAGCGCCGCTACCGCATTGCGTCGTGGCGAATACGTGTCGCTCGACCGCGGAGCCAAGCGCGAAGGGCCACGTGCAAGGGTTCGCTCCATCCCACTTGACCCAGGCTGAGATGGTGAGGTCGGTGGCGTCATCCTTGACCAGACCCGGGGCGATCGAGAGGTAGGCGGCCGTGGATGTGCTCGCTCCGCCGGGCAGCTTCAACGCCTTGTCACCGGCCAGGCCGGTCGGCCCTGCGGTGAGTTCTGCCCCGCTGCCCACGACAGTGGCGTCCAAGCCGTTGCCGCTGGCATCAGGGACCAGGGCAGCAGTCGCAACACTCGACGCATCGTTAAACGTGTAGTCGAGGATCGGTGGGACGACGGCGGCCAACGCAGGAGATGCTCCCGCCGCGAGGGAAGCGACGCCCATGGCGCTGACGAGCGCCAGGCCGGTCAGCCCCCTGCCAGCTCTCCTGAGGCGACGTTGATCACGTGCAGTGTCTTTCATGCTTCTCTCCGATCGTGGGGGGATTGTGTGAGCGACATCGATGAGGTGTTCCGACGTCTGAGAACCAGCGCGATGCCGCCAGCGAGGAGGAGGCCGAGCGCGCAGAGACCGGCGAACACCGCGTCCGAACCGGTCAGCGCCAGCGGCCCCGTCGAAGCAGAGCCATTCGTGGCGAATGAACCGTCCGACGTGCCGTCGGTCGGCCCGGTGGGAGTCGTGGGGTTCGTCGGATCGGTCGGATTCGTGGGCGACACGACCTCGCCTTCGGCGACGACCACGTCGAGCGTCACCGTCGGCGAGGCAAGCTCTTCCTCGGGTTCCATGTCGAGCACCGGCAGACCCTCGGCCGACCAGTGCACCCGGCGCACGAACATGTCGCGTCCGTTCAGGT
>Ga0308160_10006498_pt1 | contig 11886 bp, 7 predicted proteins | sample PhyFR1_FD_201036 | JGI IMG/M metagenome (GOLD analysis project Ga0308160, IMG submission 201036) | Phyllosphere microbial communities from UC Gill Tract Community Farm, Albany, California, United States - DLSLF.R1 | ecosystem: Host-associated > Plants > Phyllosphere > Unclassified | place: USA... | reverse complement strand
GGGCGGGCTGTCCGGCTTCAGGAAGACCTCGAATGGCGATACCGCGCGGGGTGCCGGGCTGCTGCGCACCGACCAGGACATCCCTTTGAAATGGGTGCTGATCGGCTGCCTGGGCATCATCGCCGTGATCACCTTCGCCACGCCGCTACACATGAATTTGCTGGGGGCGCTCTTGATCCTGGTGTTCGGCTTCCTGTTCTCGACCGTCTCTTCGCGCCTGACCGGCGAAGTCGGCTCCTCGTCGAACCCGATCTCGGGCATGGCGGTGGCGACGCTGCTGTTCACCTGCCTGATCTTCCTGCTGATGGGCTGGACGGGCGGGCGCTATTACGTGACCGCGCTGTCGGTCGGCGCCATCGTCTGCATCGCGGCATCCAACGCCGGCACCACCTCGCAAGACCTGAAGACCGGCTTCCTGGTCGGCTCGACGCCGCGCCTGCAGCAGTACGCGATCCTGGCCGGTGCTTTTGCCTCGGCGCTGATCCTGGGGCCTATCCTGCTGAAACTGAACGACGCCGGCACCGTCTACATGCCGGCCGCCAAGGTCTCGCCGCAGCTGGCCCAGGTGAAGGTCGATACCACCCAGCTCGGCGCCAGCGCGCAGCTGCAGGGGCCGCAGGCGGAATCCGACCACGCCACCTATAAAGTCTGGCAGAAGCCTGATGCCGTGAACGGCCCGGCCGGCAAGTACCTGGTGCGCGACGACGGTTCGGTCGCCTACCTGGTCGACCCGGGCATCAATGGCCAGTACCACACCCGTCCGGACGGCTCGGAAGTCAAGAAGTACGATGCGCCCAAGGCCGTGCTGATGTCCTACATCATCAAGGGCATCCTCGACCAGCAGCTGCCCTGGACGCTGGTGGTGTTCGGCGTGATGATCGCCGTGGTGCTGGAAATGGCCGGGGTGAATGCGCTGTCGTTCGCGGTGGGCGTCTACCTGCCGCTGGTCTCGACCCTGCCGATCGCGATCGGCGGCGTGATCCGCTGGCTGGTCGACCGCCGCAACAGCACGCTGCCGCAGTACAAGGACCTGGACCAGGAAGAGATGCAGGCCGCGGGCGACCGCAGCTTGGGCACGCTGCTGGCCTCGGGCTATATCGCCGGCGGCGCGCTGGCCGGCATCATCATCGCCATCACGGCGGGGGTATTGACCGACTTCGATACCACGATGACCGATTGGGCGAAAGCCGCGAATCCCTTCTTCGAAGGGGTGAATGCGGACCTGCTGTCGGTGATTCCGTATGCGGCGATTTGCGTGCTGCTGTACTGGGTGGGCAGGGAGAAGGCCAAGCGATAAAGCTTGTGCCATCCGGCCCGAAACGCCGTTCCCCCGTGCGCGGGGGACGGCGTTTTTACTTTAATACTCAGATAAAGGCCAGGTCGTGCTGCCGGATCGTATCGTCGATCCAGTCGTCCACATGCCCGAAGCGGTAGCCCAGCGCCTTGGCGCGCGAGGTATCAAGCAGCATCGCCCCCGGCAGGTCGAAGGGCGACAGCCGGCCCGGCTCGGCGCCAGGGGCCGCCCGGCGCACTGCGACCGGCGTATCCAGCGCGTCCCCGACGCGGCGGTACAGCTGCGCGGCCGACAGGCCGCCATCGCTGGCCGCATTCACGGCGCCGGTGAACGATTGCATCCCCGTCCAGAACAGGAAATCGGCCGCCGCGTGCGGATCGATGAAGGACAGCTGCGCGCCCTCGTGCGCATACGCCAGCGTGGCGCCGCGGCGCGCCAGGTCGACGTAGTGGGCCAGACGGCCGGTAAAGTCTTCGGGGCCGCCCAGCACGTGGGCCAGGCGCACCGCCACCAGCGGCAGCGAGCCGTCGCGCACCAGGTAGGCCTCGGCCTGCAGCTTGCCGGCGACGTAGCATGCGGTGGCGCGCGCCGGGTCGTGCCAGGGGTAGGCGCTGTCGATCGGCTGGGCCTCGACGGCGAGCGCGTCTTCCCGCAGCGGCTGCGCATGGTCGTGACCGAGCACGCGGTAGGCGTCGATGGTCGAGGTCAGCACGTAGCGCCGGACCTTGCCGGCCAGCGCGCGCACGGCGATCGCCGCGTCGAGCGGGCTGTAGCACATCTGGTCGAACACGATGTCGAACGGGGCACAGTCGGCGAAGGCCTTGCGCATCGCCAGTTCGTTGCGGCGGTCGACACGCACCCGATTGACGCGTTCAGCGAACGGATCCGGTGCATAGCCGCGGGTGGCGATGGTGACGCGATGGCCGGCGCGCGCCAGGCGCTGGACCAGGAGCTTGCCGATGAAACGGGTACCGCCAATCACCAGGACATTTTTGGACATAAGTTTTCCTTAGGCATGACAATTGCATGGTGAATCGGCTATATTTTCCATTCACGGTGGCAATTCTTCAAACAAGAAAAATAAGGTCGATGAATAAGAAAAACTTATGCATTAACGTGCTGGCCACGTCCGCATGAAGCCGCTGCGCAGCTTGTCGGGGCTCATCGACTTCGAATGCGCGGCGCGCTGGGGCAGCTTCAAGCTGGCCGCGCGCGAACTGCACAAGACGCCGGCCGCGGTCAGCCTGCAGGTCAAGCATCTCGAAGATGCGGTCGGCTTTGCGCTGTTCGTGCGCCACCCGCGCCACATCGCCCTGACCGCCAAGGGCCAGGAACTGGCGGTCGCGGTCGGGCGCATGCTGGGCGATTTGCGCGCCAAGGTGGCGGCCCTGCAGCGCGGCGACGAGGAAGCGGTGCTGCGCATCTCGACCACGCATTCGTTCGCGATCAAATGGCTGGTGCCGCGCATGCCCAGGTTCACCACGCTGTATCCGGAACTGGACCTGCGCATCGATTCCAACGACACCCCGGTCGACCTCGAGGATGATGCCGTCGACGTGGCGATCCGCTACGGCCCGGTCAAGGAGGGCGACCCGGCACTGCTGTTCCACGAACGCCTGGTGCCGGTCTACAGCCCGGGCCTGCTTGCCGACGGCCAGGCGGCGCTCACGCTGGCCGACCTGGGGCGTTTCCCGCTCCTGTGCGAACGCAGTCCGGAAGGCTGGCTGCAGCTCCTTAACGAAAACCGCGCGCTGAAGGGCGACTACGATTTCTCGCGCACCTTCAGCCACTGGGGCGTGCTGACCCAGGCGGCGGTGGCGGCTCAAGGCATCGCGCTGGTGCCCTACGGGATCGCGTTCCAGGACCTCCAGGCCGGCACCTTGCGCGTGATCGCCTGCCGCAGCGCCCCCTACCACCACGGTTACCGCTTCCTGGCCAATCCGCACAAGGAGGCGATGCCCAAGGTGCAGCGCTTCCGGGCCTGGATCGAGGCCGAGATGGAAGACATGCGGCGCGCCATGGAGGGCGCGGCCTGACGCGCCGGAGCCGGCTCAGGCCGCGCCATGCCCGAACCAGGCTTCCAGGGCGGGCCGGGCCAGCGGCCGGCTGAAGTAATACCCCTGTCCCAGCTGGCAGCCGCGCGCGCGCAGGTAGGCCAGGGCCGCCTCGGTCTCGATGCCTTCCGCCACCAGTTCGAGGTCCAGGCTGTGGCCCAGCGCGATCACCGCGTCGATCACGGCGCGGCTCGCATGGTCGCTGTCGATGCGGCGTACAAAAGACTGGTCGATCTTCAGCTTGTCCAGCGGGAGGGTCGAGAGGGCGGAGAGGCTCGAGTAGCCGGTGCCGAAGTCGTCGAGCGCGATGCGAACACCCAGCGCCTTGACCCGGCGCAGGATGTCGACCGCTTCGGCCAGGTCTTCCATGAGGGCGGTTTCGGTCACCTCGATGACGAGCTGCGCCGGATCGATGCCCGTCCCGGCGAGCAGCGTGCGGATGCGTTCGCTGAAACCGGGGCGCCGGAACTGCAGCGCCGACACGTTGACGGACACGGTCAGCGCCAGCCCCGCCGCCTGCCACGCGGCCTGCTGGCGGCAGGCTTCGTACTTGACCCATTCGCCGATCCTCGTGATCAGGCCGCAGCTCTCGGCGATGGGCACGAAGGCGCCGGGACCGACCGCCGGTGCCACGCCATCCTCCAGGCGTATCAGCGCTTCGACGCCGACTGTCTTGCCGGAAGCGAGATCGACGATGGGCTGGTAGTGCAACTTCAGGCCGTCGTGCTCGAGGGCATGCTGCAGGCGCCGTTCCACGCTCAGCGTGAATTGCGCCTGGGCGTCCATGTGCGGCGCGTACCATTCGAAGCCGGCGCGCTTGTTGTGCTTGACCTGTAACATCGCCATGTCGGCGGCGTGGACCAGCATGCCGGCGGAGTCGCCGTGCTCGGGGAAGCGGCTGATGCCGATCGACGCCGACAGCACGCTTTCGATATTGCCGATCCGGATCGGCTCGGCCAGCGCGGCGAGCAGGGCGCGGGCCATCTCCTCGGCCCGGGCGATGCGCTCACCCAGTTCCGGCATGACGAGCAGGAATTCGTCGCCGCCGACGCGCGCCAGCAGCGGGCCCTGTCCAACACAGGCCTGCAGGCGCCGTGCGACTTCCTGCAGGACCTGGTCGCCGACCTCATGGCCATAGAAATCGTTGACCGGCTTGAAGCGGTTGAGGTCGATGAACAGCAAGGCGCCGCCGGGCGTGCCGCTGCGCGTATCGGCCAGGGCCTGCTCGAGCGCGGCCAGCGCCGCGCTGCGGTTGGTGAGCCCGGTAAGGCCGTCGTGCTGGGCTGCCCAGCGGACGGCCTGTTCCGCCAGCCGGCGCTCGCCGATATCGCGCGGCGCCACGTGCATCAGCCATTCGCCCTGGATCTCGAGCACGGTGGTCGTGATCTCGACCGGGATCTCGCTGCCATCCCTGCAGGTGTAGACGCGCTCGAAGGGCACGCACGCCGCGTTGCGGCATTGCTCGAACACGTGGCGCAGGCGCTCGGGCCGGGTCGGCAGGTCGATCTGGAACAGCGTCATGTCCAGCAGTTCGGCGTTGCTGTAGCCGAGGCGGCGCGACGCCATGCGGTTGGCGTAGCGGATCTTGCCGTCTTCGTCGAGCAGCAGCAGCATCTCGTTGGTATGCTCGCTGACAAACTTGAAGCGTTGCAGCTCGTCCTGCTGGGCGCGCAGCGCGCTGTCGCGCTCGCACAGCAGGGAGGCGGCGCGCTCGAGGGCGGCCCCCACCTCGGCGGCTTCGCGCAGGCGCACGTCCGGCAGCGCTGGCGGCCTGCCCTGGCCGAGCGCCGTCGCCGGCGCCATCAGGGCCTGGATCGAGCCGGCGATCCAGCGGCCCATCGTGCGTGCCAGGAACAGGCCGAGGATGAAGAGCAGCCCCATGCCGGCGGCCAGGCCGGACAGTCGCCTCTTCAGCGGGCCGGTGAGCTGCGCCTGCGGCGCCCCGACGACGGCCGTGTAGCCGGTACGCGGCGAGCGCGCGAAGGCCGCGTAGATCGCCACGCCGTCCTTGGTGACGGATTCGATCAGGCCGGCAGCGTGCGCCGCGGCGGCGGCGCGCGTCTTGTCCGAGGCCGGCTGGCCGACGTAGTGGTCGGCAGCCCGGCTGCGGCCGGCGATGATGCCGTCACGGTCAAACAGGCCGGCCAGCCAGCCGTCCGGCAAATGGCGCTGGGCGAGGGCGGCGCTCAGCTGCGCCGTCGGGATCGTGACCGCGAGCACATAGTCGGCCTTGCCCATGCCCGATACCGGCACGTAGGCCGTGATGACGAGCTCGTGGGACACCTCGTCGACGGACACATTCGAGACGGCCGAGGCCCGCGTGTCGAAGACGGTCCGGAGCGCCGCCAAGTCGCGTGGGCTCGGTATCGGGCGCTCGTCGCGGCTGGAGATCGCGTCGACCCGGCCGCCATCGGCGCGGTAGACCACGACCGGGGTGCCGAGCGTCGCGGCGATGACACGTGCGTCGTGGAAGCTGAACAGGTCGGGATTGTCCGTCGAGCGCAGTTGCGCCTGCGCCAGCGATTGCGCCAGCGTCTCGGCATGCAGCAGCTGGTTGTCGACGGCTTGCCCGATGTCGCGGGCGATTTGCCGCAAGTCCTGGTCCTGGCGTTCCCGTTCTTCCCGGTATTCGCCCAGCAGGAAGCCCGCGCTGGCAAGGATGCCCGGCAGCAGGCAGGCCAGCACCAGGACGGACAGGAGTCGTGCGACGGGAAGCTTACGCCTCATGAAGGACTTGCGGAACATCGTGACCACGGAAGCGCTCGACACGTATTGACAAACATCAGGAATAATAGCGGGTTTCTTATTGGAAATGCTATTGGTTCCTGGGAAAGTGTCCGTTTGGCGCTACGTCTGCCAATGAAAACGGCGGCCCGCAGGCCGCCGTCGTCCGCTCACGCAGGCAGGAAGATCATTTCACGCCATGCATCAGCTTCTGGATCAGCGGGGCCACCAGGAACAACAGCACGCCCGAGCCGATCAGGGCCCAGAAACCGAAGGTGTAGCCCGACAGCGCGGAGGCCACCGTCATGCCGGAATGACCCGACACCACGCTGGCGAAGATGCCCGACAGGTTGTTGCCGATGCCGGTCGACAGGAACCAGCCGCCCATGCCCAGGCCGACCAGGCGGGTCGGCGCCAGCTTGGTCACCATCGACAGGCCGATCGGCGACAGGCACAGCTCGCCGATCGACTGGATCACGTAGACCATGAACAGGGTCCAGAACGGGATCTTGTTGTCCGCGCCCACCAGTTGCTGCAGCGAGAACATCAGCAGCAGGAAGGCCAGGCCGTTGAAGATCAGGCCGAGGCCGAACTTGCGCGGGATCGACGGGTTGGCGCGGCCCATCATGACCCAGACCGCGGCCACGATCGGCGCGCAGACGATGATCGCCAGCGTGTTCACCGACTGGAACCAGCCGGTCGGGAAGATCCAGCCGCTGAAGTCGCGGCGCACGATGTTCTCGGCCAGGAAGGTGAAGGAGCTGCCGGCCTGTTCGAAGAAGCACCAGAACATCACGTTGAAGAAGAAGATCACCAGCATCGCGATGACCTTGTCGCGTGCGACCTTGCCATTGCGGAAGCCTTCGACCAGCAGCATGACGGCCAGCGCGATGAACAGCACGGTCAGGATGCCCTGCAGTTTTTCGGCGCCGAGCTGCAGCAGGAAGTAGACGCCCGGGATCACGATGAAGGAACCGATGACCACGCTGATGACGCGCACCGGGTTGGCCATCGGGCCGGTGGCGGCGCCGATGCCCTTCAGGCCGCGGCGGCCGATCTGGAACCACACCAGCGACAGCAGCATGCCGATGCCGGCGGCAAAGAACACGACCTTGTAGGCAGGCACGCCGGTCTGGTCGGCCATGTTCTGGGCCAGCAGGCCGGTCAGGATCGGGGCGATGAAGCCGCCGCCGTTGATGCCCATGTAGAAGATGGTGAAGCCCGAGTCGCGGCGCTGGTCGTTGATTCCGTACAGTTGGCCGACCATGGTCGAGATGTTCGGCTTGAACATGCCGTTGCCGACGATAATGGTGGCCAGGCCGAGCTTGAACACGCTGGGGTCGGGCACGGTGATGGCGAACAGGCCGAGCACCATGAAGGACGCGCCCACCAGGATGGAGCGCTGGTAGCCGATCACGCGGTCGGCGATGTAGCCGCCGAACACGGCGCCGGCGTAGACCAGCGCGAGGTAGGAACCGTAGGTCAGGTTGGCGTCGGCCTGGCCGACGCCGCTGCCGCCGTAGAACTGGGCAACGATGTAGAGCACCAGGGCCCAACGGATGCCGTAGAAGGCGAAGCGCTCCCAGAATTCGGTCATGAACAGCATCCACAGCGGTGCTGGGTGCCCCATGATCTGCCTGAATTCGGGGATCGCCTTCTGGTCGGCGGTTGAAGTAGCTGCACCGCTCATGCGGTTCCTCCCAAGATCGTTTTGTAAGAATGGTGTCTTAATGGCTGCTCCGCCCAGGGTATGGACGCTGGCCAATAGCGTCGCATTTTAGTGGAAATCCTGCGCTATCTGGCAACTTTTTCCGGAAGTCATATTGACGTGACCGGCCGTGGTGCCTAGCGGGACACAAAGTCTTGGCGAGTTGACGTATATTGATGGAAATGCCACATGAATCACAGAAGAGTAAAGGAAAGCGAACATGACTTACGACGTTGTCGATACCCTGATTTCGCCGGAAGGCCGGCTTGAAGTCCTGTCCAAGGCCGAGGTGGCCAAGCTGCTCGATACCAGCCAGGGCGGCCTGTACCAGGTGTTCCGCAAATGCGCGCTGGCGGTGCTGAATTCCGGCAGCTCCATCGACGACGGCAAGGAATTGCTGGAGCGCTACAAGGACTTCGACATCAAGATCATCCAGCGCGAACGCGGCATCAAGCTCGACATCCGTGGCGCGCCGGCCCACGCCTTCGTGGATGGCAAGATGATCAAGGGTATCCACGAACACCTGTTCTCGGTGCTGCGCGATATCGTGTACGTGAACTTCGAGGTGACCGACAACCCGCGTTTCGACCTGCACCGTCCGGAAGGCATCACCGACGCCGTCTTCCACATCCTGCGCAACGCCAACGTGATCCAGCCGCAGCGCAACCCGAACCTGGTCGTGTGCTGGGGTGGCCACTCGATCAACCGCATCGAGTACAACTATTCGAAGCACGTCGGCTACCAGCTCGGCCTGCGCGAACTCGACATCTGCACCGGCTGCGGCCCGGGCGCGATGAAGGGCCCGATGAAGGGCGCCGCCATCGGCCATGCCAAGCAGCGCCTGCAGGGCGGGCGCTACCTGGGCATCTCGGAGCCGGGCATCATCGCGGCGGAAAGTCCGAACCCGATCGTCAACGACCTGGTGATCATGCCGGACATCGAGAAGCGCCTGGAAGCGTTTGTCCGCACCGGCCACGGCATCGTGGTGTTCCCGGGCGGCGCCGGCACCGCCGAGGAGATCCTGTACATCCTCGGCATCCTGCTGCACCCGGACAATGCCGACGTGCCGTTCCCGCTGGTGTTCACGGGCCCGTCCACCGCGCGCGAATACTTCGAGCAGATCGACAACTTCATTGGCCTGACCCTGGGTGCGGAGGCGCAAAAGCGCTACAAGATCATCGTCGACGACCCGGAAGCGGTGGCCAAGGAAATGCACACCGGCATCCGCCAGGTGCGCGAATTCCGCAAGTCGCGCAGCGACGCCTATTATTTCAACTGGGGCTTGCGCATCGACCCCGAGTTCCAGCGCCCGTTCCGCCCGACCCACGAGAACATGCGCAACCTGCTGCTTTCCAAGAACCAGGAAACGCACCTGCTGGCCGCGAATCTGCGCCGCGCGTTCTCGGGCGTGGTGGCGGGCAATGTGAAGGAAGAGGGGATCCGCGCGATCGAGCAGTTCGGCAAGTTCGAGATCCATGGCGAAGCCGAGATCATGGCGCCGATGGATGCGCTGCTGCAGTCCTTCGTGGAGCAGAGCCGCATGAAGTTGCCGGGCAAGGAGTACGTGCCTTGCTATCGCGTGGTGCGGTAACGTAAAAAAGGGGCGCCGCGGCGCCCCTTCCTCTTGATCCCTTCAAGCGATCAAATGATCAGTCTTCCTTGCGCAAGTGAGGGAACAGCAGCACATCACGGATGTTCGGCGAATCGGTGATGATCATCATCAGGCGATCGATGCCGATACCGCAGCCGCCGGCCGGCGGCATGCCGTATTCCAGCGCGCGGATGTAGTCGGCGTCGTAGTACATCGCTTCGTCGTCGCCGGCTTCCTTCGCGTCCACCTGGGCCAGGAAACGCGCGGCCTGGTCTTCCGGGTCATTCAGCTCGGAGAAGCCGTTGGCGATCTCGCGGCCGACCATGAACAGCTCGAAGCGCTCGGTGATGCCTTCGCGCGTGTCCGACGCGCGTGCCAGCGGCGAGACTTCGACCGGGTAGTCGATGATGAAGGTCGGTTCCCACAGCTGGGCTTCCGCGGTTTCCTCGAACAGGGCCAGCTGCAGCGCGCCCAGGCCCGAGTGGGCCAGCGGCTTGACGCCGAACTTCAGCAGTTCGGCGCGCAGGAACTCCGCGCTGTCCAGCTGTTCGGCCGTGTAGCCAGGGGCGAACTTGTTGATGGCCTGGACGATGGTGAGGCGGTGGAAGGGCTTGCCCAGGTCCAGCGCGCGCCCGCCGTAGCTCAGCTCGGCCGTGCCGTGGGCATCGACCGCGGCCTGGCGGATCACGGCTTCCGTGAAGTCCATCAGCCACTTGTAGTCGGTGTAGGCCGCGTAGAACTCCATCATCGTGAATTCCGGATTGTGGCGGACCGAGACGCCCTCGTTGCGGAAGTTACGGTTGATTTCGAACACGCGATCGAAGCCGCCGACCACCAGGCGCTTCAGGTACAGCTCGGGCGCGATACGCAGGAACATCTGCATGTCCAGCGCATTGTGGTGGGTGATGAAAGGCTTGGCCGCGGCGCCGCCCGGGATCGGGTGCAGCATCGGGGTCTCGACTTCCATGAACTGGTGTTCCTGCATGAAGCGGCGGATCGACGCGATCGCGGCGGTACGCGCCTTGAAGGTGCGGCGCGTCTCTTCGCTCATGATCAGGTCGACGTAGCGCTGGCGGTACTTGGTCTCCTGGTCGGCCAGGCCGTGGAACTTGTCCGGCAGCGGGCGCAGCGACTTGGTAATCAAGCGCAACTGCGTGACCTTGACCGTCAGTTCGTCGACCTTGGTCTTGAACAGCGTGCCCTCGATACCCAGGATGTCGCCCAGGTCATAGCGGCGGAAGGCTTCCATCGCCTCTTCGCCCAGGTTGTCCAGGGTGACGTAGATCTGGATGCGGCCGTCGGCGCGCGGGCCCGAGGCGTCCTGCAGGGTCGCGAACGCGGCCTTCTTGCCGGCTTCGCGCTTGAGCATCATGCGGCCGGCCAGCACCACCTGCTGCGGTTCCTTTTCCAGCTCTTCGCGGCTCCAGCCGCCGTACTGCTCGACCAGGTCCGCCGCCTTGTGCTGGGGGACGAAGTCGTTCGGGAAGGCGATGCCCTTTTCGCGGAGCGCGGCCAGCTTGGTGCGGCGCTCGGCGATGATCTTGTTGTCGTCCGCGGTGATCGCGCTGTTCTGGTCTTGCGCGCTTTGTTCTTGACCGGTTTGTTCGTGGTTGGTGCTCATGTCAGGTATCAGTCTGGTTTTGTTTTTACAGGCTCGCGCACACGGCGGCGGCGTCCAGGTCCGCGTAATCGTTCACGACCTGGATCACGTTGTCGTAATCCTTGAAGGCTTCCGCCGGCAGCGTGGTCGTGATGACCACCGCGCGCATGCCGGCGCGGCGTGCCGCTTCCACGCCCATCGGCGCGTCTTCGAACACGATGCAATCCGCCGGGGCGACGCCCAGCTGCTCGGCGGCCTTCAGGAACACGTCCGGATGCGGCTTGCCGTGCTTGACGTCGGCGGCGCCGACCACGGTGTCGAAGTGGCGGCGCAGGTCGAGTTCGTCGAGCGTGAACACGATGTTCTTCGGCGGGGCGGAAGTGGCCACCGCCAATTTGACGCCCTGCGCGCGCGCGCCGGCCACGAAATGCTCGAAGCCTTCGATCGCGCGGCGGTGCGGACCGTACATCTCGCGGTACAGCACATCCTTCTCCAGGGCCAGCTTCGTGATTTCCTCGTCCGTGACGTCCGGACCCAGGCGCGCGCGCAGGATCTCGCGGCCCTGGGCGCCGGCCGTCTCGCGGAAGAAGGCCTCGGCTTCGTACTCCTTGCCGCGGCGGGCGAAGAACTCGAGCCAGGAGTCGGTGTGGAAGGCCATGTTGTCGACGATGGTGCCGTCCATGTCGAAGATGAATGCGCGGGCTTGGGTCATCGTGCTGTTCTTTCTTTTAAACGCCTTGTTTCAGGGATGCGGAAATGAAGTCGTCGAGGTCGCCGTCCAGCACGTTCTTGGTGTTGCCGGTTTCAAAGCCGGTGCGCAAGTCCTTGATGCGCGACTGGTCCAGCACGTAGGAACGGATCTGGTGGCCCCAGCCGACGTCGGTCTTGGAGTCTTCCAGCTTCTGCTGCTCGGCC
>Ga0308160_10006497_pt1 | contig 11886 bp, 15 predicted proteins | sample PhyFR1_FD_201036 | JGI IMG/M metagenome (GOLD analysis project Ga0308160, IMG submission 201036) | Phyllosphere microbial communities from UC Gill Tract Community Farm, Albany, California, United States - DLSLF.R1 | ecosystem: Host-associated > Plants > Phyllosphere > Unclassified | place: USA... | reverse complement strand
ATCTACCGCCGCTACCACCACGGCGAACTGACCTTCAGCATGGTCTACGCGTATTCCGAGCGCTTCATGCTGCCGATCTCCCACGACGAAGTGGTGCACGGCAAGCGCTCCCTGCTCGGGCGCATGCCCGGCGACGACTGGCAGCGCTTCGCCAACCTGCGCGCCTACCTCGGCTACATGTACACCCACCCCGGGCGCAAACTGCTGTTCATGGGCTGCGAAATCGCCCAGCCCACCGAGTGGAACCACGACGCCGCGCTGCCCTGGCACCTGCTCGACGACCCGCGCCACCGCGGCATCCAGCGCCTGGTCCGCGACCTCAACCGCCTGTACGCCGAACACCCCGCGCTGCACGCCCGCGACGACGACCCCGACGGCTTCGCCTGGGTCATCGGCGACGACGCCGGCAACAGCCTGTTCGCCTACCTGCGCACCGCTCAGGGCAGCGACGCCCCGCTGCTGGTGGTGGCCAACCTCACCCCGCTGGTGCACCACGGCTACCGCATCGGCGTGCCCCGCGGCGGCCGCTGGCGCGAACTGCTGAACTCCGACGCCGACATCTACGGCGGCAGCAACACCGGCAACGGCGGCAGCGTGCGCACCGAGGCCATCGGCGCCCATGGCCGCCCGACCTCGCTGTCGCTGACCATTCCGCCGTTGGGGGTGCTGGTGTTGGGGTTGGAGGATTGAGGGGAGGGCGCTTGCGCTTGCCCGGCGTGTGGATCGCCAACGACCGCATCGGGTGTCGATGCGGTCGTTGCCACCGCTACAACTGAGTCCTGACGGGTGAACATCAGGCGCGGCACCGGGCAGGAACGCACCGCTGGGGCTGATCAGTCGGTGTGAATCGACACCCCCGGCAAGACACGGCGCCACCGCGGACGTTAAACTCACGCCCGCCTCGGCGCCTTCCTCTGCATGCACGCCAGAGGCGCCAAGCCGGCGGCCGATGCCATCGGCTTGCCCGCTCCGGACGCTTCCGGGCCTATAGCTCAACGGTTAGAGCAGAGGACTCATAATCCTTTGGTTCCAGGTTCGAATCCTGGTGGGCCCACCATAAGTATGAAAACAGTTGGATGGTTGTTCTTGTAAGCATAAGTTTGTCCGGTCGTGCCGGAGCACGCGTCTCCTGAGCTCAGGCAGGAGAGGGGAACCTAAGAGAAATAAATTACAGAACAATTGCTTACAGAATTTTTTCTGGCGAAGTAGGAACCCAAATGGCGAATTTTGCACTAGCGCATTTGCCATGGGCCCGCGAAACATCTTAGGAATTCGCTGGATAGGATCTTTCAGGATCCTGCGCCAGGCCTCGACGTAATATGGGCTCGCAATTCCTTGGTTCTCCATACACAGATGTTGCGCAAGGCCTGCGGCCAGCCAGCGCCGTGCGCTTTGTGAAGTCGTTGGTGGGGAGCGGTCGAAAGATAAGGCCAAGCAGTAGGCGAAGAAGGCCTATGAGCCTGTGCACCCTCGGCTATCGATCACCCGCTGACTACGAGAACGCGACTGCGGGCTTTAGCGCGAGGCCTAAACGAAAAGAGGGGGCCCGAAGGCCCCCTCTACTTTCATTTCTCTTTTCTTACGCCCTTGAAGGGCTTGCCATCGGACTTCACGTCCATAAAGCGTCCTGAAGTTGTGTCACGCTTCACAAAGTGGCCAGAAGGTGTCTGGGTTTGGGAACGTTCGCGGACAGCGCCATTGCGATGTCCGTCTCCTTTCGGCGGATTCGTAGCCATATCGGCTCCTTCTTACTGAGGTGATTAGGTTGATCCTCGAGATGGCCTTCGCACCGCATTCTCAATGACTGGGTAGCATTGCGGCTACCCAGTCACCCGCGCCAGACGACTACTTGCTGTCGTCATCACGCACCCAAATCGGCCAGGCTTTCAGCCCCTTCGAAGCGGCATGTAACTTCTTGCCGTTCTTCAGGGTGATAACAGACCGATAAATCAGCCTGTAACCAGGGCGATGGGGAGCTGTCGGTGTCTGGTTAGACATCGTCGTGGATCCTCATGGCAGGAGTACCCAACCAAGAACTCACGAGGCAATAGCGCGACTATTGACAGAGCAGGATCTCCGAAGCATAATCCTGCGCCTGCCTTGGCGGGCAGTCGCTCCACCTCGCAAGACCACACGGTGCTGGATACCGTACAAGTGTGGCTTTACGAAACGTGTCGATTCACAAGATCGACCACTACGTTTTGAATTGGCAAAGAGCGCAAATCAATATCTAGGGGCCCGGCCACAGTGCTGGGCCCTTTTACTTTGTTAGCAGCTTAGCACTTTTTGTGACGGAGTGCCAGGAACTTCTTGCGTTCGGCTTACTTGTTGTTCGGCCTACCGAACACAGTGTGTCTGTCTTGTTCGGTGCTGTCAACCTGAAAGTTCGCTATAGTGGCAGTTGCCCGCTTTACATAAAATTAACATTCCATGACGACTAGACTGGGCGAGAAGATCAGAGAACTCCGCAGGGAGAAGGGATTGACCCTGGAAGCGCTGGCGACTTTGGCCGGCATGAGCAAGAGCTACCTGTGGGAGCTTGAGAACAGGCCGGCGCCGCGCCCATCCGCGGAGAAGCTGGATGCTCTCGCCAGAATCCTGGGGCAACCTGTAGCCTATTTTCTCGAGGACGACATAAACTCACCTGAGGAGGCCCACATGGACGAGGCTTTTTTTCGCAACTACAAGGATCTAGACGCAAGCGGCAAGGAAGTGATGCGCAAGATCATGGAGTCTTTCAAGAAGACATCCTGATGAATGATGCGCTGACAGCTTCGAAAGCGGCATACAAATTCACGCATGTCCTTGACCTGTTTTCGCAGGTGCACGAGACGCCGCGCTTTCCCATCGATGTCGCCGCGCTAGCAATGGATGCTGCCAATCAATTTGGCTGGAACGACCCGATCACTCAAGTCGAGGCGGCAGACATTCAGCGATTTGAAGGTGCCCTTTTCGCCAACGACGAAAGGAGCAAGTGGTGCTTGCTCTACAACAGTGCGATGAAGTCTCCCGGTCGCATTCGTTTCACCCAGGCCCACGAACTCGGGCACTATGTCCTACATCGTTCAGGGCAAAGCGCTTTCAACTGTTCCGAAGATGATGTGGTGAACCGCGATACGGATGAGGCGACCATCGAGGCGCAGGCAGATGTTTTTGCCGCGACTTTGCTGATGCCGCTCAATGACTTTCGCAGACAGATGGATGGGGCTGCGGATTTTGACGGTTTAGGTGCGTGCGCTGATCGATATGGCGTTTCTCTCACCGCTGCCGCGCTGCGTTGGCTGAAGGACACCGATTGTCAGGCTGTGTTGGTAGTTCACCGCGACGGGTACATGCGATGGGCGTTTTCTAGTAAAGCTGCCGCGAAAAATGGCGCATTCTTTCGATCCCGACAGCAGCTGATAGAGATCCCTGAGCGTTCAGTGGCCGCCGACACTTCGATTTCAGTGCATCGAACGGGGGTGGAGGTGCCTGCTTCAGTCTGGTTCCCTCACGCTCGGGCCGACCTATCTCTTCGAGAGATGAAGGTCACTGCGAACGAATACGATACGGTGATGTCGCTCTTGGTGCTCCCGCGAGGAGCGAGTGTCTGGAAGCCGCGGCATGACACAGAGTCGTAGACGATGACGGCATCGCTCGATCAGATGCGAGTCAAGTGCAGGGACTTCCTGATGCCTGTGTTTCAACAGGTCGATCGGAAGTCCAGTGCGAACACTGCAGTTCAAAGGTCTTTATTAAAGAGCATATTTGAAGTTCCTCGGGCTACTTAGGATCTTTATGAATGGCCAGGCTAGCTTTTGGACAGCGGATGCCGTTAGCGCTGCAGCGACCGCGCTATCTTTAGCTCTTGCAGCGATGACTTTCGTAGTCGACCGGTCGTCTGCCTGGTCGCGTCGCCGTGCCGATGCCTCTCGACTTCTAAAACTGATAGCCGGCGATCTCGGGCTTGAGCTTGCGAGGCTTCGCACAGTGAGTGTCTACATCAACTCCAGTGCAGTGGAAGCACGATTGGGTAGCGGAGAAGAACTGCTAGTGACGCAACAAGGGGCAGAAGCAGCTTTGGAGGCCGTCTTGGCCAGCTTCAACGTTGGCCGTACAGAAAGGATCTGCGAAACAACCAATGTCTTCGATGCTGCTATGAGTGATCATCTTTCATCCATCATCATGCTGAGGACGGCCAGCTTGGCCTCACTTCAGGTACTCGCATCCACGGAAGCTCAGGACGATCGCAGAGAAATCGCACGTCACGTGCGTATACAGGTCAACGCGCTGCAGCTAGAACTATTGAACGTGTTCAACGTGGTTGTTGCGGCACGTGGCGCCACCCAGCTTCAGCAGCCATCACTTATCTCGGGTGGATAGGAAGGTGCTCATGGTATGCAGGCACCGCCTACCAATGGGGCCGCGCTCGCACCGTGGTACGTTGCGCGGAACGGATGCTGTCACCAGCGTCTCGGGTCCAGCGGCGCTCTTGCCGTTGCGGGTTGGGCTTCGGGCGTAGCTGAGATCCTGATTCCCGAACCGCCTGGCGGGACAGTCATGGCGATTCGACAGGGCCGGTTTTTAGCGGGCAACTTATGCCTTGAGGTCCCGGACAACTTATGCTTGCAGGAACAGTATGCTGTCTGCTCTTCAAGATGAGCGGACGTTGGAAGTGAGCCTGACCCCATTTTTGTAGTGTTGGTGGGGCCATTGTCTTAGAAGCGCGCGATGTACATGGTTGCCTCGAGATGGCAATGCGAAGCTATAGCGCCGGGTAGATCGAATAGGCGTGGTCTTGCACGGAAATCGAAGAGACGATAGATGCGGTATTTGTCAGCATCGGCTTCCGAACGCGCCAGTTCGTTGCGGCTGACGTGGAATGGAGTCAAGATGCCGAACGCGGTGGTCTTTACCTCGATCAGTCGTTCTCGGCCATCGATCTCGTAGGAGAGTACGTCGTAGCCTAGGCCATCGCCTTGAGAAGCGGCTATGTGTTCGACGCGATTGGCCAGGCGTTTTTGGCCGGCTGCATGAAGGCGGCGGGTTTCCAACTCTATTACGAACAACTCGCCGGCCCGGCCCAACGATTGATTCCGCGCTTCTTGTGCCAGGTAGTCGCGTTGGACAGGCGAGAATCGGGGCAGGTAGATAGGTGGTGTCTCTCGTACTCGTGCCGCTGTCGGTGCCGGAACCCATACGGTATCCGTATCTTCTGGGGCGATCATTACGGCAGGCCGTAGCACCGCGGATTGAGCGGCCGCCTGTAGTGCATCGTTCGACTGCGCCTGACCTCCCACCACGTCGAACAACAGGGTCTGATAGTTGCCACGCGGCTTGTAGCCATCGATGTACGGGTAGCCGAGTGCGAGAAGGACTGCGCTGATGTTGCAGTGCTTGAACTCGATGGCGGCCCGGTTGCGCCCGTCAAGCCGCTCGGCCAGAGCGCGTGCATGGACGGTCTTGCTATACCGCTGGCTGTTCAGTTCAAGCGTGAGCATGTGCAAGTAGTCGGCGACGCAGGCCTCCACTTCTTCATGCGACCAGTCTGTGCCCCGTGCCATACAGTTCCCCTCGCCTGTCATCAGGTTAACTGGCGTGAGGTGTTGGGGCTAGTCCTGGCAGCAATAGGTGCATTGGCGATGTGATGCGGGTGGTTGCTATTGCTGGTGAGCCGCCAGGAGCATGCAAAGGCAATTGCATGTTGCCCGCTCTTGAAAGTAAGCGGATGTTAGAAGTGAAAGTGACCCGTTCTCGACAGGAAGGGTTGCCTGGCTGATGACGCCGTAGCCGACCGCGTTGGTCAGTCATTTGCCCCTCAATCGTCATTGTAGTAACGTAACTACAAGAGCTGATGTAGGAGGTGCCTTATGACCATCACAACCTTATCCAGTCGGGAACTGAACCAGGACGTGACGCGGGCAAAGAAGGCCACCAAGAGCGGCCCGGTATTCATCACGGATCGCGGTAAGCCTGCGCATGTGCTGTTGAGCTTTGAGGACTATCAACGGCTGACAAGGCAGCGGCGCAACATTGCCGATGCACTGGCGATGCCGGGCGTTGCAGGCATCGAGTTCGAGCCGCCGCGCGTGACGATTGGAGCCCGGCCGGCTGATCTTTCGTGATGTACGTGCTCGACACCAACGTGCTGTCCGAGTTGCGCAAGGTGCGACTCGGCAAAGCGGATGCGAATGTGGCTGCATGGGCGGAAAGCGTCGATGCCGCCGACCTCTTCATCTCGGCCATCACCGTCATGGAGCTGGAGCTTGGCGTTCTGTCGATCGAACGCAAGGACGCTACCCAGGGCGCCATGCTGCGCTCGTGGCTAGAGCAGCACGTACTGCCCGAGTTCTCCGGGCGCACATTGCCGATCGATACCGCTGTGGCGCAACGCTGCGCTCGGCTGCATGTACCCGACAAGCGTGGCGAGCGCGACGCGCTCATCGCGGCGACGGCGCTGGTGCATGGCATGGCGGTGGTCACGCGCAACGTCTCTGACTTCGAGCCCACGGGAGTTCCCATCGTCAATCCGTGGGGGCCGTTGCCATGATCGCCTATGAGCTTATGCGCAAGGCAATTGGAAGTTGCCCGCTATGAAAAAGGTGAGACTTAGAAGTCAACCTGCCCCCGTTGATTGATAGGCATCCGCAAAGGCTGGATGTCAACGGATTGGGGTTTCGGAAGCTAGCAACGATGGTTGCCGAGAAGACTGGCGATGTTGGGGTCGCTGCGCTCCCCAACCTAGATATGGGATCAACTAGTTCGTGAACTTAGATCAATGCGAAGCTATCTTTGATCGCGCGCTCGCGTCGAGAAATGAGGCTGAATTCTGCCATCACATCACTCCTCTTTTCGACGTCTACGAGATTCTTTCTTTCGGATTCGGTCGCGGCAGTAACACCTTCTGGCGCGCAAGGCTTACGGAGGCTGGTCCGTGGGCGTGCCTGAAAGACATGGGCTACCCGCCGGCTGAAAAGGCGCGTACTGGGCGTCTGAACGATGCCGGCGCTCCTTGCTTCTATCTGGCCGGCAGAGTGGAAACAGCCTTGCTGGAGGTCGAGGCACAAGAGGGCCAGTTGATACAGCTCGCTGCCTTCAAGATTGACTCGGAAGAGATGGTTAGCCTGATCCTTGTGGGCGAGTACACATATGTGCATAAGACTGGATACGTGCGCCTTACAGGCGTTGACCCTGCGGGGACAATCACAAGCATACTCAATGGAATGTCGCCTGAGAATGCTGTCGTAACAATCTACATAGATAGATTCTTTGCCAGTATCCTCAGTGACCCTCACGCCAGAGAATCTGGATACATGTTTAGTCGAGCGTTGGGGGCGGCATTGCATTCAAGAATTAAGGATGCAGACGGGATCGCCTTCCCAAGTGTGCGTGACTCAGGCGGGTTCAACTACGCGATTCTGCCGGAACCTTCAGATCGCGTCTTTCAGAACGTTGCTTGTGCGCTTGCTAGAATCGGAAAGCTCCGTCGTTATGGGCTAGTCGAGTATACGTTTGCCGGTTGCGCTGACTCATTGGGCGTCGAGGATAGTTTCATTTGGGCGGATCCATACCAGCCCAACACGTTGGGGATGTATGGCATGACGAAGGATGAGTTCGAGCGTAAAGCGCCCTGACCAAAATCTTGTCCGTCCCCTTTTTTTGAACTCCGATGCCGAGATCTACGTCGGCAGCAATACCGGCAACGGAGGCAGTGTTCGCACCGAGAGCATCGGCGCGCATGGGCATCTGGCCTCGCTGTCGCTGAGCATCCCTCCGCTAGGGGTGTTGGTGTTGGGGTTGGAGGATTGAGGGGAGGGCGCTCGCGCTTGCCCGGCTGCTGGATCGTCAATGACAGCATCGGCTGTCGATGCGGTCGTTGCCACCGCTACAACTGAGCCCTGATGGGCGAGAATCAGGCCCAGCACCAGTCAGGAACGCGCCGCTGTGGCTGATCAGTCGGTGCGCATCGACAACCCCGGCAAGACACAGCACCGCCGCGGACGTTAAACTCACGCCCGCCTCGGCGCCTTCCTCTGCATGCACGCCAGAGGCGCCAAGCCGGCGGCCAACGCATCGTCCGCCTGCTCCGGACGCGTCCGGGCCTATAGCTCAACGGTTAGAGCAGAGGACTCATAATCCTTTGGTTCCAGGTTCGAATCCTGGTGAGCCCACCATTGACAATTAATGCAGTCCAAGCGCGGCGCCTAAGGGGCGAAGATTCTCCTTTAGGCGCCGAGCCGGATTTAAGTGATCAGGTCAGGAATTTGATGCCATTCGAGAATGCGTCGATTGCAGCTAACAGTTCGCGGCGCGGCTTGCAGTCGTTGTAGCCCTCCTCAACGATGGCTTTGGCGCGTGCCAAGCCTGCGAGGTTCTGGGCCTTGGAGTTGAAGCGCTCCAAGTGTTGCTGACCGTAGTAGGCCTCATACCCCAAATCACTGCCGCTATGTTCAAAGTTTGCCCAGTCCTCAAGCTTTGAGCGGTAATGTATCCGCAGCCGATCATTGACTTTGGAGGACAACTTCATGCCATTGATCCGCATAAGCAGCGCGCCCAGTTCCATATGTAGTTCTGTCGACATCGTTTGGGATGGACGCCACTGAGAGTGGATACCAAATCCGCCACCATAGGGGGTCGCGCCGTTGCGAGTAGAATAGGATGCGCTCGGGATCGACCGGCGTGCCTTGCCGTTGTCGGTGCGCTTGGGGCTCACGAACGCGTCGCCCATTGCTCCGGCGTTGATCAGCCAAGGGTTGGGCATCGCATATGGCTCCAATCCAGTAACTGCTTTAGCTACTCGATCTAGTAGCGCTTGATTGTTACTGACCAGCGTCGGAACAGTATCACCTGGGTTATAGATGCCATCCCATGGCAGCTTCACCTCGAAAAATCCATTCATGGCAAGCCAGCTTGCGCGCGCAGCAATGTCATGGGCTAGCCGCCCCGGATACGGCTCATCAAGCATGGCGACCGCATTCGATCCGGGATCAAACCACCACGATGGGTGATCGCGACCTGGCAGGTTATCGAGCGCCCGCAGCTGGTTCCTATGGATTTGCAGGTTCACTGGTTGAAGCCCGGATATCTCCATGAAGCGCAGGCACCGTTCGGCTTTGACCAGAAGTTTCCGCGCGGACGTTTGTGAATCGGCCAGCGTCAGGCGCTCTAAGTGGTCTTCATACTCCATTGTGAAACCTTCAAGTCCACGCGCTTCGGCAACTCGCTGTTTGGCGACCACTAAGGGAAGTGGTCGGGACAGATTTACCTGCAGGACTTCGCGGCCACAACGTGGGCGAGGCTTGCCACTTATGGCGCCTTCGTTAGGAGTGCTTCCATTGGTTGCGCCGGACTGCCGGTCGTACCAATGGATGGAGAGGTAAGCTGGGAATAGGCTTTGGGCTATAGCGGCAGAGAGCGCTTTGCGCGCATGCACAAACGTTTCATAACCAGCCTGTTTGCTGGCAACGTCGAGTGCGTCAGTGTGAGAGACATTCTTCTCGCGCTTGATCTTCTTGGCGAGAGTTTTGATGCCGTCCACAGTGGACGGACGAATGCTGGCAATGTTCATGCGCTTCGGTCCTCGGGCCTATCGCACAACGCACCGTCGCGCTGCTTTAGGCCTGACGAAAGGGCATGTAGGCCAAATGGGTACCGGTAGTGCTCTAGGAGCTTCGTGAGACGGTGTCGTGCGCCTACCACGCGCTCCACAAAAATAGCACTGGGAGCTAGGGGCGTCAATTCGTCGTATAGGTGACTCTCCGCACACCCTCTCCCCTTTGATCTAGAAGGGGGGTCGACCTAGCGAATTTTTGCTGGACTGACTTTGAAGATGTCGGTCTATAATTTGGAGTCCAAGTGATCACGGCTTAAAAACGAAAGTAGGCACTGCGTGGGTCGTGAGAAGCTGATAAATCGTGAGCGTTTTGATTCCACCCAATTTTATTGCGGCATCAGGAATGGGGATTTCTCGTTTTTTATCCGGGTTGGATAACTCTTGAGTAACGATCTCGAATCCGTGAGTCTTTGCATACGCAAGCAAAAATGCGTCGGCTAAATCAGCACTTGCGAACTTTGCCTTTGCCGCATCAAAGTAGTGCTTGTCATTAATCGCCCATGCTTGGACATCACCATAGGTTTTCATCACGGCTAGATCGCCGACGTCATCCAGGAAGAATCCAGCTGGCATATTCATAGCCCAATCTCGACCAAGATCTCCTTTCTTTCCCTTCAAAAGCTCATCGCGAACTTTCTTGATGCTGAAGATCACGCCAGCGTTGTACCCGGCTTCTATCCAATCCCAGAAACCCTTACAGAACGCGAAGTCATAGTGAAAGTTCTTCCCTTGAATAAAGACGTTTGCATCTACGATGAATTTCTTAGCCATTCTTCACGCGCCCCTTCGCCAAAGCCACCACCGTGTCAGGCTTAACGTTGAGTAGGCCCGCAGCTTCTCTTAGAAGCGTATGGCCACTCATCGCCTCAGAAACAACCACCCGCGTAAATCGTTTGCTGTTTCTGATCGGGATGGTCATCAGCGCAGATGGCGTCCCCGCCGCCCGGGGGGCACGCGCGGCTTTTGCCACCATGTTGTAGAAATCTTGGTCGACGAACCCATGATCGAATGCCCTTCTGGCAATGACCAAACGACTGACCCTGTAATGAGTGGCTAACTGAGCAAGGCTCTCTGGCCCATCCCAGCGGGCCTTAAAGTCGATGGACGGCACCAATAGCTCGCCAGCCACTGCGTTGCACACCCTTTCAGTGTTGGCCGTGGGCTTCGGCGCGAGGTCAGTGACGCCAGTTATCCCCAGCCACACGTGCGCCAACTCATGCATGAGCGTAAAGATGGCAGCGACTTCAGCATCTCGACCATTCACGAACACGACGGGTGCTACGGGGTGAGTAAGTGCGAAGCCCCTGAACTCTTTTTCAGAGAGAGCTCTTTTCGTTGCTCCCTTTACATAACTGGTCTTGATAACAAGTACGCCTGCAGCCTCAGCCTTAGCACTCAGTTTCGAGAAGTAGATAGCTGTATCAGGGCTGCCACTGCGATCCCGATCTTCAAGTTTCATGACGGCACGCATGTCTGTAACTATATCGCCAACCCTGCGGACACCGGCGCCTTCGAACTTTCCAACGAATGGAAGCGATTTAGCCCCGGAATCGCTCAGGTAATCCGCGTACCAAGCCTGCTTTGCTAGAACGTCTTCTAAAACTTCGTAGAAGTCATCGCTCAGAGGTACCGCATTCTGAATTTGTCGTAGATCAGGAATCGAGGGGCGCTTAAGCTCCGGCGGCTCGGGTAGAAACATATAGCCAAAAGGCACCTTGGCCTTTTTTGCGAGCTTGCCTATTTGAGAAGACGTAAGCTCGCCAGCCGCTATTCGCTTGCGGTCAGCGTCTCGCTTTGCAATGGATTCGGCGAAGGAATGGAGAGTGTATCCGGCCCGTTCCGTGGCCCAATCAAGCACTTCCCGAGAGAGCTTCACGGGTTCCAAGGTTTGCGCTACCGTCTGGGGGTGTCTCGGCGCATTAGACCATATTTCGTCCCAAGTATTGAGACTCACCTAGGCAGTGGACATCAGGATCAAGTTGCCTTAGTCAGCGCCGACTGAAGGTCACCTCGAACAACCCGTCATTTCACTGAGGTGAGTTGCAAAGACGCTCCCGCTACGTCTGTTCGAGGAAGCCGACGTGCTTCGCAGGGGGCGCTGGGCGTCCTGGATGTGGGAAGAGCGGCCGGATTGGCCGCCTCACCCGCTCACGCGGGCACCATGGCCCGATGCTGCAGCCGCGCCAGCCGCATCAGGTTGTGACTGGCGACCTTCAACCCGATCACCACCGTGGCCCGTGCCAACCCGATGGTGCGCAGGCATTTACCGCCCTGCTGCGCCAGCCGCGCGAACG